>ERZ773130.4-NODE-4-length-327396-cov-7.392517_pt1 | contig 327396 bp, 259 predicted proteins | sample MGYA00511919_ERZ773130 | MGnify/ENA primary metagenome ERZ773130 (study PRJEB29015, sample SAMEA2737851) | human gut metagenome | biome: human gut; feature: human-associated habitat; material: faeces | place: China | collected 2012 ...
AATATGAAAAGAAGGGAGAATGTGTGGTAATTCCCTGTTGGAATTATCATACAAGGATATATATGAGTAATTCAGAAAATGCAATAGAGGTTACCAATCTGGTAAAGCGATATAAAGATCTACTGGCGCTGGATCATTTCAGTTTGACGGTGAAGGCGGGGGAGATACTTGGACTTCTTGGACCAAACGGCTCCGGCAAAACGACAACTATAAATTGTATACTGTCCCTGCTCACATTTGACAAGGGAGACATAAAAGTATTTGGAAAAGAAATGAAACCAGACAGCTACGATATCAAGAGGGAGATCGGAGTGGTCATGCAGGATGTAGCGGTGTTCGATGAACTTAACGTGTACGAAAATATCGACTATTTTTGTGGGCTCTATATAAAGGATAAGGAGAAGAGACGAAAGTGTGTTGAAGAGACCATGGATTTCGTGGACATAGCAGACTACAGAAAGTTCTTTCCAAAGAAGCTATCAGGAGGCCTTCTCCGAAGACTGAATATTGCCTGCGGAATAGCGCATAAGCCAAAGCTTATATTTTTCGATGAACCGACAGTTGCGGTTGATCCACAGAGCCGCAACAGAATACTTGAGGGGATAAAACGTCTGAATGAGGAAGGCGCGACCATCGTGTACACCTCTCATTATATGGAGGAGGTCGAGCAGATCTGTGACAGGATAGTCATCATGGACAAAGGTAAATCTGTTGCAGTCGGAACAAAGGATGAGCTCAAGAAGATGATCAAGAATACCGAGACCATCAAGGTTGAGGTGCTTGGACTTACAGGCGAGCAGATGTCGGAGCTTCACAGTCAGCCACATGTGTATGAGGACGAATATAACGGAGGCATGCTGACACTTAGATATTCTGGCGGAAGACACAATCTGGTGAGGCTCATGGAATTTTTCAAGGAGCACGACATATCATTTGGCAGGGTAGTCACGGAGCTCCCAACACTCAATGATGTGTTCCTGGAGATCACAGGCAAGGAACTTAGAGACTGATCTGAATGTAAGCTGGATTATGGATTTGTTGAAGAAACAAATATTTGTATATTTCAGATGAACCGGGATTAAAAGGAGAGAAATATGTTTATACGGGATTTCCTATATACGATAAAGATATTGATGCGTGCCAAGGTGTCTATTTTCTGGACACTGGTATTTCCTATACTGCTTGCCACTTTCATGTACATGGCATTTGGCAACATATATGAACAGGATGAGATGTTCAGGAATATCAAGGTGGCAGTGGTCACTGAGGATGAATCGGCAAATGGACTTAATTATATGCTGGATGCGCTGTCGGATGGCGATGATGCCCTTCTGTCGGTTACGAGGATGAGCGAAAGCGATGCGGAGATGTCACTGGCTGATGAAGAGGTCGAGGGCATCATATATACAGATGATGTGAGACTTACAGTTGCGGAGAGCTCTGTCAATGCGAGCATACTTGAGACAGTGCTTTCTGAGTACAAGCAGTACGAGCATGCACTTAAGGATATATATAAGGAGGGCACCGAACCTAAGGGGGGGATGGCTTCTGATGGCATTGGACTCCAACAGTATATGTCTGGGACTTCCGGCGTGGATGATATGTCGGACCTTGTGGAAAAACTCTCAGAACAGAGATCATATTATACAGAGAAGGCCAGCACTGAGGGCAGCCAGAATGTGTATAACAATTATTTCTATGCCATATTTGCCATGAGCTGTCTGTTTGCATCACTTTCATCTATAGAGATGATGAGCAATCTTCAGGCAAATGTGAGCGCTACGGGAAAGAGAAAAAATGTGTCCCCACAGAGAAAAATGACATTTGTTTTGGCAGAATTTGCTGCGCTGCTGCTTATACATTTTGTGGTCGAGGTCATAAGCTTTATATACATGTCCTGCATAGGAGTGGATTTTGGCGATAGAGTATGGGAGATTCTGCTTACTCTGTTTGTGGGCTGCTTTATCGGTCTGGCGATTGGAGTCATAGTTGGGGCTATATCAAAGCTTGCTGAGGGAACCAAGATAGGTATTGTGATCGGAATATCCATGGTGATGTCCATCCTTTCTGATCTGTGTATAAACGGGATAAAGTATGAGATACAGCAGCACGTGCCGATTATAAATAAACTCAATCCCGCGGCTCTGATATCGGATTCATTCTATGCACTGAATGTTTACAGTGACCACCAGGTTTTCACTGAGAACATCGTCATAATGATTATTGAGGCTGTGGTGCTCATAACAGTTGGGATTCTCGTGGTAAGGAGGAACAGATATGCAAGTGTTTAAATCTTTTTTCAAGGTTTTGAGAAAATATATTGGGCAGATGATCATGTATGTGGGAATCCTGTGTGGAGTCATGATTGTGTTCATCAATGTGGGAAACACAGATCCACAGAACTATTATAAGGATAAAACGGTCAAATATGCGGTGAGCGATGAGGATGGCAGTGAGATGAGCAGAAAATTGATGGCTTACCTGAGTGATACGCAGCAGCTTGTAGATGGCGTTGATATGGACGAACGAGGTATTCAGGATGCTCTCTACAACAGGGCGGTGGAGTGTGTGATCAGGATACCAGATGGCTTTGGCGATGCATGGGCAAATGATACTGCGGATGGTCTGCTTGAGATAACGACTATCCCCGGAAGTCAGGCGTCCATGCTGTTTGAGACAAGGCTTGACAGCTACATGAATATGGTGTCTCTGTACAAGAGGGCCGGAGATGATGTGAACGATGCCGATAAGAGAGCGAGGATGGCACTTGAGCAGAAGGCTGAAGTCGATATGGCTGAAGGAAAGACCTCAGGACATTCCATGTTATATAATTTTTACAACTATCTGGGGTGGGTCATGATCTGCGTTATGATAATTGGGGTAGCGCCTGTTTTGCAGGTATATAACAGGAAAAAGCTTAGAGCGAGAATAGAGTGCTCATCATACAAATTTTTCAGGCTGAACAGGGAACTTGTCCTGGGGATGATGTTTACTGGATGCGTATTGTCTGTAGTATTTATAGTACTTTCCAGAATACTTATAAAATATGATATAGTCTCAGCAAGGGGCGGAATGTTCATACTCAATATGCTGGTGTATGCCTGTGTAGCACTCTCGCTGGCATTTCTAGTTAGCAAGCTTACCCAGAGTGAACAGATTCTTTCCATGTGTGCAAATGTCATATCACTTGGAATGGCATTCCTCTGCGGGATATTTGTGCCGAGAGAGTTCTTAAGTGACACAGTGATGGCGATAGCACATTTCCTCCCGGCATACTGGTACGCAAATGCAACGGATGCCATCGACAATTTCGCATCCGGCAGTTCGGTGGCAGGAATATTTGTGAGCATGGGAGTTCAGGTGCTCTTTGCCGTTCTGTTCATACTTGTTGGAGTGATCGTTGACAGGTACAAGACCGCCGGCAGGGCTATGGCTTAGAAAATACACTGGAAGTTATGAGGCATGGTCTGTTATAATGTTCTTTGGAGGGAGTATAGGAGGAACGAGAAAGTGCTTAAAAAGAAAGTGCTGAAACAGAACAACTTACTCAGACTGCAGAAGAGACTTGCAGTGGTTATGCTGGCCCTTACACTTGGACTCGGTACAGGGTGCGGCAAAACAGATGACGGAGCGGACGGTGCTGCGTCGTCAGAAGCAGAGACTTTGGCGGATGGTCAGACAAACGATCAGACAGATGCCGGAGCATCAGAAGGAGATGGACAGGAGTCAAAAAAAGATAATGAAGAGCCTTATGCAGAGGGAACATATTCCAGTGATGCATACGATGTGGCAGAATTTACGGCAGAGCCTCGTAAGAAGACCGACGAAGAGGGTAATCGCGGCGTGTATTACGAGATATTTGTCAGATCATTTGCCGATTCAGACGGCGATGGTATAGGCGATCTGAATGGCGTCACGGAGAAACTTGACTATCTGAAGGCGCTCGGGATCGATGGGATATGGCTCATGCCGATCACTGCATCCGATACTTATCACGGGTATTCGGTGACGGATTACATGACGGTGAATCCCGATTACGGAACAGAGGATGATCTTAAAAGATTGCTTGATGAGGCACACAGCAGAGGCATGAAAGTCATCATGGATCTGGTCATCAATCACACCAGTATCAATCATCCGTGGTTTCAGGCTGCAAAGTCAGATGAGAACAGCGAGTACAGAGATTATTACAGGTGGGTGTACAAGACCGACAAGAAAGACTGCAATCATCTCCTCGACAAATCAAGCTGGGGAGATATGGTGTGGCACCAGGAAGGAGACTTCTATTATTATGGTGTGTTCGGCGCGGATATGCCGGATCTGAACTATAACAATCCGGATGTTAGACAGGCTGCGAAGGATGCCGCCGGTCATTTTCTGGAGCTTGGTCTTGATGGTTTCCGTATGGACGCCGCAGTTCATATCTATGGGGCGCATGAGTTCAAGCAGCAGGAAGATTCTGAAGCGGCAAACATCACCTGGTGGAACGAATTTGCCGGTTACTGCGAGAGCATAAATCCTGATGTATACCTGGTGGGTGAGGTATGGCAGGATGACAAGGTGCTGGAAAATTATGTCCAGCCATTTGACACGAAGTTTGATTTTGCAATTCAGCAGAAGATACTGAACTGCGTACAGAAAGGCATGGCGGTGCCAGGCTTTGGCGATTCTCTTTCCGTGGCGATAGAGAATATACAGAATAAATATGACGGCGTGGATGTCAACTATCTGAATGGAGTATTTGGAGCAAATCACGATCAGGACAGGATAGCATCGTCGGTGAACAGTCTGGATAAGGCGAGACAGATAGCAGCGGTATATATGACACTTCCAGGCAATCCATATATATATTATGGCGAGGAGCTTGGAATGTACGGCAGTAAGCCGGATGAGATGATAAGGACGCCTTTTCTTTGGGGAGGTGACAGTACATATAATACGTCGTGGGAAAAGGACGATCAGAATGCAGAGACAAAGGGACTTGACCAACAGATGAAAGATCCGGATTCAATGTATTCATATTACAAGACACTTATAGCGCTTAGAAAAGACAATCCTGCCCTTATGAAAGGAAACTATAGAGCGGCAGCGCTCACAAGCGACAGTGTGATAGCGTACTTCCGTGAGGCGGATGGACAGAAACTGCTAGTGGTGCACAACTTTGCAGAGGGCGATCAGACGGTATCACTTGCTGAGTGCGGAGACATAACAGTTACAAATGTACTTTATTCAAGTTCTGGTGAGACAGGTGTGTCAGACCTTAGTTCAGTGAAATTAGCTGGAAATGAGAGCGTGGTGCTGGAACTTGGTGAGTAGATAAAAAATTCCAATTTAAAGGAGGCTCTTCATGAAGAAAATACTAATAACGGGTGGTACAGTATTTGTAAGCCGGTATGCGGCGCAGTATTTTGTGGACAAAGGCTATGAGGTGTATGTGGTGAACAGAAATTCAAGACCGCAGGTTCCAGGTGTGAAACTTATAGAAACGGACAGGCATGACCTGGGAGACAAACTCAAAGACATCTATTTTGATGTTGTGGCGGACATAACCGCATATAATGCGGAAGATATCACAGACTTATGTGACAGCCTTGGTTCATTTGGTCAGTATATCATGATCAGCTCAAGTGCAGTGTATCCAGAGTATGGAGATCAGCCATTCCGTGAAGATTCAGAACGGGCACTCAACAGATACTGGGGGTCATATGGTACGGATAAGATTGCTGCGGAGGATGCATTACTTGACAGAGTGAGTGATGCTTACATACTCAGGCCACCATATATTTATGGACCTATGAACAATGTATACAGGGAGGCTTTTGTATTTGACTGCGCCAGGGCGGACAGACCATTTTATCTGCCCGGAGATGGTGGAATGAAGCTGCAGTTCTTCCATGTGAAGGATCTCTGTATCCTGATGGAGAGAGTAATAGAGGAAAAGCCGGAGACTCATATCATGAATGTGGGAAATGTGGAGCAGGTCACTATAAAAGACTGGGTGACGATGTGTTACGCCTGCTTTGATAAGATCCCTGCGTTTGTAAATGTCAGTGAGGATATAGAACAGAGAAATTATTTCAGTTTTTATAACTATGAATATTATCTCGATGTGCAGCAGCAGAACAAAATATACCCGGAGACAATATCATTGGAAGATGGATTGAAAGAATGCGCAGAGTGGTATGTGGAAAATGAATCAGAAGTTGGGAAAAAGTCATATATGGAATATATAGACTGTAATTTAAAATAATGTACGTTGGTGCAGCGATATTGTAAATGATATGTATTTAGGGAGATCTGGAGCTTCGGCTCCGGATCTTTTTTTATAGATATACATTCAAATATCGTCGAGATATACGATGTGTATAAATTCATTAAGAGTTGCCCGGTATTTAAAAGGGTATGTTGGGGATTTTTATGAAATTAGTGAGAATGCAGAAAATGGTAAGAAATATCTGTATGATATTCTATCAATAAAAAAGGAAACGAGCAACCCACAACAGTAAAATGTGGTAAAAACCCATTTCCTTTTCTATATACTATTCCAACACGCTTCTTTTGTAAAGAATCTATAAATTATTTATTGTTGGCGTTGTCCTTCTCCTCACGCTTCTGATCCATCATAGCACGAACCTTCATTGAAAGACCGAACAGGTTGATGAAACCTGAAGCATCCTTGTGATCGTAGAGGTCGCCAGTTGTGAATGAAGCAAGGCTCTCTGAGTACAGAGTATAATCTGATGTAGTACCAGCCTTGATGATGTTACCCTTGTAGAGCTTCATCTTTACATGACCAGTTACACGCTCCTCAGTCTTGGCAACAAATGCTGAAAGGCTCTCGCGGAGAGTGCAGAACCACTTTCCTTCATATACAAGTGCTGCGAACTTTGTTCCGACAAGCTTCTTGTACTCCATGGTATCACGGTCAAGTGTGAGCTCCTCAAGCTGCTTATGAGCCTCTGTAAGGATAGTTCCACCAGGTGTCTCGTATACACCACGTGACTTCATGCCGACAACACGGTTCTCAACGATATCGATGATACCGATACCGTGCTTTCCGCCGAGCTTGTTCAGCTCACGGATGATATCAGAAGTTTTCATCTTCTTGCCGTTGAGTGCTACAGGGTAGCCCTTCTCGAAGTCAAGGTCGATGTACTCAGGCTCATCAGGTGCCTTCTCAGGTGTAACTGAGAGAACCAGAAGGTCATCGTAGTTTGGCTCATTTGCAGGATTCTCAAGCTCAAGGCCCTCATGGCTGATGTGCCAGATGTTACGGTCACGGCTGTAAGAATGCTTTGCATCAAATGGAAGATCGATGCCGTGTGCCTTACAGAAAGCGATCTCATCCTCACGTGACTGCATTGTCCACTCAGGCTGTCTCCATGTAGCGATAACCTTGATGTCCGGTGCAAGAGCCTTGATAGAAAGCTCAAAACGAAGCTGGTCGTTACCCTTACCTGTAGCTCCGTGGCAGATGGCAACAGCGCCTTCCTTACGTGCAACCTCAACGAGCTTCTTGGCAATGATAGGTCTTGCAAATGAAGTACCGAGAAGGTACTTGTTCTCATATACAGCGTCAGCCTGAACTGTTGGCATGATGTACTCATCGCAGAGCTCGTCTACAACATCGATGATGTAAAGCTTCTCAGCTCCTGAATACTTTGCTCTCTCGTCAAGACCCTCAAGCTCACTCTCCTGACCTACATCTATACATGCACAGATAACATCGTATCCGTATGTCTCCTTTAACCATGGGATGATGGCAGTGGTATCAAGACCGCCTGAATAAGCCAGTACAACTTTTTCTTTAGCCATTTTAATAAATCCTCCTATTTATAAATATAGAGCAGATGCAATAAAGATACATCTACGCACATCACAAGAGCTCTGTCCGGCTAAGCGGGATCCTCTATATGACATTTTCTACATGAACTATACAACGCAAATGTATATTATGCAAGTGATTTTTCAAAATATTCATTCGTTCACCGTATATTATTCATGAAAAATATGCATAAATACAGAGCAAAATGGTGGCAAAAATGCTGATAAATCGTATATTTTGGACAAATATGCAAATATTCAAAAAAACCATTGCATATTATACGTTGTAAATGTATAATTATAAAAGTTTCCGCAGAGGAAACGAGGAACAGAGATACAAAAGCTCAGGGTAATGAGTGTATTTCTACATATTAAATAGTGTATGTTGACGATATACATTGTCAGGTATACAATCAAACAGAGTATGTCTTTATACAGATATAGAAAAAGTACATATAAATTATGGAGGCAGTTATGATTAAGGTAGGAATTATCGGATCAACAGGATATGCAGGACAGGAGATAGTAAGAATTCTTCTTGGACATAAGGAAGCGGAGATCGTATGGTATGGATCAAGAAGCTTTATAGATCAGAAGTATTATCAGGTATACGGCAACATGTTCCAGATCGTGGATGCAAAGTGTATGGATGACAACATGGAGGAGCTTGCCTCACAGGTAGATGTAATATTTACCGCCACACCACAGGGACTGTGCGGATCACTGGTAAATGAGGAGATACTGTCCAAGGTCAAGATCATAGACCTCAGTGCAGATTTCAGAATAAAGGATGTTGCTACTTATGAGAAGTGGTACAAGATAGAGCACAAGAGCCCACAGTTTATTGACGAGGCTGTGTATGGTCTCTGTGAGATAAACAGGGAGGATATAAAGAAGTGCAGACTTCTTGCAAATCCTGGATGTTATACAACTTGTTCGATCCTTTCACTCTACCCACTGGTTAAGGAAGGTCTGGTTGATGCAAACTCCATCATCGTTGATGCTAAGTCTGGAACATCAGGTGCAGGAAGAGGCGCGAAGATCGCAAATCTCTACTGTGAGGTCAACGAGAGCATCAAGGCTTATGGTGTTACAACACACAGACATACCCCTGAGATAGAGGAGCAGCTTGGATATGCAAATGGCAGTCCGATAGTCATTAATTTCACTCCACATCTTGTTCCTATGAACAGAGGAATACTTGTAACAGCATATGCCAACCTCAAGGAGAAGGTCGACTACGCTACAGTGAGAGCTGCATACGATAAGTACTATGCAAATGAGAGATTTATCAGAGTCCTCGACAAGGATGTATGTCCTGAGACAAGATGGGTTGAGGGAAGTAACTATGTGGATGTCAACTTCAAGATAGATGAGAGAACAAACAGAGTCATAGCCATGGGTGCACTTGACAATCTCGTAAAGGGAGCAGCAGGTCAGGCTGTGCAGAACATGAACATCATGTTTGGATTTGACGAGGCTGAGGGCCTTCGCATGGCTCCTGTTTTCCCATAAACATCAGGTTTGAAGCATTTGCCTCAAAATAGACACTTGGAAATAAGGTGGTAGGATGAAGATAATTCCGGGAGGCGTGACCGCCCCTGCGGGCTTTAGGGCAGCGGGACTTCACGTTGGAATAAGAAGAAATAAACTGAAAAAAGATATGGCACTTTTGGTGAGCGATGTTCCGGCTCATGTGGCAGGAGCATTTACACAGAACATGGTTCAGGCGGCTCCGGTCATATACGACAGGCGGCTTTGCCAGAATGTGGGAATGTGTCAGGCGCTGGTGGTAAACAGCGGTGTGGCAAATACCTGTACCGGAGAGCAGGGAATCCATGATGCGGAGGCCATGGCGGCCCATGTAGGTAAGAGCCTTGGCATAGATCCAAGCACGGTTGCGGTGGCTTCTACAGGAGTCATAGGAATGAGACTTCCGATGGATGTCATACAGAGCGGTATAGATATGCTGGTGTCGGAGCTTTCATATTCTATAGATGCCGGAGTGGATGCCGCGGAGGCGATCAAGACGACTGATATCTATAAGAAGGAGATAGCCGTAACTTTAGAGATCAAGGGGCAGCAGGTCACCATCGGAGGTATGTGTAAGGGATCAGGAATGATCAATCCTAACCTGGGAACCGTACTCAGCTTTATCACGACAGACCTGAATATCAGTTCAGAGCTGCTTGACAAGGTGCTTAAGGCTGATGTGGTCGATACATACAACATGGTGTCAGTGGACGGAGATATGTCCACCAACGACACTGTCATGATATTTGCAAATGGCATGGCGGGCAACGAGGAACTGCTGGAGACTGATGACGACTTTCCTGCATTTGTCGAGGCAATAAGATATATCAACCGCGCATTTGTCAGGGCGATAGCCTCGGACGGCGAGGGTGCTACCAAGATGTTTCAGGTGGATGTGTCGGGCATGCCGGATAAGGATACTGCAAGACATCTGGCAAAGGCGATAGTGGCCTCCAATCTTGTAAAGTGCGCCATGTACGGAGCTGATGCCAACTGGGGCAGAATAGTGTGCGCCATGGGACAGAGCGGCGTGAAGTTTGATCCATACAGGGTGGATATAGAGATAGCCAGTGTGGCAGGACATCTTGAGATCGTAAAGCATGGAGTGACAACTGATTACGATGAGAAGGAAGCAAGCCACATACTCTCAGAGAAGCAGATAAAGCTCAAGGCGCATATGAATATGGGGGATGAGATGGCCACAGCGTGGGGCTGCGATCTCACATATGATTACATCAAGATAAATGCGGATTACAGAAAATAGACTGTAGTCAATAATATGAAATAGAAGAAAGAAGGACAGAGAAATGGTTATAGGTGATTACACAGTAGATCAGGTAATTGAGAAGGCACAGACGCTGATAGAGGCTATGCCATATATCAAGAAATTCCAGGGCAAGACAGTGGTTGTAAAGTACGGCGGAAGCGCTATGCTTGACGAGAATCTCAAGTACAACGTTATCAAGGACGTTGCCATGCTGAAGCTTGTCGGCATGAAGCCGGTCATCGTACACGGTGGCGGCAAGGAGATCAGCAAATGGGTAGAGAAGGTCGGCAAGGAGGCAGAATTTATCAATGGTCTCCGTGTGACAGATGCAGAGACTATGGAGATCGCAGAGATGGTTCTCGGCAAGGTCAACAAGAGCCTCGTAAGCCTCATGCAGAAGATCGGACTTAAGGCAGTCGGAATCAGCGGCAAGGACGGCGGTATGTTCACAGTCAAGAAGAAGTTCCCTGGTGGCAAGGATATAGGTTATGTGGGAGAGATAACAAAGGTTGACACATCTATCCTCACATCACTCATCGAGGATGATTTCATCCCTGTTATAGCACCTATAGGTGTGGATGAGAATTACGAGGATTACAATATCAACGCTGATGACGCTGCATGTGCAGTCGCTACAGCTCTTGAGGCTGAGAAGCTTGTATTCCTCACAGATATCGAGGGAGTATTCATCGATCCAACAGACAAGTCGACACTTATCTCAGAGATGGATATACATGAGGCAAAGGACATCATAGAGAAGGGTGTTGTCGGCGGCGGTATGCTTCCGAAGCTTAACAACTGTATCTCAGCCATGGAGAACGGAGTTTCAAGAGTGCATATCCTCGATGGACGTCTCCAGCACTGCCTGCTTCTTGAGTTCTTCACCCAGAAGGGTATCGGAACAGCTATCCTCAAGGAGCCTTTATTCTAGGATGCAGGGCAGAATATAACAAAGCTTCAAATATTAAAATAGTAAATTATAAAACAGTATATATGACCATGGTGGACAGCCATCTGTAAGGATGGAAGATTACCGGTCATGTATGCTGTTTTTTTATGTCTGATCTGAATCGGGGAGTTTATAAAAATGTTACATTTTTATGTATTGTAAAAAGTATCAATGAATAAGGGATAAAAGGGCTCTTTTGTGAAAAAAGTAACAAAAATGAAATAAAATAGAAATATATTGTTGTAAATTCAGAGGTGTTTAGATACAATAAACCTGTGTAATTCTGTGCTGACACAGGAGGTGTCGCACGATGAAGAAAATAATTAAAAATTTAGCATATTTATGCGTGCTGACGATGACATTATTGTGTTCCGGCTGTGGAGAAGAACAGGTAACTATATCCGGTAATTCAGAAGAGAATGTTACGGAGAAAGCTTCGCAGCAAGGCGCGGAAGAAGCCGGAGCAGACGAGAGCGTAACGATACATTCAGAAATTCCAGAATACATAACAGTTTTTGTATGCGGAGCAGTGAAGAATGAGGGTGTATATGAACTCGAAGCCGGATCCAGGGCGAATGATGGCCTTGAGGCGGCGGGAGGATTCTCCGATGACGCAGATACCGTTGCGGTGAATCTTGCAGATGTGCTTGAGGATGGTCAGAAGCTGTACTTCCCTGTCGGAGGTGAACAGCTTCCGGAAGAGAGCGAAGGTGGGACAGATGCGTCGGAACAGAGACTGGTCAACATCAACAGTGCAGATGCTGCGGAGCTTATGACGTTACCGGGAATAGGCGAGACGAAGGCCTCACAGATTGTCGAGTACAGACGGAAGAATGGAGCATTTGCCTGTAAAGAAGACCTTAAGAATGTCAGTGGCATAGGAGACAGTATATATGAGAAACTGGAGACATATATATCGACAGAGTAAATGAGTCTCGGGGTAGAAAGGATGTTAAGATGAAGAAAGTTCTTGTTGTGGATGATGAGAAGTTGATTGTTAAGGGCTTGAAGTTCAGCCTGGAACAGGATGATATGGAAGTGGATACAGCCTATGATGGCGGCGAGGCTATAGAGAAGATAAAGGCCAACGATTATGATATAGTGCTTCTGGATATAATGATACCTGTATATACCGGAATAGAGGTGTGTCAGATGGTCAGGGAATTTTCAAATGTCCCAATTATCATGCTCACTGCAAAGGGTGAGGATATGGATAAGATCATGGGACTTGAGTATGGTGCAGATGACTATATAACAAAGCCATTTAATATTCTTGAGGTGAAGGCCAGGATCAAGGCTATACTTAGAAGAAGCAACCGCAAGCAGGCACCTGCAAAACCGTCAAATGTAATGGAGATCAACGGAATGAAGGTTGAGCTTGACAGCAGACGTGTATTTGTCGGTGGTAAGGAGCTTAATCTGACAGCCAAGGAGTTTGACCTTCTTGAACTGCTCATGGCGCATCCAAACAAGGTATATTCAAGAAATGAACTCCTGAATACGATCTGGGGAGATTCCTACCCGGGAGATGCGAGAACAGTTGATGTGCATGTTAGAAGACTTCGTGAGAAGATAGAAGCTAATCCGGGTGAGCCGGTATACATTCATACAAAATGGGGAGTAGGATATTTCTTCAAGGGCTGATATGAAAAAAAAGAAACGTGCAACAGTTGAAACAGAAAAAATTGAAGAGAAGAATACCGCCCAGGAGAGATCAAGGGTCAGTATCAGAGTGGGGCAGAGAACGATCATATCGCTCATTGTGGCAGTGAGTGTGGCAGTGATCGCTTATGCAGCACTGTGGATACTGGCGGGCACTGTGAATTCGAAGAGTGAGAGAAATCTTGACAGACACGCACAGGAGTGTGCAGAATACATTGCTCATATAGTGAATGAACACAAGGCGGAGGATGATATAGGGAGAGCCGTGGACGAGATAAAGACCATGGCTTATTCTCTCTCTGCACGTATAGTTATAGTGGATACTGATTACAAGGTCGTGGTGGACTCCTATGGAAAAGACACTGGAAGATATCTGGTGGATGAGAACGTGTTCAGCGTAATGAAGGGGCAGCAGAAGTATATATCAGAGACAGAGGAAAATGTGTACAGACGCATAGTTCCAGTGATCAACAGTGAGGGCTATACAGATGCGGTGGCACTGATATCTCTTGAGACCGATGCTCTCGATAACCTGTCAATATATATGAAGAGAAATGCAACTTATCTGTTTGCGATATCTTTGATACTTGGATTGATAGCTGCTTATTTTTCGGCTAAGTTATCAGTCAGGGATGTGAACCATGTCAGAAACGAGATAGAGGGAATGAAAGGCGGCAGCCTTGAACCGATGAGCGTGGATGGTATGTTCAGAGAGACACAGGAGCTGACAAAGGATATAAACGATATATTCAACAAGGCACAGCTTCTTGAGGAGTCCCGTCAGGAATTCGTATCAAATGTCTCACATGAGTTAAAGACACCGATAACATCCATGAAGGTTCTGTCCGAGTCGCTGCTCACCCAGAGCGATGTACCGGCGGAGATGTACAGGGAATTCATGGAGGATATAGTTCAGGAGATAGACAGAGAGGCGGAGATCATAAGTGATCTGCTCACATTGGTCAAAACAGATAAGGGACCGGACAGCCTGAATAAAGAGCCTGTGGACATGAACGAGTTTATGGATCTCATACTCAAGAGACTTAAGCCGTTGGCGGAGAAGAGGAGCATACAGCTTTCATTTGAGAGCTTTGGCGATATAAAAGCTGAGATAGACAAGGTGAAGTTTACTCTTGCGATCTCGAATCTGATAGAAAATGGAATAAAATATAACATCGATGGCGGATGGATAAAGGTTTCTCTCAATTCAGACCACAGGAACTTCTATATCAAGGTTGCGGATTCCGGTGTCGGCATACCGGAGGACTGTATAAATCACATTTTTGAGAGATTCTACAGAGTAGACAAGGCGAGAAGCCGAGACACAGGTGGAACCGGTCTGGGACTTGCCATCACGAAGAATATTATTATCATGCACAAAGGAACTATAAATGTATATAGTGAGCCGGGAAAGGGAACGACATTCACGGTAAAGATTCCGTTACAGGCTCAGGAGTAAAGGATAGATATGACGAAGAAAAAAAGAATTTTGCTCACTGCCATGGTCATGGTCACGGTGGTGGTCCTTGTGGCATGTGGAAGCGACAGCAAGAGTGGCAGAAAGAAAAAAACTGTGGACGATTCAACTGAAAATCTGACTCTGTACTATGCAAACTCAACGTGGACTGATCTGTCCCCGGAGGTTGTCACCCGTGACCAGCTCGTCACGACGGAGAACCTTATCGATACTGTGATGAATGCGCTGATGGACAGCGGGGAAATGACGGATAAGCAGGTCCCGGTTCCTCAGGGCGTTACGTACCAGAGATATACATATGACGGTCAGGCAACTATCAATCTTATGTTCAACGTTGACTGGGAGGCCACTGACACATATGAGATGGTGCTAAGCAAGGCGGCATTTGTGAGAACTCTGACACAGATCGAATCGGTGAAGAAGGTTGTGTATGAATACACTGACATTGCAAATGAGAACAGTATCGTGCGTGAGGAGCTCACAAATGATTCATTTTCAGATATGGACAACTTCATGAATCCACATGAAGAGTACAACATATATATGCCGGACAGCACAGGACAGAAGCTGGTTCAGAAGACCATAGATCTGGACAGATCAGCTCCTGAATCACTGGAGGAACAGATGGTTGCAGGACTGAGAATGAGTTACGATGGAACAGTTGCACCGTTCAATGAGAAAACTGTGGTTAAGAGTGTCACTGTGGATGATGCTGACGGAGTGTGTACGATAACATTTAATGAGAGCTTTGCGGATGGAACAGCAGGTGTGGACGATGAGATACTTGTGTATTCTGTTGTGGATTCCCTCATGGAGCTTGAAGATGTCAAGAGGGTACAGATAAATGTGGATAATACAAATAACAGATTGAACAACATCGATCTCAGCAGGAAATTTACTGCTGATTATTCAAAGCTTGAGAGATAAACAGAAGTTTGAACAAAACAGGAGGATACGAATATAAAGAGACCATTATTCTGGATAGCAGTATGCTTTGCGCTTGGAGAGGCGTATAAAGAGGCGGCTGACAGTTCAGTGCTTATAATTGGTCTGATCATATTGGCTGCACCGGTATTGTCGGTTTACATGGACAAAGCCGGTACAGCCATGTTTTTTTATAGTGGCAAAGCTCATGGTGATAAAGACAGAAAGAACAGGATCGTCAGATGCGTTCTGAGTATGATGATATTTGGAATGATCTCGTTGACCGGTTATATGAATGGCTGTGCTATGTCAAAGCAGGAGAGACTCGCAGAAGAGCTCGATGGGCAGCAGCCGGGCGGTATAGAAGGAAAGGTGTACGAGATCAGGCAGTCCGGCGATGAATGGCGGGTATATGTGTATGCGGAATGGATAACATTTGGCGGAGGCGACTCAGAAGAAACTGTGGAATACCGGGGAAGATCAAAGGTATTGCTGTACATGGAAGACGTGGGAAGCCTGAAGACCGGAATGAAGCTGACCTTAAGCTGCAGTCTGTCAAGGCCGGACTCTGCAGATAATCCGGGCGAATTCGATGCGCGGGAATATTATTCGCACAAGGGAATATATATAGTAGGAAAGGATATCTCCATTCTGGAGTGTGGAGAGGACTACAGCCGTATAGGAGACATTCTGTTCAGGCTGCGTATAAAGTCCGGGGAGATCACAGACAGTGTGTTTGGAGAGACGGATGGCTCGGTGATAAAGGCAATGCTACTGGGGGATAAGAGCGGCATTGACAGGGATACGAAGAAGCTGTTTCAGATGAATGGAATAGCTCATATTCTGGCGATATCCGGTGTGCACATAGCAATAATAGGAATGACATTATTCGGCGTGCTGCGAAGGCTTACAGGGTCATATATGGCATCAGGTATAATGGCTATATCTGTGATCGTACTTTACGGAGTTATGACAGGGATGGCGAGTTCAACTGTAAGAGCCATGATAATGATGGTGATATCTGTGATCGGTCAGGTAAAGGGGCGAAGCCCTGATATGCTTACATCCGCGGGAACCGCGTCAGTCATACAGGCGCTGATTGATCCGGGTATCATCCTTGATGCCGGATTTCAGTTGTCTTTTGCCGCAGTGCTGGGGATGGCGGTGCCTGGAGCACTTATGAAAAAGCTTATTCCAACTAAGAATAAGGTAGTCAGCACACTTGTAATGAATCTGGCGATAACACTTGCCACCGGACCGCTTGTTATATTCTATTATTACCAGTTTCCGCTGTATTCGATCTTTCTGAATCTGCTCATAGTGCCATTGGTTTCTGTGATAATATTCGTGAGTATCGTCGTGATTGCGGCTATGCTTATTTTTCCCGGGATACTACAGGGCAATGAGATGGCGGTGGGCATAGGAGCGTTTCCTGTGAAGCTGATACTTGCAATATACAGGCAGCTTTGCGAATGGGCGATGAAGCTTCCATTTTACAGTATAAATACAGGCCATGTGTCGGTTATGATGATCGTAGTATTTTATATGGCTATGGTTGGAGTGCTGATCCTGCTTGTAAGAGCAAAGAGTGCAGACTGCGCCAGGGTGAGGAGGCGGATGGTCTGTCTGTGCGCTGCTGTGATCATGACCTTGTGTTGCGTGTGTTACGAAGCAGCTTCATTTGACCGGGAGTTCAGAGTTGTATTTATGGATGTTGGTCAGGGAGACGGCATACTTATAAGGTCTGGCATGGGAGTAAATATATTGATAGATGGGGGCTCGACGAGTAGCAATAAGGTTGGTGAGTACGTGATGGCGCCTGTTCTAAAGTTTTATGGTGCAGCTCATGTAGACTATGCATTTGTGACACACGGAGATAAAGATCATGTGTCCGGTATCCAATATCTTCTAAGCGATACGAACTCCGGTATCAGAATAGATAATCTTGTGGTTCCGATGTATGGTGATATTGAAAATATGGGTGAACTGCTTGAGCTGGCAGAGAAAAGAGGCGTAAATATCATATATATGGACGGCGGTTCTCAAATGTCCTGTGGCAAGGATGCAGCTAAGGTGTGGTTAAATTTCTTGCATCCGTCCGAAAAAACTGATATAAAAGATGCAAATGATCTTTCTGCGGTTATCCGTCTGGAGTATCGAGGGTACAGTGTTTTATTTACGGGAGACCTGGGAGAAGATGGAGAACGGGAGCTTATCTCGGAGGGCGGTGATCTGAGTGCTGATGTGTTGAAGGTCGGACATCACGGCAGCAGATATTCTACGAGTGGGGAGTTCCTGAGAGCAGTCGACCCGGATCTTGCGATCATATCGGCGGGGGAGAATAACCGATATGGTCATCCGCACGGGGAGACACTGGAGCGTTTGGATGCCTGTGGAGCTGATGTAATGAGTACCATAGACCATGGCGCTATATGTGTAGAGATAACGGATGGTGGAATTTCGGTAACCGGATACAGATGATCAGGGAGTTATGAGAATAAGAATTCTGAAAGGAGAACAGGGGAAGGAAGAAACGACTATGATGTGGAAAGGAAGATGAGTATGACAAAAAAACTAAAATTACTGCTGGAATTTGTAATGCTGACACTTGGCGCAGTTATAGCTGCATTTGCTATCGAAGAATTTCTCGTGCCGAACACCATACTTGACGGAGGAGTCATCGGTATAGGTATCATGATCAATAATCTCACAGAAGTGTCCCTGAGTATTCTGACGATCGTTCTTAATGTTCCGTTTCTTATAATAGGTTCAAGACAGCTTGGTAAGATGTTCATAGTTAAGTCCGGTTATTCCATGGCTGTATTCTCAGTATTTGTGGAGATATTCAAACCCCTTGAAAATGCAACCTCAGAGACCATACTTGCGGTGTGCTTCGGCGGTGTGATACTTGGACTTGGAGTTGGTATCATCATCAAGTTCGGCGGGTGCTTGGATGGAACGGAGACCGTGGCCATCATGCTGAACAAGAAAAAAGACTGGCCGGTTGGAAGAGTTGTTCTGGGCATGAATCTGATCATATATTCTATTGCGGGAATGCTCTTTGGTTTGGACAGGGCGATGTACAGTCTTCTTACATACTTTATAACATCAAAGGTGCTTGATATGGTTGAGACCGGTCTTGAGCAGGCGAAGGCAGCCATGATCATAACTGATGATGCCAGAGAGGTGGCAGACAAGATATACAAGAAGCTTGGAAGAACAGTTACCATCATGCAGGGCAAGGGAATGATAAGCGGCAACAAGACAGTGCTCTACTGTGTTATCACGAGATTTGAGATCGGTGAGCTGAAGAACATCATCAATTCCATAGATTCTTCTGCATTTGTCACAGTTACGGATGTGGCGGAGATCATCGGCAACCACATCAAGGATAATGAATACAAGGGGATCCTTGAGAAGATAGAGGAGAAGGAAGAACCGCTCACAAATCTTCCTGAGCATGAGAGTATGACGGACTTTGATGGCCTGGAGCATACCGGAAAAATAGATTAGAAAAAGCCTGTGACATATACCGGCAGATAACTGCTGTATATGTCACAGGCTTTCTTTATTGATATATGTTTTAGACTGTAGTCAATATATTACTGGATACTGTCTACAAATGCCTTGTGGATCCTGTAGTCGCTGTCAAGCTCAGGGTGGAAGGAGAGGGCAAACTGGTTGCCGTACTTAACCGCCACGATCTTGTCATCAACTGTTGCAAGGACATCAACCTCAGGTGAAGCCTCAGCCACATAAGGTGCACGGATGAAAGTCATAGGAACCTCACCGATACCTTTAAGCTCGGCCTCTGTGTGGAAGCTTCCAAGCTGTCTTCCGTAGGCATTTCTCTTTACTGTGACAGGGAGAGTGCCAAGGTGTACAGTGTCATCACCTTCGATGTGCTGTGCCAGAAGAATAAGTCCTGCACATGTGGCAAGAACCGGCATGCCACCCTTGATCTGAGACTTTATAGTGTCGAACATGTCGCTGTCTCTGAGAAGCTTTCCTTGGACTGTGCTCTCACCGCCAGGAAGGATCAGGGCGTCATAAGGCTTGTTCAGATCTCCGGCATTTCTAAGTTCTATGCATGATACGCCGAGCTCGGAAAGTACATGCTCATGCTCTGCGAAAGCTCCCTGTACTGCCAATACACCAACCTGCATATTACTTACCCCTTTCTGCCATGAGGATTGCGATCTCCTGCTCGTTGATACCAACCATAGCCTCGCCAAGTCCCTCTGAAAGCTTTGCAACGAGATCAGCGTCATTGTAGTTTGTTGTTGCCTGTACGATGGCAGCAGCACGCTTAGCAGGGTCTCCTGACTTGAAGATACCTGAACCTACGAATACACCCTCAGCACCGAGCTGCATCATGAGAGCTGCATCGGCAGGAGTAGCAACACCGCCGGCTGCGAAGTTTACAACTGGGAGACGGTGATTCTCATGTACGTACTGAACGAGATCGTAAGGAACCTCAAGCTTCTTAGCTGCCTCATACAGCTCATCTGTTCTCATGCTGACGATCTCAGCGATCTGGCTGTTCATCTTTCTCATATGTCTTACGGCCTGAACGATATCACCTGTACCAGGCTCGCCCTTAGTTCTGATCATTGAAGCACCCTCGTTGATTCTTCTGAGAGCCTCGCCGAGATCCTTGGCACCACATACAAATGGAACCTTGAACTGTCTCTTGTCAATATGGTATACGTCATCTGCTGGTGAGAGAACCTCGCTCTCGTCGATGTAGTCAATCTCGATGGCCTGAAGGATCTGGGCCTCTGCAAAATGTCCGATACGGCACTTAGCCATAACAGGGATTGATACAGCGTTCTGGATTCCCTTGATCATCTGTGGGTCGCTCATACGTGATACACCACCGGCAGCTCTGATATCTGCTGGGATTCTCTCAAGTGCCATAACTGCACAAGCGCCGGCAGCCTCAGCGATCTTAGCCTGCTCAGGTGTTGTAACGTCCATGATAACTCCGCCTTTAAGCATCTGGGCAAGTTCCTTATTTAACTTATATCTTTCTGTTGTCTCCATGTTGAACCTCCGTTATAATTAGATTTGTGTTTATTGGAGTGAGTGTACATAAACTCACAATCTGTAGGTGATTATAAAACCAAAGTGACATTATAGGAATAATCAATATGTGATTATAAAAACAGGTCAGATAACCTCTGATGTTATCAAAATACATAGAAAAACAGGTCAGATTTGCCACATAAGATATAATTATGGTAGAAACTGGTACTGTATTTTGAAAATCATATTGTGAGACATAAGCTTGATGAAGGAGAAACGTAATGGCTGCAACAAAGAAAAAAGAAAAAAAGAACGCGATGGCGGTCATAAACCAACATATAAAGACGGGGGAGTTTGCCAAGATATATCTTCTGTATGGGGAGGAGAGGTATCTCGTGAACCAGTACAGGGATAAGCTGCTGTCGGCTCTGACTGATAAGGACGATAATCTGAATTTTATGAAATTTGCCGGAAATGGGATCGATACATCTGAGCTTCTTGCATTCTGCAACGAGATGCCATTTTTTGCGGACAGAAGAGTTGTCCTTGTGGAGAACAGTGGTCTGTTCAAGAGCAGCAACGAGGATTTTGCAAAGAAGCTGGTGGAGATAGAGGATACATCAGTTGCCATATTTGTAGAGATGGATGTGGACACCAGGTATAAGCTGTTCAAGGCTGTGGACAAGAATGGAGAGGCTCTGGATTTTGCGACCCCTGATGAGAAGATGATGGTCACGTGGGTGAAGTCACTGTTCCGTGCCGATGGTGTTGCCACCACAGACACGGCGATATACAAGATAATCGAAGCTGCTAACATGGATATGAACTGTATCAAGAATGAGGTTGACAAGATGATAAGCTACGCCGGAGACACGAAGCAGGTCAGCGAGCATGATGTGGATCTTCTGTGCAGTCAGGATGCGGAGAGCAAGGTGTATCAGATGATAGACTTCATCATTGCAAAGCAGAAGGAGAAGGCTTGCAGTATGTATCACGATCTTCTTGAGAATAAGGAATCGGCGATCATGATAAACGCATGTATCATGAGACAGTTCAACAAGCTTCTTCTGGTAAAGATGGCATTATCAGATGGCGCGCAGGACGCCAGCTTGGCGAAGATCGCAGGATGCCCGGTGTGGGCGGTGAAGAATTACAAGGCTCAGTGCAGGGGCTACAGCATGGCACAGCTTAAAGACATAGTGGAGAACTGTCAGGACATGGACTACAAGCTCAAGACCGGACAGGTTATGGATAACGCGGCGATGGAGGTCATGATCGTGGAGCTGTGTGAGATGCAGTAGGAGACTGGTGATGATATTAGATATTGAGGCAAAAAAATAACCACTGTGAAAACAGTGGTTATTTTTTATATAACTATGATTGGTTCAAATATATGCAGCCGTTTAATATATCCAAATCCTTGTGTCAAAGTTATGTAGTTATCAGCCAGATGCTTAAGCCATCTTGTTAACTGCAACTGCAAGACGTGATACCTTACGAGCAGCGTTGTTCTTGTGGTAGATGCCCTTTGAAGCAGCCTTGTTGATCTCTGATGTAGCAACAACAAGTGCCTCCTGAGCAGCAGCCTTATCACCAGCAGCGATAGCAGCCTCAACCTTCTTGATAACTGTCTTAACCTTAGACTTGATCATCTTGTTTCTAAGTGTCTTCTTCTCGATAACATTGATTCTCTTCTTTGCAGATTTGATATTAGCCAAAATTCTTACCTCCATAAAATCTAATTAAATATAATAAGGTTTTACATTAAAACCGGACACGGACAATTCAATGTAAACATACTCACATATAATAGATGAAACGCAATTCGTTGTCAAGACTAAAAAACAAAAAAATGCGCATTTTCGCGGATTATTTTCATGTTGTTTCCTAAGAAAAATGAAGTAAAACAACATGTTACTTTCCTTTACATAAAAAGGGGGAAATGGTATCATATATGCAGTGGGTCTTAATGATCCATACATATTATAATACAGGAAAAGCAGAGAAATATACAGATGTTTAAATATAGATTTTTTCAGGTGATAATGGCACTTTCGCTGGTCTTGCTGATCATCTCCACGGCGATAATGTGTTCGTTCAGCGTTTGCAGGGTTGCGGAGAAGAGCTACAAGCCGAGTAATAGCGGCACGATAAGTTCAGTCATGAATAACGGACAGACTGATGAATTATCAGAATTTGATGCGTGGGTGGAATACAGTATCGTGCTGGATGCTCTGGATGGGGACAGCGAGCAGGAGTACAGGCTTGGCAACGTATATCTGTCCACTGAGAATGTGATGAGGCTTGAACAGCTTGCAGACATCAAATCCAAGGCAAGCAATGGTGTGTTCATATCCATTGTGCTTCTGGTGGCATGCTTTGTAGTCATAAGGAGAAGGAGACTGTATGAGTGTGTTGTATGGGGCGGCGCTGCAGGCGTTATAATAGGAATAATCAGCTTCATAGCCATGGCGGTATCCGGCAGCGGAATCATGTATGGCATAAGAAGAATGGTGTTTGGAGAAAGCTATGCGGAGCTTTTTCCGGGACACGATGTCCTGCCGGATATAATACCGGCCGGTACGGGAACGAAGGTTCTTTGGGTGTATGTTGGAACGATATTTGTTGGACTTGTGGTTACTATCATAGTCAGGGTTATAAGCTATAAGAAATCACGTCCACACAAATTCAGATAGAAGGTTACATAATGGGAGGTAGTTATGAGAAAAAGAATCGAGGAGTGGATAAACTGGGTGCTCTATGATGAGCTCATTGCCAGCAAGATCAATGCGCCAAAGCATTTGCTGGGAATCCATGATTATGGTGAAGGTCAGATAATCGTTGTGTACAAGCCGGGGGCGATCAGGGTAGAGGTTACATCGCGCACAGGTAAGAAGATACACACCATGGAACAGATGACAAATGAAGGACTGTTCGCCATTTATTTTGATAAGAAGGAGTATGATGGCAACAAGTACAATGTTGTCACCACATATGAGGATGGCACCATTATAAACAGTGCAGATCCATATTCATTTGAATCGCTAATCACGGATTTTGACACATACCTTTTTGCGGAGGGTAGACATTACAATATATATGAGAAGCTTGGCGCACACCCTATGACTATAGACGGTGTACGTGGAACCTACTTTGCAGTGTGGGCTCCTCATGCAAGACGTGTCAGTGTAGTCGGTGATTTCAATCTCTGGGATGGTAATGTAAATCCTATGCAGATCACGGCAAATGAGGGAATATACGAACTGTTCCTGCCGGGCGTGGAGCCAGGTGCTGTGTACAAGTATCAGATCATGACAAGATATGGAGAGATACTGTACAAAGCGGATCCATATGGCAACCAGTGTCAGATGAGACCTGAGAATGCCTCTGTGGTTGCGGACATAAGCAGCTATAAGTGGAAGGATACATCATGGATGAAGGATAGAAGCAAGATCAGCCGTACTGACAGAATGCGCATGCCTATGTCCATATACGAGATGCATCTCGGCTCATGGCACAAGAAGGTTGAGGATGACGATGCAGGCTTCTACACATACAGGGAGCTCGCTCCTATGGTGGCAGACTATCTCAATGAGATGGGATATACGCACGTAGAGCTCATGGGTATATCAGAGTATCCATTTGACGGCTCATGGGGCTACCAGGTTACCAATTATTATGCACCGACCAGCAGATATGGTGATGCAGTAGATTTTATGTATTTCGTTGATTATATGCACAGCAAGGGAATCAGTGTTATCCTCGACTGGGTGCCAGCACACTTTCCTAGGGATGCGCACGGACTTGGACGTTTTGATGGGATGCCTCTCTATGAGCATCCGGATCCAAGAAGAGGAGAGCATCCTGACTGGGGCACATATATATTTGACTATGGCCGCAATGAGGTGGCAAACTTCCTCACGGCAAATGCTCTGTTCTGGGTCGAGAAGTTCCATATAGACGGACTCCGCGTGGATGCTGTGGCATCCATGTTGTATCTTGACTATGGCAAGCAGGATGGACAGTGGCTTCCGAATGAGCATGGTGGAAACGAAAATCTTGAGGCAATAGCACTTATGCAGAATATAAACCGCATCATGGAGGAGAGAAATCCGGGGGCATATCTAATAGCAGAGGAGTCAACAGCGTGGGCAGGTGTAACTGCTCCGGCATCCATGGACGGACTTGGTTTCCTGTTCAAGTGGAATATGGGATGGATGAATGACTTCCTTGAGTATATGCAGATGGATCCATATTTCAGACAGAACAACCAGAACATGCTGACTTTCAGTCTTTCGTATGCGTATGCTGAGAACTATGTTCTCGTCATATCCCATGACGAGGTAGTTCATCTCAAGCGTTCAATGATAGAAAAGATGCCTGGCAGCGAGGAGGACAAATTCGCAAATCTCAGAACTGCGTACGGATTCATGTATGGACATCCGGGCAAGAAGCTGCTCTTTATGGGGCAGGAATTTGCACAGCCTAGAGAGTGGAGTGAGGCGAGAAGCCTTGACTGGTTCGTCTTAGACAATCCGCTCAATCAGGGCATGGAGAGGTATGTCAAAGCGCTCAACAAGCTTTACAATACCAATGATGCGATGTATGCGAATGACACAGATCCAATGGGATTTGAGTGGACAGACTGCGATCACCCGGACATGAGCATACTTTCATTTGTAAGACGAGGCTCAACTCCGAAGAAGCAGCTGCTTTTCGTATGCAACTTCACTCCGGTTGAGAGAGATAATTACAGTATACCGGCTCCGTGCTACACGACATACAAGGAGATACTCAACTCAGATGATGTACAGTTTGGCGGAAAGGGCAGACTCAACAGCAAGCCGGTCAAGGCACTGGACAAGAAGAATGCCAGAACTCCTTACAGTATAGACATCACGGTTCCACCACTCTCAACAGTTGTGTTTGAGTACGATTACACGGATATGTCACCTGAGCTTGAGAAGAAGGAAGCGGCAGCCAAGGCGGCTGCAAAGAAACGTGTGGACGCTGCAAAGAAAAAGGCTGCATTGGCACAGAAGAAGGCTGAGGAGATAAAGAAAGACGCTGAGAAAAAGGCATCAGAGCTGAAGAATGATGCAGAGAAGAAGACTGCTAAGTTGAAGAAAGAAGCATCTGAGATATCAAAAGGGATCAAGGATGATATAGCTGATATAGAAAAGTCAGTGACGGCTGTTGCTGATGATATCCGGAAAGATATAAATTCACGAAAAAAATAAACTTGCAATATGAGACAACAGGTCATATAATGTAGGTGTAAGTGCAAAGGGGCACAGAACGATATTGTTCTGTGCCCCTTTTTTGTACATCAGGCGGGTGACGATCTTCCTGATCGTAAGAATCCGGGTAGTTTTTAAGGAGGAAGCAGTATGAAGACAGGAAAAGTAAAATGGTTTAATGCAAAGAAAGGCTACGGCTTTATATGTGATGAGGATGGAGCAGATGTATTTGTACATTTCTCAGCACTGAATATGGAGGGCTTCAAGGTTCTTGAAGAGGGAGATACAGTAGAGTATGAGGTTGTGGACGGTGAAAAGGGTCCACAGGCGACAAATGTGACAAAACTGTAAATACAATGCGGTATATGTCAAAACAGCCATATATTTAAAGCGAATACATGTTGAATTAGGAGAACATCCCCGGGTTATGATTACAGATGATCAGGGGATGTTTTTTATGAGCAACGAACTGGAGCATGCTATTGCGTAGAACTGAGATAAATATCTACAAGGCCTCGTGTTACATAAATACAAGAATATTATAGATATCGCCATATGCTAAAATTGTATGTCTGCTATAATAAAAACAACACATATTTAAAAATCATCTTGACGGCTGGCGATGATAAAATGTAGAATACACATATATGGTGAAACATGTTTCATGCATTTGCTGTTGGTGATAAACAGTTAAATAAACAGGCACGTATTTATTTTAGATTATAAGGGGGATATGTACCATGAAGAGATTTGATGTTGTGGCACTTGGAGAACTGCTCATAGACTTTACACAGAACGGGCTCAGCGGCCAGGGCAATATGATGATGGAGGCCAATCCAGGCGGAGCACCATGTAATGTTCTCGCTATGCTGCAGAAGCTTGGCAAGAAGACTGCATTTGTTGGAAAAGTAGGGGATGATTTCCTTGGAAAAATGCTTGCCGGTGTTGTGGCTGATGCCGGGATCAACACTGACAATCTGAAGTTTGACAGGGATGTACACACAACACTTGCATTTGTGCATACATACGAGGACGGAGACAGAGACTTTTCATTTTACAGGAATCCGGGAGCGGATATCCTGTTAAATGCAGATGAGGTGGATGAGAGTATCATAAAGGATGCCAGGCTGTTCCATTTCGGATCACTCTCACTGACATATGAAGTGTCACGTGCTGCAACACAGAAGGCTGTGGCTGCTGCAAAGGAGGCTGGATGCATCGTCACATTTGACCCGAACCTCAGGGAGCCTCTGTGGAAGACTCTGGACGAGGCCCATGATCAGATCGACTGGGGTATGAGACAGTGTGATGTGCTCAAGATATCGGACAATGAGATACAGTGGTTCACAGGCAAAGCGGATTTTGATGAGGGTGTAAAGATACTTCAGGACACATACAATATACCTTTGATACTTCTCTCGATGGGAAGAGATGGAAGCCGTGCATACTACGGGGATGTAGTCGCTGAGGCAAAGCCGTTCATCCAGGAGAACACTATAGAGACCACGGGTGCCGGGGACACTTTCTGTGCATGCGTGCTGAATTATGTACTTGATAATGGACTTGAAGATCTTGACACTGATAAGCTTACAGAGATGCTTGTATTCGCAAATGCTGCTGCATCGATCATCACAACACGCAAGGGAGCACTCAAGGTTATGCCGGAGAGATCCGAGGTTGAGAAGCTCATTGCCGAGAGACAGTAATAGATAAAAATACGGCAACAGATTAAAAATAGCGGTGTACGGTAATGATATAGATTACATAAATAAAATGAGAATGATAAGTTAATTGACTATAGTCAGAAAAGGAGAAGATAAATGGCAGGTTCAAAGACAGTGAAAAAGACTGCAGAATATACTAAGAGATTTGATGAGAGATATGACGAGCTCAAGTGGCTCTACTGTGAGCTCTATAACAACAATATGGAGGCATTTGACTGGCTGTGTGATTCTCTGTATGGTTATTATCAGGAGAGGAATGCTGATCTCAAGAAGCTGGACAGAAGCCGTGTCAAGAATCCGGATTGGTACAAGCAGAATGATCTGCTGGGTATGATGATGTACACAAATGCATTCGCGGGAACTCTCAAGGGTGTAAAAGAAAAGCTTCCATATGTGAAGTCATGTGGTGTGAATTATCTTCATTTTATGCCACTGCTGGAAAGCCCTAAGGGCAGAGATGACGGCGGATATGCTGTTGCGGATTTCAGAAAGGTAAAGCCTGAGCTTGGAACCATGGAGGATCTGGAGGACCTCACTGCAGAGTGCCACAGACAGGGTATAAGCTGTTGTCTGGACTTTGTGATGAACCATACAAGCGAGGATCATGAGTGGGCAAGGGCAGCGAGACAGGGGGATCCTGTCGCGAGATCCAGATATTTCTTCTATGATGACTGGTTTGTTCCTAATATTTACGAGGAGACCGTGCCTGAGGTATTCCCAACTACGGCGCCTGGTAACTTCACATGGATAAATGACTGCAATCAGGTGGTCATGACTACATTTTACCCATACCAGTGGGATCTGAACTATGCAAATCCTATGGTGTTCAACGACATGGTCGGCAACATGCTCTATATGGCAAACCGAGGTATAGATGTCATCAGACTCGACGCTGTTCCGTATATATGGAAGCAGATAGGTACAAACTGCCGTAACCTTCCACAGGTTCACACTCTTGTCCGTATGATGAGGATAATCAGTGAGATAGTATGTCCGGGAGTCCTTCTTCTCGGAGAGGTCGTTATGGAGCCTTCCAAGGTAGTTCCATACTTTGGAACAGTTGACAAGCCAGAGTGCCATATGCTCTACAACGTGACAACCATGGCATCCACGTGGAATACGATAGCCACGAAGAATGTAGGACTCTTAAAGCGCCAGATGGATCAGGTGTGTGTACTTCCAAAGGATTATGTGTTCCTGAATTACCTCAGATGCCACGATGATATCGGCTGGGGACTTGACTATGACTGGCTGGCACAGTTCGGCATAGATGAGGTGGCACACAAGAAGTTCCTGAATGACTATTTCACAGGAAAGGGATACAACAGTGATTCCAGAGGTGAGCTCTATAACGATGATCCTAGACTCGGAGATGCCCGTCTGTGTGGAACAACAGCATCCCTGTCAGGACTTGAGGCCGGCCAGTACGAGGCAAATGCAGACAAGATCGAACAGGCCATTGCCTGTGATCTCATGCTTCATGGATACCTGCTGGCACAGAGTGGAATTCCGGTTCTGTACAGCGGTGATGAGATAGGACAGACAAACGATTATACTTATAAGAATGATCCGGATAAATGTGCGGACAGCAGATACCTGCACAGAGGAAACTTCCCGTGGGACAAGGTTGAGAAAAAGGATCCTGTTGCCATGAAGATATTTGACGCGCTGCGCCACATGGAGGATATCAGAGCATCGCATGATGTATTTTCATGTAATGCAAATGTCTACACCATAGAGACAGGATGTGCAAGCGTCCTCGGAATAGTGAGGGAATATGCAGGACATGAGCTGAGGGCATTTTTCAACTTCAGCAATATGGATCAGCTCATCTGGACCATGCCTGAGGAACAGGCAGACATATACACAGATCTCATATCAGGCAAGACCCTCCGCGAGCTTGGAGCAGTCATGCCTGGATATGGATGCTGGTGGTTCTACAGATAGTTATTCGGAATCTTTTTTATAGAACATAAGAAGAGTATTTTTGATAGAAGGCTTAAAGACTGTGTTATGGTCATAGCCTTCTATTTTTTCGTAGGTCAGGTTTAAGCCGGAATAATTTCTCTCTTGTAAATCGTTGTAGAAATCCTCGATAGAAGATATGAAGTTTTTATCCTCATCTGCACCTACGGTTACATAGACATTTGCATTCAGAGTCTGTGTTCTGCTGTAATATTCTTCTTCGTACGTAGACATAAATTTGCCGTCAGTGATTGCCCACATGGAAGGACTGCCAATATAATAATTTGCAAATGTATTTTTTCCTATAGTGTCATTATGGAACAGAGCATAGTAAGCCCAGTATCCACCCAGGGAATGACCTGTGAGAGTCATGTTTTCAGGGTTTACAGAGTATATTTCTTCCAGATAAGGAATCAGGTTATCTACAATAAAATGCAGGAATGAATCAGGGTTAGTCTGAAGATCTCTTTTTCTGATGACATCATAATTGTAATTGTTTGGATACCCTATGCTGACAAGGATAACATCCTGTATCTGGCCAGATGTCATGAGAGGTCTGAGTTCAGGGTGATCACTGAGTCTCCAGACTCCATCGGTCATAACAACCATTGGATATGAGCTTGCTTCGTTATAATCAGGTGGAAGAGATATATGGACAACAAAAGTGTCATCTATCTCAGCATCATAAATGGATAATTCGTTGATATAGTCTGCACAGGCGGGATCAAGAGTTGTCACCTCGTTATAATACATGTGCTCGGGAGAGAGTTTTCCCATGGTTATACTGGCACGTTCCTCTGGAAGTAAACCTGTTGGAGTTGGCGCTTCTGTAGTAAGCTCCTCAGTTGTGATTTCTTTGACTGAGGTTTCACATGTTGTTGCTTCTTTGATTGACGTATCTTCGGATGAAGAATAGCTGGTGATCGATTTGGTGACAGTAGAGTCATTCTTAGATGCTGACGAGTGTTGACACCCGGTGACAGCTAATATAACGGCTATGCTGAATGTGGTCAAAATTGTTAATTCCTTTTTCATAAAAGGCCTCCTTTGATTGTATTTAGTAATTATCATATAAGTGAGAAATGCTATAAAAACAATATCACAGGAGTTGCATTATGACCTGTCAGCAATGGTTAAACCTTGTCGGGGCGGATTTGCAGGAGAAGGTAATTTTGTTCCTTTTTTAATGATACATTGCTACACTCTAAGGTTACGTCAGGCACTATGTTATAATGAGAAAATGGTAGAAATTCTGTGTAAATTTTATACCAAAGTGACTGCTGCCCGGCAGGAGTAGTATCTGAACAGTCAAAACAGATCCATTCGCCGTCAGGAATGCTTGTTATCGAATAATCGGATATATTTAATCCGGAAATTTCTTGTTTTGTGATCATTCGTCCCAATGTGTAATTAAAGCATGAAATTTCATTATTGAACTTATCAATATTTATAAAATCATTTGATCTGTAACCGAATATGCAGTTATTTGGTTTTTCATTATTAGATTTAATTTCCATTAGTTTATCCCAGCTTTGACTGCAGCATTCTCTTGTAAATTTTGGAATTAGAACATTATTTTTCGCGGTATCGAGGCTTGTGAAAACCCTGGAATAACCGGCAATACACATGTTGTTGATCTTAACGATTCTGTAGTTAAGCATAGATCCCCCATCTGCTGTGACCCTTAATACAATCCGGGTGAAATTATGGAGACCGGACTTGTTATTTCGAACATAAGTTGGAGAGTTTCCATGAAAGCGTGTGAAAGCCTTCGTGAAGCTTTCGGGTGTGTCATATCCGTATTCAAGTGCAATATCAGTCACCGTGCGGTTGGATGAAATGAGTTCTTCACCAGCCAGGGAAAGCCGGCGGTTTCTGATATATTCCCCTATAGTATATCCCGTGATTAGATGAAATACTTTTCTGAAGTTGTCGGGAGAAGAGTAAGCCTGCCTGGCTATTGTATTTTGGTCTAATACTTCACCGTCAATAAGGTGAGTCTCAATATAATCAATTGCGTTAATAAGTCCTTCAGTCCAATTCAAATGGTTTTCTACCTCCATGTAATGTGTGTATATCACTATAGCACATATTTGTAGTAAATTGTTATAATGGACATATGAAAGTCATATCGGTTTGTTAATATGCAGGTCAAGGAGGTGATGATGTATTGGACCAGTCAGGATTCACCGGAGAGATATGAAAAGCCGCAGATCGTGTTTCTGATAGTCTGTATATGGTATGATATAAAAATATTTATCTAAAAGAAACCAAATGCGGAAAATCCCCCACTACATTAGTGAAGGAGGTAGGAGAGTTGGCCGGTCAAAAGAATAACAATGTGAATGACGATTTAAACAGACATTTTGAAGAAGTCTATGAGAAGACAAAACGCAGCGTGACACTGTATCTGATATCAAAGTGCAAGGGATTTGATGATATAAATGATGTGCTGCAGGAAGTGTATATGGAGTATTTCAGGACTATACAGAGGAAGGGAATAGAGTATGTCGATGACGAGGAAGCATTTCTGATAGCGCTGTGCAAAAGGAAACTGGCATCATATTACTCGTTCTGGGACAGGATAGCTAATCGGGCATCCCTGGATGTGACAGCCGTATCTGAGATAAAGGACCATATGGATCATGAGGATCAGTGGTGTGACATGGAAGATGATTTCTACAGAAAGGAAATGTTGCAGGATGTGAAGAAGATATTAGAGCAGCAACCGGACTGTGTACAGAAGATCTTTTATCTGTATTACACGATGGAGCTGACTGTATCGGAGATTGCCAAGCTGCTCCGGATGAAACCACAGACAGTAAAAAATAAACTTTTCCGAACCAGAAAATACATAAGAAAGCTTCTGGAAGATAGATAAGGGAACTTCTGGAAGATAGATGAGAGAACGGAGGTAAAGGCTATGAATGAAAAGGATTTCTTCAAAGAAGCAACTAAGGATATGATTGTGGACCTGAAGGGAATTGATATGAATATGACAAACGATAAGAAGACAGACAGGTCTGGAAACAGATCAGAAAATAGATCACGCAGATCAATATACAACAAAATAGCTGTGATCGTGATAGTGTGCGTTATCTCATTGAGCACAATAGGCGTTGGTGCCAGTGCCATTTATCATAAATGGAGCAATGGGACCAGAGATAAATTCCAGGTTACTGGTGGAGATATGGAGAAATATGAGCAGTCAGGGCTTGCCAAGTTTCCAGGTGATGAATCAGGAGTGAGGGAAGTTACGCAGAATGGTGTAACGATATCGGTGGCTCAGACTATTATAGATAACTACTATGCCTATGTGTCATTCAGAATAGAAGGCTTTGATATAAAGGCGGGAGGAACTCCCGGATTTGAGACACATCATTGCACTCTGGATGGAAAAGAGGTTAGCAATCTCAGCAGCTTTTATGTCGAGGATGTTCTTGATGCAGCAGGACAGCCGGTGATCAGAGATGATGAACTGGTTCAGAACTATGTGCTTGAGGATGGCAGCATGGAATATCATATTCTTCTTGACTCTGAGGGAAAGAAGGGCTTTCTCCAAGGTAAAAAGCTAGCGGTCGAGCTCGGTGATCTCGGAGTGTATGATGATTACCTTGATATGAAAGTTGACAATGATGGCACATGGAGATTTGAATGGGAGTTAAGTGGAGATAGCACTTCCGTGACAAAAGAGACACATACAGTCCTTGAAGATACAGGGGCTGTAGTCACCGAATGTGAGGTATCCCCGATATCTATCAGGGCGGTACTCGATATAAGCGGTGCAAAGAATATGACCTCAGATGAAAAATATGCAGTCCTTTCTGGTGTAAAGCTGAAAGATGGAACAATGCTTACAGATATAGTCGAAGCTGGAAACGAAAATACAAACACCGCCGGAGAATACGAACTTCTGTTTACCACAGACCGCATATTGGATGTAAATCAGGTAGAAAGCCTGCTGTTCTGGAAAAATACAAGCGGAGATGAAGATGGTGAAGATGCGCAATACACTCTCAATGATTTCTATGAAGTATCATTTAACTGATATTCATCGTTTCTTGCTATGAAGTATGCGATGCCATTATCGAGTGATTACACACTTGTATGTAAAGAATACAAAACAGCCAGAAAATCAGTATATTACAATATGCAACAATCAGCAGTTAAGAACTAAATTAAAGGATAAGATTTGATGTTCTAAGAATTACAATATATTCAAGAACAGAAAGAAATCCAGTCCAGTATATATTACGATCGGTAGTGCGGTCGACTGAGTTTTAATTATTTATAACGATAGAAAATCCGTATATTGCAATATGCAACAATCGGTAGTGCAGATTGCCGATTTTCGACGGTCACAAGCTGGGGCGGAGATCCGCACCGCCCTTATCGCGGTCGGAGCCACATGCTTATGTGACCTTAGTCGAAATGAGAGCAATCAAACGTGATTGTGCATATGCAATATACGGATTTTCGTCCGTTCGTTAACTAATTCTTAGAACATCTATACAGCAGATCCTCCCAACGGCGGTCAACCTCCTGCTGATACTGAACGAGAAGGTGCTCGTTCTCAGGCTTGAACAGGTGCTTGAATCTGCCCTGCGTTCTCAGGAAGTCCTCGATAGGAAGCTTCTTCTTAGGAGAGTAGGAGAGGATCCATTTGCCCTCAATAACCTCGAACAGAGGCCAGTAGCATGTCTCAACTGCCAGCTTGCAGATGTCCATGATCTTCTCAGTAGGGTATCTCCATCCTCTAGGACATGGTGACATGACATTGAGGAAAGCTGCGCCAGGTGTGTATATGGCCTTCTCAGCCTTCTCATAGAGATCACGCATGTTGCCGAGAAGAGTAGATTGTCCAACATATGGGATGTCGTGGGCAGCCATGACCTGTGCCAGATCCTTTCTGTTCTGCATCTTACCATTTGACTGTGAGCCTACCGGTGTGGTTGTGGTGTCAGCATACATAGGAGTAGCCGATGAACGCTGGATACCGGTGTTCATGTATGCTCCGTTGTCATAGCACACATATACCATGTCATGTCCACGCTCCATGGCACCCGACAGTGACTGAAGTCCGATGTCATAAGTTCCGCCATCACCGCCGAATGTGATGAATTTGTAAGTGTCATCTATCTTGCCTTTTTTCTTCAGAACGTTGTAGGCTGTCTCAACACCTGAGAGGGTTGCGCCTGCGTTCTCAAATGCGTTGTGTATGTAGCTGTCCTCGTAAGCTGTGTAAGGATACATGAAGGTTGAAACCTCAAGACATCCTGTGGCGTTACCGATGACCGCCTTGTCGCCCTCGTGAAGGGCGCGGAGTACAGTTCTGACAGTGATCGTACCACCGCAGCCTGCACACATTCTATGACCTGGAGCAAGACGCTCAGGCTTGTTCATTACTTCTTTAAAATTATATGCCATTTCATCTTACCTCCTACTGTCTAAGTCCTATGTACTGATACTGAGGAATCTCAGCACCGTTCTCTATCATGTCTTCAAGCTGTGCAAATACGCCCTTGGCGCTGTCCACAGTGTAGTCACGTCCGCCGAGACCGTAGATGTAGCTGACAGCCTTTGTGGTTGCCTGAATGTCATACAGGTGCTCCTTGACCTCTGCTGAGAGAGGACCGCCGCCTGCTCTGAATCCTTCCGATCTGTCAAGGATTGCCACAGCCTTGGTGTGGGCGAGAGCCTTTGCAATCTCCTCACCAGGGAATGGTCTGAACACTCTGATCTTCAAGAGTCCGACCTTCTTGCCTTCGTTTCTCAGCTCATCTATAGCTTCCTTTGTTGTTCCGGCTGCAGAGCCGATCATAACGATGGCGTAGTCAGCGTCGTCAAGTCTGTACTCCTCAAAGAATCCGTAGTGACGGCCTGTCATCTCCTCGAATTCCTTTGCAACGTCAAGAATAACCTGCTTTGCATTCTTCATGGCAGTGTTCTGAGCCATCTTAGTCTCCATATAGTAAGGAGATGTGGCGTAAGGACCGACAGCCATAGGCATCTCAGGATTTAACAGATACTGCTCAGGGGTGTATTCACCTACAAACTTCTTTACGAGATCATCCTCGATGAGGGTGATGTTTTCAACGGCATGGCTTGTGATGAAACCATCCTGACATATCATGATAGGAAGTCTGACATCCTTGTGCTCAGATATTCTGTATGCCTGAACAAAGTTGTCATATGCCTCCTGGTTGTTCTCTGCATATATCTGAAGCCAGCCTGTATCACGTGCGCCCATACTGTCTGAGTGGTCACAGTTGATGTTGATAGGGCCGGAGAGTGCTCTGTTTACAAGTGCGAGGGCAAGTGGAAGACGATTGGACGCTGCCACGTAGAGCTCCTCCCACATGAGAGCCATACCACATGATGATGTGGCTGTGAGTGTACGGCAGCCGGCAGCCTCTGCGCCGATCGCTGCACTCATGGCACTGTGCTCACTCTCTACCGGTATAAATTCTGTATCGATCTCTCCATTGGAGATAAATGTTGAAACGAACTGAGGTATCTCAGTTGAAGGTGTTATAGGAAATGCAGGCATAACATCCGGATTGATCTGCTTTATAGCATGTGCCACAGCCTCATTTCCTGAAAGACGTTCTCTTATAGCCATTTATTTGCCCTCCTTCATAGTGATTGCTCCGAATTTGCACTGGTATGCGCATATACCGCAGCCCTTGCAGTGCTCCAGGTCAAATGCGAGACGCTTGCCTGATACGACCGGAATGCATGAATCCGGACAGACAGGTGCGCACAGAAGACAGTGTACGCATTTGCTCTCGTCTAGGACAGGTGTTGAAGTCCTCCACTCACCTGTGTTAAATGCCTTGGATGTGCCACCGCCGTATACGTGGTTTCCAGGTGTGAGCTCTGTCCATTTGCTATTGTCATGTATCTTGCTTATATCTGTTCTCATTACTTCATTACCTCCCTGAAGGCGAGCTTTAATGCTTCCATGTTGCCCTCGATAACCTCTGGTTTCTTGGCAAATTTGTGCTGATATGACTGTCTCATATCTTCGAGGAAAGGTCCCTCCTCCATGATTCCGCTGACAGCAACGATGGCTGCAAGCATAGGAGAGTTAGGGAAATTCTTGCCGAGAGTCTTCATGGAGATCTCTTTGGCGTCAAGTGTGTATACCCTACCCTTGTAACCCTTGAGCAGTGGACGAACCTCGTCCGGAGTCTTAGGTGTATTTATAATGATGGCACCATCCTCGGCGAGACCTGCAGTCACATGTACAGGTTCGATCAGAGATTCGTCTACAACAACCACATACTGTGGCTCGTAAATGTTGGAATGTACTCTGATAGGTTCACTGCTGATCCTGTTGTAAGCAGTGATAGGTGCGCCCATTCTCTCCGGGCCATACTCAGGGAATCCCTGAACATATTTACCTGTTTTGAATGCCACATCTGCGAGAAGCAGGGCAGCAGTCTTGGCACCCTGACCACCACGTCCGTGCCATCTGATTTCGATAGTATCTTTCACTTTTACATCTCCTGTCAAAAATTTCTCATTAAGTTCTATTTAATTCCATTTAATATGAAAAAATAATCCTTTTGATTATACCATTTATAAACAATAAGTAAAGAATAAAATTAAGGATATATGGTGGAATACAGAAAAAATTAACGAATAATGGTGGATATGCCTGAAAATGTTAGATGTTGACGGGCTGCGCAACATAAAATCTTAAACAATAGGGAAAAAAAGATAAAAATACTGCATGTGTATATATGAAAGAGATCATTATCAACAAAAAAGACAGATATGGGATCTGTCCATAGCTGTCTTAAAAGGTCATAAAAGTGATATTTATAGTCTGACCAGAAAATGAATATAAGTCTGTCCGTCTGCTGTCTGATTGTCGAGAAGAATTTCACCGTCATATTTTTTTGTGAGTTGTTTTAACTTATAAAGACCTATTCCCCTTGAATATCTGCCATTCTTCAGCGGCTTTGTCGAGTAGCCTTTGGTGAAGAAGTCCCTTCGCATTGCCGCGGTGAGAGTAGGACCTGCATTGAGGGTTTCAACGGATGTCTTCGTTCCATCTGAGTCGATCACTATCTCTATATGCCCTCCATCCTCGGTGGCATCAAATGCATTGTCTACCAGAATACTCATCGTATCCAGAAGTTCGAATTCAGCAGCCTTTGATGTGAGAGTCGAATTCTTGACATTTATATTGAGATCTATATTTCGCTCCTGGGCAAGGTTCATCTTGCTGAACAGGAATCCGGCGATCAGTTTCATGTTGATCCTCAGAAGGTAGGAATTTTTTATAACGTGATCGCTGCATGAGGTATCAAGCTCTTTTGCCAGAGCGGCAGAGAGTGATTCATAATCAGTGCAGCTGATCGGCAGCATGCTTATTGCCTGAAGTTCGTTGTTGTAATCGTGCTGTCTCATTCTAACCTGATCAATAAGCTCCTCTATAATAGGAAGATACTGTTCATAAGACTGCAGCTGCTTCTGGGACTCCCTGAGACTCATGTAGTTCTTGTACATTCCGGCGTACAGGATGAGTATAAGAATAACTATAAACAGGAAAGTCATAAACACATTCATGAAATCTTTAGGTGATATACGCTGGTATAAAACCATGGAGACCATGAGGGCAAATACAGCGAGTATTATATTCCTGAAAACCTGGTTTTTTATGATGAGGGTTTCATACAGCTTATCCAGGTGCCCGAATTTGTACAGCAAAACAGCTATCACAAAAGCCATAGCTTCAGTTATATATGTTGAAGCATTGGTGAAAGGGTTGTCTGTGAATTGCATGATGACAACCATCTGTATAAGGTTCAGCACTGTCATGATTATAAGAGCTATTGCGTAGCCCGTTATGATTTTCATTGGCGGATAACGGAAGACCAGGGAGTAGAATACAAAGCAGTAGATGTATGTTATCAGTGTGAATATGAACATGGAGTCTGTAACTGTGGCAATCAGAGAGACTGGTAAAGTCAGCAGAAGCAAAGGTGGAAGTCTCCTTGCTATCTGGGAAAATTTTACATTGTATATCGCCATCATGAATATTAAAAATACAAAGGTATCAAGCAATATCTTGGAAAGAAAGTTAAAATATGCAGCCATTTTATCTGTACTCCTGGTAAGTTTCTATAATAGTTTTATATTTGCGTCCAACCGGTATGGACTCCTGAGTCAGCTTTAGCTTTATAAGTGAATTGGATCTGTCATAACTCTGTATGTAGTTGGGATTGAAGTAATAGCTTTTGTGGCATCTTACCAGAGAAGCATCACCGGCATCCTGCAAAATTGACTCGAAGGTCGGGTTGGTGACGATAAAATCGCCGTCGGATGTGAAAATGTGCTTGTGGTGGCCGGATGCACATACATAAATTATTTCATCCATGCTTATATGGAAAAGTATTCCCTGGATATCCTTTACGCGGATCCTTGATGTCTGGTCGTCAGGCTGTGTGAGCACCGAGTTGATACCTCCTACGACATCGATTCTGTCATAAGGCTTTGAGAAATAATACTGGCAATGATACTTGTTGATGACATCAAGGTTTGGAACGGTGATATCGGTGATGAAGATGACAGGTGTGTCACTGTATTTGGGAATTCTTCGGAGATAACCACATACATCCAATCCGGTCTTCCCTCCACCGAGATCAATGTCCAGTAAAAAGATATCAATATCAAATGAATCTATTATTGTTATGGCATCGTTGTAAGTTGATGCAGTGTTGACAACAGCGTCTGCGTACTCTTCTTCAATTATATATTTTAAGCCGGTAAGCTGGATATTGTCATCCTCAACAATCAGAAAATTCATAATCAAACACTCCTGTGAAAAATTGATAGATAAACAAAACTCTTAAATTATTAACATATCAGGAACATTCTATCATACAAATGGGAATTTCTACAATAGGTATAATTAAAGTATATGTGTGTTGTAAACGAAAATTTATGTCGTTCAGGTTGTTATACGCGTCGTTTGTGTCGATTTATGTCAAAACTATTGGAAAAATTATACAAATAGTATAGTGTATGTAACAGAGAATAATTAACTCTGAGGGGAGATTGATTATATAGTGTCAGATAGGATGTATCAGGTACAGGTATTTCGGTTAAGGGTATCTGTATAGTATATTCAATCTGATGCATCGGAGCTGCCATATGTGCCTGGGCATGTATGGCAGATTTTTTGCGTTAAGCTGTAATATAATACTATTTAAAATTTGAAAATAATATGGTATGATGTAGAGAAACATGGGGTTTTGTATACATCTGTGTGCAATTCCATAAATGACAAAAAGCTATTACCAGGAGGAAGAGTATGATTAAATTATTTGACAACGGTGCTTATCTGTTACATGGTACAGAGCTGGTTGAGGATAATGCTGAGGCAGGTGCGGTTCTCGCATCAAAGCTTGGCAGTGCTCCATCAAAGGAAGAGGCATCAAAGAACACACTTGCTTACGGAATATTGGCTAAGCATAACACATCTGACAATATGGAGAATCTTAAGATCAAATTCGATAAGATGACTTCACATGATATAACATTTGTAGGAATCATCCAGACAGCAAGAGCATCAGGTCTTAAGGAGTTCCCTATACCATATGTACTTACAAACTGTCACAACTCACTGTGTGCCGTAGGTGGAACCATCAATGAGGATGACCATATGTTTGGCCTCTCATGTGCGAAGAAGTATGGCGGCGTGTATGTACCACCTCATCAGGCGGTCATCCATCAGTTTGCAAGAGAGATGCTGGCAGAGTGTGGCGCCATGATACTTGGATCAGACTCACATACACGTTACGGTGCTCTTGGTACTATGGCTATTGGAGAGGGCGGCGGTGAGCTCGCAAAGCAGCTCCTGTGTAAGACATACGATGTTGCAAAGCCGGGCGTTATCGCAATCTATCTCGACGGAGAGGTACAGAAGGGGGTTGGTCCTCAGGATGTGGCACTTGCCATCATCGGAGCAACATTTGGCTGCGGATATGTCAAGAATAAGGTCATGGAGTTCGTTGGTCCTGGTGTTGACAAGCTCTCAGCAGATTTCCGTATCGGTATTGATGTTATGACAACAGAGACAACATGTCTGTCATCAATATGGAAGACAGATGACAAGATAAAGGATTGGTATGACATTCACGGAAGAAGTGAGGCATACAAGGAGATGAATCCTGGCGATGTGGCTTACTATGACGGAGTCGTATATGTAGATCTGTCAACAGTTAAGCCAATGATAGCTATGCCATTCCACCCAAGCAACACATACACCATCGACGAGCTGAATGCCAACCTCATGGATATCCTTGATGATGTTGAGAAGCGTGCACTTGTAAGCCTTGACGGCAAGGTCGACTTCACACTCAAGGATAAGGTAAGAGATGGCAAGCTGTATGTTGAGCAGGGAATCATCGCCGGATGTGCCGGTGGTGGATATGAGAATATCTGCGATGCGGCTGATATCCTCAGAGGCAAGAGCATAGGCGCTGACGAGTTCACACTGTCAGTATATCCTGCAAGTACACCTATATATATGCAGCTTGCAAAGAACGGTGTTCTGGCTGATCTCATCGAGACAGGTTCTATCGTTAAGACAGCATTTTGTGGACCTTGCTTTGGTGCCGGTGATACACCTGCCAACAATGCATTCTCCATCAGACATTCAACAAGAAACTTCCCTAACAGAGAGGGTTCAAAGATACAGAATGGTCAGATCTCATCTGTTGCGCTTATGGATGCGCGTTCTATCGCAGCAACTGCAGCCAACAAGGGATATCTGACATCAGCAACAGACCTTGCAGATATAGAGTACACACATCCAAAGTATTTCTTCGACAAGGCTATATACGACAGAAGAGTTTACAATGGTGTTGGAAAGGCTGATCCTTCGGTTGAGATCAAGTTTGGTCCAAACATCAAGGACTGGCCTGAGATGGTTCCTCTTACAGACAACCTTCTCCTCAAGGTGGCATCAGTTATACATGATCCTGTAACAACAACAGATGAGCTTATCCCATCAGGAGAGACTTCATCATACAGATCAAATCCTCTTGGACTTGCAGAGTTCACTCTGTCAAGAAAGGATCCTGAGTACGTTGGAAGAGCGAAGGCTATCCAGGCTGTAGAGAAGGTTCGTGAGGCAGGTGAGTGCATGGGTAAGGCATTCCCAGAGGTCAAGGAAGTTATGCATGCCATCAAGGAGAAGTTTGAGGACGTATGCGGAAGCAACACAGGTGTTGGAAGTACCATTTATGCTGTTAAGCCAGGTGACGGTTCAGCCCGTGAGCAGGCTGCATCATGCCAGAAGGTTCTCGGTGGATGGGCAAACATTGCAAAGGAGTACGCTACAAAGAGATACAGATCAAACCTTATCAACTGGGGTATGCTTCCATTTGTGATCGATAAGGATTTTGACTTTGACAATGACGATTATGTATTCATCCCAGGAATCAAGGATGCTGTGAAGAACAAGACAGAGGTCATCAAGGCTTATGTTGTGAACAAGGATTTTGCTGAGATAGAGCTGAGACTTGGAGAACTCACAGACGATGAGAGACAGATCATAACAGATGGCTGCCTCATCAATTACTACAAGTACAACTAAATGATATATATGGTGCCGAGTGCGCCATGTATGTACATTTGAATATAATGTATATACGACGATATAACAGGCATCATCATGGGCGCTTTAGTGCGGCTTGGTGGTGCCTGTTGCTTTCATATAGCCAGTGTGATCATGATGTGATAATCCACGATGTCAAAAAGAAACGGATTTACAACATGGCGGGTTTATGAAGACAAAAATAAAATACAGGAGGTATTTACAATGGGAAAATCAGAGCTGGAAAAGATGCACACATGTGAGCTTTATCTTCCGGGCGATGAGGATATCGCCAGAGAGCAGATAAAGTGTCTGGACAGATTATATGACTTCAATATGACCAGACCAACAGAGATGGTCAAGCGTCAGCAGATGCTCAAGGAGATGTTTGAGGAGATAGGAGACAACTGCTATATAGAGCCACCACTTCATGCAAACTGGGGCGGAAAGTTTGTGCATTTTGGAAATAACATATATGCCAACTTCAACCTGACAATGGTGGATGACACGCACATATATGTTGGAGACTATACAATGTTTGGTCCGAATGTCACACTGGCTACGGCGGGACATCCGATAGACGCAGATCTCAGAAAACAGGGATATCAGTACAATGCACCTATAACAATAGGCAAGAACTGCTGGATAGGTGCAGGAGTTACGATACTTCCGGGGGTAACTATAGGTGATAACACCGTCATAGGAGCTGGAAGTATGGTTGCAACGGATATACCATCAAATGTAGTGGCTGTCGGAAACCCGTGTAAGGTGCTTCGAGAGGTGAATGAGCGAGATGCAAAGTATTACTTCAAAGATCACAGGATAGACTTCTTTCAGTACAACAACGTAAGCAAGAATGACTGATGAGGTGAATGAGTGAAGGTTACATGCAAAAGCTGCGGTAAAAAATTTTACCCCGAAAAGACAGGGCATATGTGTCCGAGATGCGGTTCATGGTATGTGGAGAAAAACATAGATGGGCAGTTTGAAAGCGGAGCAGCTCCGGCAGATGCCGGAGATCACAATCAGGATCAGACATCCCATATTGAAGACAAGAATAAACAGTATGGAAATGTGCACAGCGAGTGGTTCAAGAAGAAAGAAAAAGATGTACTCGATAATGAAAAGAGACTGGAAAAAGTCAGCATGATAATTATCATTGTATTTTCCCTGATAATATGTCTGGGGACCGTTTATTCGGCGCTCACGTCAGATCATGACAAAAGTCTTGGGTTTGATGAAGAATCAGAAGGCGAATATGAGGATACAAATGATGAAATATACAGTGGCGATGGGAATTATTATGTTGATAGTATCCCAGTCAAAGGATATGCATTTGGAGACAAGATGGTGAATGTGGATCCTGTTGGAAATACGTCGTGGTTAACGATCAATTCAGTGGAGCCGATAGAGCTGGAAGATGCCGATGTTCCCGAAGGATATGTGGTATACGATATGGAATATGAGATGGATGCTACGGACGATGGGAGTTCAGATGCAGAGGGTATGCCAGACGGAAGAGATTATTTTGATGTATATCTCAGATCAAAATCTTGTATGATGTTGGAACCTATGAGTCAGGAGGACATAGACATTTTGATGTCATATGATGGATATGCAGATGCCAATGACATATCAGAAGTAGTGGATGCTGATCATGGACATATGTACTTTATGGTCAGGTCAGATGATTATGGGTATATGGTTGTATACTGTCAGAATGATGATCCTGAATCACCAGAAGGTCAGTCTACTCCTACAAATATTATGTATGTGGTAGGCGAAAAGGCTGATGCATCGGTTTGGTATGATGTGAGTAAGCTTGACACTCCTAAGGGAAAGTTATACAAAATATACGATGGAGAGTATGGACAGAAAATTGAGAATGATAAGAAATATACTCTTCCAGGTGGGGCGGAAATTACCACTGATGAGATAAGTTATCTGAGTGAAGTAGAATTTGATTATGACAGTTATGACTATTATCTGGTGAGCGATATACTGTTAAATCACGGCGCAAGGATAGGAAACTTTGACATTGTGGTTATAGATACGGATAGTGATACGGATCCAATTAAGAGAAAGATTTTCTATGGTGAATATACAGATGATGCCCTTACTCCAATGTCTGTGGTGTATCAATATGTTGTGTACGGTATCCCGAAGGGACAGGATAAGATCATAAATGTTACATATGAATTTGGATCAGTGCTGGATGAACTGCAGCATGAGACCACAAGACTTCCGGTTCCGGAACAATAATACTATATATGTTTCTATATATGAAAGACTATTATAATATCCTGAATGATATACATATGAAGTTATAAGAAAAGGCATACATGGACTGTCATGTATGCCTTTTGGGATTCATTATACTTATTATTTTGTTGACCGATGTGTCAATATTGCCAACAGGTTATTTGTATTTGATCTCTTTGCTTACTGCTTTGATATGGCAGCAGTTTCAGTGCTCTTGGCAACCTCTACAATAGAAGAGGTGAGACCTGCGATTCCCTGTATCTCTGATGGGATGATGATCTTGGTAGCCTTGCCGTCTGCAGCCTTTGTAAATGCTTCCAGGCTCTTTAGAGTGATGACCTGATTTGTAGGCATTGACTCATTCAGTGCTCTGATACCATCTGCATTTGCCTGCTGTACAGCGAGGATAGCCTGTGCCTGACCTTCGGCTTCCTTGATAGTTGCTTCCTTCTTAGCCTCAGCACGGAGGATCTGAGAAGCTTTCTCAGCCTCGGCCTCAAGGATGACTGACTGCTTGTTACCTTCTGCGATGAGGATGGCTGACTTCTTCTCACCTTCAGCACGGAGGATCTGCTCACGTCTCTCACGCTCTGCCTTCATCTGCTTCTCCATGGCATCCTGAATAGCTGCAGGAGGGATGATGTTCTTGAGCTCTACTCTGTTGACCTTGATTCCCCAAGGATCAGTAGCCTCGTCAAGTGTTGCTCTCATCTTGGTGTTGATGGTCTCTCTTGATGTAAGTGTCTGGTCAAGCTCAAGATCACCGATGATGTTACGAAGTGTGGTAGCTGTCAGGTTCTCGATGGCCATGATAGGATTCTCAACTCCGTAGCTGAAAAGCTTAGGATCTGTGATCTGGAAGAATACGACTGTGTCGATCCTCATTGTTACGTTATCCTTTGTGATAACCGGCTGTGGAGCGAAGTCAACAACCTGCTCCTTGAGTGTAACCTTCTTGGCTACCTTATCGATAACAGGCATCTTCATGTGAAGTCCAACAGACCATGTTGCCTGATATGTTCCAAGTCTCTCAATTACATAAGCGTGTGCCTGTGGCACGATCTTGATCGTACTGCAAATAATAACGATTACGATCAGACATAAAATGATAATAAGTGAAATTCCTGCTCCGTCCATAATAATCTCCTTAATTAAAAATGTGTGTGTCTTAAGCTGATAAGCCCTTAGCTTTATATTGCCGGCTTTCCTGCCTTTTCTACGATTGCTTTGACTCCGGATATCTCGTCGATCACGACCTCGGTTCCGGTTTCAATGGTATCGCCATGTTTGGATCTTGCTGTCCACTCAACTCCGTTGATCAAGACCTGACCGGTGGACTTGAGATTGTCTATGTCAGCAGATACGATAACGTGTTTGCCGATAAGACTTTCTACGTTTGTCTTTACCAGTTGGTTGTCAAGATGCTTCTTGGCAATCGGTCTTGTCGTGAAGAAAAGAATAGTGGTGACAACAAGAAATGCAACGATCTGTAGTGGCAGCGATCCGCTGAAAAAAGCGATGATCATTGCCACCAGGGCTCCTCCACATGCCCAGATGGTTGTAAGTCCAAGCGATATGATCTCAGCAATGAGACATACGGCAAATATGATAAGCCAGGTTGCAATCTCCCAATTCATATAGAACACCTCCCTTGTTTAGGAAATCCTGGTATGCGATAGTTTTCGCATTTGCCCTTGGCTAGCTCTCATTTTACTAAAAAACAGTAGGGTAAACAACATAAATTTTCTGAACATACTATCCCCTAAAGTGCATTATATGCACGAATTATAAAATTTATGAGATTAAATGATAAATGTATGGTTAATTTTGCGTAAGCTGTATTGAACAGGTTTGGAAAAACTAATATAATAAACACATGCTAAAGAATGGGAGAGAAGAAGTTGGCTGTTAATAATAAGAAGAAAAGAATTCTCAACATAAGTCTGGCGGTCATAGGAATAATCATTGTCGGACTCCTTTTTAATAAGATACTGGAGCAATGGTCGGGATTTCGTGCGATACTTGACAAGATATCGAGTGCATTTGCACCGATCATAGTGGGCGCAGTCATTGCGTTTCTCATGAACCCGATACTTGTTTTTTTCGACAGATTATTTCATACGATATTCCAAGAGAGAGTCATATCGGATAAGAAAAAATTGTTCAAGGTTTCGAGAACTTTGTCGGTTATTTTAACTACCATAGTGTTCCTTGGAATCATAACCGGAATAGTGTGGCTGGTGGTTCCTCAGCTCTACGACAGTATCAAGCAGCTTGTGGGCAACATGGATACCTATTATTCCAACCTTCAGACGATGGTGGAGAATATAAATGAGAAGTTCCAGAAGCTCAATATACCTGAGGATCAGATCAACAAGTATATGAACAATGCATATCTCAAGGTTCAGGATATGCTGAATACCAAGATCATGCCAAATGTGGACAAGATCGTGGTGAATATAGGAAGTGGAGTGTTCTCAGGTCTTAAGTTCCTATACAATTTCTTCATCGGTATTATCGCTTCGATATATGTGATGGCAAACAAGGAATATCTTGCATCTAGGGGAAAGAAGATCATATATGCGGTATTCAAGGTGAAGAATGCAAATACTATCCTTGACGGACTTTCAGAGATGAACAGGATATTTGGTCAGTTTATTAATGGTAAGATACTTGATTCACTTATCATTGGAATGATCATGTTCATAGTTTCAACGATACTCAATCTGCCATATGCGGTTCTGATAAGTGTTATCGTCGGAGTGACAAATGTCATACCGTTCTTCGGACCTATCATAGGAGCTGTGCCATGTTTCTTCATCGTGCTCATTGCAGATCCTATAAAGAGTCTTGTGCTGCTTATTGTTATACTTGTACTGCAGCAGTTTGATGGCAATATCCTCGGACCGAAGATCATCGGAGATACCACAGGACTTTCAAGCTTCTGGGTGCTCACAGCGGTTATAGTTGGCGGCGGTTTGTTCGGATTCTTTGGAATGCTTCTCGGAGTTCCTGTATTTGCCTGCTGTTACATGTACATCAACAGGACATGCACTGCAAAGCTGCAGGAGAAGAATCTTGCGTTCAAGACATCCGAGTATGAGAAGATCCGTAGGATAGATGAGGAGACGGGGGAGCCGATATATATAACTGAGGAAGAAGAGGATATAAGGTTCAAGAAGAAGACGCCGGAGCAGAAGCTTGCGGAGCGTGAGAACAAAAGGAAGCTCAAGCAGAAGCAGCATATGCTTCAGTACCCATCAGATCTTCCAGATGATGAATATGTGAAGTCTGGCACTGCGCATGCAGATGATCAGTCTCAGGATGATGATGATTCAGATGATGATCCTATCAGTATATTTGATAAATTCATGCATGTTATGAAGAGCGTGGCCAGCAGGGCGGACGCTGAAAAGCTTGCAAATAATATAGTAGGAAGTGATGCAGAGCCTGATAAGGAAGCTGACAGCAAAGATGACGCTGAAGAAGTTGGAAATGGTCAGGCAAAACCGGAGAGTGATAAAAAAATTTCCGGGAATCAGGATAAATAAAACATAATATCAGCACGGGGAAAGCAGATGCTGTCCCTGTCTGACAAAAGAGAAAAGAACAGATTTGCTTTTACACAAATCTGTTCTTTTCTGCATCATATGAATAGTCGATGGATGCGAGCTTACTCTTGATATCATCTGCATTTACACATAGTGAGCTGCAGAGCTCGTCAAGACTTGGATAGTCATCTCTGAGCTTCGTGTTGATGAAGCTGAGAAGCACCATAGGATCCTTTGGAAGTGAAGAGTATTCCATGGTTAAAGTTCCTCCTTGTGGTATATTTGGTCATAATATGCATCGTGTTTATAAATATTATGGTTGAATTAACTGCATAAAATTGGTATATATATAGTTTGTGATATATATCAAAGATACAAATTGAATTTTACAACAGTGATTTAGAAATGGCAATAAGGAGTTAGATATGAGTACAAATACCGGTACGGCAAAGAAAGGAAAGCTATCAGGAAAGGGAAGTAATCTGGCGCTTCAGGCAGGAATCCTGGCGGGAGCCGGAATCGTGTCGAGGATCATCGGCCTTCTGTACAGATCGCCTCTGTATCAGATACTTGGAGATGAGGGAAATGGATATTATGGTTCAGCGTATGCAATATACGCCATGGTCATAATGATCGCCACATACAGTATTCCTACAGCGGTGTCGAAGCTTGTTGCCGGTAAGATAGCTATGGGACAGTACAAGAGTGCCAGACGTATATACTACTGTACATTTATATATGTAGTCATAGCGGGTGCTGTGGCGGCACTGATCACGTACTTTGGAGCCGAATGGTTTGTAAGTGACCAGCCAAATGCAGTCTTAAGTCTTAAGATACTTGCCCCTACTATATTTATATCGGGCTTTCTTGCAATATTCAGAGGATATCTGCAGGCGTACAACACGATGGTGCCTACATCTATATCACAGATCATAGAGCAGCTTGCAAATGCAGTAGTCAGTATCGTCGCTGCGTATATGCTTGCAAAGCCATTTGCCGCTGGAACAACCGAGCATGCAAAGTATGGTTCTGCCGGAAGTGCCATGGGTACAGGTGCCGGAGTCCTTGGAGGATTGATATTCATACTGTTCGCTTATGCGAGAAGAAGAAAGGGTATCATGGAGTCTGTGAAGAGCGATACAAGTCCTGACACGGAATCCTATGGAAAGTTATTCAGAATAATCATTGCCACAGTCACACCTATCGTGGTGGCAGCAGTGGTGTATAACGTGCTCACACCTATAGACATGAAGGTATTCTATGTGGTCATGAAGATGAAGGGCATGGATTCCCTGGAGATGGCAAAGCTGTATGGAATTTACTCAGGACAGTATACAGTTCTCACGAACCTTCCGCTTGCCATAGCAGCTTCAGTTGGAATCGCATATATTCCGGGAATATCCGGTGCGTATGCAAGAAATGACATGCAGAAAACCAATAAACTCCTGAATCAGGCGCTCAGCATGTCCATGCTGGTCACCATACCATGTGCGGTTGGAATGGGAGTCCTGGCTAAGCCTATAATACAGCTCCTGTTCTCAGGTGCGGATCCGATGGCAGCCAAATGTATGTATCTTGGATTCATATCCATAGTGTTCTTTGCACAGTCAACTGTAACCAACAGTGTGCTTCAGGCCATGGGTAAGGTGATGGCACCGGTTATCAATGCAACCCTTGCACTGGTGATACATGTGGTGGTTCTTGTGGTTATGCTGTACTGCACAGACTGGGCACTTTATGCACTGGTATTTGGTTCGATAGTGAATTCACTGCTCATATGTATATTCAACCAGCGTTCGCTCACAAAGTACAAGACCGGCAAGATGGACAACAGGCGAATATACGTTGCACCTACTATAGCATCTATCTTCATGGGTGTTGTTACGATCATTGTATATGAGGGCTGCAGGAAGCTTCTCGGCAACTGGGTGATCGCGATGTTTGTTGCAGTATTTGTGGCGATCATATTCTATGCGGTGGCTATACTCAAAGCCGGAGGATATACGGAGGAGGAACTTCTCAATATGCCTAAGGGAGGTCTTATTGTGAGGTTTGCGAAGAAGTTCAGACTGATAAAATAAAATGTTTGTAAAGTGGTGTAAAGTGGGGACGTTCCTTTTGTACTGACGAGTGTCCCCGTGTACCGACGAGTGTCCCCGTGTACTGACGAGTGTCCCCGTGTACTGACGAGCGTCCTCGTGTACTGATGAGTGTTTCCTGTCAAGGCTGAGGTTCGCTGTTGTGAGGAGTGCCTTCTGTTAAGGTTCGCTGGATAATTCCTTTAGATGTACCCGTGAGACGGTTCAGCTGTCTGATAGATATACCTTGTTCGTGCAGATGAACAAGGTATTTTTTCTGTTCTAAAAGAGGCAGTAATTGAAAATCGGTGATAGTAGGACACCCAGTTTCTTTTATAATTAACTCCTTTGCAACATCATCAGGGAGCCTTTTGGTCAGTTTATGAATGTCCAGGCAGTCAGCTCCTTCAGTTTCTCGGTGAAATGTAGTAAATGCATTTGAATCACCAATTAGATTGTTTATCAGTCCGATATCTACCAATGCCGAATTCCCTGATAGATAACTGTAGATACTGCTCCATGGGTAAGCCTCTCCAGGAAAAGCTTCTATGCCCGCTTTATACGGATTTTGGTGGATGTAGCGTACTACAGTGAGAAGGTATCGTTCATCGTTAACAGGTTCACTGTGATACCTGCCTTGCTGCAGGAAACCTGTTCGGTCATATTTCATATTAAACCACACCGCATAACGTGTGTTAATGCGGCGAAATACAGTTGCCAGTGGGGTGTTAGGGGTATGTATGAGAAGATGAACGTGATTGGACATCAGGCAATATGCGTAGATTTCAAATTGGCATTCTTTTTTGTAATAGCCCAGGATATCCAGGTATTTGGCATAATCATTATTTTCTTCAAACATTTGCTGTCTGTCTGCTCCGCGAATTACAACGTGATAAATGTTTGATTCAGATATAGCTCTTGGTTTTCTTGGCATAAAAGGACCTCCTCCAAAATGATAAAATGTGATGTGTACAGTGTGGAAAAAATAAATGTTAAAATGTGATTCATGAAAACACGGTAATCAAAAATATAGCCATCAAAAACCAACCACGATAAGACAAAAAGACATTTATAAAAAGGTAATTGTTGAAAAATTGAAATGACTATGGGTTTCGTATAACATGATTCATATAATATCATTCATATGAAAATGGATTTGATTAGATACGATAGCTTAACGATCGTTTAAGAAAATCAAAACATATAATATTATACTATATTTTGAAAAGAAGTAAAGCGATTTGTAGAAGTATATGATAGAATATATCAGGGACGTTCCTTTTGTATCGGAGAGTGTCCCCTGTCATGCGAAAGGTGAAAACTCGATATGGGGCAATAAAAGGAGTAAAGTTGACATCATTGTTTGAGAGAACCATACGTGCAATGTCTGCGACAGAAGATGATAAAAAAAGTATGATGCAGAAGATGGCAGATGTCAGTTGCAAAAATATTTAGACGAAAATTATTTAGACTTGATTAGGAATATATATCTAGTGTGGGACAGAGGGACGCTCCTCGTGACAAAAGGAACGTCCCCAAGGATTAATTATGGAAAAAGAAAAAAGAAAGGGTAGGACCCTTTTAAAGATATTCATAACAACATTATATCTGAGCGTCTTTACCTTCGGGGGTGGATACGTCATCGTTTCACTTATGAAGAAAAAGTTTGTGGATGAAAACCATTGGATAGAGCAGGACGAGATGCTGGATCTTGTGGCTATATCCCAATCGTCGCCGGGACCTATCGCAGTAAATGGAGCGATAGCGGTTGGATACAAACTGTGCGGTATAGCAGGGGCACTGGTGGCCATAATCGGAACGATCATACCGCCATTTGTCATAATATCCATCATATCTTACTGTTACAGCGCGTTCAGGACTAACTGGGTGATCAGTGAGATGCTGGAGGGAATGCAGGCCGGTGTAGCTGCGGTCATTGCATCAGTGACATATGATATGGGAGCAGACATAGTAAAGCAGAAGGATGATCTGGGGATATTGATCATGATAGCTGCATTTGTTGCATCCTACATATTGGAGATAAATGTCGTGTTCATAGTAATTGTCTGTGGACTTGTCGGCGTTTGCAGAGGACAGCTGGAGAAAAGAAGAGGGCGTGGGCATAAAAAGACAGAGGATACTTCTGACGGAAATCCTGAAAACCATCCCGACAAAGGGGGGATGGAATAATGATCTATTTGCAGTTGTTCCTAAGTTTCTTCCAGATAGGACTCTTCAGTTTCGGCGGAGGTTATGCCGCCATGCCGCTTATACAGGGGCAGATAGTGAAGATACATGGGTGGATGACCATGTCAGAGTTCACGGATTTGATCACTATATCCCAGATGACTCCGGGACCTATAGCTGTCAATTCGGCGACATTTGTGGGGCTACGGGTGGCCGGATATGCCGGTGCGGCGGTTGCCACGCTCGGATGTATACTCCCTTCATGTATCATTGTAACGGTCATAGTCAGGCTGTATCTGAAATATCGCAAGCAGGATGTTCTTCAGGAGATTCTCGGCGGCATAAGACCGGCTGTTGTGGCTATGATCGCGTCAGCGGGAGTTTCGATATTGGTGACGGCGGTCTGGACTGGTATCGATATGATAAGTCTCGCAGGAACTAAGTGGAATCTTGTGGTGATATTTGCAGTGAGTGTTGTTCTGCTCAGAAAATTCAAGCTGAATCCGGTGTGGGTGATGTTGCTTTCCGGTGGAATGCAGGTGCTGTGTGAAGTGGGGACGTTTCTTTTGTCATGAAGAGTGTCCCCTGTCACGGGTAAGGTTTTAAGAAAATCAAAGCAAATGTACTTTTTAATATATCTTTAAAGAAGAAAATAGCTTTGTAGAAGTATTTTGAGGGACACGGTGGCACTCTTTGTGACAAAAGGAACGCCCCCCAAGGAGGTCTAGATGAAGAAGAAAATATTACTGTGTCTGATAGCACAGCTCATATGCTGGAGCATTATGACGCTGTCTGATTACGTGGAAGAAACATATAATGATAGTTACAATCTGGTCGTTGTATTTGCTGTACCCCTGATATGCGTAATTCTGTATATTATATTCAGAAAATGGATATACGATAATCAGATTGTGCGGCTGAAAGATGTCGCTATAATCTGTGCGGCGTGGATGATCTGTGGATTGATACTGGGATTCCTGATCGGTGCTCTGGTTCTCAATGAAATGTGGATAGTATCGCAGGCTACAGGAGGATGGGAGCATTTTCTGAATGGAATCGAATACATAATGTTCGCCATAACGCTTGCAGGAATACCATTTGTGGCGGTGGTTCTGATCGAATCGGTTGTGGGAATAGTAAAGGGAGTTAGAAAAAGGGCTTGACGAGAGCTTTGGTAAAGTTGCCGGCGCAAGTAATAAGTTTTATAATTAAATGCTTCATCTGTGAGAGAATCAGGTGGAGTATTTTTTATGCATGGTGGCTAATGTATTAACCGGGCATATGAAGTGTTTGTATACCCCTTGACAAAAATAAAAAATATGAATATACTTACCGATGATAATTACTTGGAGTAATTATATGAAATAACAATAAAACAATATTTGATAAATTTACAGGATGGAATGCTATGACAAAGGAAAAGATAAAACAGGTTATGGATGCCTGCTATCAAGCTAAGAGAGTCAGAGATATGATGCCAAAGCTGCCAAATGGAGTCACACCGACTCATATACATTATCTTGATGTGATAACGAGATTTGAGAGGTCTGAGACTGAGGTAAAGGTCAGTGATATAAGTGATGAGCTGGGGCTCCCAAGACCGGGCGTGACAAAGACGATAAAGGATATGGAACGCTTGGGATTTGTTGAAAAGAAGGCTTCAGAGGCGGATGGACGTTTTGTGTATATCAGGAGCACTCAGGCTGGCAGAGATCTGGTTTGCAAATATGTTGATGAGTATTTCGCAGGACTGGGGGAGTCTCTTGCCGATATCACAGATGAAGATGCAGATATTATGATAGCGACCATTGAAAAAATTTATGATGTTATGAGCAAAAGGAGTCAGAACATAAGATGAGTGTACAGGATAAAACAGATTTTACACAGGGAAGTATAATTAGAAAAATGCTCCCATTCATGGGGCCGATTCTTGGAGCACTGATACTTCAGGCTGCCTACGGTGCGGTTGATCTGCTGGTGGTTGGAAGATTTGGTTCGACGGCGGGACTTTCAGCCGTATCTACGGGCAGCCAGGTGCTCAATCTGGTTACATTTGTGATAACAGCACTTGCTATGGGTGTCACAGTGCTTATTGCCAGATATATAGGCGAGAAGAACACAGACCAGATCGGAGAGCTTCTGGGAGGTGCCACGACAATATTTGCAATACTTGCGGTGGTGCTGGCAGTTGTCATGGTGACATTTGCAAGACCTTTGTCCGTGTTGATGCAGGCACCGGCAGAGGCGGTCACTCTTACATCATCGTACGTGAGGATATGCGGAGGCGGAATATTTTTCATTATGGCCTACAATGTGCTCACCGCGATATTCAGAGGTTTTGGAGACAGCAAATCACCTCTTATATTTGTGTTTGTGGCATGTATAGTAAATGTTGTCGGTGACCTTATACTGGTTGCGGGATGTCATCTGGATGCTGCGGGTGCAGCCATAGCAACCGTTGTTGCCCAGGCTGTCAGTGTGGTCCTTGCGCTGGCACTGTTAAAGAAGAAAAAGCTTCCATTTAAGATATCAAGAAAGGATTTCGGATTAAACAGACAGTGCAGAAGATTGCTCTCAGTTGGACTTCCGCTTGCAATGCAGGAATTTCTCACGCAGATGTCATTTTTAGCGCTGTGTGCATTTATCAACAGGCTTGGTCTGGAGGCATCATCCGGATATGGCGTTGCCTGCAAGATAGTCAGCTTTGCCATGCTGGTACCAAGTTCGCTTATGCAGTCTATGGCTTCATTTGTATCGCAGAATGTTGGAGCTGGAAAAGAGGACAGAGCGAGAAAAGCGATGCTTACCGGTATGGGCATAGGACTGTCGGTTGGTGTGGTGGTATTCGTTGGTGTGTGGTTCTTTGGTGACAAACTGACATCAATTTTCACCACCGATGCGTCTGTTATCCAGAGGGGCTCCGAGTATCTGAGGGGATTTGCGCCTGAGACTATAGTCACGGCGGTGCTGTTCAGCATGATAGGCTATTTCAATGGGCATGAGAAGTCGCTGTGGGTCATGATCCAGGGACTTATACAGACTCTGCTTGTGAGACTTCCACTGGCGTATTACATGAGTATCCAGCCGGATGCAAGCCTTACGAATATTGGACTTGCAGCACCTATAGCCACATGTGTCGGCATCGTGCTCAACGTCATATTCTACATCGTTATGTCAAAGAAGTGGAAAACGGAAAAGACCTGAAAATAATTAAATAAATGCTTGACAAATAAAACAAATGATTATAATACTTTAATCAGAGAATTGTAATCTATATGTAAAGAATTTGAAAAATAAATATTTAGTAAACCCGTTGAAAAGCGGTGACACAAAGCCATATGGGTCTAAGGTCTGAAAACAGAGAACTGTTTCGGACTATGACAGCCGGTTGCAGTATAATTTCCCTGTTGGAACTAGTATGTACAATGAGGAGTATAATTATATTTATTAAAAGGAACTGGAAGAATATCAGAAGATCTGACTATTCGGACAGGAGAGTCCTTCTTGTGGAGGACAATGATCTGAACAGTGAGATCGCATCGGAGATCATAGGAATGACGGGAGCCAGTGTGGAGATCGTTGAGAATGGCAGGGAGGCTGTGGAGAGAATAGAGAATGCCTCCGATAACTGGTATGACATAGTGTTTATGGATGTTCAGATGCCGGTCATGAATGGGTATGAGGCCACCGCCGCTATAAGAGCACTGCCTGGAAGAAGAGGCCAGATTCCTATCATAGCCATGACCGCAAATGCATTTGCTGAGGATGTGCAGCTTGCAAAGAACACGGGGATGGATGAACACATAGCGAAACCGCTTGATTTTGAAAAATTGAACACAGTGATGGAGAAATATCTGAACTGATAAAATGTAACAGCCAGCCGGGGGTAAAACCCGGCTGGCTGTTGTAGTTTTGATCAAAGGCTGCAGGTCAGATCATTTTTTTGTAGCGTGCCATATCAGTCTTACTTATTCCCATGGAAATACACACTTTTTCAAAAGGTTGCTTAGTATTCTTCATCAAGTTCTGTATGGCAGCTACCAACGCTTCGTCGGCGCCAATCTGTTCACTTTTCGATAGAAAAAAGTATATTGGGAACACAGTATGAGAATCGTGCAACGGAGATCATAGATTTTATTTTACCACGAAAAAAGGATGGAACTGCGATATATCAAGTTTTGAAGGAGGCACTGGGTAAAAAATAGTTATGGGATTCCGATAATAATTATAAACATTGAAATTAAGCCACGGGTGTAGTACAATTACCGTGCTATTGGGGGCTTTTTGCGCCCTGAAAACAGATGGTACACTAAATGGTACACCATATAATCGGCAAAGTCAGAATATCAAGCAAAATCAAGGCTTTAAGAAAGGAAAATAGAAAAAATGAAATTAGGTATCGTAGGACTCCCAAACGTGGGAAAAAGTACACTTTTCAATTCACTTACAAAGGCAGGAGCGGAATCAGCTAACTATCCGTTCTGTACAATAGATCCAAACGTAGGAATCGTTGCAGTGCCGGATGAGAGGCTGGACAAGCTCACAGAGATGTACAACTCAGCCAAGACAACACCTGCTGTTATAGAATTTGTAGATATAGCGGGCCTTGTAAAGGGTGCATCAAAGGGTGAAGGACTTGGAAACCAGTTCCTTGCAAATATCAGAGAGGTTGATGCCATAGTTCACGTTGTAAGATGCTTTGAGGATACAAATGTCATCCACGTTGACGGTTCCGTAGACCCGATCAGAGATATAGAGACCATCAATCTGGAACTGATCTTCTCAGATATAGAGGTGCTCGACAGAAGGATCGCCAAGACCATCAGAGGTGCAAGAAATGACAAGATGCTTGCGAAGGAGCTTGACTTCCAGCAGAGGATCAAGGCTCACCTTGAGGATGGTAAGCTTGCAAAGACCATAGAGGTCGCAGATGAGGACGAGCAGGCGTGGATAGAGGAATATAACCTTCTCACATGGAAGCCTGTAATATTTGCCGCAAATGTAGGCGAGGAAGACATTGCGGACGATGGCGCTTCAAATGAGAACGTGCAGAAGGTAAAGGAATACGCAAAGGACTTCGATGCAGAGGTATTTGTAGTATGTGCACAGATAGAACAGGAGCTGGCAGAGCTTGATGATGAGGAGAAGAAGATGTTTCTCGAGGATCTTGGAGTAAAAGAGTCTGGTCTTGACAAGCTTATCAAGGCAAGCTACTCACTTCTTGGTCTTATCAGTTATCTGACAGCCGGAGAGACAGAGTCAAGGGCATGGACCATCAAGAAGGGAACGAAGGCACCTGGAGCAGCTGGCAAGATTCACTCAGACTTTGAGAGAGGATTTATCAAGGCGGAGGTTGTCAGCTACAAGGATCTCATGGACTGCGGAAGCATGCTTGCTGCCAAGGAGAAGGGCCTTGTAAGACAGGAAGGCAAGGAATATGTGGTTGAGGATGGAGATGTTATACTCTTCAAGTTTAATGTATAAAATAATCTTTGTGATGACACAGATGTAGTGCGGATAAGATCAGATTGCATCTGCTTCACAATAGAATATAGGAGGATGTAACGATATGTCTCAGATATCAGAATATTTTAGAAGCATATTCTTTCCGAACCTTGGGATAACCCTCAGAAACATAGGTGACCATATCAATATAGGAAGCTTTGAGGTGAGGTTCTACGGGATCATCATCATGATAGGATTCCTGCTGGCATATGTACTTGTCACAAACGAGGCAAAGAGAACAAAACAGAATCCGGAAATGTATCTGGATTTCATACTTATACTTATCATTCCGGCCATACTTGGAGCAAGACTCTACTATATCCTGTTCAGACTTGACCAGTATATAGTGCAGGGCGATGTGGGAGCTACACTCAAAGCCATGCTGAATATCAGAGGTGGCGGACTTGCCATATACGGCGGAATCATTGCAGGAGTCATCACAGCGGTAATCTTCTGCAAGGTGAGAAAAGTAAGCTTTGTGCTCATGGCGGATACAGCCACATTCGGAATACTGATCGGACAGATACTTGGAAGATTTGGCAACTTCTTCAACAGAGAAGCATTTGGCGCATATACGAACAGTAAGATGGCCATGGCGATTCCGCTTGATTACTACAGATCTGATGGCAATCTTGACTATCTGGAGAGAACCGGTGTCATCACACAGAAGATGCTGGATAATGTGGTGAATATAGACGGCATGGATTGCATAACGGTCCATCCGACATTCCTGTATGAGTCCTTATGGAATCTTATGCTGCTTGTGTTCTTATTTATATATAGAAAGCACAAGAAATTCAAAGGAGAGTTCGCTCTTATATATGTGGGAGGATACGGACTCGGAAGATTTATCGTCGAAGGTCTCAGAAGTGATTCCCTGATGATCGGCAATACAGGGATCAAGGTATCCCAGGCGCTTGCACTTGTATGCTTTGTAACTGCCGTGGTACTGCTTGTCATAAATTATGTAAGAGGTGCCAAGCGTGGCTGGCCTGCTGCAGTGATGGGAGACGCCGCTGGCACAGAAGTGAAGATTAGTGGCGAATGTGATCCTGCGGATACAGAAGTGGAGACCAGTGGTGAAGCAGACGCTGCCGGTACAGAAGTGGAGACCAGTGGTGGATCAGATGACGCTGGAGAAAAAAAGAAAGATGACAAAGATGCCACAAAATAGCATTTCAGCGCAGAAAAAGTGGCAATAAAAATAATATAACAGGGAGACAATACAGATAAATACCCACAAGGTGGAGATATCCCCCACGAAATGGGAAAAAACTGGGATTTGTCTCCACCATAAAAAGCCTGTAGGTTTGACAGTGAAAACTGTTAGATCTACAGGCTTTTTTGCGTATTTGCACACACTTTTTTCATATAACAGGGTTGCAATTTGGGGGGCTATAGTATAGAATAGTGGTTACAAGTGGCATTACTGTGCAACTAAGTGGTGGAAAGTGGTGATTGAACCGGAGTTATACGAAAGGAGGAGATCGGGATGTCCAGATGCTTATCAGGTGAATATGAACATAAGCTTGATGCAAAAGGAAGACTGATCATGCCATTAAAACTTCGTTCGGAACTCGGGGAGTCATTCATGGTAACCAAAGGAATCGACTGCTGTCTCTATGTATATGGAATGACAGAGTGGGAGGAGTTCGTTGAGAAGCTGAACAAGCTTCCTATGACCAACAGAACGGCCAGAGCCTTCAAGAGAGGTTTCCTTGCCGGAGCGGTCAAGTGTGAGCCGGATGCACAGGGAAGAATACTTCTATCTCCGAAGCAGAGAGAATATGCTCATATAGACAAGGATGTGTATGTCATCGGTAACGGTGAGAAAGCGGAGATCTGGAGCAAGGAAGAGTGGGATGGCCCTGAGAACATGAGTGATAATCAGGCCAGCATGGACGAGCTTGCAGATGAGCTTGATGCACTTGATTTTAGTTTTTAGAAGAGAATGGTAATTGATTATGGAATTTGCGCACAAGTCGGTCTTGCTTGAGGAGACCATCGACAACCTGAATATCAAGCCGGATGGCATCTATGTGGATGGCACATTAGGGGGAGCCGGACACTCAGAGCAGATTGTGAAGAGGCTTGGTGAGGGCGGCAGGCTTATAGGTATCGACCAGGATGAGGATGCCATAGCTGCAGCGTCGAAGAGACTTGAGCCGTATGGGGATAAGGTGACCATAGTCAGGGATAATTACCAGAATTTCAGAAGAATATTGGATGAACTGAACATACAGAAGGTGGACGGGATACTCCTTGATCTGGGAGTGTCTTCATATCAACTCGATAATGCGGATAGAGGATTCACATATCGGGTTGATGCTCCACTGGATATGAGGATGGACAACAGGCAGACAAAGACTGCAAAGGATATAGTCAATGATTATTCCGAGGCTGAGCTGTTCCGTATACTTAAGGATTACGGAGAGGAGAGATATGCAAAGAGTATTGCATACCACATTTGCAAGTACCGTGAGAACAAGGTGATAGAGACCACCGAAGAGCTCAACGATATAATCCGTGGCTCCATACCGGCAAAGGCGAGGAATGGACAGGGACATCCGTCCAAGCAGACATTTCAGGCGATCAGGATAGAGCTTAACAGAGAGCTTGATGTGCTCAGGGATTCAATAGACGGCATGATAGCAAGCCTGAATCCGGGAGGAAGATTGTGTATCATCACATTCCATTCCCTTGAGGACCGGATAGTGAAGCTAGCATTCAGGAAAAATGAAAATCCATGCATTTGTCCACCGAACTTTCCGGTGTGCACATGCGGAAGAAAGCCTCTCGGCAAGGTGATAACGAGGAAACCGATCATACCGGGAGAAAGGGAGCTTGAGGAGAATTCCAGATCAAAGAGCTCAAAGCTCAGAGTGTTTGAGGCAATTTGACAGATATAAATGAAAGAGGCGATATAGATGGCAGATAGAAGATACTACACAGAGGGTAGTTCTGCAAGACAACTGAATTATGATGACCGGGCTGGACGTAACAGATCCCGCGAAGCTGTAGTCAGAGGCTCAGCCGCTCCGGCGAGAAGACCACAGCCTTCAGTGAGACCTGAGAGAGCTCCACAGCCGGCGCGAAGAAAGAAACAGGGATCATCTCATCTGACTGACAGAGAGAGACGAGAGCTTGCAGCCAGAAAGGCACAGAGAAAGGCAGTTACAAATGCACAAATAAGATATACGGCGGGCATGGTTGCTGCGATAATCGTTGCGGTGGCGCTGTGCTGTTATCTTCTGAAACTTACATCAGATGTCAAGTCACAGAAGGAGTCAGTGGCAACGCTGAAGAGCCAGGTGGCAACACAGCTTGACGAGAATGCAAGCTACAGCGCAGGACTTGATTCCATGACAGATCTGGATGAGATATATAATATTGCAACTACTAAGCTCGGCATGGTATACTCACAGCCGGGACAAACATTATACTATTCACAGAATAATGATGATTACGTAGTACAGTACAAGGATGTCCCTAAGGCCAAGTAGTCTTAGGGATATTTAATTTTTAAGGTGGAAAGATAAAATGTCAAAGAGATCAAAGCTATTTTTAAAAGGAATGAGAAGAAAGACCAAGATCGCATATTTGCTGGTGGTGGGAGTTCTGGTGGCACTCACCATAAGAGTTGTGTACATCAACGTGGCAAATGGAAAGGAGTATTCGGAGGCTGTGGTTCTGCAGATGGACTACAATTCCACGGATATTCCGTATGAGAGAGGCGAGATACTGGACAGAAATGGAAATGTCCTTGCAAACAGTGAGAAGACCTACAGCCTGATACTTGAGCCTGTGAATATTCTGATCACGGAGAAGGGAAAGGCGGCAACAAGAGCTGCGGTGCTGGAGTATTTCGATGTGTCAGGAGACGATTTTGACAAGCACATTGCAAATGAGGATTCTTATTATGAGGTAGTCCTCAAGGATCTTCCATATACAAAGGTTAAGGCATTTGAGGATTACTGTAAGACCGATGAGGGCGCAGATGTCATAGGAGTGAGATTCGAGACGGTGTATAAGAGAAATTACCCAAATGGATCTCTGGCGTGTCACCTGCTCGGATACACCGCCAGCGGAAATGTTGGACAGGGTGGTATTGAGGGCTATTATAATGACTACTTAAACGGTGTGGATGGCAAGACTTACAGATATATGTCGGGATTAGGCGGCGTTGACTCGGAGACTGTGGCAGCCCAGAATGGTGAGACAGTAGTATCCACCATAGATATGAATATACAGAAGATTATAGAGGACAACATCACTGAGTATATGCAGAATACAGGTGCTAAGCAGATAGGTATCATAGCAATGGATCCAAACAATGGCGAGATACTTGGAATGGCAAGCTCACGTACCTACGATCCAAATGACCCGATGAACACACAGGCGCTCAGGAACATGACAGTCACCGTCACCCAGGAGGTTGAGATCGAGGGTGCAGATGAGAATGCGGACAGCCTGATAAGCGTTGAGAGTGCAAAGAAAAATACAACAGCAACAACGGAGAGCAGCGAGGATGGCACTACCACAGAATCATCCACAGAAGCGACCACCGAACAGAAGAATGTAAAGACTGAGGAAGTGGAATACGATTTCTCAAAGATGTCGGATGAAGAGTTCCATAGCACGATAGATGGATTTACATCAGACCAGTTATATGAGGCACTCAACTATGTATGGCAGAATTACTGTATAAGTGATGTGTTTGAGCCGGGTTCAACATACAAGGCATTTACCATAGCGGGAGCCATGGAGGATGGAGTGATCTCAGACGGAGATGAATTCCTCTGTGATGGTTCACAGGTCGTAGTCGAGGGAGAGAGCCCTATTTACTGTAGTTACAGAGCAGGACACGGAATGGTAGACGTCAAGAGAGCTCTGGCTGTTTCATGTAATGATGCATTGATGCAGATAGCGGACAAGGAGGGACCAGAGACATTTGACAAATATCAGGTGATATTTAACATTGGTTCCAAGACAGGAATAGATCTCGAAGGTGAGACGACAGGTATTAAGTACGATGTGGAGAATCTTAATCCTACAGAGCTTGCGACATCTTCATTTGGACAGGGTGTTACAACATCCATGATCCAGATGGCAGCGGGATTCTGTTCTGTAATAAACGGCGGAAATTATTATGTGCCACATGTTGTCAAGAGACTTCTGGATTCAGACGGAAATGTGGTTGAGAATATGGATCCGGTGCTTGTCAGAAAGACCATATCCAAGGAAGTGTCGGATTACATGAAGACATACCTCCAGGCGGTTGTTGAGGAAGGTACAGGATATGCGGCTGGAATAGAGGGCTACACCATCGGTGGTAAGACAGGTACAGCCGAGAAGCTTCCTCGAGGAAATGGAAAATACGTACTGTCATTCATAGGATTCACCCCTGTTGAGAATCCTCAGATCATGCTTTACGTTGTAGTTGATGAGCCTCATGTTGAGGATCAGTCAGGATCAGGAGCAGGAGCAAAGCTGTTCAATCAGGTTATGCAGGATCTCCTTCCATACCTGAATGTATACTCAACAAACGGAGATGATGTGGCTTATGACGGAACGGAGGAACCGCTATCATCAGCATTTGACACGGATACAGAGACTGCAGATACAGAGGCGGCAACAGAGGATGCGGCTGCTGAGGACACATCAGCGGAAGATACATCAGCGGATGATACATCGACCGACGACACATCGGCGGATGACACGTCGTATGACGATACGGCAGACGACAGTTATACGGCGGACGATACATGGGAGGATGACAGCGGAACAGGCTATGACACGGATACGTGGAGCGGTGACGAGGACTATTCCGGCGAATGATAATTTACACAGTAAACCAAAGCATCGAAGGTGCAGATACACCTCCGGTGCTTTTTTAATGCAGAGATGGATTTGTACACGAATAGGCGAATACATGAGGCATCCGGCTAATATGATAATAAAAAAGTCCGGGATCAAGAGTTGAAGGTATACAGTTATAACAGGCGGAGGATAAAGTTTGTGTTCGTTATGGCGGCCCTAGCGCTGGGAGTTATAGTTGGCCGTCTTGCATACATAATGCTCTACAGGGGAGAATACTATAGTGAGAAAGCAGATTCCCTGCATGAGAGGGAGAGAAGCATAAAAGCTCCCAGGGGAAGGATATACGACAGAAATGGCAATATCATAGCGGACAACAAGGCGGTGTGTTCAATATCCGTGATACACAGCCAGATAGAGGATGAGGCGGAGGTCACAGAGCTTCTTACAAGATATCTGGATAAGGATCCGGCAGACATCAGGAAGAAGGTGGAGAAGGTATCCTCAAGGGAGCTCATAGCGACAAATGTAGACAAGGAGACCGGAAAAAAGATCAAGGCGGCTGCTGTTCCGGGGATCAAGGTGGACGAGGATTACAAGCGCAGCTATCCATATGATACCCTTGCATCGAAGGTTATAGGCTTCACCGGTGCTGACAATCAGGGAATACTGGGCCTTGAGGTGACATATGACAGTGTGCTCACAGGGACAAATGGAAGCATAAATGCGGTCACGGATGCAAGGGGAATAGAGCTTGCGGAATATTCAGAAACCAGGACAGAGCCCATTTCCGGAAATGATCTCGTGACAACACTGGATCTCAATATACAGAGATATGTGACACAGGCTGCAGAGAAAGTCCTGATCGAGAAAAAAGCAAACAGGGTGTGTGCAATAACGATCAATCCCCAAAATGGCGAGATATATGCCATGGTGGATGTGCCGGAATACAATCTGAACGAACCGTTCAAACTGGTTAAGCCAGAGAACGGTGGAGAGACAGACACAAGGGAAGATGCAGAGAGAAATAACAGCGCATCCGGGACATCCATGTTGCTGCCTACAGCCGGTAATATGGATGAGCTGAACAATATGTGGAGAAATTATCTGATAAGCGACACATATGAGCCGGGATCAACCGCCAAGATAATAACACTGACGGCAGCACTCGAGAAAGGAGCGGTCGACAGCAACTCAAACTTTTTCTGCCCGGGATATAAGATAGTTGAGGACAGAAGGATAAGGTGCAGCAAGACCACGGGCCATGGAAGCCAGAGCCTTAAGGAGGCGCTCATGAATTCCTGCAATCCGGCGTTTATGGAGATAGGAGAGAGAACAGGTGTGGATGGCATGTACGAGTATTATCACAAGCTGGGATTGTTCAGTCAGAGCGGAATAGACCTTCCCGGAGAGGCAAACTCCATCATGCATAAGAAGGAAAATGTCGGGCCGGTAGAGCTTGCCACCATGTCGTTTGGACAGTCATTCCAGGTGACTCCGATACAGTTCATATCTGCAGTGTGCACGGTTGTGAATGGAGGGCATACGGTAACTCCACATTTGGGAAAAAGGATAATAGACAGCAGTAAAGAAACTATTACAGCCATTGAATTTGACGAGCAGAGACAGGTTATAGATGAGGGGACATCACAGAAGATGCGGGAGATGCTTGAGGCAGTCGTTGCCGAGGGCGGCGGATCAAAGTGTGCCATAGAGGGCTGCAGGATAGGCGGAAAGACCGCCACGAGCGAGAAACTTCCCAGAGGAACAGGCAGATACATATCTTCTTTTATAGGATTTGCGCCGGCGGATGATCCTCAAGTCCTGACGGTCGTGCTAATAGATGAGCCCGAGGGCACATATTATGGAGGAACCATAGCGGCCCCTGTTGTGAGAGATATTTTTTTGAATATTCTTCCCTATTTGGGAATTGACAAAGCCACAAATGAGTATTAAATTTATCTCAGTCTGAAAACAGTTTAAGAAATACATAGTCCGCGGTGTGCGGGCAGGTAAGGAGTACAAAATGAATTTAGATTTAAAGATTGTTTTACCGGTAGTGATAGCATTCTGTATCAGCGTGGTGCTGTGCCCTATAGTTATACCGTTCCTGAAGAAGCTCAAGTTCGGTCAGTTTGTCAGGGATGACGGCCCACAGGCACATTTGAAGAAGGCCGGAACACCAACCATGGGTGGACTTATAATCCTTCTGTCACTTACGATCACGACGCTTATCTATATGAAGAAATATCCGGATGTCCTTCCGGTGCTTTTTGTGACACTTGGATTTGGACTTATCGGATTTATCGATGATTACATCAAAGTTGTTATGAAGAGATCAATGGGACTTCACGCATGGCAGAAGATGCTCGGACAGATTGTCGTTACGGGAGTATTTGCATATTATGTAGAGAAGTATTCAGATATCAACAATGAGCTTATAATACCATTCCTTGGCAAGACGGTTCAGCTCAACAGCACACTCTATGTGATACTGTTGTTCTTCATCGTGCTTGGAACAGTTAATGGTGCGAACTTCACAGATGGACTTGACGGACTTGCGTCATCAGTCACGGTTCTCATAGCCACATTCTTTGCGGTTGTAGCAGTGGGAACAGACTCAGGTGTTGCTCCGGTTGCCTGCGCAGCGGTTGGATGTCTTCTTGGCTTCCTTGTGTACAATGTGTACCCTGCAAAGGTATTCATGGGAGACACAGGTTCTCTGGCACTCGGTGGATTTGTTGCATCAACAGCGTATATGCTCAAGATGCCTATATTCATAGTTATAATAGCTTTCATATACTTCATTGAAGTATTATCAGTTATAATACAGGTTGTTTCATTCAAGCTTACAGGCAAGAGAGTGTTCAGAATGGCACCTATACATCATCATTTTGAGCTCGGGGGATGGCCTGAGTCAAAGGTCGTTGCTATATTTTCTATAGTGACTGCAGTCCTCTGTGTGGTAGGTTTACTGGCTCTGTAATGTAGAAAGGAGAAAATGGTGCAGTGGTGCACCATGGTGAAATGATATGGAGATCAATACAGCGATAGTAGCAGGAACAGGAAAGAGTGGAATCAGTGCAACCAAGCTTCTGGTAAATCATGGAGTAAAGGTTTATCTGTTCGATGAGAACAAGGACAGAGATATAGAGGCGATAAAGGAGAAGACAGGCGATTCAGAGCTTGTTCAGATAGAACTCGGTGAGCTTGGAGAGGATGCCCTCTCATCATCACAGCTCATGGTCATCAGTCCGGGAATCCCTGTTGATGCGCCATTTACAGATGTGGTGAGAAATGCGGGAATACCTATCTGGAGTGAGATAGAGCTGGCATACCATTATGGTAAGGGTAAGATAGCAGCCATAACAGGAACAAACGGCAAGACTACAACTACAGCCCTTGTGGGAGAGATAGTCAAGGCACACAATGCCAAGACCATCGTTGTGGGAAATATTGGAATACCTTACACAGAGCTGTGCGACACAACAGACGATGATTCAGATACAGTTGCAGAGATAAGCAGTTTCCAGCTTGAGACGGTTATAGATTTTCATCCGAATGTCAGTGCAATACTCAACCTGACTCCGGATCATCTGAACAGGCACTATACATTTGAGAATTATGGAAATGTAAAGTTTTCAATAACAAAGAATCAGACCATGGATGATGTGACAGTCATCAACTATGATGATGAGCATACACGCGCCATGGGAGAGAAGGCAAAGGATCATTGCCATGTAGTATATTTCAGCAGACTGGAGAAGCCGGCCGGTGGAGTATATGTAGAGGATGGGGATATCACCCTCGAGGATGGCGATAAGAAGATCAATGTACTTGCCATTAAGGATCTTAAGCTCATGGGAGCTCACAATGTTGAGAATGTTCTGGCAGCAGTTGGAATATCATATTATATGGGAGTCCCTGTTGATGTTATCAGAGATGTTGCAACATCATTCAAGGCTGTTGCTCATAGAATAGAATATGTTGACACCGTCGATGGTGTCGCATACTACAATGATTCAAAGGGAACAAACCCTGATGCAGCCATAAAGGGAATACAGGCCATGGTGGCTCCTACATTCCTCATAGGTGGAGGCTACGACAAGGGTTCTGAGTACGACGAGTGGATAGAGGCGTTTGACGGCAAGGTAAAGTGGCTTGTTCTCATAGGCCAGACTGCGCAGAAGATAGCTGACTGTGCAAAGAGACATGGATTTAACTCAATTATATTTGAGGAGAATCTTCAGGATGCGGTAGCATATTGCCATGAGAATGCGGTTGACGGAGATGCGGTGCTTCTCTCACCTGCATGTGCAAGCTGGGGACAGTTTGACAACTACGAGCAGAGAGGCGATATGTTCAAGGAGTATGTAAGAAGCTATAAGGAGTGATCTGATTGCATGGAGGTCCTGAGGTTTCAGAAGATAGAGTGAGAGATGCACGAAAACGGTGTCCGGGAGGATATGTGGATGTGACCATGCTCCTGGCGCTGGGGATGATTCTGATATTTGGGCTTGCCATGATATACAGTACGAGCAGTTACAGGGCGTACGACCTGTACGGAGATCAGATGTACTTTTTTAAAAGACAGGCACTTTATATGTTGCTGGCGATCCTCGCCATGTACATAGTGTCAAGATATGACTACAGGCGACTGCTCAGGCTGTCTGCAGTCATTTTGCTGTCATCACTTGTTCTTCAGGTGGTGGTGCTGATAATAGGAACGGCCAGCCATGGGTCAGCAAGATGGATATATATTGGACCTATAGGATTTCAGCCATCAGAATATGCCAAGACGGCGATCATAATCTACACCTCGGCGAGGACTGCCGTGGAGAGCAAAAATCTGTGCAGACCGGGCTGCCTTATAAAGGTAATGATCCTGCCCGTGATCACCATAGCCCTGATCGGTGTGGAGAATCTCAGCACGGCTATAATCTGTTTTGCAATCCTTTTTGTAATATTGTTTGTGGGAAGCCCCAGGGTCAGACATTTTGTTCTGATCGGTATATTTGGTGTTGTCGGGAGTGTGCTTTTCATAATGTTCGCAGGCTACAGGGCGAACAGAGTCAAGATATGGCTTGATCCTGAGAATTACGCAGATGGCTATCAGACGGTTCAGTCGTTATATGCCGTTGGTTCCGGTGGACTGTTTGGAGTGGGCTTTGGGAGAAGTGTCCAAAAGATGGGGTTTATTCCGGAGTCACATAATGATATGATATTCTCAGTCGTGTGTGAGGAGCTCGGAATTGTCGGAGCGGCATTTATACTTATCATTTTTCTTATATTACTTAGGCGGATGGCTGTGACGGCCATGAATGCCAGAGACAGATTTGGAAGCATGCTCACAGCGGGAGTGATGGCACATGTGGCGGTCCAACTGCTGATAAATGTGAGTGTTGTCACGAATACCATTCCGCCGACAGGTGTGCCGATGCCATTTGTCAGTTATGGCGGAAGTTCGATAATTTTCATTCTGATGGAGATGGGGATAGTGATGTCCGTATCCAGAGGAATTTCGTATGACGAAACAGACATATGACAGATCCTTTAAAGGAAGATTTGAATGGAAAACAACAATAGACGAAATGTTAATAAAAATAGAATGAGCAGAAATGTTGATGTTGCGCAGACCAGACGTGAAAGCGGCTATGTGGATGTCATGACCGGAAAACGCCTCGACGGAAGGGTGAAGGTTCCGGTTGATAAGAGAAGACAGCAGACAGACAGCCGCAATGGACAGCGGAGAGCAGACGGAGATATGCGCCGCAGGACGGATGAGCAGACACGAAGAAGGCCTGATGGGGAGCACCGCAGAACAGGCGAACAGGCGCGCAGAAGACCAGACGGAGAGCGTCGCAGATCTGACGAGCAGGTGCGCAGAAGACCAGACGGAGAGCGCCGCAGATCTGACGAACAGGTGCGCAGGAGACCAGACGGAGAGCGCCGCAGATCTGACAAACAGGTGCGCAGGAGACCAGATGGAGAGCACCGCAGATCTGATGAGCAGGTGCGCAGGAGACCAGATGGAGAGCGTCGTAGATCTGATGAGCAGGTGCGCAGGAGACAGGATGGAGAGCGTCGCAGACCGGATGACCGGATGCGCAGAGAGGATGCAGAAAACCGCAGATCCGAGGAGAGACGCAGGCGTAAGCAAGATCAGGCGGTTGCTGCAAAAAAGAAGAACAAGAAAAAACGCAAAAAAGAGCGCAGAAAGCTTACCCCGGAGGAGATAGAGAGAAAGAAGAAGCTGCAGGCGGAGAAACTTGCCAGAAGAAAGGCGAGACGTGAGAAGGCGGCAAGGATATTCAAGATAGTTCTCAAGATACTTCTCATTCTGGTGGTGCTGTGTGCTATAGCGTTTGTATACATACGTACATGTTATAAATTGAAGTCCATAAAAGTGACCGGAACTGATCACTACACTGACCAACAGATGGTCGATATCGTGACCGGCGGTAAGGATTATGGCAATACGCTGCTGTTTATACTTGAGAGCAGACTGAATCCTGCCCAGGATGTAACCTTTATAGATAAGATAGACGTCACATATGTGAACAGGAATTCAGTAGAGATCACGGTGTACGAGAAGGCCATGGCGGGCTGCATAAAGTACAACGATCAGTATGCATATTTTGATGGCGATGGTATCGTGCTCGAGATATCCGATGCAAAGCTTGATGATGTTCCTTGTATAGAGGGACTTACAAGTGACAGCGTGGAGCAGGGAAAGAAGCTTGATGTCGGTGATTCGGGATTCTTCCAGGAGATACTGACTATGACACAGCTCATTTACAAGAGCGGAATACAGATAGACAAGATTACTTATGACACAGATCAGAATCTCATACTTCACAAGGATGGAATAAAGATCAGGATCGGCGACGGTGAAAACCTGGAGACGAAATTCATGAATCTTGAGAGCATACTTGAGAGCGTGAAGGGTAAAAAGGGAACTCTTGATATGTCGAATTACAGTGAATCGCAGAGGAACGTTATCTTTAAAGAAAATAAATAAAAAATTTCTTGCGTAATGATATAAAAAATCGTATTATATAGGTACTAATGCGATAAAACGGTCAGCTTTTGAGCAGATGACAATGATTGATGGATAAAGAATAAGTATATAAGGAGGATGCAACCGTGCTTGAGATAAAATCAAATGACGAGAGAACACCGGCAAGGATTCTTGTAATTGGTGTCGGCGGTGCAGGTAACAATGCTGTTAACAGAATGATCGATGAGAATGTTGAGGGAGTGGAACTTATCGCTATCAATACAGATAAGCAGGCTCTTTCACTCAGCAGAGCTACAACAAAGATCCAGATAGGTGAGAAACTTACCAAGGGTCTTGGTGCTGGTGCAAAGCCTGAGATCGGTGCCAGCGCTGTAGAGGAGAATAGAGAAGAGATCGTAGACATCATCAAGGACGCCAACATGGTATTCGTAACATGTGGTATGGGTGGTGGAACAGGAACAGGCGCTGCCCCTGTCGTTGCAGAGATGGCACGTAACCTTGGTATCCTCACAGTTGGAGTTGTCACAAAGCCATTTGGTTTTGAGGGCAAGCCTCGTATGAGAAACGCAATCGAAGGTATAGAGAGACTTAAGGAGAATGTGGATACACTTATTGTTATCCCTAACGACAAGCTCCTTCAGATCTGTGATAAGAGAACAAGTATTCCTGATGCGCTGAAGAAGGCAGATCAGGTACTGCAGCAGGGTGTTCAGGGTGTTACAGACCTTATCAATAAGCCGGGTCTTATCAACCTTGACTTTGCAGATATACAGACAGTTATGAGAGATAAGGGTATCGCTCATATCGGTATAGGTTCAGCAAGCGGAGAGAACAAGGCTGTTGACGCCATCAAGGAGGCTATGGATTCACCACTTCTTGAGACAACCGTTTCGGGTGCAACAGATATCATCGTAAACTTCTCAGGTAACATTGGTATCGTTGAGGCTTATGATGCTGTTACATATCTTACAGAGCAGGCTGGAGATGGAGTCAACATCATCTTCGGTACAGTTGACAATGACAACATGGGTGAGGATATAAGCATCACGATCATTGCTACAGGTCTTGAGAGATCAGGCGAGAGCGATGTCACCGCAAGATATGCAGGTACTGCATCTCCTATGGGAACAATGACCACACCTAAGCCAGCAGTTACAACAACACCTGCTGCAGAGCCAAAGACTGCTACATATGCAGGCCAGAGCCTTGGAACACACAGCACTCAGACAAGCACAAGACCATCGTTCCTCGGCGGTCAGACAACTGAGACTGCTCCGGCAGCAAAGCCAGCATACACAGCACCTGTGACACCAGCACAGCAGACACCTGTAACATCAACACCAGTTGAGCCGGCACATGTGTCAAGACCAAAGACAGAGAGTATCAAGATTCCTGATTTCCTCAAGAAGAGATAAGGAAGAGATCGGAAGATTTTTATAGGTAAGTATAAAACGGGTAATTTCGAGAGAAATTATCCGTTTTCTTCAATAAGGAGGCAGAAATATGTTTTATGTTGCAGACCGAACAGAGATGCAGGAGATAGACAGGCTGACCATAGAGGAAAAGGGTGTGCCAGGGATCCTGCTTATGGAGAGAGCTGCGATCACCGTGCTGGAGGAGATAAATTCCAGACTGAAGTCTATAAACGCGGACAGAAAATTAAAGTGCCTTGTGGTTGTTGAAGGCGGCAATAACGGCGGGGACGGACTGGCTCTTGCGAGACTTCTGTACCAGCAGGGAGATATTGTCCATGTCTGTTATATAAATGGAATATCGAGAGTAAGCGACAGCTTTTCATATCAGCTTGAAATAGCGAAAAAAATCGGCATACAGGTGACGGATCACATCATTGACAGTGATTACGATGTGGTTGTGGACGGAATATTTGGCGTCGGACTCAAGCGTGATGTGGCGGGAATATGGAGAGAGACCATAGAGACGATGAACGGACTTGTCGGCTTTAAGGTTGCCATAGATACCCCGTCAGGTGTGGATGCCAGCACGGGGCAGATCATGGGATGTGCATTCAGGGCAGGCATGACGGTCACATTTGGACTGAATAAAAGAGGGCTGATATTTTATCCCGGCTGCGAGATAAGCGGAGAGGTCGTTGTGAGAGACATAGGATTTGCACAGGCTGAAGTGGACAGAGTACACCCGGTGGCATATTCCTACAACAGAGACGATCTGTGCATGCTTCCGGGACGGAGTGATTCATCAAATAAGGGAACATATGGAAAGCTTGCGGTGATAGCTGGAAGCAGAGACATGTCCGGTGCCATGACATTTGCGGCGGAGGCTGCATACAGGATGGGAACAGGGCTTGTGAAGATATACACACATATCGACAACAAGGAGATAGCAGGAGTAAGAATTCCTGAGGCAGTGCTTATGTGCTATAGCAACAAAGATGAAGCGGAGCAGTGTGCAAGGGATGCCGTGGAGTGGTCGGATGCCATACTGATCGGTCCTGGTATAGGAAAAGGCGATGCGGCAAGGAGCATGGTGGAATATATTATGTGCGAGGCCGTGCAGACCGTGATCGCGGATGCGGATGCCTTGAACATAATATCCGAAAAGCCCGATATTCTTGGAAGACACAGAGGACCGGTGATCGTAACACCACATATAGGAGAGATGTCAAGACTTACAGGCGTCGCCATACCGGATATAAAAAAGAATATATTAGAGGTGTGCAAAGACTTTTCGATGGAGTATAATGTTGTAAGTGCGCTGAAAGATGCCAGAACATGCGTAAGTGACGGCAGGGATGTGTACATAAACACATCCGGTAATAACGGTATGTCAACTGCGGGGGCAGGGGATGTGCTTGCCGGGATAATAGCTGGGCTTGTCTGCACCGGACTTGGTGCGTATGAGGCTGCGAAGCTGGGAGTATATATACATGGGTTGGCAGGAGATATGGCGGCAGAGCACAGAGGAAGAAATGCAATGATAGCCAGGGATATAGTGAGCGCTATATCGGAGGTTATAAAAGGAGCAGAACATGATGGACAACAGTAACTTTAACAGAGTGCAGGCTGTGATAAATCTTGACAATATAAGGGATAATATCACGGCTATGAAGAGGCTTATAGACGGTGATAAGAAGATGCTGGCGGTCATAAAGGCAGACGCCTATGGACACGGTGCTGTCGAGGTGGCAGAGGCACTTGATGATCTGGTGGATTTCTTTGCAGTGGCATTCATCGATGAGGCTTTGGAGCTCAGAAGAGCAAATATAGATAAGCCCATATTGATACTGGGCTACACAGATCCCTCGGATTACGAACTGATTATCAGATATGATGTTAGACCTGCCATGTATGAGGTGGACGATGCACAGAAGCTCTCGGATTTGGCGGTGAGCATGAATACAAAGGCAAAGATCCATATCAAGGTCGATACAGGCATGGGAAGAATCGGATTCACATGTGATGAAGATGGCGTGAAGAACATAGAAAAGATCAGTCAGATGCCGGGCATAGAGATAGAGGGGATATTTACCCATTACGCAAAGGCTGATGAACTCGACAAGACCGCTGCAAATGGTCAGCTTGAGAAGTTCAGGTGGATAAACAGCCAGCTTGAGGCACTTGGAATACACATACCTGTAAGGCATATATCTAACAGTGCGGGTATCATGGAGATGGACAATTCGGATTTTGATATGGTCAGATCGGGAATAGTCACATACGGACTTTATCCATCAGATGAAGTAGATAAGAATATAGCGGCTTTGAAACCTGCTATGAGACTTATGTCCAAGGTTATATTTGTGAAGGACGTAAAAGCCGGAACAGGTATAGGATATGGATGGTCCTATATAGCGGATCATGATATAAAGGTTGCGACGGTGTCGGCAGGATATGCCGATGGATACCCAAGAGCACAGTCCAATATAGGCCGAGTTATCATCCATGGAGAGTATGCTCCGATCATCGGAAGGGTGTGCATGGATCAGTTCATGGTTGACGTGAGCCACATTGATGGTGTAAAAGTAAGAGATGACGTAACTCTCATCGGACAGGATGGAGACAGAGAGGTAACTGTCGAGGAGGTGGCAGCGCCTGCCAACAGCTTTAATTACGAGCTGGTATGTAACATATCAAGACGAGTTCCGAGAACATACATAAGGGACGGCAGAGAGCTTGGACAGGTAAACTATCTTCTGGATTAACGAATAACCGGTACTGTCATGGGCAATACTTTTTTTAGAGTGGAATACATACTATATAAGTATATAGCCACATTCAATGAAAGTATTTGTGGGGTGAACAGAATTGGTGATCAGACGTGGGGATATTTATTACGCGGATCTAAGACCGGTGGTTGGATCGGAGCAGGGAGGCATACGACCTGTTATAGTAGTTCAGAATGAGGCTGGGAACAGACACAGTTCCACGGTCATAATAGCTGCGATAACCAGCAAGATGAAGAGGCCAAAACTTCCAACACATATCATGCTTGATTCTTCAAGCTGTGATATAGCGAAGGATTCCGTCATATTGTTGGAACAGCTCAGGACTATAGACAAACAGCGCCTGAAAGAAAAGGTGTGTCACGTTGACGCTGATGTGCTGAGGCGCGTTGATGAAGCTCTGAAGATAAGTCTTGAACTGGCATAAAATAATATATGAGGTGATACAGACAATTATATGAAGATTTTTAACAAAAAATCAGAAGAGGAAAAGGTAGAAGAAGAGATCATATCCATGGTGAACGAGGGAAATGAGCAGGGACTTATAGAGGACTCTGAGGCCCAGTTTATTACAAACATATTTGAGTTCACTGACAAGGAGAGCAGAGATGTGATGACGGCCAGATTGAACGTCATGGCTATAGACAAGAACTCTGATCTGGACGAAGTCATGGAGATAATGATAGAGAATAACTATTCAAGATATCCGGTGTATGACGGTGATCTTGACAACGTAGTTGGAATAATCTATTTCAAGGATTTTGTGAAGGAATATCTGCGCGATAAGACGAAATCACTGGCTGAGATCATGGTTGAGGCTACATTTGTACATCCTACGTACAACATAGCAAAATTGTTCCGCAGGATGCAGACAGCAAAGATACATATGGTCATAGTTGTGGATGAGTATGGTCAGACAGAGGGAATTGTGACCATGGAGGATATTCTGGAAGAGATAGTCGGCAACATACTTGACGAGTACGATGACGCCAGCGAGGATATCAAGAAGCGTGGCGATATGTACATAGTCAGTGGTAAGGCTGAACTGGATGAGCTGAGTGACGTTCTGGGGATAGAATTCCCGGACGAGGACTTCCAGACGCTGAACGGATTTCTGCTGTATGAGCTGGGGAGACTTCCATATGCGGATGAGGAGATAGAGATAGTGTATCAGAACTACAGATTCACTTCCCTGTCGGTAAATAACAACATGATCGATGAGGTAAAGATCACAAAGGTTGAAAAAACACCGCAATAGTGATAATATACGTAACTAGTAATCAAGAGAAAGAGGAGAATTAACGATGTCAGGACATTCAAAATTTGCGAACATCAAGCACAAGAAGGAAAAGAACGATGCAGCAAAGGGTAAGATCTTCACAATCATTGGTAAGGAGATCGTGGTAGCAGTAAAGGAAGGCGGAGCAAATCCTGAGAACAACAGCAAGCTTCGTGATGTAATCGCCAAGGCAAAGGCGAACAACATGCCTAACGATACTATCAAGCGTGGTATCGAGAGAGCGGCAGGAGATGCAAACTCAGTAAACTATGTAGTGAATACATATGAAGGCTACGGTCCTAACGGTACCGCCATCATAGTAGACACTCTTACGGACAATAAGAACAGAACAGCAGCCAATGTGCGTAACTGCTTCACAAAGGGTGGCGGTAACGTAGGTACAACAGGCTGTGTATCATATATGTTTGATCACAAGGGACAGATCATCATTGCAAAGGAAGACTGTGATATAGATGCAGACGACCTCATGATGATGGCACTGGATGCAGGAGCTGAGGATTTCTCAGACGAGGATGACAGCTACGAGATCATCACAGCACCTGAGGATTTCTCGCAGGTAAGAGAGAGCCTTGAGAAGGAAGGCATAAAGATGGCTGAGGCTGAGCTCACAATGATACCTCAGAACTATGTTGATATAGACGATCCTGAGGTTGTCAAGAAGTTCACAAGGATTATAGATATGCTTGAGGAGGACGATGACGTTCAGGCAGTATATCACAATGCAAATCTTCCGGAAGAGGACGATGAGGACTGATATATAATTGCAAGGGATATGATAACATTGGTAACAGACAATTACTCAGATAATCAGCGCCATTGCAGCATAGCTTGAAATAGAACTTCCGCACCTTATATATGGTGTGGAAGTTCTATTTGAGTAATGACGACATGGATGGTATCTGTGTCTGTTATATACGGAATGAGTATTGTTAGGAGAAGAGATGAAGGGAATACTTAGATATCTTAAGGACTATAAGAAAGAGTCCATACTTGCCCCGCTTTTTAAGATGTTGGAGGCAACATTTGAATTGCTTATCCCGATCGTCATGGCAAATGTAATCGATGTCGGTATAGCAGGGCGTGACATAAGCTACGTTGTGAAGATGTGTCTCGTCATGATACTTTTGGGAATTATCGGTCTGGTGTGTTCTATCACCGCCCAGTATTTTTCGGCAAAGGCTGCTACAGGATTTGGAACAGCACTTCGAAATGATCTGTTCAGGCATATTACATCACTTTCATACACAGAGATCGACAGCATAGGAACATCCACACTGCTCACGAGAATGACCAGTGACACGAACCAGGTACAGACAGGAGTCAACATGGTGCTCAGACTGTTCCTCCGTTCACCGTTCATAGTGTTCGGTGCCATGATCATGTCATTCACCATCGACGTGAAGTCGGCCATGACATTTGTGGTGACCATACCGGCACTTTCAATTGTTGTGTTCGGTGTTATGGCACTCAGCATACCTCTGTTCAAGAAGGTGCAGAACAGACTGGACAGAGTCACACTGCTCACCCGTGAGGGACTTGAGGGCGCGAGAGTTATCAGAGCCTTCAACAGACAGGACAAGGAATTTGAGGAGTTTGACAAGTCCACGGATGACCTGATGAAGTTCCAGCTCCTTGCAGGACGTATATCAGCGTTCATGAATCCTGTCACTTATGTGATAATCAATCTCTCAACCGCAGCTATAATCTGGATCGCAGCGGGACAGACAGATGCGGGAATCATCACACAGGGAAAGGTCGTCGCACTTGTCAACTATATGTCACAGATACTCGTCGAGCTCATCAAGCTCGCAAACCTTATCGTGACGATCACCAAGGCTGTTGCCTGCGCAAAGAGAATAAATGCGGTCATGGATCAGCAACCATCGATAACAGACGGAACAGGCAAGGCAGCGGGATCACCGGCAAATACTGTAAAGGTAAGCTTTAGGGATGCAAATCTCAGATATGCTGGGGCCGGAGCAGATTCCCTGTCAGATATAACATTTGACGTGGCACCGGGCGAGACTGTGGGAATCATAGGCGGTACGGGTTCAGGAAAGAGTTCTCTTGTAAACATGATCCCAAGATTTTACGATGCCAGCCAGGGAAGCGTGTGCATAGACGGAGTTGACGTAAAGGACTACACCCTGGACGAGCTCAGGCATAAGGTCGGAGTGGTACCGCAGAAGGCTGTATTGTTTGCCGGAACAATAGCAGACAATATCAGGTGGGGCAAGCAGGATGCGACTGAAGCAGAGATAGACGAGGCGCTTGAGATAGCCCAGGCCAAGGAGTTTGTAGACGGCAAGGAGAATGGAATATACTTCAAGATCACCCAGGGGGGCAAGAACCTGTCGGGTGGACAGAAGCAGAGGCTTACCATAGCCAGAGCGGTCGTCAGAAAGCCTGAGATACTGATACTGGATGACAGCGCATCGGCGCTAGATTTTGCAACTGATGCGGCTCTCAGAAAAGCAATCAGGGAGAAGACAAAGGGCATGACTGTATTCCTTGTGTCACAGAGAGCGTCGACCATCATGAATTCGGATAAGATCATCGTCATGGATGATGGTCAGATAGCTGGGATAGGAACCCACAGACAGCTGCTTTCTAACTGTGAGATATACAGGGAGATATGTCAGTCACAGCTTTCGGAGGAGGAACTGTCTCATGAGTAAAGATAAAGGGAATAAATCAGTAAATAAAAAGACGATACTCAGAATACTGAAGTATATCAAGAGATACAGGTTCCTCGTGGTTCTGTCTCTCATATGTGCAGCCATATCGGTCGTGCTCACACTGTATGCACCTATCATCATGGGACATGCAGTTGACAGGGTCGTTGGACCGGGAAAAGTAGATTTTACAGGACTTAAAGGAATGCTTGCAAAGCTTGTGATTGTGGTCGTTATAACGGCTGTTGCACAGTGGGTCATGAACGTGCTCAACAACATGATCACATACAGGGTGGTTAATGATGTAAGAACAAAGGCATATGAGAAGCTTGGCAGCCTGCCGCTCTCATATGTGGATTCACATACACACGGAGACATAGTCAGCAGGATCATAGCTGACGTAGACCAGTTCTCAGACGGACTTTTGATGGGATTTACACAGCTATTCACAGGAGTTATGACTATAGTAGGAACACTGTGCTTCATGCTGTCGATCAACTGGATCATAGCCATTGTGGTCGTATGTATCACTCCGGTATCACTCTTTGTTGCGTCATTCATAGCAAAGAGAACATACAGTATGTTCAGGAAGCAGGCTGAGATCAAGGGTGAGCTCACATCCCTTGTAAATGAGATGGTTGAGAACCAGAAGGTAGTCACAGCCTTCTCCATGGAGGATGAGACCTGCGACAGATTTCAGGAGGTCAATGGAAGACTTAATGTGGCAGGACTTCAGGCTACATTCTTCTCATCGATAACAAATCCTAGTACAAGATTTGTCAACAGCCTTGTGTACACAGGCGTTGGAATCATAGGTGCCATAACAGCTATAAAGGGCTTTATATCAGTTGGACAGCTCACAAGTTTCCTGAGCTATGCAAATCAGTATACAAAGCCGTTCAATGAGATATCAGGCGTTGTCACAGAGCTTCAGAACGCGCTGGCATCCGCTGCCAGAGTATTTGAGCTTATAGACGAGGACTCAGAGGCTGCAGAGCCTGCTGGCGCACACGAGCTCACAGACGTTCACGGTGAGGTGGACCTTAAGAATGTTGACTTCTCATACAACAAAGATGTGGAGCTCATCAAGAACCTCAATCTGAACGTGAAGAACGGACAGAGAATAGCAATAGTGGGACCTACAGGCTGTGGTAAGAGTACAGTCATCAACCTGCTCATGAGATTCTACGATGTGGATGCCGGAAGCATATCCGTGGATGGATATGACATAAGAGAGGTCACAAGAAAGAGCCTCCGCGGCAATTATGGAATGGTACTTCAGGAGACCTGGCTTAAGAGTGGCACGATAAGGGACAACATAGCATACGGAAGACCTGATGCCACAGACGAGGAGATCATCGAAGCTGCAAAGCAGTCTCATGCTCACAGCTTCATCAAGCGACTTCCTGACGGCTACAACACATATATAACCGAGGACGGAGGAAACCTGTCACAGGGACAGAAGCAGCTCCTCTGTATAACCAGAGTAATGCTGGATCTTCCACCTATGCTCATACTGGATGAGGCAACATCATCCATAGATACAAGAACTGAGATAAGGATACAGAGAGCATTTGCTAAGATGATGAAGGGCAGAACAAGCTTCGTGGTTGCACACAGACTGTCAACCATCAAGGAGTCAGATGTCATCCTAGTCATGAAGGACGGGCACATCATCGAACAGGGAAATCACGAGACACTGCTTGCAAAGGGCGGCTTCTACACGAATCTGTACAATTCCCAGTTTGCAAGATAATACAGAGAAATGCATAAATATAAAAGGGCTGTGCTTTGAGGTATACCTCACGGTACAGTCCTTTTTAACGGTGGTTAAAGCATTTATCTGTTATATTTCACGAACGCTTGCCAGTGGCGGGCTTTGTGTATATAATGTATGCGTGCGAGATGCGATACTCAGTGAAGTAGATTATAGGCAATTGCGAAATTCAAGAATTGAACATGCAAGAGGTGTTTAGCCGTACCAGATCAGGGGAATACGAAGTCGCCGGTACTTAGATGGCGCGTCAGCGGCATCTTTAGTACCGCTGCAGACTGAGTTAAGTGGAAACGACCCCTGATTGGTATGCTAAAGCACCTCTGCATATGTAATCATGTTTCGCAATTGCCTATAAAGTAGATAAAGGCAAAAGGAGAGAAAGATGAAGGTTAGTGAATCAGGTTATACAAGAGAAGAACTTTTAGAGATAGTAGATACATATCTGGCAGAGCAGTCCAGAAGATGGGAATTCATAGAGGAGAAGGGCGATGGCATGTATGTGTACGCTGAGAACGGCGACAGATACCTCGACTTCTTCGCAGGAATAGCGGTAAGCAGCGCGGGAAATGCCAACAAGAAGGTTGCAAAGGCCATAGCTGACCAGGCTGCAAATGTAATACATGCATCCAACTATGCATATACACTTCCAATGATACTCCTTGCAAAGAAGGTGTGTGACACCATAGGCATGGAGAAGATCGTGTTCCAGAACTCAGGAACAGAGGCAAATGAAGCCATGATCAAGATGGCTAGAAAGTACGGCGTGGACAATTACGGACCGGACAGATATAAGATCGTGACAGCGAAGAACAGCTTCCACGGAAGAACATACGGTGCACTGTCGGCAACAGGCCAGCCTGATTCGGCCTGCCACAAGGGATTTGCACCACTCCTTCCGGGATTCACATATGCAGAGTATAACAACCTTGAGGACTTCAAGAGCAAATGCGATGAGAACACCATAGGAATCATGGTAGAGCCTGTACAGGGCGAGGGTGGTGTATACCCTGCAGACCCTGAGTTCCTTAAAGGACTTCGTGAGTTCTGTGATGAGAAGAACATGCTCCTCATGTTCGACGAGGTTCAGACCGGATGGGGAAGAACCGGAGACATCATGGCATATATGACATATGGCGTAAAGCCTGACATGGTATCCATGGCAAAGGCCATCGGGGGCGGTATGCCTATAGGCGCGATGTGTACAAGCACCAAGATAGCAGCAGCATTTACACCTGGTGCCCACGGTTCAACATACGCAGCCAACCCTGTGTGTTGTGCAGCGGCGCTTGCAGAGATAGATGAGATACTGGATAACAAGCTCTACGAGAATGCAAAGGAAGTAGGAGCATACTTCATGGAGGAACTCAAGGCACTTCCTTGTGTCAAGGAGATCAGAGGACGTGGTCTTCTTATAGGCGTTGAGTTCAACAAGCCTATCGCATTTGAAGTAAAGCACAGAGCGCTTGAGAACAAGCTCCTCATAACAGCGGTAAGAGACAGCATCATAAGGATCGCACCTCCACTTATCGTTAAGAAGGAGCACTGTGACGAGGCTGTTAAGCTGCTCATCAAGTCTGTGACAGAAGCACTGCAGGAGCAGTAATACAGCGTGATCATATAGCAGAATAAGCATGAATCATAAAAGTAATATAGGAGACTATAATGGGAAGAAGTAAAGAAGAGATGGAGGGTGTGACCCTCCTTGGAAATAAAGACGTAAAGTACAGCATGGACTATGCACCTGAGATGCTCCAGACATTTGACAACAAGCATCCGGACAACGACTACTTTGTAAAGTTCAACTGCCCTGAGTTCACAAGCCTCTGTCCGATCACCGGACAGCCTGATTTCGCAACTGTGTATATATCATATGTGCCGGGGGAGAAGATGGTGGAGAGCAAGTCGCTGAAACTGTATCTGTTCAGCTTCAGAAATCACGGAGACTTCCATGAGGACTGTATGAACATTATCATGAAGGACCTCATAAAACTGATGGATCCAAAGTACATCGAGGTGTGGGGCAAGTTCACACCGAGGGGAGGAATCTCCATAGACCCGTACTGCAATTACGGCAGACCGGGAACAAAGTGGGAGGAGGTTGCCTGGAACCGTCTGGCAAACCACGACCTCTACCCTGAGAAAGTTGACAATAGATAATTGGGTCTGAGCAGCACGCACGGACGGATAGATAGGAGAATCATAATGGCGGATTACAGAGAGACTGTGGATTATATATTGGGTATTCCGCTTTTTGCACAGAAGATTGGCAAGGAGAACCTTTCCAGTCTTTTGTGCCGTTTGGGGAACCCTGAGAAGGATGTTCCTGCGATACATGTGGCGGGAACCAACGGCAAGGGCAGCACATGCCGCGCTCTGGCGCAGATGCTTGCAGCCCGGGGATACAGAGTGGGATTGTTCATATCACCCCATCTCGTGTCCATAAACGAGAGAATACAGATAAATGGTACAAATATATCCGATGACGATTTTGTGTCGGCATTTGAGACCGTAAAGGGGCAGTTCATGGAGCACCCTTCGTTCTTCGAGGTCATGTTTGCCATGGCGGCGGTGTATTTCAGACAGCAGAAGTGTGACTTTGCCGTATACGAGACAGGAATGGGCGGAAGACTGGATGCGACAAATGTCCTGACGCCGGAGCTTACGATCATCACGTCGGTGGGAATGGATCACATGGAGTATCTTGGCGACACGATAGAGAAGATAGCTTATGAGAAGGCAGGCATCATCAAGCCGGGTGTTCCGGTGATATATTTCAGGCGGGATGAGGCGGCTGCGCGGGTCATAGAAGATACTGCCAAAGAGCGTGGAGCGGACATAATTCCGGTCGAAAAATCAGATTATATAATAAATCATTTGGGGAACAAAACCATTGATTTTTCATTGCATAATCGGTATTATAGTTATTGCAATTTACAGATACAGAAGACATCACTGTACCAGGTGGAGAATGTCAGCCTTGCCGTGACAGCATTCAGGATGCTCATGGAGAGGCGGAATGTACCGGAACAGGATATAGAGAAGACCGTGAGGAATGCACTCCTGCAGTTCTACTGGGAGGGCAGGATGGAGGAGATAGCTCCCCATATATATGTGGATGGTGCCCACAATGTGGAGGCTGTAAATGCATATATAGAGACCATGAACAGGCTTCATGGGGAATATGACAAGATACTGGTATTTGCGGCGGTGAAGGATAAGGAGTATGACTCCATGATACATTTGCTTGCCGGAAATATTACGTTTGGCAGGATAATAGTCACAAGCGTTGACAGCAGCAGAAAGGCGGATTCCGCAAAGCTGGCGGAGATATTCTCGGCGTGTACGGATACTCCGGTCATGGTCAGCGATGAGATTGACGATGCCATGGATATGGCAGTGGAGCTCAGAGGAGACAGAGAGAATACCAACATATACTGCGTTGGTTCCCTGTATCTGGTGGGCGGTGTCAAGAGATGGAGGAACAGACATGATCAATTTTGATGAAGAGATAAAGAGGTTTAAGCCGGCACTTGAACTTGACCAGGCAGAGGATGCAATATACAACAATGATCTCAAGGACATCATGGATGTCATGCAGGAGATGATGAGGGTTGCAAAGGAAGCAGAGAAGTAAAGAACACAGATTGGTCGGGAGATTAAGATATGGCAGATGTACTGAATTGTAAGCACTGCGGTGGAGCGATAGCCGTCACAGGCTACTGTACCAGGTGCGGACTGAAGATAGATTACGTGAACAAGGCTCTCAACTCGTCAAAGTACTATTACAACATAGGGCTTGATAAGGCGAGGGTCAGGGATATGTCAGGTGCGGAGGAGGCGCTCAAGCTGTCTCTGAAGTATGACAAGATGAATATAGATGCCCGGAACCTTCTTGGACTGGTGTACTATGAGACCGGAGAGATAGTTCAGGCGCTCAGCCACTGGGTAGTGAGTGTGAATTATTTTGACGGCAAGAATGTCGCCAAGAGATACATCAAGGAGATAAAATCCAACCCACACAGGCTGGAGGCGGTGAACAATGTAACCAGAAAGTATAATCAGGCGCTGGTATATGCGAAGCAGGGCAGCAAGGATCTTGCCTTTATACAGCTCAGAAAGGTACTTTCCGACAACAGCAGATTTATACAGGGATACCTGCTCCTTGCACTTCTGTTCATCGACGAGGGAAGATATGACAAGGCTCGCAAGGCACTCAAGCGTGTCATCAAGATAGACAGGACAAATCCAGTGGCGGTCAGATATTTCAATGAGATGGGCCACACTGATGAGGAGATCATGAACTTCAGGGATTATCCGCAGGAGGACTACGATGTGGATTCTCTGTTCGTGGATGACCAGAAGAAGCTCATAGCCGGCAACAGCGAGGTGGATTTTGATGGGGATCCGATTCCGGTTGGAAGATACAAGGACATCAATTTCTACAAATATTCCATCGCTTATATCATAGCGGGAGTTGTTCTGGGACTTGCGGCTATGTGGACGCTCATCATCCCGCACAGGGATAAGGTGGCTGACAATTCAGAGAGAGACCTGAAGGTTACATTCAGTCAGGAGATAGCGGATAAGAATGTGGCCATATCGGAGCTCCAGTCACAGGTGGACAGCATGACCACCAAGCTCACAAATGCTGAGACTGAGGCGAAGAACCTTCAGACACAGATAGATAAGTATGGCGATTACGCTTCACAGGTTCTGTCGGATGACAATAAGGCAAGGGTACAGTCAGCGATCTATAAGTACGAGGCCATGACATATGAGGCTGCCATAGATGATCTGAACAGAGTCCTTCAGGATACACCTAACAGCGATGTGGCACTGTTCTACAAGGCGATGTGTTATCTGAAGCTTTCTGATGATAACAATGCCACACTGGTATTTAACCAGCTTGTTGAGAACTGTCCGAACTCCGTATACTACACGGTTGCGTGTGATTATGCGGATGAAGATGCCATACAGGCGGGACTTGAAAAGAAAAATTCTGCAAGTACAGCCAGCACGAACACGGGCGACGGAACAGATACAACCGACAGCGCAAGCACAGGTGACGAAACAGGTACGACCGACAGCACGGACACAGGTGACGGAACGGATACAACCGACAGCTCGTATACAGGTGATGGAACGGATACGACCGACAACACGTATACGGATGATGGAACAGGCACCATCGACAATACGTATACAGGTGACGGAATAGACACGACCGACAGTTCGTATACAGGCGATGGAACAGATACAACTGACGGACAGTAACGAAAGACATATAAAAAGATTATAATTTATAGAAGGCACAAAAGAGACGGATAAGGATTAACCGTTTCTTTTGTGCCTTTTATTTTGTGACAGGGGGATTGAAGATGAATATCTACGAGAAAATGGGGGATACTATAATCGTATATATGCCCAGAGAGGTGGATGATTATGCGGCGGTGAAGATGACCGCAGGGATAGACGGAGTATTTGCCGAGGAGGTGGTGAGACATGCCATATTTGATTTTGGCAGGACAACGTTCATGGACAGCTCGGGGATAGGACTCATAACGAGAAGGTACAGACAGCTCCACGACAGAGGGGGAAGCGTTGGGGTGATAAATGTAAATGCGAGAATGGACAGGATACTGCTCATGTCCGGTATATACAGGATCGCGACAAGGCTGGACAGCGGTGTCCGGGATGAGGCTGAGGATTGGACAGATAAAATATAGATAACGAGGAGAATGGTATGGATAAGAACAGATTGATCATGGAATTTGGCTGTGATGCCCGGAATGAGGCTGTGGCGAGAGTCGTGGTGGCGGCTATGCTGACGAGGACAAATCCGACACTCAGTGAGGTGGAGGATGTCAAGACGGCGGTGTCGGAGGCTGTCACGAATTCGATAATACACGGATATGGATCCGGGGAGGGAAGCATAATCCTGGAGGCATACATAGAGGAGCGCACACTGTACATAACGATCACAGATCACGGCTGCGGCATAGAGAATGTCGACAGGGCAATGGAGCCGCTTTACACCACTGTCACGGACGGAAGCAGATCGGGCATGGGATTTTCATTTATGGAGGCTTTCATGGATGAGCTAAAGGTAGAATCCCGCGTGGGTGAGGGAACCGTGGTAAATATGAAGAAGATAATAGGAAAAAGTCAGGAGATATATTGATGGCGGATAATCATCGTTTGCTTGAACTTGCAAAAGATGGAGACAGAGATGCCAGAGATAAACTTGTGACGGACAATATGGGACTGGTGGTTAGCGTTGCCAGAAGATATGTGGGGAGAGGACAGGAACTTGAGGATCTTATACAGATAGGGCTTATAGGCCTTGTAAAGGCCATAGACAGGTTTGATATGGACTATGAGGTAAAACTGTCCACGTATGCGGTTCCACTCATTCAGGGGGAGATTAGACGCTTTCTCAGGGATGACGGAATGGTGAAGGTCAGCAGAAATCTTAAAACGATATACTACAGGGCAGACAGATACAGACACGAGGTCGAAAAAAACAGAGGGACTGAGCCGGGAATGGAGGAGATATGTGAGGCTATAGGAGCGACTCCTGAAGAGCTTGTGATGGCGATGGACGCGGCATCGGATGTGACATGCATAGATGATCTTCACGCGGAGATGTGCGGCACGGAAGATGGAGACCGCATCGTGGACAGGCTGTGTGTATCGCAGCTTCTGGACACGCTCACGCCGGATGAGAGAAAACTTGTGGTGCTGAGGTATTTTCAGGACAAGACGCAGGGACAGACAGGGCAGATCCTTGGCATGAGCCAGGTGCAGGTGAGCCGGCTTGAGAAAAAGATACTCGGAAGACTCAGATGGAAAATATTGGAGTAATATCAGCCATATACATGGACAGACTATTCTTAGAATATAAGAACAGGGGACATGTATATGGCTGAACTTTTGTATTTGAAACTGTCGGAGAGCTGTCTGGCGGAGAAGCGAAAAGTCAAAATAAAAGATGTGGCGACGGTGCTGAGCCCGAATCCCGATATAAAATACGGTGTTGAGAAGCTGGAGCTCATGAGCTTTTCCGGAAGCAAGGAGCAGCAGGTCATATCGGTGATGTACATTCTGCAGGTGATACAGGAGCACTACCCGGACTGCCAGACACAGACCATAGGGGCAACGGACGTGGTTGTGTATTACAGGACATATGACACCAGCGACAAAGTAAAGCAGTTCTTCAAATTCCTGATGATATGCTTCATCGCATTTTTCGGAGCAGGCTTTTCCATCATGTCGTACAACTCGGATGTCAATATGGTTGGACAGCTTGACGTCATGCACAACATATTTGTGGGGCAGGGCAGGGATGCCTATCCTGTGGCGGGAATAGCATATTCCCTGGGGCTCTTCATCGGTATAATCGTATTTTTCAATCACGGTGCAAAGAAAAAATTCTCTGATGATCCTACACCGCTTCAGGTTCAGATGAGACAGTATGAACAGGAGGTCAACCAGACAGTCATAACGGATGCCTCCAGAAAGAAGGCGGAGAGAGATGCTGATTAGATACGCTATGCTTGCCATAGCCTGCTTTGCCAGCGGTGTGGCCATATCGGGCGGGTATTTTGCATTTATATCCATGATAGGAATATTCCCCAAGCTCCTTGAGAAGGTAAAGGGGGCAAGGTATTATCTGCTCATAGAGTGTCTGCTGGCATATGGTGCGGCTCTGGCAAATCTGATATATGTATTAAAAATATCGGTTCCGGTGACATGGGTGGGATATACCATCATATGTCTGTTCGGAGGGATATTTGTGGGATGCCTGGCGGGGGCGCTTACGGAGGTGTTGAATGTCATACCGATCGCGGCCAGAAGATTCAGTGTGAGAAGAAATCTCCCTTATGTCATATACGGCCTTGCCGCGGGAAAACTGGTGGGCTCGGTGCTGAGTGTCGTTCTGGGCATGTGATAAAGTCAAAATTATTTTGTGTGAAATGGAGGTATTTGTTATGAAGTTTGAACCTACAGAGAGTGATTACAATGAATATGTGGAGCTTGTGACACCCACATCAAGCGTTCCGAGAAACTGCCTGTGGGCGTTTCTTGTGGGAGGCGTGATCTGTACGATAGGGCAGGGGATATTTGACCTGCTGGTACACTTCGATGTGAAGGAAGACGAGGCGTATGCGTATGTATCGCTGATACTCGTCCTCGCAAGTGTTATCCTCACAAGTCTGAATCTCTACAAGAAGATAGCAAAGTACGGCGGTGCCGGAGCACTTGTGCCGATCACAGGATTTGCAAATGGTGTGTGTGCGCCCATAGTGGAATTCCAGACTGAGGGTGAAGTGTTCGGAAAGGGCGTGAAGGCGTTCACCATAGCGGGGCCTGTTATACTGTACGGTATATTTACAAGCTGGCTGCTCGGTGTTATATATTGGATAGTCTCAATATGGTGAAATGGGGTTTATTAAATTAAAAATCAACATATTTTCCCCACATCGGTTGACAATATTTGAAAAAATAACATAATGGGTATAGATTTGGACAAAAGAAGAAAGACAGGAGAAATGCTGACATGAAGAGGCTTATGACAGTCAATCTGGCACCTGAGCAGAAGAGTGCAGTACAGGATATATGTAGTGCCATAGGTGCGGAGTGCGTTGACATTCAGAGAAAGCATTATGGTATGAAGGTCGGAAGTCTGTGCGACACGGCTGACATATCGGGCTGTGGAGATGAGACCGGACAGACGGAAGATCTCAGTATGGATATGCTCATATTTGACGGAGTGAGCAGCAAAGAACTTGATATATTTCTTGAAAGGTATAAGAAGACCGGGCTTCCGGCAGTAAGGCTGAAGTCGGTCGTGACACGGAGCAACAGGGAGTGGACTGTACAGCAGCTATACTCGGAGCTTGCAAAGGAATATCTATTCTACAGGATGAGGGGAATGTAGATGGCAGACGAAAGAAGAAACGGACATACAACTGAAAAGAGACTTGCGCAGAACAGGCAGAGAGCTTCAGGACGTTCAGGACGGCGTGCATCTGAGCAGTGGAGGAAGAGACAGCAGCGATACAGAGTGATAAGCTGGATACTCACGGCGGTGTTCATGGTGATATTTTATGCGCTAATATGTGCGTGTGTGGGTAACAGAAAGCTGTACAAAAAGACCACCATAAACGGATTAGACGTTGGCGGAATGAAATCTGCGGAGGCGGCAAAGAGCATAAATGACCAGTTCAGACGCGATTACAGCAGTGTGGGCATACAGGTGAAGCTGGATGACAAGACTTACACCCTGGATGTGTCGGCGGCACTGGATATGGATTCTGAGAAGTCTGTGCAGAAGATACAGGATGACTCACACAGCTTCTGGAGAAGAGGCTATGGGCTTCTGGAATCATGGACACTTGGAAGCAGCTATGATATTTATCCATATATAGGCGACAGCGGCATCATAACGACCGCCATCGAGAGCAGTGATATGATGAAGGTTGATCTGGATATAGAGGATGGATACAGGATAGAGGACAAGAACCTCATTGTGACAAAGGGAAAGGGCAGCTACAGGATAGACACAGACAAGCTGGTAACCCGCATAGAGAAGCAGATAGCAAAAGGAGACTATGGCACTGTGGTGGAATGTCCTGTCGTGTCTGCTGACGTGGATCTGGACGAGGTATACAAAAAGGTACATTGTGAGCCGCAGAATCCAACGCTTGACCCGGACAAGAACTACGAGGTAGTTGAGGCCAAGGACGGTGTGGACTTTGATCTGGAGGCGGCAAAGAAGAGCCTTGAATCTGCCAAGAAGGGAACGGATGTGAGCATCCCGCTCACATACACCCCGGCGGATATGAGTACGGAAGGATACAGGAAGCTGCTGTTCAGAGACGAGATGAGTTCATACAGCACAGAGGTTGAGGGTTCAGATAACAGAAAGACAAATGTCAAGCTGGCGGCGCAGTATTGCGATGGAACCATACTTATGCCGGGAGAGTCGTTTTCATATAACCTCGGAGTCGGAGAGCTCACCGAGGAGAGAGGCTTCCTTCCGGGCCCATCATATGCTGACGGGCAGTCGGTCATGGACATGGGCGGCGGAATATGTCAGGTGTCATCCACCATGTATATGGCGTGTCTGTATGCGAATCTTGAGATAGACGAGAGACATTGTCATCCATACCCTTCATCGTATGTTCCTGCGGGACTTGACGCCACTGTGGCGTGGGACGGATGTGACTTTGTATTTACAAATGACACGGATTACCCGATAAAGGTAAGCACAAGTTACGATGGATACTCCACATCATGTACGATATGGGGCACCATCACGGAGCCGTTCAGCGTGGAGCTCTACACAGAGACCGTTGAGACAGAGCCGTATGAGACCAAGTATGAGCTGGACAAGAGTCTTGGCAAGGATGAGCAGGTGCTTGATACAGTGGGAATAGAGGGCCTTACAGTGCAGTCCTACAGAAGAGTGTATGACGGCGATGGAAATGTCATATCGGACAATCCTGAGGCGATAAGCGTGTACTCTAAGCGTGACGAGGTGTACAAGGTAGGAAAGCTTCCAAAGGACAAGGATAAAGACAAAGATAAGGATCAGAACAAAGATAAGAGTGACAGCTCAGACACAGATAAGAAGACGACTGAGTCTGAGTAAGATACTCAGGAAGAGTAGCCTGCCGGCTACTCCTCAATGTCGTCTGAGTCGTCCTCCCTGATCCTTATAAGGCCTTCCAGGAATCCCGGTTCCTTGGTCTTTATCTCCTGGTTGGTGTAGAGATTGACATAGTGAGGGCGGAGCTTGGAGTAGATGATCTTCTGCTCGTTGTACAGGCTGTAATAGCCGGACAGCATGTAGCTGACGGCACATCCTATGGTGAACAGAAGTATTCCGTGCGCTCCGAACAGCTCTATGCTCAGGAACAGAGATGTAAGAGGACAGTTTACCACGCCACAGAAGAAGCACACCATTCCGAGGGCAGCGGCAAAGCCCGGGTCGAGTCCCATGAGTCCACCCATGGCGCATCCAAATGTGGCACCGACGAAGAACGATGGAACGATCTCACCGCCTCGGAATCCACAGCCTATTGTTATGGCGGTAAACAGCGCCTTGAGAAGGAAAGCCGTTGGTTTTGCTTCTCCGTTGAGCGCCTGGGCGATGATGTTCATACCGGTTCCGTTGTAGTCGGTGGTGTTGAGTATTATGTTGAGCAGGACGAGCATCACGCCTCCTGCGAATACGCGCACATACTGGTTCTTGAAATATTTGCGGAAAAGCTTGTGCACAACGTTCATGAATATACAGAACAGACTGCTGAGCACTGCGCACAGGATAGCCAGACCGATGACCTTGATCACCAAAGGCACATCCACGGATGTCGGCATGCCGGCTATATTGTAGTGGTCGTGTACAACGTGAAGCTTTCGTGTTATGGCGTATGCTATGACTGACGAGAACAGACAAGGCACAAATGCGCAGTAGTAGAGGATACCGATGCTTATGACCTCCATACTGAACAGCGCGGCAGTAATTGGGGTTCCAAACAGTGCTGAGAAGACAGCGCTCATGCCGCAAAGTGTGAGTATATGCTTGTCGCTGTCGTCAAGCTTGAACAGCTTGCCTATGGACACACCGATGCTTCCACCTATCTGAAGGGCTGCACCCTCCCTTCCTGAGGAACCTCCGAAGAGATGTGTGATGACCGTCGATATAAAGATCAGTGGTGCCATACGGGAGGGAATCTCGTCCTCCACGCTTCTTATGGAACCGATGACAAGGTTGGTTCCCTTGGAATGTCTTATTCCGCAGATCCTGTATATAAATACGATCACGATTCCCGCAAGCGGCAGAAAATATATTATCATATGATTGTTCTCACGGAAGCCGGTGGCGTACTCTACGCATATATGAAAGGCTGTTCCGACAAGCCCGCATATCGTTCCCATTATCAGTGAAAAAACTATCCATTTGAAAAAAGTCGTAGCATATCTGACACATCTGCTAAAACAGTTTATCCAGTATTCCTTTGTAAATTCCACGGCGATTCTCCATTCCTTTTTCTTTGTAAAGCAACTTTAGTAATGTTAAAGCAAATAAATGAATTTGTCCAGTGCTGATGTTAACAAATACTACCATTATAATCTGCGGTGCATAAGGGAATTATAGTAACAGTTACATTTATCCATATAAGGGAGTTGCATGATATGAATGAGAAAAAAGGAAAACAGAGCATAAAATTTGGCAATCCCCCATATATACTGGGGGCAGCAGCGGTGGCGGGGCCGAAGGAGATAGACGGCCCCATGGCGAGATATTTTGACAGAGTGAGTGAGGATGCAACCTTCGGCAAGGATTCCTGGGAGGAAGGCGAGAGCGAGATGGTGCGTCAGGCCGTGAACCTTGCCATACAGAAGGCGGGAATAGTCAAGCAGGATATAAGGTATATATTTGCCGGGGATCTGCTGGGACAGCTCATAGCGTCGACATTTGGAATCAAGGATATGGAGATACCGGTGTTCGGTCTGTACGGCGCGTGCTCGACGTGCGGAGAAGCGCTGTCACTTGCATCCATGACTGTGGCGGCGGGATATGCGGACAACGTTATCGCAGAGGCGTCAAGCCACTATGGAAGTGCAGAGAAGCAGTTTCGTTTTCCCTTGGAATATGGAAATCAGCGTCCCCTGTCGGCTACCTGGACGGTTACGGGAAGTGGTGCCTTTGTGGTGTCAGACAGAGAGTCAGATGTGTGTATCCAGGGAGTAACCACAGGGCAGATCGTGGACTATGGAGTGAAGGATTCGCTCAACATGGGAGCGTGTATGGCACCCGCGGCGGCTGCCGTCATATATCAGAATCTTCAGGATTTTGGCATAAAGCCCACATACTACGACAGGATAATAACTGGTGATCTTGGCAAGGTCGGCAAGACCATACTTGAGGATCTTCTGAGCATGAACAATGTGGATATATCGGCAAATCATATGGACTGCGGTATAGAGATATTTGACAACGAGGAACAGGATACCCACTCGGGCGGATCGGGCTGTGGCTGCTCGGCGACTGTTCTTGCCGGATATATATTGAAGAAGGTGAGCTCCGGGGAGTGGAAGAGAGTGTTGTTTGTTCCGACTGGAGCACTGCTTTCCACCGTGAGCTATAACGAGGGGCAGCCCATACCGGGGATAGCCCATGCGGTCATGATAGAGCATCACGAAAAGAAAGGAGAGTAGATGTAAATGGATTATGTAAAAGCGTTTGTGGTTGGCGGAATAATATGTGTTCTTGCTCAGATATTGATGGACAAGACAAAGCTTCTTCCGGGAAGAATAATGGTCATACTTGTATGCACAGGTGTTGTACTTGGAGCGCTTGGAATATATAAGCCGCTTCTGGACTTCGCGCAGTGCGGAGCGTCGGTGCCGCTCACGGGATTTGGATATAATCTGTGGAAGGGCATAACTGAGGCGGTTGATAAGGATGGATTTATCGGACTGTTCCGCGGAGGCTTCCAGATGGCGGCGGTTGGAAGCTCGGCCGCACTGATATTTGGATATCTTGCATCGTTGATATTCAAGCCGAAGATGACAAAATAGAAATAGAAGACAGGCAGGATATAAAAAGCCCCATCATACATTGAATTGTATGATGGGGCTTTCCGTCATTGAGTTGTATCGGTTGAATCATCCGAGCTTGGTTCCTCGGTTGTGGTTATCTCCGTTGAAGAGGTAGGTTCCTCTGACGTAGGTTCCTCAGTTGTAGGTTCCTCAGTCGTTGTAGGCTCCTCGGTTGTTGTATCTTCTGATGTATCCTCCGATGTATCTTCGGTTGTCGTGGTTGCTTTGGTAGTCTTCTTTGTATTCTTCTTCTTGCCGTGGATGTTACAATGCTCCTTCAGAAGCGATTCATCCCAGGTGTATCCCTCAAGGACATACTCACCGTTATCGTTCAGCTTGTAGATGAAGGTTGTTGTCTCAGGACATTCCTTGTTGGCAAGCATGTGTGATTCGTTACATACCACTACCTTCTTGACACCTGGACAATACTTTGTAGGTATCTTTGTCGCATCGAAGTAATCCGTAACTGTTGGACATCCGTTCGATGGAAGAAGTCCGGTATCTGAACATACAGTTGCCTGAACGATTCCGTCCGGCATCTCAAATGTAGCCGATGTGTCAAGTCCCTTCTTCTCGATGACCTGATCCATGATATCTCTCCACATATAGCACTTGATAGAACCAGGGCTGTATGTGATGTTCGCATCATTTCCAAGCCATATAGAAGCTGTGTAGTATGGGTTATAACCACAGAACCAGTTATCAAAGTCTCCTGATGTGGTACCCGTCTTACCTGCTGTATACATACCTGTGTAAGAATTGGCACCTGAACCGGTACCTCCTGTTACAACGTCGTGCATGGCACTTGTGAGAAGCCATGCTGTCTGCTCTGATATGACACGTGTCTTCTCAGGCTTCCTGTTGTCTATCAGAAGATTGCCTTCATGGTCGTAAACTTCTGAGTAGAACACAGGCTTTATATAATTACCACCGTTGGCGATGGTTGCATATGCAGCTGTGATCTCCAGGTTGGTAATACCATTTGTCAGACCACCAAGTGCAAGTGACTGGTTGATATCTGACAGGATGAGACCATCGCTGTCTGTCTTTCTCTCAACAAGAGTTGTAAATCCAAGCTTCAGCAGATAGTCATATGCGAGCTGCGGAGTTACGTCTGTGATACACTTTACAGCTATGATATTCATAGACTCCATGATAGCATATCTTATAGTTTTAGGTCCCCAGTATCCGCCGTACCAGTTAAATACCTGATTACCATTCTCATAGTAGTAAGGTGCATCATCGTATACGGTGGCAAGAGACATGTTGCACGCTTCCAGTGCAGGAAGGTATGTGGCAACTATCTTGAAGCATGAACCAGGCTGTCTGGTCGCCTCAGTTGCACGGTTGAATGATCTGTTCTCAGTTTTCTCTCCACGGCCTCCGACAAGTGCCTTGACCTGACCGGTGTTCTGGTCCATGAGAGTGAATGATACCTGTGGCTGGATGACAAGCTTGAATGTCTCCATGAAGACTTCGTCGCCGGTCTCGGCAACCATGGCATCCTTGAACTCGTCAGCCGCTGCACGGGCTTCATCCTCACTGTAATATCTTGCACTATAATCGTAGCCCTGCTGTTCAGCAAACCAGCTCTCGAGATTCTCTACACTGTAGTTTGTCTGGACCTTTGTCTCCTTGTCAGCAAGAGTGAGAGCGTAGTTGAGCTGATATACAGGCTCAGGCCAGTAATCTGCATTGTTGACAACAGAATCCGCAATCTCCTGGATCTCAGGATCCTGACATACGATGACCTTGAGTCCGCCTGACCAGATCATGGCCTCGGCTTCGTCCTCAGAGTAACCCTTGGCGACGAGATCGGACTGAAGCTGATTGATAACCTCATCAGTGTAGTAGGAGTTGACCTCTGTCTTCTGCTGCTTTTCTTCCTTCTTAGATACGGAAGCGATACGCTTGTAAACGTTATCGTTTATAGCCTCGTCATACTGGGCCTGTGTTATATACTCAAGATCCAGCATGTATTTGAGAACCTGGGCCCTTCTGGTCTTGTTGTCGTCAGGATAGACAAGAGGATCAAATTTCGTAGGGTTCTGAGGAATTGCTGCGAGCACAGCGCACTCTGAAACTGTCAGCTGACTGAGCTCCTTACCGAAGTAAGTCTGGGCTGCGGTCTCAACTCCATAACATCCCTGACCGAGATATATGGTGTTCAGGTAATACTCAACGATTGACTTCTTGTCGATCTTTTTCTCCATATCAACTGCAAGATACTGCTCTTGAACCTTACGCTCAAGCCTGTCAAGGAAAGTTGTCTCATCAAGACCAACATTGAACACGTTGTTCTTGATAAGCTGCTGTGTAAGAGTGGAAGCACCCTCATCGAAGTCTCTGCTTTTGAGACCCTTTATAAATGCTCTGGCGATACCCTGTACATCGATTCCGTTGTGCTCCCAGAAACGTCTGTCCTCTATAGCGACAAATGCATTCACAAGATCCTCAGGAATAGAGTCGTAATACACATACTCTCGGTTGGAGTTGGAATTGGCAAGTGTCGTGATCTCCTTTCCATTCTGGTATACAAGAGTTGTCTTGTATCCCTTAGGTATGAGAGCGTCAGCGTTGATGTTCGGTGTGTCATCCAGAATACCCTTGAGGGCTCCAAATCCGGCTCCGACACCGACTATCACAATGGCGAGCACCAGCACCAGTATAGTCTTAAACACAGAAATGTTAAGCTTACGCCGGTTTCTTGGAAGCTTGGATACGAGCTCCTTCTGAGCTTTCACCGCTCCCTTCTTAGTAAAATCCATAAAAAGACCTCCTTAAAACTTGGGGGATAGATCCCCGCTATTTAATTGTAAAAGTAAATTCTAAATAAGGGCAGACTACTGCCGTTAATATACACTTCAAATCAGTATATCAAATAACAGTATAATAATAAAGAAAAAAATATTGCAACAAAACAAAAATTAATAAACGTGAACGAAAAAATCAGAAAGAGTAAATTGACAACGGCATGATTCAAAAGCATAATAAATAAGAAAAAGTGCAGAATAAACAGGAGAAGATATATGTTTGCATCAATAGACGAAGCGGTTGAATACTGGAAGGACGAGCTGTCATATGTGGACGACGCAAAGGTGACAGGATATGTGGGAGGATACCCGGTGGTGGAATTTACCATCAACAAAGCCGCCTGGGGACTTGTTAAGGACAAGAAGAAATTTGGAAGGATCGTAAGATCATCAGAGATGGAGGGCGGAATAGAAGTCGGTGTGTCGACATGCTTTTATCAGACGGCATCCCTGGAGTGGGAGCCACCTGTCCTCAGGGTGTGCGGATATCCTGAAGTGATCAACAGAATACTTGGCAAGGTAATGTAAGATTTACCATGGAATGCCCCGGCGGATACATAAAAATGCATCCGCCGGGGTATTTTATTATACATGTAATGGGTTATGTAAGGAGGACGCATATGAACAGGGAGATACGTACGGATCTTGCGATAGAGCTCAGAGAAAATGTAGCCGACAGGAGAAATATGCCTGGGGTAAAGGTGAAGACGGTGGTGAATGAGGACAGGAGCATCAAGACTACCACCATAAATGTGCTGGATGAGATAGGGGAGAAAAATCTTGGAAAGGCAAAGGGACAATATATAACGATAGAGTGTTCCAAGCTTAAGGAATATGAGGAGTCCATACATGAACCTCTGAGGGCGGAGCTTGAGGGCAGACTCAGGGAGCTCATGGGGCATGCGGGAAATATACTGGTGGTCGGACTTGGCAACAGGCAGGTCACCCCGGATTCCATAGGCCCGCTGGTCATAGACAATCTGTATGTGACAAGGCACCTGGACACTCCGGGAAAGCCAGATCTGGTCATGAGTGCCATATGTCCGGGAGTCATGGCACAGACCGGAATAGAGACTGTGGATATAGTCAGGGGAATATGCGATGAGATAGACGTGGAGATCGTGGTTGCAATAGACGCTCTGGCGGCCAGAAGCAGCAAGAGACTCGGATGCACCATCCAGCTCACGGATACAGGTATAAGCCCCGGCTCCGGTGTCGGCAACAACAGAAAGACACTGAGCTCAGACAACCTTGGCAGACGCGTGATCGCAGTCGGTGTTCCGACAGTCATCTCCGTTCCATCCATCATAGACGATTCGCTGGATGAGGTGGCTGATGCATTTAACGAGACCTACGGGCGCAGGATCATGAGGGAGTTCACGGAGAAGCAGAGATACCAGATAGCGTGCAATCTCCTGGACGAGGATATGGCGGATATGTTTGTGACCCCGAAAAATATAGACGAGCTAGTGCGCCGCATCAGCTTTACGATATCTGAGGCGATAAATGCCATAGCGATGTAGAGAAAAATACAGGGAATCATTTGGCACGTACACTCATATATTTGAATAATGGATAACAGAGGCCATAGCATATTCAAAAGGGGTGGAAATGTATGTCAGACAGAAAACTTCATGTGAAGACTGTGTATATACTGGCGTGGGTGATTCTGGTGTGTGCGGGTATACTGATAAGGACAGGGATAGCTGATGATGTGTGGAAGCTGGTGTACCGTGGGATATATGGTAGCTCTTCAGGAGATGCAGGCGGGAGCATATACAGCCCCGGTGCGGCTGAGCCGGATGTGTACTGTTACATGGATTATTGGGAATCCCAGGTCAGGGAGGTGTGCGAGGAGGGCAGGACATACCAGACGGAGGATGCGGATTCAGAAGGCGAGGCATCATCGCAGGCGGAGACTTCAGAGACTTCTGCGCCTGCCAGCACTGAGACCACAGAAGCTGCGCAGAGATCCGCTGATGCCAGGACTGTGTCGGCCATGGCGGATATAAAGAGCTCTTATATAGGTATGGACGCAGATACACTCCTTTCATATTGTTATAACGCCACATACCCTAAGTGCGTCAAAAAAGACGAGCTGGATGCGGAAAATCTGCTCGGCAAAGATCTGTCGCTGGATATGGACACGGGCGGATACAAAGTTCTGATATATCACACCCACGGCTCTGAGGCATTTGCGGACTCAAGACCGGGCGAGGTGGACGACACGGTGATAGGACTTGGCAACCGCCTGGCGGAGATACTCACGGATACATATGGCATACCGGTGTACCACGACACCACGGCATATGACATGATGACAGGGGTTCTTGACAGGAACGCTTCCTATGATTATTCGAGGGAAGGTGTGTCACAGATACTTAAAGACAATCCTGAGATAGAGGTCATCATAGATCTCCACAGGGATGGTGTGCCGGATGACACACATCTGGTTACAGATGTGGATGGAAAGCCCACAGCACAGATCATGCTGTTAAATGGCATGTGCCGTGACGAGGAAGGCAACGATGTGGACTATTGGAGCAATGACAACAAGGTCGACAACATGGCATTTGCACTTCAGACTTATCTGGCGGGCAGGGCAAATTACGGCGACATGATGCGCAAGATATACATAAGCACGAGCCGGTACAACATGGATCTCATGCCGCACGCCATGCTGGCTGAGATAGGCGCACAGACTAACACGGTGGAGGAGGAATACAACGCCATCGAACCATTTGCCGCAATGCTTGCAAAGGTGCTCCTGAAGTGAGGATTAAGTGGCATATTGCCACTTGCAGTTATATGCTCATACATGTTATATTAACGTCAAATGCGAGTAAGACAAGTATAAGAATAAAAGAGCCTGCACATACAAGGCGCGGGACATAGATAAGGATGTGAAGACATGGAGCATTTAGACCAGTCAAAGATAAGAAATTTCTGTATAATAGCGCATATAGACCACGGTAAATCAACACTTGCCGACAGGATCATAGAGAAGACCGGAACTCTGACCAGCAGGGAGATGCAGAATCAGGTTCTTGACAATATGGATCTTGAGAGGGAGCGTGGAATCACCATCAAGGCACAGTGTGTCAGGATCGTGTACAATGCCAATGATGGACAGGAGTACATATTCAATCTCATAGACACTCCGGGACATGTGGATTTCAATTATGAGGTATCTCGAAGTCTGGCAGCCTGTGAGGGAGCCATACTTGTGGTTGATGCCGCACAGGGCATAGAAGCGCAGACCCTGGCGAATGTATACCTGGCGCTGGATCATGACCTTGATGTCATGCCAGTCATCAACAAGATAGACCTCCCGTCAGCAGATCCGGAGAGGGTCGTGAACGAGATCGAGGATGTAATTGGAATAGAGGCACAGGATGCCCCAAGGATATCGGCAAAGAATGGAATTAATATAGAAGAAGTGCTTGAACAGATCGTGAAGAAGGTGCCGGCACCGCACGGTGACCCTGAGGCTCCACTCAAGGCACTTATATTCGACAGTCTGTATGACTCCTACAAGGGAGTTATCATATTCTGCCGATTATTTGACGGCTGCGTGAAGAAGGGAACCACCATAAGGATGATGGCCACCGGAGCTGAGGCTGAGGTGGTTGAGGTCGGAATATTTGGAGCGGGAAGATTTGTCCCATGTGATGAGCTGTCAGCCGGTATGGTTGGTTACATAACAGCCAGCCTTAAGAATGTACAGGATACCACAGTGGGAGATACAGTCACACAGGCGGACAGGCCATGTGACGAGGCACTTCCTGGATACAAGAAGGCACAGCCTATGGTATACTGCGGACTCTATCCTGCGGATGGAGCAAAGTATCCGGATCTCAGGGATGCCCTTGAGAAACTTCAGTTAAATGATGCGGCGCTCAGCTTTGAGCCGGAGACATCCATAGCACTGGGCTTTGGTTTCCGATGTGGTTTCCTTGGACTGCTTCACCTTGAGATAGTTCAGGAGCGACTGGAGAGGGAGTTCAATCTTGATCTGGTAACCACAGCGCCAGGCGTTGTATATAAGGTACATACCACAGATGGGAATGTGATAGAGCTCACCAATCCGTCGAATCTGCCGGATCCATCCACCATAGAGTACATGGAGGAGCCATTTGTCGATGCGGAGATCATGGTCACAACAGAGTATGTGGGTGCCATCATGCAGCTCTGCCAGGAGAGACGAGGCGTGTACAAGAGCATGGAGTACATGGAGGAGACAAGAGCGCTTCTCAAGTACGACCTCCCACTGAACGAGATCATATACGATTTCTTTGATGCACTTAAGTCGCGTTCAAGGGGCTATGCTTCATTTGACTATGAGATGAAGGGCTATGTCCGCTCAGAGCTTGTGAAGCTGGACATCCTTATCAATAAGGAAGAGGTCGATGCACTCTCATTTATCATACACAAGGATACAGCGTATGAAAGGGGCAGAAAGATGTGCGAGAAGCTCAAGGATGAGATCCCGAGACATCTGTTCGAGATCCCGATCCAGGCGGCCATAGGCGGCAAGGTAATAGCCCGCGAGACAGTCAAGGCCATGAGAAAGGATGTCCTTGCCAAGTGCTACGGCGGAGATATATCCAGAAAGAGAAAGCTCCTTGAAAAGCAGAAGGAAGGAAAGAAGCGAATGAGACAGGTGGGCAATGTGGAGATACCACAGAAGGCATTTATGTCTGTCCTGAAGCTTGATGAGGAATAGAAAAGACCGGGAACACAGTGACACGGTTATATCAAATAAGAAATAATAGAATCGTAGAAAAGCCGTTAATGAGAGCATTCTGACAGGAGCATTCTTAGTAGCGGCTTTTTTCATGCGGTGATGATATTTGAAATAAAAAGGAAGGATACTAATGATAGATATAATAAATACCGAAAATTCAGATCGGGATTTCGGCGATGCAAATAATGACGAAGTTTTAGAGTCATATGAGAAGAAGCCGCTCAGCATATACATACATATCCCATTCTGTGTGAAGAAATGTGCATACTGCGACTTCCTGTCATTTCCGGTGGGGGCAGCCTGCATGTCGGGATATGGAGTGTACCGTGAGAAATACATCGAAGCCCTGTGCGAGGAGCTGAAAAGCTACTCGTATTTGGCAGAGACCCACAAGGTCAGGACAATATACATAGGAGGCGGAACCCCATCCATACTGGAGCCGGACGAGATCACACTTGTAATGACGACGGTGAGGAAGCTGTTCGATGTCGCAGAGGATGCGGAGATAAGCATAGAGGTAAATCCGGGCACCCTGACCAGCCGTAAGGCAGCAGAGTATATAGCAAATGGAATAAACAGGATGAGCATAGGCCTTCAGTCCGCACAGAAAAATGAGCTGGAAGCTCTGGGCAGGATACACAATTATGACCAGTTCCTCGCCGCATTTGACATGGCTAGGGAGGCCGGATTTCGCAATATAAATATAGACCTGATGTCAGACATACCGGGACAGACCATGAGGTCATATCTGGACACCCTTGACAAGGTATTAAGGTGTAAGCCGGAGCACATATCGTCCTACAGCCTCATAGTGGAGGACGGAACTCCTCTGGCAGCAGATGAGAACCTGCTGTCACAGATCCCGGATGAGGACGTGGACAGGCAGATGTACGACATAACAAATAAGCTCTTAGGCACCGGCGGCTACCACAGATACGAGATATCCAATTACGCCAAAGCTGGCTACGAGTGCAGACATAACATAGTCTACTGGACCCTCGGGGAATACATAGGAATCGGAATCGGAGCAGCGTCCTTCCTGTACGGCAGACGCTACACCAACACATCCAGTCTGGAAGACTACATAGACGGCATGGCAAGACACAGGGAGCTCATGACATTCGGAGATCACGTCGCAAATTCGGGTAAGGCAAGAGATATAATAGAACACATGCGCAATGTGGAAGAAGAACTTGACGCAGACAGGCTGATGGAGGAATATATGTTCCTCGGACTGCGTATGATATCCGGTGTGAGTGCAGAAAAATTCAACGACTACTTTGGACACTCCATCTACGACATATACGGCCCCGTCATAGATAAATACAAGTCCACCGGCCACCTCGAAGATGACCACGGCCTGATCCGCCTCACAAAAAAAGGCATCGACGTAAGCAACACGATCCTGGCGGACTTCTTAATAGAATAATACTGGCACGACCGTCCTTCAAAACATAAAAAAAACACAAAAACATTCGTTATTTTGTTGACAAAAGGGGGCGGCGGTGTTAGATTATGTTTAGTGGTTAGCACTCGGATATGTTGAGTGCTAATAAAACTAAATGCAAAAAGGAATGAGAGTATGGAACTTGACGAGAGAAAAGTCAGAATTCTAAAAGCGATCGTTTCGAATTACCTGGAGACTGGAGAGCCCGTTGGATCGAGAACCATTTCCAAGTTGGCCGACATGAATGTCAGCCCGGCTACCATAAGAAATGAGATGTCAGATCTTGAGGATATGGGTTATATATGCCAGCCACATGCATCGGCAGGAAGAGTCCCAACAGATGCAGGTTACAGGTTTTATGTTGACAGCATCATGGCAGACAGGGATGAAGAGAAAGCAGAGGATCAGACAGAGCGAGAGAATCTGCTGAATAGAGTTGATAAGCTCGAGAAGCTTCTCAAGCAGGTGGCAAAGGTGCTTGCGGCGAACACACAGTACGCAACACTGGTTACGATGCCACAGTACAACAACACAGTAAAGTTCATCCAGTTGTCACAGGTTGATGAGGCCACATTGCTGGCGGTCATCATGGTTGATGGCAATATAGTCAAGAATAAGCTGATCAAGACGACGTACAGCCTGAAGAATGAAGATATTTTAAAATTTAATATTCTGCTAAATACCTTCCTTCAGGGCGCGGCACTTCAGGATATCAATCTTGAACTTATACAGACCATGAAGGTTCAGGCAGGTGAATATGCAGAGATCCTTGAGACGATATTTCAGGGAATCATGGAGGCGATCCATGAGGCCGATGATCTCAAGGTTTATACCAGTGGAGCAACGAATGTACTCAAGTACCCTGAGCTGGCGAACACGTCATCCGCAGAGAAGCTGCTCGGAACACTGGAAGACATAGAGGACAAAGAAGAATTTGCAAAACATGTGGAGGATGTGATCCAGCAGGACAGCGACATACAGATCCTGATAGGACAGGAGAACAGCGATGAAAACCTGAAGGATTGCTCCCTTGTAACAGCAACATACAAGATGCCGGAGGGCGCAAAAGGAACGATAGGAATAATCGGACCGAAGAGGATGGATTACAAGAAAGTTGTGAGCATGCTCAAGGAACTCACCGGGGAGCTTGATGACATATTTAACAACAATGGATAGACAGATAAGATTATAACGATGAATAGGAGGATATGTAATGGCTGATAGCAATAACAGTACTGCATCCGACAAGAAGGTTAAGACAGAGCAGACAGCAGCCGAGACCATAGTTGGAGATGCTTCAGCAGAGATAAAGGATGACGTTGAGTCAGAAGTCAAGGTCGGTGAGACCATTGACGTTCCGGAGGAGCAGGCAGAGGCTGCAAAGCCACAGCATGTTGCAAAGGAGAACAGACGTGGAGGCAAGGCTCTCCGTGAGGAGAACGAGAAGCTCAAGGAACGCTGCAAGGATGCAGAGACAAAGTACACAAGACTTCTTGCGGAGTGTGAGAACATCCGCCAGAGAAATGAAAAAGAGTCAAGCAAATTGTACGACATAGGTGCAAAGGGAGTTCTTGAGAAGCTCCTTCCTGTGGTAGACAATTTTGAGAGAGCAATGGCAGCCATTCCTGATGAGGATAAGGACAGACCATTCGAGTCGGGAGTTGCAAATATATATAAGCAGCTTATGACGTCATTGGAAAGCATAGGTGTAAAGCCTATGGATTGCGCCGGGGAACAGTTTGATCCTACATTCCACAATGCAGTGATGCATGTAGAGGATGACAACTACGAAGAGAATGTAATCGTTGAAGAGATGCAGAAGGGTTACATGTACAAGGATCAGGTGCTGAGATTCAGCATGGTAAAGGTTGCAAATTAAATCAATCATGAAATTTTTTTCTAGGAGGAAAAGACAATGGGTAAGATTATAGGTATTGACTTAGGTACAACAAATTCATGTGTAGCAGTTATGGAAGGTGGTAAGCCTGTAGTTATAGCTAACTCAGAGGGTATGAGAACAACACCTTCAGTAGTAGGATTCCTGAAGACAGGAGAGAGAGTAGTAGGTGAGCCTGCAAAGCGTCAGGCAGTTACAAACGCAGATAAGACAATTTCATCTATCAAGCGTCACATGGGATCAGATTACAGAGTAGAGATAGATGGCAAGAAGTATTCACCACAGGAGATTTCAGCAATGATCCTTCAGAAGCTGAAGTCAGATGCAGAGGGATACTTAGGAGAGAAGGTTACAGAGGCAGTTATCACAGTTCCTGCTTACTTCTCAGATGGACAGAGACAGGCAACAAAGGATGCCGGTAAGATCGCAGGTCTTGATGTAAAGCGTATCATCAACGAGCCTACAGCAGCAGCTCTTTCATATGGCCTTGACAACGAGCAGGAGCAGAGAATCATGGTTTACGATTTAGGTGGTGGTACATTCGATGTATCTATCATTGAGATCGGTGAGGGTGTCATCGAGGTTCTTGCAACAGCCGGCGATAACAAGCTCGGTGGTGATGACTTCGATAACGCAATTACACAGTATATGCTTGATGAATTCAAGAAGGCAGAGGGCATCGACCTTTCAGGCGATAAGATGGCTATGCAGAGATTAAAGGAAGCAGCAGAGAAGGCAAAGAAGGAGCTGTCATCAGCTACAACAACAAATATCAACCTTCCTTTCATCACAGCAAACCAGGATGGACCAAAGCATTTCGATATGAACCTTACAAGAGCTAAGTTCGATGAGCTTACAGCAGATCTTGTAGACAGAACAAAGGGACCTGTTAACACAGCACTTGCTGATGCAGGACTTACAGCAGCAGACCTTGACAAGGTACTTCTTGTCGGTGGTTCAACCCGTATCATCGCAGTACAGGAAGAGGTTAAGAGACTTACAGGTAAGGAGCCATTCAAGGGAATCAACCCTGATGAGTGTGTTGCTATCGGTGCTTGTATCCAGGGTGGTAAGCTTGCCGGAGATGCCGGTGCAGGCGAGATCCTTCTTCTGGATGTTACACCACTTACACTTTCAATCGAGACAATGGGTGGTATAGCTACTCACCTTATCGAGAGAAATACAACAATCCCTACAAAGAAGAGCCAGATCTTCTCAACAGCACAGGATAATCAGGATGCAGTTGATATCAACGTAGTACAGGGTGAGAGACAGTTCGCAAAGGACAATAAGAGCCTTGGCAGATTCAGACTTGATGGTATCGCTCCAGCAAGACGTGGTGTTCCACAGATTGAGGTTACATTCGATATCGATGCAAATGGTATCGTAAATGTATCAGCAAAGGATCTCGGAACAGGAAGAGAGCAGCACATCACTATCACATCAGGAACATCACTTTCAGATGATGATATCGATAGAGCAGTTAAGGAAGCAGCAGAGTACGAGGCTCAGGATAAGAAGCGTAAGGAAGGCATCGAGGCAAGAAATGAGGCAGATGCACTTGCATTCCAGACAGAGAAGGCACTCGGCGAGGTAGGAGATAAGCTTTCAGATTCTGACAAGGCTGGCGTAAAGGCAGATCTTGACTCCTTAAGAGCAGCGATAGACAGCACAGATGCAGAGAACATGAGCGATGCAGATGTAGATAAGATCAAGGCAGCTAAGGATAAGCTGATGGAGAGCGCACAGAACCTGTTCTCAAAGCTCTATGAGCAGAACGGTCCTGGAGCAAACGCAGGAACAGGCGCAGGCACACCTGATTACTCAGATGGCGATGTTGTAGATGGAGATTTCACAGAGGTTTAATATATAGAGGATGAAAGGTAAAGGCTATGGCAGAGACAAAGACCGATTATTATGAAGTCCTTGGTGTAACCAAGGGAGCCTCTGAAGCCGAGATCAAAAGGGCATACCGAGTGGTAGCAAAAAAATACCACCCGGATATGAACCCTGGTGATGAAGAGGCTGCAGAGAAATTCAAAGAAGCAGCTGAAGCTTATTCAGTCCTCAGTGACCCTGAGAAACGTGCAAAGTATGATCAGTTTGGCCATGCAGCATTCGACCAGAACGGCGGCGGTGCCGGCGGATTTGGTGGATTTGACTTCGCGGACATGGGAGATATCTTTGGAGATATATTTGGAGATATGTTCGGTGGCGCAAGCCGTCAGAGAAATACAAATGGTCCTATGAAGGGCGCAAACATCAAGACAACCATCAGAGTAGCCTTTGAGGAGGCTATATTCGGAACCCAGAAGGAGCTTGAGCTCCCACTGAAGGATGAGTGTGATGTATGTAAGGGAACCGGTTCACAGCCGGGACACCAGCCTGAGGTCTGCGGCAAGTGCGGCGGTAAGGGCCAGATAGTGACAACACAGCAGTCACTTTTTGGAGTTGTACGTAATGTTCAGACATGTCCTGATTGTAGTGGATCTGGTAAGATCATCAGATACAAGTGCAGCAACTGTGCAGGAACAGGATATGTAAAGAGCAGAAAGAAGATACAGATAGCTATTCCACCAGGAGTAGACAATGGTACTAACATCCGAATCAAAGGAAAGGGTGAGCCTGGTATCAACGGTGGTGAGAGAGGAGATCTTACAGTTACCATACTTGTTGATCGTCATCCAAACTTCCAGAGACAGGAGTACAATCTGTATTCATCAGAGCCTATCACATTTACACAGGCAGCACTTGGTGGAGTTATCAAGATCAACACCATCGAAGGAGAGGTTGATTACACCATACCACCAGGAACACAGACAGATACACGTATAAAGCTGAAGGGCAAAGGAGTACCTAACCTCAAGAACCCAACTCAGCGAGGCGATCACTATGTAACACTTGTTGTACAGGTGCCGGAGAAGCTCACAGAGGAGCAGAAGAAGATCCTAAACCAGTATGAGCAGGCAACACTTGTAGAGACAAGACCTGCAACAGATTCAGCAGGACCATTTACATTTGGCGATCACAAGAGAAGAAAGAAAAAGTAGGTATAAAATATATGAAATGGACGAAGCTCACAATAGATACAACATGTGAAGCTGAAGACCTCATAAGCGCCTTCCTCGAAGAGGAAGGCGTTTTGGGTGTTCAGATAGAAGATAATATTCCCCTCACTGAGGAGGAGATGGAGACGATGTTTGTCGATCTCCTGCCGGATGATATGCCGGAAAATGATGGAACTGCAAAGGTGTCCTGTTTCCTTGACGATACATTTGACGTGCAGGAGATAAAGGATAAGGTGGCTGCAGAGATCAGGAGACTGTCAGAGTTCCTTCCTGTCGGAACGGGCAAGATAACCGAGAGTGAGACGAAGGAAGAGGACTGGAGAGACAACTGGAAGGCCTACTTCAAGCCATTCAGACTGTATGACAATATTATCATCAAGCCAACCTGGGAGGAAGTGCCGGAGGATGCAACGGACGAGGATATAGTTATTGAGATAGATCCCGGAACAGCATTTGGAACAGGTTCCCATGAGACAACGAGACTGTGCATAGGCCAGCTCAAGAAGTACATGAAGGATGGAGATGAGATACTCGATGCCGGAAGCGGAAGCGGTATCCTGTCATTTGTTTGCAATAAGCTGGGTGCAAAGCATGTTCTCGGTATAGACATAGATCCGATCGCTGTTGATGTGGCGGGAGAGAACAGAGATGTGAACCATATTCCTGCCGAGGCTGTGGAATTCAAGTGCGGAAATGTCCTTGAAGACCAGAAACTGGTAGAGTCAATAGGCGCAAATTATGATATAGTAGTTGCAAATATCCTTGCAGACGTTATAATTCCAATGTCGGCTGTAGTTCAGAAGTTTATGAAGGATGATGGTATTTTTATATCATCGGGCATTATAAACATAAAAGAGGATGAGGTCAGACAGGCTCTTCTTGACAATAACTTCGATATCGTAGATACTGTCTACATGAATGACTGGGTAAGCTTTGTCGCAAAAAAGCATGTATGAACCAGCGTGTGAGAGGAAATAATCATATATGAACAGATTCTTTGTAGACGTAGATGGCAGAGATATAGGAACAGATATAAGCATAACAGGCGGAGACGTTAACCATATAAAGAACGTTCTCCGCCTTAAAGTGGGTCAGGAGATAACTGTCAGTAACGGCAGAGGAAGAGATTATACGTGCAGTATATCGGAGCTTGGCAGAGACGAGGTTCTGTGCCGCGTCGAGGATGTGAATGATAACTTTGCAGAGCTTCCGGTGGAGGTTACCCTGTTTCAGGGATATCCGAAGTCGGATAAGATGGATCTTATAGTACAGAAGATGGTGGAGCTCGGTGTCTGCCGGATAGTTCCGGTATTCACTGCGCGCACCATAGTGAAGCTTGATGCGAAGAAGGCTGCAAAGAAGACCGAGAGATGCCGGATCATAGCGGAGTCTGCTGCAAAACAGTCCGGAAGGGGAATCGTCCCTGAGATCACGGAGCCGGTAACATTTGCACAGGCGATAGAGATGGCAAAGACTCTTGATATGAATATAATTCCATATGAGGAGGCGAAGGGACTTGCAAAGTCCAGACAGATCATCGCTGATGTGACAGCACCGTCCTCTGCCCGCAGAAGTCTGGGGGTATTCATAGGCCCGGAGGGTGGCTTTGCCAGGGAAGAAGTGGAACAGGCAATGGCGGCCGGGGCGGAATGTATAACTCTTGGACACAGGATACTGCGCACTGAGACGGCCGGACTGGCGGTTATGTCGATCATCATGTTCAGTGCCGACAGGGACAATTAGAACAATATTGTAGAGATTAGTGAAAGAAAGAAGCTTGAAGCCGGACGTATATCGGTTTCGGAATGGTGGAAGACAACATGGAAGCATATTTTGACAATTCAGCGACTACCCCGGTTTACCCGGAGGTGAGAGATCTTGTGGTAAAGCTAATGGAACAGGACTACGGCAATCCGTCATCACTGCACCAGAAGGGTGTGGATGCGGCCAGATACGTGAGCGATGCCAGGGATAAGATAGCCAGGCTGCTCAAGGTTCAGTCGAAGGAGATCGTGTTCACATCGGGAGGAACAGAATCCAACAACATGGCTCTGATAGGAGGAGCACTTGCCAACAGGAGAGCGGGCAACAAGATCATCACAACTGTAGTCGAGCATGCGTCAGTCGGCAGTCCGCTGACATTCCTTGAGGATATGGGCTTTGATGTTGTCAGGATCCCGACCGGAAGTGATGGCGTGGTAGATGTTGACCGGTTGGTAGATGAGGTAGATGACGATACGATCATAGTGTCAGTCATGTACGTCAACAATGAGATAGGTGCTGTCATGCCGGTGGAGGATATTGCCAGACGCATAAAGGAGAAGAATCCGAATGTACTCTTCCATGTGGATGCCATACAGGCATTTGGCAAATATGTGATATACCCGAAGCGTATGGGAATAGACATGATGTCCATAAGCAGCCATAAATTCCACGGACCAAAGGGCGTTGGAGCACTGTTCATAAAGGACAGAGTCAAGGTCAAGCCTGTGATATACGGCGGAGGCCAGCAGGGCGGAATGCGGTCAGGAACAGAGAATGTACCGGGAATAGCAGGAATGGCACTGGCTGCCGAGATGACCTACAGAGATCTCGATGCAAATGTAGCGCACATGAGAGAACTCAGGGAACATCTTATAGATGAACTCACACAGATAGACGATGTGTACAGTAATTCCGGGGATGCGCCCCATATAGCCAGCATAACCTTCAAGGGAGTGCGAAGTGAGGTCATGCTTCATGCTCTGGAAGAGAAGGGTATATATGTCTCATCCGGTTCAGCATGTTCATCGAATAAACATTCCACAAGCAACACGCTGAAAGCCATAGGCCTGCCGCCTGAGAAGCTTGAGTCCACGCTGAGATTTAGTTTTTCACCGGAGAATACAATGGAACAGATAGATTATGCAGTCGAGTGCTGCAAGGAGCTTTTACCGATACTCAGAAGATATGTGAGGAAGAAATAGGAGGAAATATGCAGTACAAGGCATTTATGATAAAGTATGCCGAGATAGGCACAAAGGGAAAGAACAGATATATATTTGAAGACATACTCTGCAAGAACATCAACAGAAAGCTGAAGCCTTACGGAGATTTCTATATCCGCAAGGAGCAGGGAAGAATATTTGTTGAGTGCAAGTCGGATTACGACTATGAGGATGTGGTAAATGCCCTTGGAAAGGTGTTTGGTATCGTTGGAATATGTCCTGTTGTGGTTGAGGAGAACACAGAGTTTGAGAACCTCAAGCAGAAGGTAATAGATTATGTTGAAAAGGCATACGACAGAAAAAACTTCACATTCAAGGTGTTCACCAGAAGAAATGACAAGACATATCCTATGACTTCCATGGAGGTAAGCGCCGAGCTTGGACATTTCCTCCTTGAGGCGTTCCCTGATCTTGCAGTGGATGTGCACTCACCTCAGGAGATAATCAATGTGGAGATCAGAAAGGTAGCATATATCTATTCGATCACCATACCTGGCCCGGGAGGACTGCCGGTTGGAACGAACGGCAGAGGAATGGCACTTCTGTCAGGCGGTATAGACAGCCCTGTTGCGGCGTATATGATAGCCAAGAGAGGAGTTGTTGTGGAGGCAGTATATTTCCACGCACCTCCGTTCACAAGCGAGAGAGCAAAGCAGAAGGTTATAGATCTGGCATGTCTTGTGGCCGACTACTCAGGAGCCATCAGACTCCATGTTGTCAACTTTGCCGATGTACAGATGGCAATATACGACAACTGTCCTCATGAGGAGCTTACGATCATCATGAAGAGATACATGATCAAGATAGCGGAGGAACTGGCTGAGAAGAATGACTGTCAGTGTACGATAACAGGAGAGAGCATAGGCCAGGTTTCAAGCCAGACTGTGTTCAGCCTGAACGTTATCAACCAGGTCAGCACCATGCCGGTGTTCAGACCATGTATAGGTATGGATAAGCAGGAGATAGTAGACATATCAGAGAAGATCGGAACATACGAGACATCTATACTGCCATACGAGGATTGCTGTACGACATTTGTTGCAAAGCATCCGGTTACACATCCGGTTCTCTCTGCGATAGAGAAGTCGGAGGCAAAGCTCACAGGAATCATCGAGCCATTGTACCGCAAGGCTGTAGATACGGCAGAGGTCGTTATGTGTCGCGCAAAGCAGTAAAACAATATAAAACAGTGATAAAAGACAACAAAAAAGAGATGCTTCATAATAAGCATCTCTTTGATTATCAGATCCATATAACATACGGGGCAGAATAGATATTATTCTGCGAGGTATGGCTTCAGAGTAGCCATGATCTCATCGATACCGCTCTCTGCATGAATGTTAAGTTCGATAGGCTTTGAGATATCAAGACTGAAAATACCCATGATTGACTTTGCATCAATTACGTAACGTCCTGATACGAGGTCGAATTCTGCGTCAAATTTTGCAATGTCATTGCAAAAGCTCTTGACCTTATCGATTGAGTTTAAAGAAATCTTAACTGCTGTCATAAATAGTCCTCCTAACCCTTGTAAGTTTTTTATGTACTGTCATTATTATATTTTTATAGAATACAAAAGTCAATATAAGGAGTGTAAAATACATGCTAAAAGGAATGTCTGTGGCTGCCACAACACTTGGCTGCAAAGTCAATCAGGCGGAGACTGACAGCATGCTCGACATGCTGAAGGCTGCCGGTGCAAATATAGTGGAATTTGACGAAAAAGCAGATATATATATAGTAAATACCTGTTCTGTGACCAATATTGCGGACAAAAAATCAAGGCAGATGCTTCACAGAGCCAGAAAGATGAATCCTGATGGAATAGTGATAGCCGCAGGATGCTATGTGCAGTCAGCCAGAGAGATTCTCGAGCAGGATGAAGCTATAGATATAGTAATAAGCAACAATAAGAAGAAAAGTATCACAGAAATAGTTAATGATTATATTAATGTGAGAAACAATGGAAAAAATGCCCCGGGTAAGGATCATGAAGCCATGGAATACTTCGTGGATATATCCAGAGAGACTGAGTACGAGGAGATGGGCGGCCATGTCCCTGTGGGACACACAAGGGCATATGTCAAGATCCAGGACGGCTGCAATCAGTTCTGCTCATACTGCATAATCCCGTATGTAAGAGGAAGGATAAGAAGCAGAAGCCAGGAGGCGATCCTTGCAGAAGTATCAGAGCTTGCGGAGGCAGGAATAAAAGAAGTTGTGCTTACCGGTATACACATATCGTCATATGGCAAAGATAAGAATAATGAGGGAGCACTTATAGAGCTTATAGAGGCTATCTCAAAAATCAAAGGAATCAAGAGAATAAGGCTTGGTTCACTTGAGCCGGGGATAATAACAGAGGAGTTTGTGGAGAGAATTTCATCCAATTCGAAAGTATGTCCACACTTCCATCTGAGCCTGCAGAGTGGCTGTGATTCAGTGCTCAAGAGAATGAACAGAAAGTATACTTGCAAGCAATACTTTGAAAAATGTGACATGCTGAGAAAGGCGTATAAGTCCCCAGCGCTCACCACGGATGTGATAGTGGGCTTCCCGGGAGAGACTGAGGAAGAATTTGCAGAGACTGTAAGATATCTGACGGAGCTCAATCTGTATGAGATGCATATATTCAAGTATTCTCCGAGAAAGGGAACAGTCGCTGCCGCCATGAAAGAGCAGGTTGCCCCTGAGATAAAGAATGAGCGAAGCGATGTGCTGCTTAAGCTTGCCCATGACAACAAGACCGCATATGAAGCCCAGTTTGAGGGCTGTGAGCTTGAAGTTCTGGTGGAAGAGGTTGTAAAAAAGGACAATAAGACATATCTCAGGGGACATACGGAGAGATACATGGATATACTCATAGATGTGGGCGACATATCCATGCCGGAGAGTTTTGTGAACAGCTTTGTGTATGTGACATATACCCAAAATGGGGGAAACCTTCCTTTACTTTTGTAGTTTTTTATATTAGAATAGGAATGTTAATTGGCTCATGAGATAATAACAAGATGAGGACGTGATTTGATGAATAACGAAAGTACACAGAATATTGTTCCAATCAAGGACGCGACAGTGGACGTACGCGAGATAATTGGAGAAGTATACGATGCACTTACCGAGAAAGGATATAATCCGGTAAGCCAGGTTGTTGGGTACATAATGAGCGGTGACCCGACATATATCACAAGCTACAAGAATGCGCGAAGCCTGATCATGAAGGTGGAGAGAGACGAGATCATTGAGGTTTTACTTGAGGACTACATCAAGAATAACCTCGTGTAAAGGAAAAGAATAGTATGAGAATATTGGGACTTGACTATGGAACCAAGACGGTGGGAGTTGCCGTGAGCGATCCGCTCAAGATGACTGCCCAGCCGCTGGAGACGATAGAGAGAAAGTCGGCGAACAAGCTGAGACAGACACTTGCCCGCATAGAGGCCATACTTGAAGAGTATGGAGCGGCAGGAGAGCGCGACCGCATAGAGCTGATAGTGCTTGGCTACCCGAAGAACATGAACAATTCAGAGGGAGACAGATGCGAGGCCACCCAGGCATTCAAGGAGGATCTTGAGCGCAGAACAGGACTTGAGGTTGTTCTGTGGGATGAGCGCCTTACCACTGTGGAGGCAGAGCGGATCCTTATGGACAGCGGAGTGAGAAGAGAGAACAGGAAGACGTACATAGACAAGATGGCGGCTGCGGTCATACTGCAGAACTATCTTGATGCGAAGTGCAGCAGTCTGTGATAGACACAGACCTTCTGCCTTTGTTTTGTGTACGCCTGAAGAAGTATTAAGAGGTTTATATGGCAGAGAACAGGAAGACGGACAACAGTATCATATTTGAAGCAGAAGATGGAACAGAAGTGGAATTCTCGGTTGTGGAGCAGACCACACTTGGCGGCGTGAATTATCTGTTCGTTATAGACAAGGCGGATGATGAATCATTCCTTATCCTTCGCGAGAACAACGGAGCTGATACGGAAGAGATGGCAGCATACGATATTGTGGAAGATGAAAATGAATTAGAGGCGGTCATCAAGATATTTGACGAGCTGCTTGAGGACGTAAATTTGGAGGTATAAGAAAATTGAATAAGAATAATAAAGAGACAGTGAAAATCATTCCTTTGGGCGGTCTGGAACAGATTGGAATGAATATCACTGCGATAGAGTATGAGGACTCTATCATAGTCATTGACTGCGGACTGGCATTCCCTGAGGACGACATGTTAGGAATCGATCTGGTAATTCCTGATGTCACCTATCTCAAGGAAAACGCGGACAAGGTCAGGGGACTCGTGGTTACCCATGGACATGAGGATCACATAGGAGCCATACCGTACATTGAGAAAGAATTAAACATGCCGATCTATGCGACCAAGCTGACCATGGGTCTTATAGAGAACAAACTGAAAGAACACAACCTTATGAACAACACCAGAAGAAAGGTTGTAAAGTATGGTCAGAATATAAATCTTGGGGCATTTAGAGTGGAATTCATCAGAACAAACCACTCCATAGCAGATTCGGCGGCCCTTGCCATATACACACCGGCCGGACTTATTGTCCACACCGGAGATTTCAAGATAGACTACACACCGGTATTTGGTGGAACCATAGATCTTCAGAGATTTGCTGAGCTCGGCAAGAAGGGTGTGCTTGCACTCATGGCTGACTCGACAAATGCTGAGAAGGAGGGCTTCACACAGTCAGAGAAGACAGTGGGAAGAACATTTGACAACCTGTTCAACGACAACAAGGATCACAGGATCATCATAGCGACATTTGCATCCAACGTTGACAGAGTACAGCAGATCATCAATTCAGCTTACAAGTATGGCAGAAAGGCTGTCATAGAGGGACGAAGCATGGTGAACATCATCACCACGGCGTCCGAGCTTGGATATATCAACATACCGGATAACACACTCATAGATATAAGCGAGATGAAGAACTACCCGGATGAGAAGGTTGTTCTCATCACCACGGGAAGTCAGGGAGAGAACATGGCTGCGCTGTCACGTATAGCTGCATCCATACACAATAAAGTAGCCATAAAGCCTGGTGATGTGGTCATTTTCAGCTCACATCCTATACCGGGAAATGAAAAGGCGGTATTCAAGGTTATAAATGAGCTCGAGGCGAAGGGGGCACACGTTATATTTGAGGATACACACGTATCCGGCCATGCCTGCCGTGAGGAGCTCAAGCTTATATATGCGCTCACAAGACCGAAATATGCAATACCTGTCCACGGTGAGTATAGACACCTCAAGAGACATGCAGAGCTTGCAGTTGAGATGGGAATCCCTAAGGAGAATGTCAAGATCATGACCACAGGCGATGTTCTTGAGATCGGTGAGGAGAAGTTCGACGTTGTCGGCAAGGTTCCTGCACAGGGAGTGTTTGTGGATGGACTTGGAGTTGGAGATGTTGGAAATATCGTCCTCAGAGACAGACAGCTTCTGTCACAGAATGGCCTCATAATCATAGTTGTGACCCTGGACAGATACAGCAACCAGCTTGTTGCAGGACCGGATATAGTGTCAAGAGGCTTCGTGTACGTCAGGGAGTCTGAGACACTTATGGAAGACTGCAGGATCACATGTCAGGAGGCTCTCGACAGATGCCTGAGCCGCGGCGTGACAGACTGGGGTAAGATCAAATCCGTGATAAAGGATGACATGGGAGAATTTCTCTGGAAGAGGACAAAGAGAAGCCCTATGATCCTTCCTATAATCACAGAGGTGTAGAAGGGTGAGAAAATGACAGATACATTGGAACTTAGCAGACAATTGAATGCGTGCATCAAGGATTCTGATGTCTACAAGAATTATCAGTATTGCAAGGATAAACTTAGACAGAAACCAGAAAAACTTCAGCAGCTCATGGAATTTCGTAAGAAAAATTATGAAATACAGAATAACGAAATGCTTGACAATCCATATGATGAAGTTAATAATCTATTCATGGAATATGACTCCATAGTCCATGATACTATAGTCAATGACTTTATCAGGGCGGAGCAGAAGCTGGTGAGAATGATGAAGCTTGTATATGAACAGATAGCGGACGATCTTGATTTCGATATCATAGATGAGGACGCCCGGTGATTCGCGCTGGCTGGGATGTATTTGTGAACAAGGAGAATAACGATTATGGCTTTAGATAGTGCTAGAAGTATGAAGAAGATTCTGAGGTTCCTTTTTGGACTATTCATCAATGTATGTATTTTATTTATATTGGTAAAGGCTTTCTCATACTCGTATGATTTTGCGTATCAGGTGTTTGCCACAAGGGCTGCGGATCCGGGCAGCAACCGTAAGGCAACTATACAGATAACTCAGGACGAGCCGCTTCTTGATGTGGCGGATTCCCTTAAGACGGCGGAGGTCATCAAGGACAAATACGCTTTTATACTGAAGGTCAGAATAGGCGGATATGCAGATGATATCCAGCCTGGTACATATCAGATAGCACCGAGCGATACAAATCAGGAGATAATAGAGATCATAACGGGAAATGGCAAGAGTTCCTCGGGGGATAGCAGCGGAGACAGCAGTGATGATTCCTCCGGTGAGGACAGTGCTGAGGAATAGACAGAGAGGATAATTATGGTATGTGATGAAAGACTTGCGTCATTTATCAATTCCTTCAATACAGACTACGATGAGGTTGTGACCTCGATCAGAAGAGAGGCAGAAGAGAACAGGGTACCTATCATAAGACGAGAGGCTGGAGAGTTCATCAAGATGTTGATTCTTATGAACAGGCCGAAGAAGATTCTTGAGATAGGTTCAGCCGTTGGCTTTTCTGCCATTTTTATGAGTAGATTTCTGGATGATGACGCACATATAACAACTATAGAGAATTATCAGCCGAGAATAGAAGAGGCGAAGAAGAATATAGTCAGAGCCGGGGCTTCAGACAAGATTACTCTGCTTGAGGGCGATGCACTGGAGATATTACCAGAGATGACAGAAAGCTATGACATGGTGTTCATGGATGCAGCTAAGGGTCAGTATGGCAATTTTTTCACGGAGGCTATACGGCTGCTTGCCCCAAAGGGGGTATTGCTCTGCGACAACGTGCTTCAGGACGGAGATGTCCTTGAGAGCAGATTTGCAGTTACCAGAAGAAACAGAACGATACATTCAAGGATGAGAGAATACCTGTACGAGCTCACCCACAATGAACATTTGGAGACGGCCATACTCAATATAGGGGATGGAATGAGCCTCAGTATCAGGAAATAAACGAAAAATGGTTGGAGGAAACGATATGAGAGATAAGAAACCAGAGCTTCTTGTCCCGGCGGGCGGACTGGACACGCTCAAGGTGGCCGTGGACTATGGAGCTGACGCAGTGTATATAGGCGGACAGGCATTTGGCCTCAGAGCGAAAGCAGACAACTTTTCCATAGAAGAGATGAAACAGGGCGTGGAATATGCCCATGCACATAATGCCAAGGTGTATGTGACAGCCAATATATTTGCACACAACTATGATCTGGATGGAATAAGAGCTTATTTTGGCGAGCTGAAAGATACAGGTGTGGACGCTGTTCTTGTATCCGATCCGGGCGTGTTTACCATAGCTCGGGAGACTATGCCGGATATGGAATTACACATAAGCACACAGGCCAACAACACGAACTACATGACATACAAGTTCTGGTATGACCACGGCATAAAGCGGGTTGTGTCTGCCAGAGAACTGTCCCTTGCGGAGATATCACAGATAAGAGCAAACATACCGGACGATATGGAGATAGAGTCATTTATCCATGGCGCTATGTGCATATCATATTCAGGAAGATGCCTTCTCAGCAACTACTTCACAGGCAGGGATGCAAATCATGGTGCGTGCACCCATCCGTGCAGATGGAAGTATTCCATCGTCGAGGAGACCAGACCGGGAGAGTATATGACTGTCAACGAGGACGACAGAGGAACATATATATTTAACTCCAAGGATCTGTGCATGATAGAGTACATCCCGGAGATGATGGAAGCCGGAATAGACAGTTTCAAGATAGAGGGGCGTATGAAGACTGCTCTGTATGTGGCGACCGTTGCCAGAACCTACAGAAAAGCCATAGATGATTATATGGAGTCAGAAGAGAAGTACAGAGCAAACATGGAATACTACAAGAGAGAGATAGCCAAATGCACATACAGGCAGTTCACAACGGGATTTTATTTCGGGAAGACAGACTCAGAATCACAGATATATGATAGCAACACATATGTAAAAAACTATACGTATATTGGAACTGTGAGAGAGGTTACCCCGGATGGCTGTGTATGCTTTGAGCAGAAGAATAAGTTTCTGGTGGGAGAGAAGCTTGAAGCCATGGGCTTTGATGGAACAAATATAGAGTGCGAGGTTCAGGCGATATACGACGAGGAAGAAAACAGCATGGACTCTGCGCCACATCCAAAGCAGAAATTGAGGGTGAAGCTTGATAAGGAGCTTGAGACCGGTATTATACTGAGAAGAAAAGAGTGATCATAAGGATGTCTGGATGTCAATCCAGGCATCCTCTTAATTTCCCGAGAGCCTTTTTCTCTATGCGCGATACATAAGATCTGGAGATTCCGAGCGTACAGGCGACCTCCTTCTGCGTGAGAGGTGACTGTCCGCCGAGACCATAGCGCATACATATGATCTCTCTTTCTCTGGAGGAGAGGAGCGATGATATGCAGGAGGGGAGCAGGCACAGGTGGTCATCCTGTATCATTTTGTCCAGAACGTTGACGTTCTCCGAACCTATGATGTCAAGGATGACGATCTCGTTACCCTCTTTATCAGTGCCGATGGGATCGTAGATCGAGACCTCACGCGCCTTCTTCTTCTCGTGGCGGAGAGTCATGAGAAGCTCGTTTTCGATACATTTGGCGGCGTATCCTGACAGTTTGCAACCTTTGTCGGGTCTGTAGCTGTCTATGGCTTTGATGAGACCTATCGTGCCTATGGACAGAAGATCCTCGGGATCCCTCACGGCGGAATTGTACTTTCTGGATATGTGGGCGACCAGACGGAGATTGTACTCTATCAGAATGCTGCGGGCAGCCTTGTCACCGGACAGGCACAGCGCAATATATTTTTTTTCTTCTTCGGGAGTTAGTGGGTTTTTAAACGCTTCCATATATTAACTGCTCCCGTAAATTGATTGTACCGGCTGCACATTTGTTGGACGGGCTATTTTACAATTAGTACAGTCAGCTTGCTTATATAATATGTTTATTGTGCAGAAATAGTGCTTATCCACCCTGTAAAATTGCCGAAATCTGATAAATGTGCAAAAAAATATATCAAAATATGTACAAAATGTTTAAAATGTGAAAATACTGTGATATAATACGCTTTAGGTATTTGGATAATTCTGCCTGTGCGCAGGATTGCGAGAGACGTGAGGAGGGTATTTAGAGAATGCGATTAAGCGTGGGACGTAAGAAGATCAGAATTGGAGATGTCCTTGTAGCAGCGGGGGCTATCACGGAGGAGCAGCTTCAGGAAGGACTTGCAAAGCAGAAGGAGACCGGCAGAAAGCTCGGTAACGCCCTGGTTGATCTGGGATTTATAAGTAACGACATGCTGATTACGGTACTTACAACCCAGTTGGGAATTGACTACATAGAGCTCAAGGGAGCTAAGATCGAGGAGAAGGTTATACACATGGTGCCTGAGAACATGGTCACCAAGTATCAGGCCATACCTATAGAGATAGATCCTGATAACCCGAACATCCTCAAGGTAGCCATGGCGGATCCTATGGATATCATGGCCATGGACGATATAGGACTTGTCACCAACCTTCAGGTTGAGCCGATGCTCGCCTCGGAGGAGGGTATAAAGAACGCTATAGATAAGTATTACGGAAGTGCTCAGGCTATGGAGGCGGCAGAGGCGTACAGGCAGGAGCAGGCGAGCGCCTTGGGCGGCGGTGACGAGGAAGAGGGCAATGAGGAGATTGACAACTCACCTATCGTTCTCCTTGTTAAGCAGATTATTGAAGGCGGAGTAAGACAGAGAGCGTCAGATATACATATAGAGGCTCTGGAGAACAGTGTCAGAGTCAGATACAGAATAGATGGTGCACTTAAGCAGGTTATGTCATATGACCTCAGCATACTGGCTGGTATCACAGCACGTATCAAGATCATAGGCGGTATGGATATAGCAGAGAAGAGAAAACCACAGGATGGTCGTATCACCATCATGGTTGACAGAAGAGAGTTTGATGTCCGTGTTTCTATCCTTCCAACAGTTTTCGGAGAGAAGACGGTTATGAGACTTACATCCAAGGACGGTCTTACAAAACCGAAGAGTGCCCTTGGTTTCGATGCAGAGCAGGAGAAGGTTTTCGATAACATCCTCAGCAACCCACATGGTATCATCCTTGTAACGGGACCTACAGGATCGGGAAAATCAACCACACTGTACACATCACTCAGTGAGCTGAATACAGAGGATGTTAACATCATCACCGTTGAGGACCCTGTCGAGGCGAACATCAATGGTATAAATCAGGTACAGGTTAACAACAAAGCGGACATGACCTTCGCGGCAGCCCTCAGATCTATCCTTCGTCAGGATCCGGATATCATCATGATAGGAGAGATCCGAGACGGTGAGACAGCAGGAATCGCCGTACAGGCCGCTATCACAGGACATTTGGTTGTGTCAACACTGCATACTAACTCAGCGGCTTCGACCATCACCCGTCTTATCGATATGGGTATTGAGTCATATATCGCCGGTGATGCTGTTGTTGGAGTTATTGCACAGAGACTTGTGCGAAGACTTTGTACCACATGTAAGCAGCCGAGACTTGTGGAGGATGAGGAGAGAGTTCAGCTCGGTGTTCCGGCTGACGAGGAGGATGTCATCATCTACGAGCCACAGGGATGCCCACTGTGTAACGACACAGGATACTCAGGACGTATCGGTGTGTATGAGATGATGCCTGTATCGAGAGCGCTTCAGGCGGTTATCGCATCAGGAGCCACAGCAGATGTCATCGAGAAGCAGGCTCTGAAGGAAGGAATGCTCACACTGAAGATGGGAGCTGCCAAGCACGTTCTTGACGGTATCACATCCATAGCTGAGATGAACAAGATCGTTCACAGCACAGTGACCGTGGCCGAGGGAGTGGACATGGGAGAGCTGTAAGATATAAACGATATATAATGAGATTATATATAAATTGTAATTATTAATGCAAAAGGGAAAGGAAGGGACAAGTTATGTTAGACATGAAGGAATTACTTGCCTTCTCTGTAGAAGCAAAGGCGTCAGATGTTCATATAGCTGTAGGTATACCACCTAAGCTCAGAATCAACGGTAAGCTCACCGAGGTTGAGGTTCCGGCACTGTCACCTGCTGATGCGGCAGAGGCAATTGGATCTACTATGAAGGACAGGCATAAGGCCATACTTCAGGACAGAGGAGAGGTCGATTTCTCATTCGATTCACCTGAGACCGGACGTTTCCGTGTCAATGTATTCATGGACAAGGGAAACATGGCAGCAGCGTACAGACGAGTTGAGACTCAGATTCCAAGACCTGACCAGCTTGGTATTCCAAGGGAGGTTGTTGAGCTTTACAAGAGAAAGAGAGGACTGGTTCTCGTAACAGGACCTACAGGTTCCGGTAAGTCAACCACGCTTGCTTCTATTATAAACAAGGCGAATGAGAATCTTACGGATCACATCATCACACTGGAGGATCCTATAGAGTACATTCACCATCACAATAAGGCGATAGTTAACCAGCGAGAGGTTGGTATGGATACACTCAGTTATGCCAATGCACTTCGTGCAGCACTCCGTGAGGATCCTGATATCATCCTCGTAGGAGAGATGCGAGACCTTGAGACTATCTCCACAGCCATAACTGCTGCAGAGACAGGACATCTGGTATTCTCCACACTGCATACCATCGGTGCGGCGTCAACCATCGATCGTATCATAGATATCTTCCCTACAAACCAGCAGCAGCAGGTAAGAGTTCAGCTTGCAATGGTTCTTGAGGGAGTTATCTCACAGTCACTTCTTCCTATAGCAAGCGGCAACGGACGAGTTGCAGCCTTCGAGGTAATGCTTGCATCGCCTGCTATACGAAGTCTGATACGAGAGGCCAAGACTCACCAGATTCAGTCAACTATTCAGACTAGTAGAGCTTTAGGTATGATTACCATGGATGATGCGCTGTATGATCTGTATGCTTCAGGAACCGTCACAAGAGAGGTTGCTATGACATACGCACAGGATCAGCAGTACCTGAGAAAGAAGATCAACGGACAGTAAGATATATGGAATAATCGATTGCCATATGGGAAAATGTGGTATAATAACCAAGTCGCATTGTGCACATCGTCTAAAAAATAACGTGCAAATAATTAAATGTTGATTAAATCTGTGTGGTATAGTAAGATATTTTACATATAATTTATGTTGCATTATTGCGCTTTTAAAGTGCAGTGGGAACAAAACGTAAGAATATTAAGATTGGGTCGGAGGAGAGACAATGGCAGTATTTAATTACAAGGTTGTTGACAGAGATGGTAAGAACAAAAAAGGTACCATCGAGGCCCCTAACAGAGACGGAGCTGAGAAGAAGCTGAAGTCGGAAGGCTACTCTATCATGAGCCTGACGGAGCAGAGCAGTCCGCTGGGGGGCATAGGATTTAAGAAGAAGGTCAAGTCGAGAGATCTGGGTGTATTCTGTAAACAGTTCTCAGCGGTCATCAAGGCCGGTGTTACCATCATATCCGCGCTGGAGCTGATGGGAGATCAGATCGAGAATAAGACGTTGCGAAAGGCTATAGCAGATGCCCGTACATATGTAGAGAAAGGTGGAACTCTGGCAGATGCACTCAGAGTTAACCCTGATGTATTCCCGCCTATCATGATCAACATGGTGGCAGCCGGTGAGATGTCTGGTAATCTTGAGGTCTGCTTGGACAGACTGGTAGAGCATTTCGAGAAGGACAATGCATTGTCATCCAAGATCAAGGGTGCCATGACATATCCTATCGTAGTTCTCTGTGTTATGGTTATAGTTATCATAGTAGTGTTGGTAGCGGTTATACCAAACTTCTCAAGTATGTTTGAAGAGATGGGAACTCAGCTTCCACTCGCAACTCGTATGATGATGGCTGCGGCAGATTTTGTCATGTATAAGTGGTGGCTGCTCATAATCATAGTTGCGGCGATAGTATTCGGTGTTAAGTTCTTCAAGAAGACGCCGTTTGGTGAACAGCTCTTTGCGAACATAGGACTTAAGGCACCTATATTTGGCAACCTGAATGTGAAGACGGCGTGTGCAAGATTTGCCAGGACCATGAGCACACTGATGGCGTCAGGTATATCCATGATAGATGCGGTTGAGCAGGTTGCGAAGATGATGGACAACAAGATTATCAGAGACGGCCTGATGGATGCTAAGGTTCAGGTGTCCAAGGGTGTACCGCTTTCAAAACCGCTCAAGGATATGACGATGCTTCCTTCTATGCTCTCGGCCATGACAAAGATTGGAGAGGAGACAGGAGATATAGAGGAGATGCTCAGCAAGGTTGCTGACTACTATGACGAAGAAGTTGAGGCGGCAACGAATGCGCTTACAGCAGCTATGGAACCTATGATTATGGTTCTTCTTGCAGGTGTTGTTGGTATGATAGTTGCAGCGGTATATGGACCGATTATGAGTATGTACAATGCTATGGATAATGTATAAGATGCTACGATAAGGTAAGTATGAGGTTTGTCATACAAAGAGTGTTAGGGGATTGCCTGAATAAGCATAATTAAATGGCATATATCTAACAAGTACACATGGATGGTGTCATGAATGACCTGCATGATCCGTCGCAATAAAGATTAATTCCGGTAGAACGAGGATGCCGGTTTAATATAGTGCATAGCACAAAACAACAAACAACAAACAACAATTAAAAAAGGAGAGTAATATTATGAAGAAAAACAACAAAGGTTTCTCACTTGTAGAGTTAATTATCGTTATTGCTATTATGGCAATCCTTGCTGGAGCGCTTGCACCAGCTCTTATCAAGTACATTGCAAAGTCAAGAAGATCAACTGATGTATCAAATGCACAGACAATTGCTACAGCAGTTACAAATGCCCTTTCAGTTGAGGCTGCATATGATGATTGTAATGCCACTACATATAATGTTGCAGATGATGGAACACAGCTTGGAAGTGGAGATGCTTTCACATCTGAGGTTACAAGTCAGCTTGGTGCAAGTAAGTTTAAGCCTAAGTATGATAAAGGCAATACATTTGACATAACGATCAATTCTGATAAGTCTACATTCACAATTAAAGTTAATAACTCAGAGCTTTATCCAGACGTATGCGCAGCATATAAGTAAACTCTTAGTGTTACTTATGTGAACTTATGGATTGTTAATGATAACAATAAATGATGTTGCATAAGTGCAGCATGGACGATGATTATGCAGACTGTATTCCTCGTACAGACAGTGTGTGTAATCATCTCCAGATGCTGCTGTGATCTACTTTTATATCTATAGTAACTGGGATTTCCCCAGTTGCTATATTTAATACAAGGAGTTGAATACGAAGGGATATGTGGTTTCTTTTGTACTCACTCTTTCTTTGCAGTCGGCGGTTTTGTTACATGCGGCAGGACTGGATGGCATTACTTATGGCGGCAACTGGCTTACCTAGTGAAGCTGGTACTTATTTTTCTCGGTAAACTTTCTACTATATAAAAGGGTCATTATATGAGAGAGTGAGCTAAAAAAAGGTGACAGAGTGTTGACCTTTATCCAGATATAATTTGTCTGGAAAAATATTTAGATGGGGTGAACAGCGGTAAGCTGGTACTCAATGCAATATGGGAGTAATCTCATACAAAACTACTGATTAGCGAGGGAGGCTATTAAAATGGCGAGTAATAACAAAGTTTTAACAATCGACATTACAAATGAAAGTATTACAATCGTTGAAGTTACACCTTCAAACAAAAAACAGTCGACGATCCATAATGCGATAATCTTCGAGACACCGGAAGATGCCTATGAGGATGGTGTGATCAGAGACAAGGAGAGAATAGCTGAGGCAATTAAGTCACAGTTATCAGCAAATGGAATAACAAACAAGAATGCAATATTCGTTCTTACCTCTACAAAGATTGTTAACAGAGAGGTTCTTGTACCTTTCGTTAAGGAAAACAAAATCAAAGGAATTATTAATGCGAACTCATCAGAGTATTTCCCTGTTAATATAGAGGATTACGTAGTGTCTCACACTGTACTTGAGACCGTTACTGATGAAGAGAATAACAAGCAGCTCAGAGTCCTTGCAGTTGCTGCGCCAGAGAATATGGTTAGATCATACTATGATCTCGCAGCGATGGCAGGACTGAAAGTAGTGGCACTTGATTATATTGGTAATGCGATGCTTCAGTTGATCAAGACTCAGACAACAGAAGCTATGACAACTATGGTAATCCAGTTAGGTAGTGAATCAACGGTACTTAACATCGTGAAAGGAGACACGCTTCTCCTTCAGAGAACAGTTCCATACGGAACAAATGTTGTTGTGAATGAAGTTATGGATGCGAAGGGCGTGGATGCAACAACAGCCATGACATTACTTCAGAATGAAAGACTTCTCACGGTAGATTTCGACGACAACGCAATAACAGGAGCGTTCAGATATCTCATCAACAACATCGGTCGAGTTATGGACTTCTTTACTTCGAAAAATCCTGATAAGCCTATCGATGATGTATTCCTCACAGGTGATGGAGCCCTTATAAAGGGAATCGATGGACTGTTCAAGGTTCAGCTCAATGTATCGACCAGAGTTATGGATACATTGTACAACATTAAATTTGACCCTAAAATTGATCTTAAGATTTATAATCCTGTATATCTCATGGTTCCAATTGGTGCGGCGTTTGATCCTATGGGATTTGAAATCAATGATGCTGGCAGCAAGGGAAGTTCGCAAAATGTTGACACGACACCTCTTGTTATTGCATTTATCATCATAGCAGTAATCGTTGCAGGTGGTGTTACAGCATACTCATTTATAGCTAAGAATAAGGCTCAGTCAAAACTTGATCAGGTGAATAGAGATATTGATTCAATCAAGGATATAGAGCAGATTGTTCAGGACTATGAAGATGCAGAGTCTGTATACATGGATGCTCAGAATATGTACAGCTACACAGAGAACCTCAATGAGAATGTTGGAACACTTATTGCGGAGCTTGAGGACAAGATGCCAAAGGGAATCAGTCTTACAGCGTTTGATTCATCTTCAACAGAGGTTAGTTTCACAGGTAACACGAAGTCGTACGAGGATATAGCTGCATTTGCAATAAACCTCAAGGATATAGAGTGCATAGACAATTCATTCGTTCAGTCTGTCACTGAGAATGTGGATCAGCAGAGCGGGGATACAACATACGACTTTACAGTTACATGTATCTACAAGGATGTAAATGCAGATGACACCGAGACTTCAACAGATGAAGTATCAGTTAATTAAGGAGGGACTATCATGGATTCAATCACAAAGGGCCAGAGAAATCTATTATTATTCATATTGGGAATTGCTATTTTAGTGCTTCCTATAAGATTCCTTGCCATGAGCAATTTTGATGACAAGAAGAGTTTTGAAAGTCAGTACAACGAGAGACAGACATATTATAACAGCCTGCTTGAGAAGGATGCGAACAGACAGCAGTACATAGCTGACACTGAGAAGTACAAGGCAGACTATGAGGCCGTTCTTGCAGAATTTCCATCAGAGCTGTATCAGGATAACACAATCATGTATTTACAGGGTGTAAAGGATAAGTATAAGTTCAACTTCCCTACTGTAACAATGGGGGAGGAGACACTTTTCTATACACTTGGCGCAGGCGCTGTGGGCGACGTTACCGTTGCTGATAATTCAAGTGCTTCAACAGATGCAGCAGCATCTGACGTGACTATAGATGAGTCAGCAGCTACAGCATCAGGTTACAACTGCTATTCAGCATCATTCCCTGTCACATACGAGGGAGACTACAAGGATATCAAGGATGTCATCGACTACATCAAGAATGGTGATTATAGAATGACTCTTGATAATGTGACAATAGCCTTCAACGATCAGACAGGAAAGTATGAGGGAGATATGACTATAACCTCATATGCAGTAAACGGTGATGACAGAACTACAGATCACGCAGATGTGAATGTACAGACAGGTACAAACAACATCTTTGGAAACCCAACAGTAAAGTCTACTACGACTACGACCACAACAACAGTCCAGTAGATGCATACACTTAAATGGAGTGAACAAATAAATGGTTAAATCAAACAATAAAGGATTTAGTTTAGTAGAGATTATAATCGCTGCTGCCATATTTGCCATTCTGATATATCCGATAACTAATGCATTGATCACAGCCACGAAGACTGGTACAAAATCTACCAAGAAACAGTATGCAGTTGAGAAGGCTGAGGAGATTATGGAAAACTTCAAGGTCGCTGATATTAATGGAAATGTAAATATCCCTGATGATAATGGAACAAAGACTTACTCATTTTCAAAGGGAACTTCAACCAGTAAGTCCATAACATTGCCAAACTCAAAAAAAGCAGTATATTCAGATACTACATATACATGCAATGATGTGTCCATAGGTAAGTCATTTGAGACATATACATGTCAGGTAGATGTGAACGATGCAGCGTATCAGGTTTTAAAGAATGGATATGTACTCACAGGTCTTGATGGTGGTGCGACATTTAAGAGTGACGGAAGTGGAGCTATACAGACCAATGCAACAGAGTCAGGAACAATCAGGAATCTTGACAGCAAACAGTCAGCCATAATCATAGGTGCAACCTATAATGTGGCTGCGACAGGCAGCAATCTTGACAACCTTGCATACCAGTATTTCTTGGATGCTAAGCTTGATGTTCTGAGAAAATATGATGTTCAGTATAACCATTATCTTTCAGGTGGTGGAACTTTCGATGAGGATCATTTTCAGAAGAATACCAAGATCAAGATATCAAAGCTGGGATCCACATATACAGTTGAGTGTTATGTGGAATACACAGATTATACAACGGTCTCAGTTATCAGATCAGAGTATGAGAGCTCAGGCAACAATGTATATAAGCCAACGACATTATATGGAGATGGAATAGTATACAAGCAGGAGTTTACCAATGGTTTACCTCCAATATATCTCCTGTATGTTCCTGCAATATATAATGGTTCATACTGTACAACTGATACTATAACTGTTGACAATTCAGGAATATCAGAGGATGCTAAGGTATATGTATTTGAGACAACAGCAGAACTCGGCGATACATACAAGAAGATCATACGTGAGCAGTTCAAAGTTAGCAATGTTGATGATCTTACATATACAAATGAAAGTAAGAATACCAAGATGTCAGATGTCAAAGTAAGACTTAAACTTGCTGCTGGAGCAAAGGCAACAAATCTTAATGTTTATGCTAACTTTGATTTCGACAATGAGAATTCTGATTATGCAGTGGAGCGTTTATCAGAAGATCAAAGTGACAGTGTATATATGTATGATATAACAGTTACTTTAACAGATAGTGAAGGAAACAAGACAACAGTTACTGGAACAAGGGGGAAGTAACAGATGATTGAGAGATTAAAGCGTAAGCTTAGGCATACTGATGATCACGGCTCAAGTTTCGTCCTTGTAATAGTTGCAACCACATTCATGTGCATTCTGGCTTCGGCAATACTCATGGGAGCAATGATGACATATAAGCTCAAGTATTACAAGCTGAATTCTCTTAACAACTTCTACGAGGTTGAGACTGCACTTGATGAGATGTATGCGGGAGTAGGCGCAGCCACCAACGAGCATCTGTATTCAGCTTATACAACTACGGCTGAATTGGTTGTTGTGTATGATACAAAGAATCAGGCATATACAACTCTTGATAATAAGTCTGCTAACGAGCTTTTCAAGAAGTTTTTTATGACAGGATTTGTTGCAGATACTAATTATAAGAATTTGAAGAGTGTAACAGATACACTCCAGTCGTTTATATCAAATGAGTATGATGCAACGGAAAACCCTGATGGTGTCAGACTTGATACTACGAACATGAAGCTGGTGTATACTGATGCTAATGGCAAGACAACAACACAGTATTATAACAACAATGGTGCCGTGAAGACTGCGAAGGAGTCAGGATATGATAATGATACAGTTGATACGATCACATTTAAGAACATATGTGTAAAGAGAAGTGTGGATTTGAAAGGCACGACAGCAGGAACATATGAGCAGTCGATCACAACTGATATAGTCCTTACAGAGCCTGAGTATAATGTATCCTTTGATACAAGCAGTGTGGCGAGCAATACATTATATGAGTATGCAATACTTGCAGATATGGGTGTTGAAGTTGGAGAGGATAATGATAATAAGACAACGGATGCACAGATAAAGGGTAACATCTACGCAGCAAGCGATTATTACAATAAGGATTACAACGATGTAGCCGAGACAAAGGTTACGAACAAATATGAGAGTAAGCCTAGTACAATGTGGGGAACAAAGGACAGCAGTGCTTATTCCGGAATATTTGTAAATGGAAAAAATACATCACTTACACTCAACTCTGATGTTGTTGTGTGTTCAGGTTCTCTTGCAGCATACAATGGAGCAGAGATAAACCTTTCAGGTCGTACACAGACTCTTTCAGAGCTTTGGGCAGACAATATTGTCATAGGTGGAAAGGATGGCGGTTCTCTTAAGGCTTCTGCTGATGCATACATATTTGATGATACAGAGCTTAACGCAGAGAAGGCGAGTCTTAAGTTTACTCAGGGTAGCTATTTTGGATATAGCTACAATGCTCAGGATACGAGAAGCCTGAATTATCTTAGACAGAAGGGATACCTGGCAACCGGATATAAGCTGAGATCACACTTCAGTGACAGTGCGATCATAGTAAATGGTAAGAATTCAACACTTGATCTTCAGGAACTTAATTCACTGTATATAGCAGGTAAGTCATACATTGAGTTCTCTAAGATTGCAGCGTCCAGTGTTCCTGAGGATGACGAGAATATAACAGTTGATGAGAATGCAGATTATGCATTCACCACACTGGAGGATTATTCCACAGGACAGTCTCTTGATGTGAAGACTAATCAGCTTATGTTCCTCACCCAGTGGTCTGTAGTGAACAACACTGAGAAGGTTGACCCTGACACAGGAATCACTACAGTTACACTTCAGTTCCCAAAGACATTTGAGGCGGATGCGAACATACTTGATCTGTATGATGATTTCCTCAATGATCTTGCTACAGAGGGAGATAAGGGTGTAACAGCAATTAAGCAGACTGTTTCAGGACATGATTATTACTATCTGTATATTGAGGATGGAAAAGATTCATCCAATGTAAGCAATGCAGAGAAGTTTGCAGAGAAATATTATAAGCTTCTTCAGGATTACGGCGATGAGATAAGCAGTAAACTCTATAATGTACAGAAATATGAGCAGTTCCAGGTTAAGCTGGTTCTTCCGGCAGAGGGCAAGATAAATGCAAGCGGTGCTGTCACAGATCAGAATAACGATGATTCGCTGTTTCTGAGAGCATCCACAACTACCACAATGGATGTGGCTACAGCGCTTGATAATGTTTCAACAGGCAAGGTGTTTACTAACATCCTTGGTAACAAGGGTTCAGACAACAATAAAAAGGTATTTAATGACCTCAAGGCGGATGCTGCAGAGCTTTCAGGAAGTTCAGTTGCAAATGATGAAGAGACTACAAGTAATTTCCTCTCATATATGTATATAAATATGAAGGATCATCTGTCAGTTCTCAACAAGAAGGATGAGGCAACTAAGCCTGATGTAAATGCGTGGGAGATTGCAGGCTATAGCAAGTCAGCAAGTGGATATACAAGTACATATAATAAGGATAAAGATGAATATTCATATGATTACAGTATCACTCCTTTAAATCACTATGTTGATTTTGCTTATGTATTTAGCAGGAACCTTTCAATAGAGAAGACGATTGGAAATGCGACAGATAATGAAGCTAAGTCTATAGTGATTAATTCAGGTGATGTTAAGCTTCAACCAAACAATGGTGATGGTTCATTCCAGGGAATTATAATAGCTGGTGGCAATGTAAGATTTGGTGAGAATGTTAAGAGTTTCAGAGGAATGATAATCACAGGATCAAAACTTATAATTGATCATAATATGTCAATATCTGCAGATGCTGCATTTGTTGCAAATCTTCTTGAACAGTGTTCAGAGAGCACAGACGAAAAGCTTAATACACTCACAACAAAGGTATTGAAGAACTATACATCATCTAAGAGTGAAGGTAACGCAGAGGTAACAGGGGCATCGATATCAGACATCTCATATGAAGATATTCTTGTATTCCAGAACTGGAAGAAGAACGTGGAATAGGAGGTGTGGTTGATGAAAAGCAAATTAAAATCAGATAGTGGATATACATTAGTTGAGATGATTATAGTAATTGCGATTATTGCAATTATGTCAGGTGCAGGTGCGTTAACCATATCATCAATCAGGGCCTCTCAGGCAACAGCTTCCATGCAGAAGTTTGATAGTGAGTTATCGACTCTTGAGATGCGTACAAAGACACAAAAAGCTGGAGAGGCAATCAGAATAGTACAGAATGGTGCTAATTATGACATTTTCTATGGTACATGTACCGATGGAAATCCTTCAACATTTACAGCTAATTCCACAACAGCAGATAAAGTTCTGGAGAGAGTTACAATATATTATGCTGAAAACTATGATGCAGATTCAGAGACAACCCCTCTTACAGATCAGGTTATTGTTATAAGAAAATCTGATGGACAGGTGCTGGCAGGATATGGAGAGTATCGTTTTTGCAAATACAATAGTGGCAGTAACACCGTGGGAAGGGTTTCTTTAAATCAGTATACAGGTGGACACACATATGGAAAGAATTAGGGGGTGTGAAGAATGATATTAAAAAATAGAAATAAAGGCTTCACATTCATAGAGCTTATACTGTACATGGCTATACTTGGAATATTTATGGTAGCTGTTATGTCAATTATAAGTACGACTGTAGCATCACATAAAAAGCAGTCGTCAAGGCAGAAGATTCAGACACAGGCAACGGAGACATATGATGCTATAGCAGATATAGTGATGGGTGCTAGTGATATAAAAATTGATGGGTCAGCGTATGTGCAGACAGGAACATCATATACTAAGGTTACAGGAAGCTTTATTGTTCCCGATGATACATATATTAAAACAAATGGAACAGGAAGTACTCTCCGTACAGCGGGAGGAGTTGCTGAAGTTGTTCAGAATATTGTATCAGGTAGTGGAGTGTTACAGAAGAAAAGTAAATGTTATGATATTGCTGATATAAAGACTTTTGGTGGTGTTGATGCATCAAAGGATGAGCAGACATTTATAGATGCAGATTACCTTTGGGTACAGTATTCATCTGAGCTTGATAAAACAGCATTTTGTACAATAAAATACAGCAAGACAGATAAGAAGCTGTATATATCAAGACAGGAGATGAGTGATGAAGACATTGCTAAAGCAAAGCAGGATCTCAAGAGCAGTGATCCAACAAAAGTAAATGCAGCGCAGGCAACACTTTCATCATGTACTCAGTATGTGGATTCAAGTTCTCAGAAGGGAACGGTTCTTGCGAATAATGTGGCAAGCTTTCAGCTTCAGGTAAATCCGGATGATAACAGTTTGGCTGTGATAATTGGATTTGAGGATGAAAAAACAAATGAAAAATATAAAGTAACAAGTGTAGTTGGACTCAGAAATTCATTCGTGCTCAAGAAGCATGAGTGGGATTAATAGAGGAGGAAAATACAGTGTTTAAGAATAAAAAAATAGTCTTATCATCTATAGCTATTATATTCGCACTTGTAGTCAGCTCTATATTTGTGAATTATACACTGGCTAACTCCGATTCACAGGCTTCCCTGAGTGATGCGAACGGCAGCGGAAGTACATCTACAAGTCTGACGGGATTGTCCAATATCGATTTGGCAGTTAAGAACTCCAACGATGCTGGCAAGAAACAGACAGGAGAGGACAAATTCAGAATCGTCCAGATAGTACCTGATTCATATAGTGGCAATGCAGATATGGATGAGAAGCTGAAGGAAACTGTCACTGATAGCAAGTTTTCAGGTGATGCGAAGAAGCTGACAGGATACGATTCAACAACATATCTTTGGAGATATGTATATGCAGGTGAGTATTTCAGACTTGCAGTGTTCAATGGATATAAGACGATAAGCGATAACATGGCTGCCGGTGCGGTGACTCTTACAACTTGTACAGTCAGCGAGCTGAACAGCATGGATACAACAGCCCAGGGAATCCTCAATCAGGCGGATTTCATATATATTTGGGCAAATGGTGCCAGTGATTATGCCAGCACATCAAATGATATAAGCGAGGATCTGTATAACTGGCTGGATGCGTATGCTACAGCAAACTCACATCCTATAGCATTGTGTACAGGAACTCTGTGTACATCAGAGCCAGAGCTTATAACAGGAAATAATGATGATTACAGAATGGGTGCACTTGCATACAAGCTGATCACCAAGGGTGCTGTGGCAAGATATGATAATGTCCTTGTTACAGAGCCGGATTTCTTTAAGACACTTTATCAGGAGGCAGATGATAACAAGACGACTCCTGATATAAACAAGACAACAAAGACGATCTCTGACTTTATTCTTCAGGCAGAGAGAAAAGCCAGCGAGGGTGGTAGCGATTACCTTAACTATGGAACATACTATAAGTGGTATGAGGGTGTATCAATACTTGATTTCCTTGATGGTAACATACCGGATAATATCAAGGATTCCACATATGATAAGGCTGGTTCAAGATCAGGTCTTACAGGAGACAGAAAGTCGTGGAACTTTGATAATGCCAAGATACTTGTGATTTCAGAGGACGGAGCCGGCAGTGCAATGTTCAGTGAAATCACAGAGAAGAATAGCAGTGCTACACGTGGAGACATGGCTTCTGCTGATTACACATTCAATGCGAAGACAAATACATGGGAATCTGTACAGAAGGCTCCAAACAGCGATCTGACAGGACATATGTATGCGAATGGTACTTCAAGCAGTGGTACAGGTCTTTCAAGATATGTGCCAAGTGGTGCTGATGTTTATCTCATTGACAGTGCCGATCTTGTAGAGGCGATGACCAATGGCGGTAAGGCATTTAAGAATGTCAACTTTGCAACATCATACTATAAGGATGTCAAGACAAAGTCAGTTTCCGGTACAGTGAGATGTACTGATGATGCAGGTGATGCAGTGGATCCAGCAGCAGATATGTATGCATATCTTGTAGTAGAAAATGGAACACAGCTTAATCTGGCAGGAACATCAGTAGATATTCTTATGAAGGCTCCTCTTGAGATGAAAGAGGTTCCGAAACTTGACGAGAATGGTCAGGAGATAAAGGATGCTGATGGCAACACAGTTATGGAGACTGTATACACATACAGCTTTGACAGACTCAGCCCTGAATATAGCTACAAGGTTGTAGTTGGAGGAGATGTCAGTGATGACCAGTTCTCTTATGATGATCTTGTGGTTGGAGTAGCTGATAATTCCGGTCTTGTTGACGGAAGTGATGCTGATTATCAGTATGATTTCAATATTAAGACAGTTGACGAGGACAATGTATCAGGATACACATACAGAATAGACGCAGCAGGAACAGAAGATGAGAATGTTGTAGTTACATATCAGGATTTCCAGGAGAATGTTGGTAATGCAGATCTCAATTATGAGTATAAGAGTGATCTTGTATATACTAATCTGGATTTCTCAGATGCGGCAAAGGTTGTTTCGTATGTTACTGGTCTGCATGACAAATATCTCGAAACCCAGGCAGTATTCATGAATGGTACTTATGATAAGCTTGATCTCTCAGAGTATGACTTTGTATTTATTGACAAGGGTACATATAACAAGGAGATAGGCACAGCGGTATTCAAGGATCTGTGCAGTGCAGTCGAGAGTGGACAGTATTTTATAGTTTCTTCTAAGGCCGGTGACGGAAAGGGCTCAGGAGATGGCAGTGGCGATGATTCAGATCCAACCATTCCGGTAGTTGATTCACCATCGGCAAAGGCAGTGGCTGATGTTATCAATGCCAGTGTGTATCGCGATGGTTCTGATAACAAGTTCAAGGTACTTGAGATTCAGCCGGATTATCCGATTGATCTTGAGGTGGCAGCACTTCAGGATACCGTAAGTACAGCTTATACAACAAGAAGTGATGGAACAACTAAAATAACAGGAAACTATTATACAGTTCCATCTGATGTAGTAAGTGGTAAGTCTAAACAGGAGCTTGCGGCCAGAACAGAGTATTATGATTTTGATCTTACCAAGGCGAAGATAGCGTATGCTATCGATGGAATATCCATTGGAGATATTCAGCTCACTCAGGTTTCGACCGAGCAGCTCATTGGTATGAAGGAAGATATAGCAGCGACATACGATCTGGTATATATCGGTGGCGATATAAGTGCTATGGATAGAAATCCAGCGGAGATGTACAAAGGACAGAATGATATCGGTAATGCTACGCCGGGTTACACATATCAGATATTCCCAACATTCATCATGTATTACCACACAGGTACACTCAGTCAGTTGATGAATGCATCTACATATAGCCCAGATACAGCACCTATATCAGGATCAACAAATATGCTTGCATCACCAAAGGTTGGTGACAAGTATTACACAACAACATATCTTGCAGAGAATGGTAACGACCTGACAAATACAAAGTATCAGGAGCTTCTCACATACATGGCATCAGGCAGACCGATGATCATAAGTGATGAGCTTACCAGCGTATATGAGAATATGCAGGGTACAAATGCAAATGGTGATAAGCTTTCACAGGCTGAGCTCCTTCAGGGATATTGGTATAAAGATGGAAAGCTTGAGAGAAAGAATTATTATCTCGATCCATCATCAAGAATGTATCAGTTGGTAGATACCCTCTATGCAAGACATACAGGAGCAAATGGATCAAATATTCTGTGGGGATTCGATAAGGATGCAACACAGTATATAAGTGATAAGGATGGAATATACGGTAACAGTTTATGGACAAAGCGTGTTCAGTCACTTGCTGGAGGTAAGTTCAAGGAAACTGATTATATGGACTCAGACGTACAGGATCAGTCATGGTATAAGCGTCCGGGAACAGATACTGTATATTATAATTACAAGGTAGTCTATGATGATGCAACTTCAGCATCTCTTAACAGACTGGTGACAGGAAGTGCACATAGAACAAGACTTACTATCACTACAAAACCAGTTACATATCAGCAGGGAATACAGCAGACTTATATCAAGTCCAACAGACTACAGTTTACATTCCAGGTTGATGGTGACAAGTCAGTATATAACTACAAGTTGTTTGTAGATGTTGATAAGAATACAAAGTTCGAGAAGGGCGGCGGTGATTATTGTCTTGAGGACAAGATCACAAATGGTCAGGAGAAATCACTGACAGTAGCGCTTGACTCAGAATTCTTTGGATCAGCAGCATGGTATCTTGAGATAACAGATGAGGATGGCAATATAGTTGCTTCTTCTACAGGTCTCAGCAAGATAGTAAACAATAATGTATCAAAGAGTGAGATAAATGTTCTTCAGGTTCAGACAATGGCAGAGGGACAGACGGCAACCTCATGGGGAGCAACTGATACACTTTACTTTGATATTGAGTCACAGACAGCTCACAAGATTGCAAAGTACAATGTATTTGCAAACATGGCAGAGCTTGATAACGCTTCAACTACTCAGTATGCAGTTCTTGGAAGACATGAAAACAGATTCGGCGTATATGAGTTTGATACAAACACAGATGCGGATGATTATTATTCGAATCTTGCAGATGAGCTTTCAGAGGATTATGACATAAATCTTGATCTTGTGGTTGCTTCAAGTGATAGAGCTTCATTCAAGACAGGAGATGGAGTAGATGCTCAGTATGATTGCCTTGATACTATGGTAGAAGAGGCTGAGAAGCTTGCCAAGGGTGAGAAGGTTGATGGACATAGTCAGGAAGAGTACGAGAGCCTTGCCGCTGTTGCACTTACAGAATATTCAGCAGCGTCAGCAAAGGTTGCAACGCCAAAGAAGATTCTTGATAACTATCTCAAGAATGCAATAGACTATATTGATGGTAAATATACAGGAACTACAAATTACAGTACATTTATCAATAATTTCAGGACAAGCAATGCAGAGACAAAGAAAGTCCTTCAGTATATGCAGGATACAGGCGATTATTATCTGATATTCTGGCCAAAGTACAACACAATGAATCACTGTGAGGGTGACTTCAAAGCAGGAAAGATGTCAGATGATTTCGGAGCTGATTTTGCTAAGTATTATTCAGATTATGTGACAGCAAAGAACGCAGAACTTGAGGCAAAGGATAAGTACAATACTTACCTCAGACGTTCATATGGTAAGAGCTTTATGAAGAACATGTACTCAATACTTGTTCTTGGACCATCGGATTCATTTGGTGGATTTAAGGTTGACTTCAAGAAGGAAACATGTCAGTACATACTTGACTATGTATCAGCAGGAGGAGATTTGTTCTTCTTCCATGATTCAATGTCACCATATGCAAATGCAGGTGCAGTTAACCTTACAAAGTCACTTTTATCAGTAGTAGGAATGAACAGATTCCATGTTGATATAACAGACAATGTTGTTAAGTATGACAATCCACTTAAGCTTGGTAAGTATAACGTTAAGAGTGTTTCTTACAGCAAGGCTTCTGTTAATACAAGTACACTGGAAGTTACATACACAGCAGATGGAACAGTTGATGATGTGACATATACATCACCGGATAGCAGCTTGTATTACCTGACACCATATGCAAATAATCCTACTGCAGGCGAAGGATTACTGAACAGTATGAATTCTAACATTATGGATGTATTTGTTGAGAAGAACGCATACTGGCAGCCATATCTTGGAAAAGATAAGAAGGTATATGTAAGTGCACTTGCAATGACAGCACTTTACTACAATGGTAATATGGCTGGTGCAACAACTACACTTCCATATGTATATGCACAGGAGTCATATAAGGCAGCAACAGCCTGGTCACAGGCTTCAAACCAGGATCAGTCAGCTTGTGCTGAGACAGTTAAGGCTACACAGCTTAACTCAGGTCTTGTAACATTGTATCCATACAACATAAGTTCATCACTGAACATATCGGGTACACATCAGCAGGCATTTGCACTTGATCTTGAGAGTGACAACATAACAGTATGGTATACTCTTGCAGGTTCAAATAACTCATCGAACAGTAAGATGCGTTCATCAAAGTATGCAGCGGATCCTGGAGATGCAATGGAGGCTTACTTCATCTACACTACAGCTTATGGCAGTGGTGCGATCACATATTGTGGTGCCGGACATTCATCAGTTACAGGTAGACGTACAAGAAACAATGATGAGAGAAAGCTGTTCATCAACGTTATTGTAAACAGTGCATCAGCAGTACCAGAGATGCCAACTATCAAGTGTTACGATCCAAAGCAGACATGGGCTGCAGAGGATGAGCTTCCAAAGGATGCAGAGGCACTTGCTTCATCAGGAAAGACTGTATATGTAAGTGAGGTTGACTCAAAGACAGATGATCCTGAGTTTGATTATAAGATTGGAATTCCGGAGAAGACAAAGGTAACAAAGGTTAACATTTACTATGATCTGGATTACGATGATTCCGATTACTCAATCAGACCAAGCTATACAGAGAATACTGATAAGATGATTAAGTCATACGATAAGATTGGTACAGCCAAGTTAACATCAATTGCAGGCGATATAAAGGATATTGTGAGAAATGGCAATGGTACAGCCCTTACACCTGATGATTCGTGTTATGCACCATATGGTGGAAATTACACATACATCGTTGTGGAGGTATATTACCAGGGCAAGACAGTTCCTGTATATACAATGATCAAGGTTAAGGCCGCAGATCCATTGTTCGACCTGACAGACAATACTATAGACGTTCCGGCACTTGGAGATTTCATTGCCGAGAAGAAGAATGTATTTGCATAATGCGTATATAGTATAAATAATAGCAATAAATATAGAAACCGGGGTGGTTATATACTCCGGTTTCTTTTTGTGTTATACTGACTCTGTTCAAAATAAGAGACTGAAGGATGGAGATACATATGGAGATAAATGGAAAGACAAGATTATTAGGTTTGCTTGGTGATCCGGTTCAGCACACCATGTCACCGCTTATACACAACACACTCAGCGATATATTGGAAATCAATGAAGTGTATGTGCCGTTCCACACCCATAAGGAGGGGCTGGCGGATGCTGTAAAGGGAGCGTTTGAACTGAATATATTGGGAATGAACGCCACTGTACCTCACAAGAATGAGATAATGGCTTCACTTGTGGATATAGATGAGGGGGCAGCGGCAATAGGTGCGATCAACACTCTTGTCAGGACTGCAAACGGTTATAAGGGATATAACACAGATATGATGGGGCTGTCCAGAGAACTGGAGTCCTACGGAGTGGAACTTGACGGTAAAAAGGTTATCATACTTGGCGCAGGCGGTGCAGCGAGAGCTGTGGCATATATGTGCATGAATAAGGGTGCGGATAAGGTATATATCCTTAACAGAACGATCGAGAAGGCACAGACGATAGCAGAGGACATGAATGGTCATTTTTGCAGAGAGACAATGACTGCCATGAGACTTGGTGATTATGGACAGTTACTGCAGGAAAATGTAGATAATAAGTTCGTGGTATTCCAGTCCACATCGATAGGTCTGGCACCGAAAAATGAGGCGGTAGTCATCGATGATCCACATTTTTACGACAGAGTCAGTGTGGGAATCGATCTCATATATAATCCGTTTGAGACAAAGTTTATGAAGCTTTGCAGACAGGCTGGAGCATTGGCGTACAATGGTTTGCGTATGCTCCTTTATCAGGGAATAATTGCATATGAGCTCTGGAATGATATATCCATATCAGAGGATGTTGCTGATATTGTGTACGACAGGTTGCTGCAGTCAATCAGAGAAAATGTGATCCTCATAGGATTTATGGGATGTGGTAAGACAACTGTCGGGGAAGCTCTTGCGAGAAAGCTGAACTTTGATCTGCTGGATGTGGATTCTTATATAGAGGACAAGGCTGGTTGCAGCATAAAGCAGATATTTGCCGACAAGGGGGAAGAGTATTTCAGACAGCTTGAGACAGATACTCTTAAGGAATTGAACAGCCGGCTGTCACATACGGTTATATCCACTGGAGGTGGACTTCCTATGAGACAGGCGAATGTGGATGAACTCAGGCGAATGGGAAGAATAATATATCTGGATGTTAAGCCTGAGGAGGTAGTCAGACGACTGGCGGGAGATACGACCAGACCTCTTCTGCAGGGAGAAAATGTAGATCAGAGAGTGAGGGAACTTATGGGACAGCGAGGACCGGTGTATGAAGCTGCCGCTGATATCATAGTTCCGGTTACAGGAATTGAAATAGATGAGATAGTACAGGAAATAAGTTCTTATATAGAAGGTGGGAGATGATGGTTATGGACACAGCAATTGCTTATGAAAAGGTCAGAAGGATAATAGATGAGATGAATCTTGATGCGATATTGATCACTGACAGGTACAACATGAGATATATAGCATCGTACCGCGGCGAGGGCATTATAGTTCTGGCAGGATCAGGTAAGACAGTCATAACGGATTCAAGATATACAGAGCAGGTTCAGCGCGAGTGTGAAGGATATGAATGTGCGGATATTGCTGGAAAAGGATATGTTGCGTGTATTTCATCTATTCTTGATGGACAGAGAAAAAATTCTGGGAATCTGAGAGTTGGATTTGAGAATCTTAGCATCAGCTATAGAGAGTATTCGGAATATTCGACAGGAATATCCGGTGTGGAATGGATAAGTCTTGATGGTAAGCTGGATTCCTTAAGAGAGATAAAGACAGATGAGGAGATCGAGAATATCCATACAGCGGAGTCGATAGGAGACAAGGCATTTTCACATATACTGGAATATCTCAGACCTGGCATTACAGAGAAGGATGTTGCGCTTGAACTGGAGTATCATATGAAGAAAAATGGTGCGGAAGGCTTGAGTTTTGACACCATAGCTGCATCTGGAATGAATTCATCCATGCCGCATGCTATTCCTACGGATAAGACTCTGAATAAGGGGGACTTCCTCACTATGGATTTTGGCTGTATATATGAGGGATATTGTTCAGATATGACCAGAACCGTAGCAATAGGAAAGGCATCTGATTCAATGAAATATGTGTATGATACGGTACTCAAGGCTCAGACGGAGTCTATGAACATGATAAAACCAGGAGTCAGATGTAACGATGTTGATGCTGTTGCTAGACGTATAATAGCCGATGCCGGATATGGAGATTGCTTTGGACATGGACTTGGACATTCGGTGGGATTGTTTATACACGAGAATCCGAGATTTTCACCTAAGTGTGATGACATATTGAAACCTGGCATGGTCATAACAGTTGAACCGGGAATCTATATTCCTGGACAGTTTGGTGTCAGGATAGAGGATCTGGTTGTTGTGACGGAGGATGGTTACAGGAATCTTACAGGATCAGAGAAGAAGCTGATAGAGATTTAGTAGTGGCGGCTATCACGATATAGAACTCAGGTATCATACCGCAGGTCTTATACCGGGAGTCATCGTGAGTGCTGTAGGAGTATGTGCGTTTGTATTGCTGTGTATATACGACAGTAGAAAGCGCAGAAACGTAGACTTACCTGATAAAGGTTGATGGTATGGTAAAAAATAGTTGAAAATTTATTTCATATATTATAAAATGTGACAAGAAGTTTATATCTTTAAGGAGGATAAGATAGTTATGGCAGAGATGATCTCAGCAGGCGATTTTAGAAACGGCGTTACAATCGAATTCGAAGGAAATATTTATCAGATTATAGAGTTCCAGCACGTTAAGCCAGGAAAGGGTGCAGCTTTCGTTAGAACAAAGCTTAAGAACATCAAGAGTGGCGGTGTTGTAGAGAAGTCATTCCGTCCAACAGAGAAGTGTGAGAAGGCTCACATCGAGAGAAAGGACATGCAGTATCTGTACAATGACGGAGATCTTTATTACTTCATGGATCCAGAGACATATGATCAGATTCCTATCAGCTCAGCAGCTATAGGTGATTCACTTAAGTTCGTTAAGGAGAACGAGATGTGTAAGATCTGTTCACACAATGGCAACGTATTTGCTGTAGAGCCACCTCTCTTCGTTGAGCTTGTTATCACAGAGTGCGAGCCAGGTGTTAAGGGTGATACAGCTACAGGTGCAACAAAGCCATGTACAGTTGAGACAGGCGCACAGGTATCAGTACCTCTCTTCGTTAACGAGGGTGACACGATCAAGATCGATACACGTACTGGCGAGTATCTTTCAAGAGTATAATAATTGTTACCAGCATTAGGATATAACTACCTACGATAACATATAAGAAGAATAAGAGTCCCGGTGATTCAGGATATTTGAATCGCCGGGACTTTTTTGCGCTGTAAGCAACCAAAGGTTCTAACCTATCCACCCTCTGAATATACTTTTTATGTAGCTGTACAGACAGTGTTATATAGAAGAAGGACGATACATATGTGTGGAGAAGATATATTGCATCTGCTTCCCATCAGGATCAGGTGCATGGTTGAGAAGCTGAGGCTTGATTATGGGAGACTGTGGGAGATACGTCTGAGGGTGAATAGTCCATTTATACTTAGATACGAGGACTCGGAGATATATGTTGATTCCTGCGGATCAAGAACCTGTAATATGAAGGATGCGTACATAGTGACTGCCAGGGATGTGAACGACACTCTGGAATGTATCTGCAATCATTCCCTGTATGCCTATGAGGATGAGATACGTCAGGGCTTTATCACCGTGTGCGGTGGACACAGGGTAGGAGTTGCGGGCAAGATCATACTCGATGGAACAAGGATCAAATGCATCAGACACATATCATTTCTTAATATCAGGGTGGCACATGAGATCAAGGGATGCAGCGGTGATGTCCTGCCATACATATACAATGATGGCAAGCTGATGAACACGCTCATAGTGTCCGCTCCGTGTCACGGCAAGACCACACTGCTCAGGGACATCATAAGAGTAGTGTCTGACGGAGGAATGACAGTTGGTGTGGTTGATGAGAGATCGGAGATAGCGGCGTGCTACAAGGGTGTTCCGCAGAATGATGTCGGAATGAGGACTGATGTTCTTGACTGCTGTCCAAAAGCTTCAGGAATGATGATGCTGGTTCGAACCATGGCGCCTGATCTCATAGCGGTCGATGAGATAGGAGGGCAGCAGGATGTCGATGCCATTTTCGGCGTGATAAACTGCGGCTGCCGTCTGCTTGCAACTGCACATGGCTATTCCATGGATGATGTGAGAGACAGGGCAGGGATAAGGCGTCTTGTGGAGAACAGGGTTTTTGAGAGGTATGTTGTGCTTGGAGGCGATAAGGCAGGACAGATCTCTGATATATTTGACGGCCAGGGCAACCGGCTGTGCTGGTACGATTAGATGGGAGGCAGGACATGGTTAAGGCGATAGGGGGATGTCTGATCGTATATGCCTCATTTATGGTGGGACATGCCATAGGGCAGTTGCATGGGCGCATGGTGAAGGAGATGGAGGAAATGCTGCTCTTCATACAACTGTTCAAGGGGCAGATCATGTATGCCGGATCGGAGCTCCCGGAGATACTTGCCGACAGTGCAAAGCGTCTTAAGGGAAATGTTGGTAAATGGGTGAACGGTCTGGCGGAGATGTCTGAGAAGAACAGGGATAGGCCATTTGCAGAATTGTGGACAGACTCACTGGCGATGCTGAGGCGGGACAGTGCCCTGAGCTTGGAGGTGCTGGCGGATGTGGACAGGCTTGGAAAGATAATGGGAGATATGGACGTTGAGGCACAGCTCTCAAGGATAAATCTTGTGGAAGATATAATTACGGACAGATACCAGCGGGAACGCGCCAGAAGTTCCGGGATAAAGAGGCTTGCCAATTCACTTGGGCTGCTTGGAGGCGTATTCATAGTTATATTGCTCATGTAGGTTAAGAGGGAGAGACGATGACGATCCAGATACTTCTAAAAATAGGTGCAGTGGGAATTCTGGTGGCACTGCTCAACCAGATACTAAAACATTCAGGCAAGGAGGAGCACGCCTATCTGCTCAATCTGGCGGGACTCATCATTGTGCTTTCCTGGGTTATCCCGTACATAAGTGACCTGTTCAACGAGATCATGGATATTGTAAATATAGGGCAATAAATGAGAGTAGATGTGGGGGTAAATGATGAATCTCATGGCGGTTTCTCTGGCTGCGGTGATCGTGGTTCTGATAGCGGTGAAGATAAAAGAACTGGATTCCGGGTACGGGATCGTGTTGTCCATAGCCGGGTGTGTGATGCTCATGTATTTTGTTGTGAGCAGGTTCAGACTTATAGCTTCGTACATAGACAGGCTGACTGCGTACGTGTCGGTGAATATTTCATATATAGACGTGATCCTGAAAATGATAGGTATAGCGTATATATGCCGATTTTCATCAGATATCTGCAAAGATGCCGGCTGCAATGCCATGGCATCCCAGGTGGAGATGGCGGGAAAGATAACTCTTATTCTGCTCAGTATGCCTATACTCATGGGAGTTATAGATCTGGTGGTGACCATAGTTGAGGGGTAATTTGATAGTGGTGGTGCTGATGCTCTTTATGGGGGTGTCAGTGCCTGATGCGGCAAATGTGTGTAATGAGAGTAAAGTTGAATCATATGATACAGATATCAAATATTGTCCAGAATTTTATGCTGAGAATGAAAAGGAAAATACCACGGAAAGTGACTCTGATATTAACTCAGATATATTGGAGGACGACTCCGTCATCGGAAGCCTCAATGAGATCACAAAAGACAAATCCGACGTGACCTTCTACGACATATACGAGTCCCTAAAGAGTGGTGACGTGGATTCCACCATAGACATGGCACTAAAAGTGTTTTCCGACAGTGTCATATACGAGGTCAGGACAAGCAGGGGGCTGGCGCTGCAGATCATAGCGGTGATCGTGCTCGGAAGTACATTTGCCCAGCTTGCGGGAAATATGGGCGAGTATGTATCCGCCCATGGTTTCATGGTTACATACATGGTGCTGTTATCGTTGCTGCTGGGGGATTTCGTCCTAGTGCAGTCCATCGTGCAGGACACCATAGGAGATGTCACGGAGTTCATGAAAGCGTTCTATCCAATGTACGCCTCGTCTGTGTTATATGTGAGCGGCCCGGAGAGTGCCGGATATTCACAGTCGGTCATAATCCTGGTGATATACATTTGCCAGAATGTGATAATAAGGTTCATACTCCCCCTCATCAAATGCGGCGGGCTCATAGCACTCATAAATAATCTTGGAAGCGAGGATTATTTCTCCCGGATGGCGGGGCTTATGAAGAGCCTGGCGGTGTGGGGAATGCGGACAATGTTTGCGGTGGTAACCGGGATAAATGTGGTCAAGAGCATGATAGCACCGTCCATGGACAGGCTTTCAAGAAATGGCATACTCAGGACATTGGGAAAAGGTGCAGGGATGTCCACGGTGAGCGCTGTCATAAGTGTGATGGTGAGCACAGGAGAGTTTATCAGGAATTGTATGGGGATGGCGTGCACTATCATGATAGTGATACTGGCCGCAGTGCCAATGATCAAGATAATCGTCATCATGTTCATATTAAGGTTCATCGCCGCGGTGGTGCAGCCGGTCGGAGACAAGAGATATGCCGAGGCAGCAGGCATCATGGCGGAGACAGTGGAGCTTATGCTGAGGGCGTGCGGAATAAGCGTGATGATGTTCATCATAAGCATAGCCCTGATGTCGGTGAACATATCATAGAACGGATGGAGGATGTGCATGCTTGCTGAGTGGCTGAAAAATATAGTTGTGTGCAGTATACTTTTTTCTGTCGTGCTGTATATTGCCCCGGATCCGAAGATGCGCAGATATGTCCAGGCGGCTGTGGGATTTGTCATGATGATGGTTGTGATAAATCCTGTAATAGGCTGGCTTGGGTATGCGGACAGGATAGAGTTCAATACATACAGTGAATCGCTTGGAATGGACGTGGCCGAGGGCGATGATGAGATGTATGTCAGGGCCATGGAGGAGGTAGTGGAGCGGTTTATATCTGACAATTGTAATGCCGATGCGGTGGTGCGTATAGTCACCGGGGAGGAGCTTGGGATAGACAGCATGGAGATATCCATACAGTCTGATAAAGTAGACACAGACGGGATAAGATCTGCGGTGTCAGAGGAATACGGCGTTGATGAGAACAGGATTACCATCAGGAGGGGCAATACAGATCATATGCAGGAGGGACTGTAGTGGAGGATTCTAAGAAAAAGGGAATATCGGGGATTATGAATATATTGAAGAGCAGCAACAACAGATTATACAAGTTGCTGCTCATTTTGCTGTCAGGGATATGTCTGATGATAGTTGTGTGGCCGGCAAATAACAGCAAGACTGATAAAAATGACCAAAAGAGCGGATGGACCGGACAGTCCGATGAGACAGACGCGGATGTGACCGGCGGAAATGACCGGAATATGTCAGGGGATACCACGGATTATGTGGAGTATATGGAGGAGAGACTCACATCAGTGCTTGAGCAGGTGGACGGAATATCAGATGTGAGAGTGATGATAACGGTCAAGGACAGCGGTGAGAACATAGCACTCAAGGACTCCGGAAGCAGTTCCAGTGAGAACGGCGACAGCAGCCAGAGAAGCGTGTCGGAGGAGACGGTCATGGTGAGTGAGGGCAGTGGGAGCTCGCCGTATGTGGTCAGGTACAGGGAGCCGGAGACCGAGGGTGTGGTTATCATTTGCAAGGGGGCGGAAAATGGCGATACAACGCTGAAGATAACGAATGCAGTGCAGGCATTATTTGACGTGCCGACGCATAAGATTGTGATATTAGAAGCAAATTAATGTGGAGGGACTATGAAGAAATTCAGTGGAAAGAACAGACTGGCGGTCATCGCACTTGCAGTTATGATAGGGGTGGCCGGTTACATGAGCTTTGCGGATGCAGGAAAGGACAAGAAGAAGGAAAAAGCTGACAAAAAACAGGTGGAGGTGATCAACTATGAGGATCTATCGTCCATGGCGGAAAATGAGAACTCACAGGCGGTGAAGGATGAGAATGGCCAGACCGAGGATGTGGAGCTCAATGGCCAGGAGGATGAGATCGGTGACGCTGTACTCACCAGTGCACAGGTGACAAGCAATATGGCCGCGGCAAAGCTGAACCGTGAGCAGAGCAGATCAAGGAGCAAGGAAGCTTTGATGGATGTGATAGGTGATGAGGCACTCAGCGATTCGGCAAAGAAGGAGGCGACAGATACATATGTGAAGCTGAACGATACCATAGAGAAGGAGACAGATGTCGAGACAGTTCTGGCGGCAAAGGGGTATAGCGATGCCATAGTGACGATAAGTGATGAGGCTGTTGACGTGTCGCTGAATGTGGAATCGCTGTCGGATACCGAGAGAGCACAGATAGAGGACATAGTTATCCGAAAAACAGGGTATGATATAAGCAGTGTTGCAATATCTGTCATGGGTGGCAAATAGACAGCGGAAGGATAAGCCGTGAATCGCATATACTTGCAAAATAGCTGCCTTCAGATTATAATAAGATTCAAATAACCCATACGAAACGGGAGGTATGACCATGAGTGATAAGTTGAATGATGATATCGTGATTGAAGGCAGCGCGGTTCAGGATAATTCTTACAATATAGAAGAGAGCAATTCTCTGGGCAAAGTCCAGATAGCGGATGACGTAGTGGCTATCATAGCAGGGCTTGCAGCCGGAGAGGTTGAAGGTGTATACAGACTTACAGGCAACCTTCCAAATGAGCTTGCCTCAAAGTTCGGAAAGAAGAACCCTGCAAAGGGCGTTAAGGTAGAGCTTCTTCCCGGCAAGGTAAAGGTTGATATTGCGATAGAGGTTCTGTACGAGTACAGCATACCATCAGTATCAGGCCAGGTTCAGGATAAGGTCAAGCAGGCTATAGAGACTATGACAGGACTGAGTGTTGAGGAAGTCAACATAAGGATAGCCGGTGTACGTGTTGGAGACGGCAGATAGGATACAGATAAAGCTTTATATAGTGGAGAGGAAGATATGACTAGAAGAGAGATAAGAGACAGGATATTCAAGATAGTATTTACACTGGAGTTCAATGACGCTGAGGGCATGCAGGATCAGCTTGATTTTGCATTTGACCCTGAGATGCCGGGAGATGAGGAGGACGATCCGCTTCTGTACGGAATAGTCAGCGATGAGGACAGAGATTATATAACCACCAAGGTTAAGAATATCATCTCTAAGAAAGCAGAGATAGATGAGATCATTTCACAGATATCAGAAGGCTGGAAGCTTCCTCGTATAGGCAAGGAGGAGCTGGCTATATTAAGGCTTGGTGTCTATGAAGTGAAGTACGATGAGAGCATACCGGAGAAGGTCGCCATCAATGAGGCGGTTGAGCTGGCAAAGAAGTATTGTGATGCATCGGCGAGCAAGTTCGTGAATGCACTTCTTGCAAAGCTTGTATCCGGTGATAAGGACAAGAAGGAGAGTGGCGCAGATGCCACAGCAGAATAACATATATACAGTCAAGGAACTCAATGAGAGGATACAGGAGTTGGTCAGCGGCGAGCCGTGGCTTGGCAGTCTGGGGGTTGAGGGAGAGATCACAGGACTCGGAACAGACAAGAGAGGTCATATGTATTTCAGTCTCAAGGATCCCAGCGGAGTTCTGGCGGCTGTTATGTTTGCGGGAAAACAGGTATATGGACTCAAGTTTGCTCCGAAGAACGGAGACAAGGTTCATGCATTTGGTCATATTGATGTCTTCGTGAGAGACGGAAAGTATCAGCTCTATGTAGACAGGCTGGTGCGTGTGGGTGACGGCGAGGTGAATGCCAAGCTGGAGAGACTCATAGCCAGACTGGACGGCATGGGGCTGTTTTCGCAGGAATACAAGAAGCCTATTCCCGCCTATCCGAGGCGTATTGGTATAGTGACGGCGGGGGCAAAGGCTGCGATAAGCGATATCCGTGCAGTGGCAAAACGGAGGGATCCGTATGCCCAGCTCTATTGTTATCCTGCGACCGTGCAGGGACAGTATGCGGCGGCGGATATATCCAGAGGAATCGAGATACTTGATTCCATGGGGCTCGACCTCATAATCGTTGGAAGAGGCGGAGGCTCCAAGGAGGATCTGTGGGCGTTCAATGAGGAGCAGGTGGCATGGGCCATATTCAATGCGGAGACGCCTATCATATCGGCTACGGGGCATGAGATAGACACCACAGTTGCGGACATGGTTGCGGACAGGAGAGAATCCAATCCGTCCACGGCTGTCATGCATGCGCTTCCGGTGGTGGCAGAGACAGTTGCCGGATTTGACAGGAGACTTGAACAGCTCACCATGCTGATATCCGGCAGGATAGACAGACTTGCGAGGAGTCTGGATGGTTATGACAGGCAGCTCAGACTTTTGAGTCCATCCGGAAGAATGGACAGTCAGAGGCAGCAGCTTGACAGAATAGAGAAGCAGATAAATGGGCTGATGGCGGATAAGATAGAGGATAGATCGGTGCACTGTGACAGGCTTCATGACAGGATGAAGAGCGCGATGGGCAGAAAGTACGACATGACAAGGAATGCCCTGGCGGTCATGACGGAGAGGATACATGGCCTTTCGCCTACAGCTAAGCTCATAAATGGATTTGGATATATTTCATCGGATGGTGAGCCTGTCAGATCTGTGTCAGGGATCACACCTGGGGATGATATAGAGATAACTCTTCATGATGGAAGAATACAGGCGGTCGTGGCTGACGTGACCGGGCAGGAGGAATAGATATGGCAGAAGATACACAGAATATGGATACAGCGGACACTCTTCAGGATGTGTCCATAGAGGAGGCTCTTGCCAGACTTGATGAGATAGCGGCTGCGCTTGAGAATACTGATACGGGGCTCAAGGAGTCCATGGAGCTTTATTCTGAGGGCGTCCAGCTCATAAACAGATGCAGGAATTACCTGTGCGATGTTGAGAAAGAGATGATAACACTTTCGGGTCAGGAGGAAGCATGATAGATAAACTTATAGCGGAGAAGGCGGCAAGGATCAACGATATAGTTGAGAGCTATCTGCCACCTGCAGACGGATTTAACAGGACAGTGTGTGAGGCCATGGCGTACTCGGTAGAGGCGGGTGGAAAGAGGCTTCGTCCCATGCTCATGGAGGAGACATACAGGCTGTTCGGCGGCAAGTCAGAGGTTATAAAGCCGTTCATGGCTGCGATAGAGATGATACATACATATTCACTCATACATGACGATCTTCCGGCTCTGGACAATGACGATTACAGGCGCGGAAGAAAGACATCCCATGTGGTATTTGGCGAGGCGATGGCCATTCTTGCGGGGGATGCGCTGCTCAATTATGCATATGAGACCGCATGTAAGGCATTTGGCATGGGTGAGGATATACATGCTGTGGCGTCTGCGATGTGTGTGCTTGCGCAGAAGCCGGGGATAAACGGCATGATAGGCGGTCAGGTTGTCGATGTGGAGATGACCGGCAAGGAGCTCTCAAAGGAGCAGCTTGAATATGTGTATGAGAACAAGACCGGAGCCCTCATAGAGGCATCCATGATGATAGGCGCGATACTTGCGGGGGCAGACGAGGCTAAGGTTGCGGCGGTACACAAGATAGCATCGGACGTCGGCATGGCATTCCAGATCCAGGACGATATTCTGGATGTCTGTGGAGACAGTGCGCTTCTTGGAAAGCCGACGCTGAGTGATGAGGAGAATGGCAAGGTTACATATGTCACGATACATGGAATTGATGAATCCAGACGTTATGTGACTGAGCTGTCGGAGAGAGCAGTAAGAGAATTGGAAGAGATAGGCGGGGACAATGAGTTTCTGAAGGAATTGGTCATCTGGCTGATAAACAGGGATAAATAGGACTCCTCTCGTGGTGTGCATATGAATATACTGGATAGAATAAATAAACCAAACGATATAAAGGATATAGACAGGGAAGATCTGCCGGAGCTGGCGGATGAGATCAGAGAATTTCTGGTGTCGCATGTGAGCGAGACCGGTGGACATTTGGCTCCGAATCTTGGATGCGTGGAACTTACCATGGCACTTCACAGGGTTTTGGATTTCCCTGAGGATAAGCTTATATGGGATGTGGGACATCAGTCCTATGTCCACAAGATACTGACGGGCAGGAAGAATGAGATGGGCACTCTCAGACAGTTTGGAGGAATGAGCGGTTTCCCGAAGACCAGTGAGAGCCCGTGCGATGCGTTCAATACAGGACACAGCTCAACATCCATTTCCGCTGCGCTTGGAATGGCGTGTGCCAGAAGTATCAAGGGTACAAATGAGAAGATTGCCGCAGTGATCGGAGATGGCTCCTTCACAGGTGGCATGGTATATGAGGCCATGAATAATATGGCGGATATCAAGACCGGCTGCCTTGTTGTGCTGAACGATAACAATATGTCCATCGATCAGAATGTTGGCGGCATGTCCACATATCTCAGCAAGATACGTGTTGGGCAGCAGTACAATGATTTTAAGGGCAATGTGGAGAAGATCCTCATGAAGATCCCTGTGGCTGGAGAACATCTTGCCAGAGGACTGAAGAAGTCAAAGGATTCCATCAAGCAGATATTTGTGCCGGGGATGTTCTTCGAGGAGCTGGGAGTCACATATATAGGACCTATAGACGGACACGATATAGATGTGATGGAGGCCACTTTCCGAAAGGCGCTTAAGCTTAACAGACCGATCCTTGTGCATGTGAAGACAGTGAAGGGCAAGGGGTATACCCATGCCGAGAGACACCCTAGCTATTTCCACGGCGTTGATCCGTTTGATATACAGACTGGAAAGGTTATTAAGGACCGGAAGGCCATGACAAACACAGGAGTGTTTGCCAGAAAGCTGGTGGAGCTTGGCAAGGCTGATCCAAGGATAACGGCCATAACGGCTGCCATGGGCAAGGGAACAGGAGTGTCGGCATTTGCTGCGGAGTTCCCGGACAGAGCTTTTGACGTTGGCATCGCGGAGGAACATGCGGTGACGTTTGCCGCGGGACTTGCTGCGTCGGGACTGGTGCCAGTGGTTGCGATATACTCGTCATTTTTGCAGAGGGCATATGATCAGATCTTACACGATGTGTGCCTGCAGAAGCTGCATGTCATATTTGCCATTGACAGGTCAGGGCTTGTCGGTGCAGATGGCGATACACATCAGGGCATATTTGACACTGCGTTTCTGTCACATATTCCGAACATGACCATCATTGCGCCGAAGAACAGATATGAGCTCACCAGAGCGATGGAGTGGGCTGTTGCTTACGATGGTCCGGTTGCGCTCAAGTATTCCAGAGGAGAGGCTTATTATGGACTTAAGGAATACAATGCGGATATTGAGTATGGCAGGAGCGAGATGATCCACAGGGGACAGAAGCTTGCCATAGTGGCTGTTGGCAACATGGTTCAGGAGGCCGAGAAGGTATATGACAGACTGCTGGCAGAGGGAACAAATGTCACATTTGTCAATGCAAGATTTCTGAAGCCGATAGATACTGATATGATAGATGAGCTCAGCAGGGATCATGAACATATAGTGGTTATTGAAGAAGAGATAAAGCATGGCGGATACGGATCTCTGGTCGAGGAGTATGTCATGGACAGACACCTTGATGTGGATGTGACAGTGTGTGCCATTGAGGATACATTTGTACAGCATGGAAGCGTGGATGAGCTCAGGAGGATGCTGAAGCTTGACGCGGATTCGCTGTATGACAGGATAAAACATATAATATCGACAGATTGTACAGAATAAGAGGAAGACAGATGAAGAAGAGACTTGATGTTCTCCTTGTAGAACAGGGACTGGCAGATTCACGAGAGAAGGCGAAAGCCATCATCATGTCAGGAATAGTGTATGTTGACAATAACAAAGAGGATAAGGCCGGCACGACATTTGACGAGACTGCTAAGATAGAGGTCAGGGGCAACACCCTCAAATACGTGAGCCGTGGAGGCCTGAAGCTTGAGAAGGCTATGGATCATTTCGGTGTGGAGCTTGCGGGTAAGGTGTGCATGGATGTAGGTGCTTCCACCGGCGGTTTTACCGACTGTATGCTGCAGAATGGTGCGGTGAAGGTGTATTCCGTTGACGTGGGTCATGGACAGCTTGCATGGAAGCTCAGAAATGACGAGAGAGTTGTCTGTATGGAGAAAACAAATATACGATATGTCACACCTGAGGATATTGACGATAAGATTGAATTTGCTTCGATAGATGTGTCATTTATATCTCTTACAAAGGTGCTTCCAGCGGTAAAGGAGCTGCTTACGGATAGTGGAGAGATCGTGTGCCTTATCAAGCCGCAGTTCGAGGCGGGAAGAGAGAAGGTCGGCAAGAAGGGCGTTGTCAGAGAGCTTTCAACCCATATTGAGGTTGTGGAGATGATAGTCGGTTATGCCAGAAGCATAGGATTCCGCACACTGCACCTCAGCTATTCACCTATAAAAGGACCTGAGGGCAACATAGAATATCTGCTCCACATATCAAAGAATGAGTCGAAGACGGATGAGAAATTCGACATAAAGGCTCTGGTGGAGGAGTCCCACAACGAACTGAACAAGTCATAGAGGATACGATATGAAGAATTTTTATATAGTATATAACCCGGATAAGGATGAGGATAATCGTATAACGTCGGAGCTCACAGCGTATATTGAATCGCAAAATGGTGCGTGTAAAGCCATGGACTGCTACAGCTTCAGTGCATGTGACAAGCAGCAGGTTACGGATGAGCTTGAGAGCTTTGACTGTATACTTGTTCTTGGAGGGGATGGAACACTCCTCAATGTGGCATCCAGTGCCAGCCATGTGGAGATTCCTCTGTTCGGGATAAATCTTGGAACGGTGGGATTCCTCACTGAGGGGGAGATCACCAACTGGCAGACCATCATAGACAGACTGCTTGCGGATGATTATTCCATGCAGGACAGAATGATGATCAGGGGAACAGTCAGAACAGGAGATGGCAAGGAGTGCAGGAAGAGGGCACTCAATGATATAGTTATCAGCAGGGCAGGATTTTCAAGACTTATAGGTCTTGATGTCTATGTAAATGGAAGCTTTCTGAATGCCTATGATGGAGATGGAATCATCATATCGACCCCCACTGGCTCCACGGGTTACAATCTCTCAGCCGGAGGTCCGATCGTGGATCCTATGGCAAGACTGATGATCATCACTCCGGTATGTCCACATTCGCTGACTTCGAAGAGTATTGTGCTTCCTAGTGATGCAAAGGTTTCAATAGAGATCGCCAAGAAGAGGAAGACGCAGGACACCGAGGCGATAGTTTCATTTGACGGTGGAAATGATTTCGAGCTGGCAGCAGGCGATATCCTTGATATATGCGTGTCAAAGAGAACCACGCAGCTCGTAAAGGCGAGTGATGTGAATTTCTACGAGATACTTAGAAACAAGCTTGGGGGAAAGTGATATGAAACAGAAGCGACAGGCGAAGATTTTGTCGATAATCGAACAATATGATATAGAGACTCAGGATGAACTGCTGGAGAAGCTGGCAGAGGCGGGCTTTTCCACGACCCAGGCCACCATATCGAGAGATATAAGAGAGATCAACCTCACCAAGGTTGCCGTGGCGGGTGGCAGGCAGAAGTACACTCTGGGAAAGTCGGCAACACATGAGTCCATAGAGTCGTACAGAAAGGTTCTCGGGGCTGGCATATTATCCATGGTGCCGGCGGAGAATCTGATAGTGATCAAGACAGTGTCGGGCATGGCGATGGCAGTTGCCGCAGCACTTGACAATGTGGAGATAAATGGACTCCTCGGAAGTATAGCCGGGGACGACACCATATTCCTGGCGGTCAGAAGCCGGGAGATGACCGATTCGGTCATGAAGACGATAGATAAGATGCAGAGATGACAGCTCTCTGTAATATGTTATGTGTAATAAAGTCTGTGCGTCAACAGGAGGATACAAATGTTACTTAATGTACATATCAAGAATATTGCACTCATAGACGATGCAAATGTTAATTTTACCGATAATCTCAACATACTTACCGGTGAGACCGGTGCGGGTAAGTCCATAATCATGGGAGCCCTGAAGATTGGTATGGGAGATAAGCTTCCGAAGGATATAGTCAGGGAGCCTGACAAGGAGGGCTTCTGTCAACTGCTTTTCCTGGTGGATGATCCCCAGGTGATTGAGCAGATCAGAGATCTGGGAGTGGAGCCATCGGAGGATGGCGAGATACTCATCACGCGGAGAATAAATAATTCCAGAACCATAAACACTATAAATGATATGGCGGTGACCGCCGCAAAGCTCAGGGAGGTATCTGCGCTTCTCATAGATATGCACACGCAGCACCAGCAGCAGACGCTCCTTAAGAAAGCGGAGCATATGAAGCTTCTGGATAAATATGGCAGAGCATCCATAGATCCCCTGAAGCAGAAGGTTGCAGAGTGTCACAGAGAGTACGTCAAACTCAGGCGTGAGATGGACGAGCTCTCGATGGATGAGGCGGAGCGGAGCAGAAAGGTAGAATTCCTCAAGTACCAGATTGCGGAGATCGAGTCAGCAAATATAAAGACTGGTGAGGACGAAGATGTTGAGCATCAGTACAACAGGATGGTCAATTCACGCGATATAGTTGCGGCAGCTTCGGATGTATACAGCGTTACAGGTTATGAATCTTCTTCATCTGCGGGAAATGAGATCGGCAGAGCTCTGGCATCGATGAAGGGTATAAAGGATCTCGACGGAGAGATAGACGGTCTGTATAGTCAGTTGGAAAATATTGACGCGCTGCTGAATGATTTTAACGTTGAATTAAATGATTACATGCAGAGCATGGACTTTGACGATTCTGAGTTTAGAAGTGTTGAGTCCAGGCTTGACGTCATCAATGATATAAAGGGAAAATATGGAAGCACCGTGGAAGAGGTGTTCAAATATCTGGAGGACAGCAGGAAGGAATATGAAAGGCTGTCTGAATATGACGAATATATAGCAGGACTTTCAGACAAAATAAAAAAGGCGGAGAAAGCCATGCTCAAGGCAGCAGATGCGCTTACTGCTGAGAGACAGAAGCAGGCTGAGAATCTGTGCAGAGACATCAGAGATGCACTTGCTGATCTGAGTTTCATGGAGGTTCGGTTCGACATGGTATTTGACAGGCTTCCGGAGTGTACGGCAAATGGAATCGATGACTGCTATTTTGTCATTTCGACAAATGTCGGCGAGAAGCTGAGACCGTTATATGACGTGGCTTCAGGCGGTGAGCTCTCAAGGATCATGCTGGCGATCAAATCCTGCATGGCGTCCGAGGACAATATCGGCACTCTTGTATTCGATGAGATCGATGTGGGAATAAGCGGCCGTGCAGCTCAGAAGGTTGCTGAAAAAATGGCAGTTATTTCCAGAAGCCATCAGGTTATAAGCATAACCCATCTTCCGCAGATCGCAGCGATGGCAGACAGTCATTATCTCATAGAAAAGTCTGCCGACGAGGGCAAGACAGTGACAAGGATCGTCCGATTAAGCGACGAGGAATCAACAGAGGAGATCGCAAGACTTCTCGGCGGCGTGACCATAACTGAGGCAGTCATGAGCAATGCCCGCGAGATGAAACAAATGGCAGAAAAGACAAAAAAATACTGATATAAAGTCATTACTAACACAACATACTAAGAGTAACAGCCAAGGCTGTTACTCTTTTTTAGCGTGTATAGGAGGAATAGGTTATGAGACGATATAAAAAGGTGATCATATGGGTGGCTGTGGCGGATCTGCTGCTCCTTGCAGCGCTATTTATCTTATGTGTGTTGGTGGACAGACGAGTGGATGTTGGAAGGTCAGAGAAGACAAGCTCAACACTTGATGGGGTAGTGTCAAGGGCGACCACGAAGGATGCGGAGTTTGGAAGTGATATATTTGACCGGCCTGTAGTTCCGTCCGGCGAGGCGATGGGAATCTATATGAAGACGGATGGAGTCTTGGTGGTGGATGTGTGCAGCTTTAAAAATGAAAATGGCGAGTCCTGTTGCCCTGCTGATGGAAAGGTCTGTACAGGGGATTATATTGTGAGTGTAGACGGTATGGAGATATCTAAGAGGTCGGAGCTGCTTGATATTGTTGCTGAAAGCCAGGGTGATAGCTTGTCCGTGAGATATATAAGGGATGGGGAGGAGAAGGTCTGTAGCATCACGCCGGAAAAAAACGAGAATGGCGCTTATCTGCTGGGTGCGTGGGTGAAGGATGATGTGTCGGGAATAGGCACGGTTACATTTGTCGACGGAACAAATTTCATGGCCCTTGGACACAGTGTGTCGGATATAGATACGGGAGTTATGATGCGGTGCAGCACCGGCGGTGTGTACACAACGGATATTACAAATATAAGCAAGTCGTACTCCTCGGAACCGGGCAGACTTCAGGGAAGCATTGCCTATAGAAGATCTTTGGTCGGCATTATTGACGGCAACAGTGCAAGTGGAATATATGGTCATCTGGACACAAGCTATTGCCAGGCAAAATACGGCGATGCGGAGCGTATGTATATAGCCAGAGGTCATGAAGTCCGCAAGGGGCAGGCTTATATAAATTCCAGAATGAGCGGCGAGCTTGAGAAGTATGAGATAGACATAGAGTATGTGGACAGGAATTCATCCGACAAGAATATAGAATTCCACGTGACCGATGATGCTCTCATAGACCTGACGGGCGGAGTGGTACAGGGAATGTCCGGTTCCCCGATCATCCAGGATGGCAAGATAATCGGCGCCGTCACCCACGTATTCGTAGACGATCCAACCAGGGGGTATGGGATTTTTATTGAAAATATGCTGGAGGAGTGAAATTAATCCTGTTTAGTGATAAAATTAAGAACAGAAGTGCCGGACTTTAGCATAAGGCAGACCGGCACACACAAACATCCCAGGAGGGCAAGAAAATCAAGGTTTCAAAAATTTCATTATGTCATACACTAAAGAATTATAAAAAAGAGAATTTGCTTCCTGATCTTTTGACAGGAATTATCATAGCGGCGGTGTCCATACCGATATCGATGGGGTATGCACAGATAGCCGGGCTGCCGGCGGTATATGGATTGTATGGTTCGGTGTTCCCGATCATAATATTTGGATTGCTGTCCACGTCGAGGCAGTTCGTGTTCGGTGTGGATGCCGCGCCTGCGGCGCTGGTCGGAGCGGCACTGGTGACGCTGGGGGTTACGCCGGGAACGGAGCAGGCGATGCAGGTCGTTCCTGTGATAACATTCTTTACGGCGCTGTGGCTGCTGGTATTCTTCCTGTTCAAGGCGGGCAAGCTTGTAAATTACATATCGACTCCTGTCATGGGCGGATTCATATCAGGAATATGCACCACCATCATACTTATGCAGGTGCCGAAGCTCTATGGAGCCGGAGCGGGAACAGGAGAGCTGTTCGAGCTTGTGGAGCACATAGCAGAGACGATAGGAGATGTAAATGTGCCGTCAATAATCATGGGACTTACGGCTCTTGCGGTACTGCTTGTTTCACGAAGATTAATACCAAAGTTTCCGATGGCGATATGCGTCATGACAGCGGGAGCGTTGCTGTCCTGCGTGATAGATATGGATGAATACGGAATAGTATGTCTGTCGGAGGTGAGCAGAGGACTTCCACAGATCGTTGTACCACAGATAGATGAGAGGATGCTTCCAAATATCATGACGGTCAGTCTGTCGATAGCAGTGGTAATCATGGCGGAGACGCTTCTGGCTGAGAACAATTTCGCCCAGAAGAACAGATATAAGATAGACGATAATCAGGAGCTTCTGGCATTTGGAATGGCAAATCTTGCAGCGGCATTCACAGGCTGCTGTCCGATAAACGGTTCCGTGTCCAGAACCACAATGAGTGAGCAGTATGGAGGCAGGACACAGCTCACTGGAATATTTGCAGGAGTAGTGATGATCGTGATCCTCGTGTGTGGAACGGGATTTATAGGTTATCTGCCGGTTCCGGTGCTCACGGCAATCGTCATCTCCGCACTCTACAGTGCTCTGGAATTTGATCTGGCGGCAAAGCTGTGGGAGGTGAGTAAGGTGGAATTCTACATATTCTGCGGAGCTTTCCTAGGTGTGCTGGTACTTGGAACGATAAATGGAGTTCTTATAGGAATCATACTCTCATTTGCCGCAGTCATAAGGAAGGCTGCGGACCCTCCGAGAAGCTTCCTTGGACTGGTACCTGGACATGAGGAATTCCTTGCGCTCGAGAGGTTCAAGCATGCATACCCGATACAGAATATAGTTATTTACAGATTCAGCAGTAATCTGTTCTTTGCAAATATAGCCATATTCCAGAAGGATATCATGGATGCGGTACAGGATGACACAAAGGCTGTAATAGTGGATGCGTCCGCCATGGGAAGCGTGGATGTGACGGCTGCCAAGACCCTCAGGATCATGTATGATACGCTGAAAGAGAAGGGGGTGAAGCTCTATATCACGGAGCATATAGGCCAGCTCAACGTCCAGCTCAGAAAGCTTGGACTTGGCGACATGATAGAGGCAGGATGCGTGAGACAGACCATGGAGAGAGCACTGTCAGACTGCGGCCTTGAGACTCCATATCCACTAGTTGGTGTACATAACAGTTATCATGACATCAGGAGAAAGAGAGCGGAGCACATGGCTCAGGAGCTTGTGTGGGCATTTGGCGATGATGCGGAAGATGTCATAGAGAAGCACATCCGTGAATCCATAGGCAGTATGAAGAACGGAACCGGGGTTGAACAGCTTATGACCGGTTTCTGGAAGCAGATGGATATACAGGATGAGGAAGAATGGCTTGAGCATATGGAGGCCCACATAGAGGAGATCGTGAGGGCCACAGGCGAGGATGAGGACTCTGTTGCAGAGCGTATCGAGCGCAGGCGGAGCCAGCTTCTTCACAGGCTTGAGAGCGAGCATCCTGAATTTGTCGACAGATATAAGGCGAGAAGAAAACGAATGGATGAGCACCTGAAGGAGCACAATCCGGCGGCCTATGATGCGATCATAAGACTCAGAGAAAAAGAACATACAAAAGAGAAGTGATCATGCGCGGCATATCGACCCGAAAAGGGAAGATATGCCGCATTTTTTCATTAAATGTGCGTATGTGGTCTGCTGGTGTCAGTCGCAGTAGAAAAAATGTTTTCCGGAAGCTGATGCTGTCGTAACTTGCGAAGTTCTATATATTCCCAAGAAAACTACATTTATATATAATGTTCGTAGTGGAATAACAGGAATAAAAAAGTAAATATTGTTATTCCGTCACTATACTTGGGAAGGAGTATAACATGAGTCATGTTAAAGTTATGATGGTAAAACATGACAAAAGAGAAATTGAACAGCTAAAGCACGTATTTGAGGATATGCCTGATTATGAGTACATTGGATGTTGTGAGAAGGGTGACGAAGCTGTTAAGAAAATTGCAGAAGATAAGCCAGACATAGTGATCGCGGACGAGGTTATACCCGGTACGGATATCACGGATATGGTCGAAGGCGTATCTGGAAATAAGAACCTGAGAAATGTCAAATTTGTGCTCTGTTCATCGAAGCAGCATAGAAATTATCTGGACTTTGTATTTTCGACGATAGGTGACAAGGCAGTGGTGAGACTGCTTGAACAGCCATACGATGAGAAAAAGGTCAGAGGTGTGCTTGATGATGCATGTAAAGGACGCGGAAGCAATACAACCCAGCTTCTGAAGATGGATGAAAATGAGCAGAAGACGGATGAGCTGGAGGCGGTGGTGACCAGGATAATCCACGAGATAGGAGTCCCGGCGCACATCAAAGGCTACCAGTATCTCCGAAGCGCGATAGTCATAGCTGTGGGGGATATGGATATTTTGAATTCTATAACAAAGCAGCTTTATCCGACAATCGCCCAGATGTACGGCACAACTGCATCAAGGGTGGAGAGAGCCATAAGACATGCCATAGAGGTGGCCTGGAGCAGAGGAAAGATAGAGACTATCAACGAACTGTTTGGTTACACCATAAGTGCGGGCAAAGGAAAGCCTACGAACTCAGAATTTGTCGCTCTCATTGCCGACAAGATAAGACTGGAAGCGAAGATGAGAAATGCAGGGTAATTTGTAGTAAAATGTTGTCATAATATGTGATATTAAAAATGATATTAAAAGCACTTGACAAATTACATCATATTTAATATTATTATAAAGTAGTTGGGATAAGCGCTTAATCCTGTAAATTTATACATAACAAGGGAGATACTATGGGAAACAAAGGGATCGAAATTGTAATTGCTGATGGCGACAGCACACAGATAGCAAAACAGATCGCCACATATGCATCAAAGGACGAGATGAGAGTAGTTGATATGGTCAGCACCGGGGATGAAGCGGTGGAATCAATAAAGCTTTACAAGCCGGATATAGTGATACTGGACATTTGCCTTTCGGGAATGGATGGCTTGGGAGTGATGGAGCATATGAGTGAACTGCCTGAATATCAGAATACGATATTTGTGGTACTCACATCGGTGTCATCACAGAGACTTATAAGATGTGCATTTGAGATGGGTGCGACATATTATATCCTGAAGCCATACAATCCGGTGCAGCTTGTGACAAGACTCAGACAGATGTATATGAAGAAGAAGGAGCTTGAGTCAGGGCTGAACGACAAGCTTACATGTCTCACAGAGAAGAGTATGGCACACAAGATAGAGAATACTATAGAGAGCGATGTGACGGATATCATCAGGGATATAGGTATTCCTGCAAATATAAAGGGCTACCAGTACATCCGTGAGGGCATCATCATGGCGGTCAACGATGTGAACATGCTGAACTACATAACAAAGCTTCTCTATCCGACGATAGCGAAGAAATATAAGACCACATCCTCCAGCGTAGAGAGAGCCATAAGACATGCCATAGAGGTGGCGTGGAACAGAGGTCAGATAGACACCATCAACGATTTGTTTGGATATACAGTGAATGCGGGAAAAGGCAAACCGACAAATTCCGAGTTTATCGCACTCATAGCGGACAAGCTCAGAATAGAGTATAAGAAAAGGGCATAACAGGCTCACAGAGTAGGCAACATACCTTGAAGAACTGACAGTTATCATGTATAATAACTTAGGTACAAGAAGCAGGATACGGCAAGTACCCTGCTTTTCTTTATGTACCGGGATAATTTGCAAAATTACTAACGAATAAATAATACAAGGTGGACAAAATATGATAGAAACTGTAGTATCAGCTAACATGCTGATCGGGGAAGTCATGAGGGTGAAGAAGAACCATCTGGCTCCGGATTTCCCAACTGGAAATGAAAAGAGGCTGTGTATTGTGTCCGGTATACATGGGGATGAGGTTGCCGGACAGTACATATGTTATGAACTGATCAGAAGGATCAAGAAGGATTTTGACAAGCTTACTGGAATCGTGGATGTATATCCATTTATCAATCCTATGGGACTTGAGGCTCAGTACAGGGATGTGCCTGTATTTGACATAGACATGAACACCCTGTTTCCGGGATCAAAGGACGGAACTGTGGGAGAGTATACAGCGGCAAAGGTCATGAAGGACATAGAGGGGGCGGACATTTGTGTTGATGTCCATTCCAGCAGTGTGTACATCAAGGAGATCCCACAGGTCAGGGTTAATTCTGACGTGGCATCGGATCTTGCTCCGTATGTTGCGTGCATGAATGTGGATGTTGTATGGATACATCCGTCGTCTACGGTCATGGAGGGAAGTCTTGCACATGCCCTCAACGAGATCGGAGTCAAGAGTATGGTAGTGGAGTCCGGAGTTGCCCTCAAGATAGATTACGATTACTCGAACCAGATAGTGGACGGACTGTTCTCTCTTATGAAGAAGATGGGAATATGGCAAGGCGAAGTCGAGACTGCACATAAGCCTAAATTTGCAAAAGACAAGGATGTTGTATTTGTAAATGCTGAGAGCAGCGGAATCTTCCTTCCTGTGGCAAAGCACTCAGAATATATACAGCAGGGAGAGATCATAGGAAGAATTGTAAATGTGCTCACGGGCTCGGTGGAGGAGACCATCAGGTCGCCGAGAAGCGGCATTGTGTTCTCACTGAGAGAATATCCGGTTATAGAAGAGGGGTCACTTGTGGCCAGAATTTTCGGAGGTGGCCATGAATAAAGAGATCATATATTCCATGAATACAGCCTACAGAGGAGAGTACGAGATACAGGGATTTTCCTATGGCAGCGGAGACAAGGCTGCATGCATAGTTGGTGCTATGAGAGGAAATGAATTTCAGCAGCTCTACATAAGCTCACTTCTGGCAAAGAAGCTTGGGGAGCTGGAGGCGAGGGGCGCCATAGTGTCGGGCAAGAAGATACTTCTGATACCATCAATCAATTACAGCTCGTTCAATGTGGGCAAGAAATACTGGATAACAGACAATTCAGATATAAACAGATCATTCCCAGGCAATCCTGAAGGTCAGGCGACAAGCCGTATTGCAGCGGCGGTGATGGAGAAGGTCACCGGCTACGCATACGGAATACAGTTTGCGAGCTTCTATATGGATGGTGAGTTTATCCCGCACGTCAGGATGATAGAGACAGGCAAGCAGAGCAACAGCCTTGCCAGCCAGTTCGGTATGCCGTATGTATTGACAGCGGAGCCTAGATCATATGATAAGGCAACGCTCAACTACAACTGGCAGATGCGCGGCACGGAGGCTTTCTCGGTATATTCGGGAGTTACCGACACCATCAATGGTGAGAGTGCCAATCAGGCGGTGTCCTCAGTGCTCAGATTCCTGACACGTATGGGCGTTATAAGATACAACTGCCATGCGGGATACATTTCCACCATCATGGACGAGGAGGATCTGCTCAGCATAAGGTCCGAGCATGCCGCCGGCTTCTTCAAGAAGCTTGTCCAGCCGGGAGACGAGGTTGTACGAGGCGACATAATTGCAAATATCATCAATCCGATGACGGGCGAGAATACGACGGACATATACGCACCGACGGACGGAATCATATTCTACTGTCAGAATTCACCTATGATATACCAGAATTCGGTGATATTTAAGATGATACGAAGACTGCATAACTAGCATGGAAAGTTATGACATATTTGGTGAAAATGCAGGGTTAAGATACAATTTTATGCTTAAATAAGCTGAAAATCGGCAAAAAGATAAAAACTACTACAAAAAAAACAAGATAAATGCTATTATTAAAGAATTGAAATAACAAAAACGCTTTTACTATGGAGGTATGACATGAGTAAGGTCAAGAGAGTGTATGTTGAGAAAAAGCCTGACTATGCGGTCAAGGCGAAGGAACTTCACGAAGAGATTAAGAACTATCTGGGTATCAAGGCTGAGTATGTGAGAGTGCTTGTCAGATATGATATTGAGAACATATCAGATGAGACATATGCAAAGGCTCTTGAGACAGTATTTGCTGAGCCGCCTGTAGATGTGATCTATGAGGGTGAGCCTGAGCTTGCTGCCACAGATAAGGTGTTCTCAGTAGAGGCACTTCCAGGTCAGTTCGATCAGAGAGCCGATTCAGCAGAGCAGTGTGTAAAGCTTCTTGCAGAGGATGAGGAGCCTGTTATCAAGACTGCCACAACATATGTACTTTCGGGCGACGTGACAGACGAGCAGATGAAGGCTGTCATGGACTACTGTGTAAACCCTGTTGATTCAAGAATATGCGGTATGGAGATTCCTGAGACTCTGGTTACAGAGTTCCCTGAGCCAGCCGATGTTCATATATTTGACGGATTCAAGGACATGGCAGAGGCAGATCTTAAGGAGCTCTATGACTCACTTGGACTTGCCATGACATTCAAGGATTTCCTTCACATCCAGAACTATTTCAAGAGTGAGGAGAAGAGAGATCCATCCATGACCGAGATCAGAGTTCTCGATACATACTGGTCAGACCACTGCCGTCATACAACATTCTCAACAGAGCTCACAGATGTAGAGTTCGACGATGGAGATTACAAGGATCTTCTTGAGAAGACATTTGACGCATACAGAGCAGAGATGAAGGAGATGTACAAGGACAGAGATGACAAGTTTGTATGTCTCATGGATATAGCCCTTATGGGTATGAAACAGCTCAAGGCAGCAGGCAAGCTCGATGATATGGAAGTGTCAGACGAGATCAATGCTTGTTCTATAGTTGTTCCTGTAGTTGTGGACGGAGTAGAGGAAGAGTGGCTCGTATTCTTCAAGAACGAGACACACAACCATCCTACAGAGATCGAGCCATTCGGTGGTGCTGCTACATGTCTTGGCGGTGCTATCAGAGATCCGCTCTCAGGAAGAGGTTACGTATACCAGGCTATGAGAGTTACCGGTGCGGCTGATCCTACAAAGTCTCTCAAGGACACAATGGAGGGCAAGCTTCCACAGCGTAAGATCGTGACAACAGCAGCCCATGGTTACAGCTCATATGGTAACCAGATCGGTCTTGCAACAGGCCTTGTAAATGAGATATATCATCCAGATTATGTTGCAAAGAGAATGGAGATCGGAGCAGTTATGGGTGCAGCTCCAAGACGTGCTGTAAAGCGTCTCACATCTGATCCGGGAGATGTAATCATCCTGCTCGGCGGACGTACAGGCCGTGATGGCTGTGGTGGAGCAACAGGTTCATCCAAGGCTCACACATCACACTCACTCGAGACATGTGGTGCTGAGGTTCAGAAGGGTAACCCACCTACAGAGAGAAAGATCCAGAGACTCTTCAGAAGAGAAGAGGTTTCATCTATTATAAAGAAGTGTAACGATTTTGGTGCCGGCGGTGTGTCAGTTGCCATCGGAGAGCTGGCAGACGGACTTGTGGTAGATCTTGACAAGGTGCCAAAGAAGTACGCAGGTCTTGACGGTACAGAGCTTGCAATATCAGAGTCCCAGGAGCGTATGGCTATAGTTGTCGATCCTAAGGATGTTGACACTATGCTCGGATACGCTGAGGAGGAGAACCTCGAGGCTGTAGTAGTTGCAAAGGTTACAGAGGAGCCTAGACTTATCCTCAAGTGGAGAGGCAAGGACATCGTGAACATCTCACGTGCATTCCTCAACACAAATGGTGCTCATCAGGAGACTCAGGTCAAGGTTGAAGTTCCAAGCAAGGCAGACAATTACTTTGCTTCAGTCAAGGAGCCTGAGGATGTCAAGAAGGCATGGCTCGATACACTGTCAGATCTGAATGTGTGCTCACAGAAAGGACTTGTGGAGATGTTCGACAGCTCTATCGGAGCAGGAACAGTCACAATGCCTTACGGTGGAAAGTATCAGCTCACACCTACACAGACAATGATCGCAAAGCTGCCTGTACTCAAGGGTAAGACAGACACTATCACCATGATGAGCTACGGATTTGACCCATATCTGTCAAGCTGGAGCCCATATCACGGTTCAGTATATGCGGTTGTTACATCAGCAGCCAAGATAGCTGCAGCAGGTGGAGATGTAAGCAAGATCAGACTTACATTCCAGGAATATTTCAAGAGACTTGGAACAGACCCATACAGATGGGGACAGCCACTGGCAGCACTCCTCGGAGCATATGATGTTCAGATAGGACTTGGACTTCCGTCTATCGGTGGAAAGGACAGTATGTCAGGTACATTCAATGATATAGATGTACCTCCAACACTTGTATCATTTGCAGTTGACGTGGCAAGCTACATGGACGTTGTGACACCTGAGCTCAAGAAGGCAGGCAATGTTCTTGTGGAGATGGATATAGAGAAGGACGAGAACGACATACCTGTATATGAGAATGTTCTGTACATGTATGACCTCCTGAACAAGAAGATCAAGGAGGGCAAGATCCAGTCTGCATACGCAGTTGGATTTGGCGGTATAATAGAGGCTGTCAGCAAGATGGCATTTGGAAATAAGCTCGGTGTTGAGCTTGAGGATACAGTGAGCAAGAAGGATCTCGTTGCCAAGAACTATGGCGCTATCATTCTTGAGGTTAAGGCAGCAGATCTTGATCAGCTCGGAATTCCTGTCAAGAAGATAGGTAAGGTTACAAAGGAGCCTGTATTTACATACAAGGATGTCACAATCACTATGGACGAGGCTCTTGCAGCATGGACAAAGACTCTTGAGAAGGTATTCCCAACAGAGTCAAATGTTCCACAGACAGAGATCAAGACTGGACTCTTTGATGCCAAGACAGTTTACACATCAAGGAACAAGGTTGCAAAGCCAAAGGTATTCATACCTGTATTCCCTGGTACAAACTGTGAGTACGACTCAGCAAAGGCATTTGAGAGAGCTGGTGCAGACGTACAGACGATAGTATTCAGAAATATGACAGCACAGGGAATCAGAGATTCTGTTGACGCATTTGCAAAGGCAATCAGCGATTCACAGATCATCATGTTCCCAGGCGGATTCTCAGCCGGTGATGAGCCAGACGGATCAGGTAAGTTCATCGCAACTGCGTTTCGTAATGCAAAGATCTCCGAGGAGGTCATGAAGCTCCTGAACGAGAGAGACGGACTTGCACTTGGTATCTGTAACGGATTCCAGGCACTCATCAAGCTCGGTCTTGTGCCTTACGGCGAGATCAGACCACAGACGGATGATTCACCTACACTGACAATGAACAGTATCGGACGTCATCAGTCCAAGATGGTATACACCAAGGTTGTAACAAACAAGAGTCCATGGCTGAAGAAGGCAGAGCTCGGCGGAGTATACACAATTCCTATTTCACACGGTGAGGGACGTTTCGTTGCAAGCAAGGAATGGTGCGAGAAGCTCTTTGCAAATGGACAGGTTGCAACACAGTATGTCGACATGAACGGCAACCCAACCATGGACGAGTACTACAACGTCAACGGTTCATACTATGCGATCGAGGGTATCACAAGCCCAGACGGACGTGTCCTTGGTAAGATGGGTCACTCAGAGCGTATCGGACAGGCTGTAGCTGTAAACGTATACGGCGACCAGAACCAGAAGATATTTGAGAGTGGTGTGGAGTACTTTAAGTAAGATGAAATCATGTCACACGGATTATATCCGGTGATATACCAATAAAAATAGCACAGATGTGCAGGAGTCATAAACAGTTTTAGATGACTGAGAATACGGGGACAGGTGAGAGTAGATTCCATACCTGTCCCCGTTTGTCTTTATATTTATGCGTACTGACTGCCGGGGATGATGTGGCAGAGCTTTGACGACCGGGAGGAGATTCTGCGTGAGAGAAAAAAAGAAAAACAGAATAGAGATTCTGGGAATTGCACTGCTGGTGCTTCTGATAAGCGGTGTATGTATGATCCCTTGTTTTAAGACAGGCCTGCCATACGGTGATGACCAGCAGGTTCATATGCTCAGGGTGGAGAGTATCCTCAAAGCGCTAAAGTCAGGGCAGGGATACCCTGTATATATATATCAGACTATGTTGGAAGGGTATGGCTACGGTATGGGAATATTTTACCCTGATTTGTTCTTGCTGCCAGCCGTTCTCTTCAGACTTCTGGGGGCATCACCGGAGATTGCAATGAAGATATATATATATGTACTGATGATATGTACGGGACTTACTGCGTATTATACAGGGCGGAGCATTGGCAGAAGCCGTTGCGCGGGTGTTGTCACTATGGTGCTTTACACAATGGGACATTATCATCTTGAGGATGTATATACCAGATTTGCACTTGGCGAAATTGCTGCCATGGTATTTATTCCACTGGCGTTTCTTGCTCTTTACGACCTGACTGAGATGGGACACAGTAGAAAAGGCCTTTTATGTGTATCATATTCGTGTCTTATGCTTTCACACACGATAAGCTTTGTATTATGTGTAGTAATGGGAATAATCTGGGTGTGTGCGAGGTGGAAAAGAATTGCGGCTGGCAGAAGACTTATTGGGGCTGTGTGTATGGAAGCTCTTGCGTGTGCAGTACTTACATGTTATTATTGGCTTCCTGTACTTGAACAATTTGCAGATGGAAGGTTCTATGTAAGCAATGAACCGGCATTTTACACACATGAGGAGACTCAGACACTGCTCGCGATAGTGAGTGGAAAGTATTCGGTTGCATTCATTGAGATTGGAATACTGGCACTTATGGTATTTGTCAGTATATATAAAAAAGTATATAATAAAAAGGCTTTGATGTGCCTTGTGACAGCGGCGGTGCTTCTTATATGCGAGACAAAGATTTTTCCATGGAAACTTATCGACAGAACTCCATTTGTCAGTATACAGTTTCCGTGGAGGCTGAATATGTTCACAGAATTCTTTGTGGCACTTGGTCTTGCACTTCAGTCAGTGGATATAATAAAGCTGTTGCCATCATACAGAAGAAATGCATGTTTATGTGCGGCTGGAAGCATACTTATCGGTATTTTTAGCCTGAATATGGTATGGAATATAGAACTTGGTGGCTATGTGAACTATCCGGAAGGTTATGCGGATAATGCAGGAAGTACAGACAGCATAGGGTTCTGGGAGTGGCTTCCAGAAGAAGGGGATCTTGCAACATCTGTCGGAGCAGAAAGCAGCGGGATGGTAAAGTGCGAAGATACTTACATACGGGGGCGCTATGGATCAGACGGAAGCTATGAGTTTGATGCGGGTAAAACTGCGGGGGAGTGCATAGTTCCAAAGTATTATTATAAGGGATATGAAGCAATAATGGCTGATGGACGGAAACTGACGGTAAGCAAATGTCTAAATGATGGATTGGTAGAAATATCAGTTTCGCCAGAGGCAGGTAAAGTTGTTGTAAAATATAAGGGGACAAAGATTCAGCATTGGTCATGGAGAATAAGTATTTCAGCGGTCTTGCTTATGTTATTGATACTTATAATGCAACATGCTGTCGAAAAAGGAAAAATACAAAGTTATATGGAGTGATGGAGTAATTATGGAAAAAAAGAAAATCAGGTCAAGAAAAATTGTTAAGTATGGAATGGCATTTCTGATTCCTATCATATGTATAGTGATACATATGATGATGACGGACTGTTATCCATTTGGAAAGAATACTATACTGCTTGGAGATTCTAATACCCAGTATTATGCGTTTTTTGTGGAATTATCAGGCAGGATAAGACAGGGAAAATCAATTTTTTTCAGTTGGGACATGGGACTAGGATATGATTTCTATACTAATTTCTTTTATTATCTGGCAAGTCCTGTCAATCTAATAGCAGTTTTGTTCGGCGGTTCACATATGGAGCTGGGAATGATTGTCAGTATGTGTATTCAGGTTGGACTTTGCGGAGTTACTATGACCTATTTCTTATCGCATACCAGCAGAAATAAAATGCAGCACGGATGGCTGAATGACATACTCTGTGTTGTGATGGGAATGGCTTATTCCATGTGCGATTATATGCTTGCATATCAGTATAATCTCATTTGGCTTATATGCCTTCTTCTCGTGCCTGTTATGATGCTTGGCGTTGAGAGACTTATTGAGGGCGGTGATGTGAGACTTTATTTTGTGATGCTTTTCATGTCATTTGTATTCAACTTCTATTTTTCGTGGTTTGTGGCTATGATAGCTGTGATATGGTTTATCGATGTGAAAAAGGATAGCTGGAAAATGTTTTGGAAGCGTGGAGTGAAGTTTGCACTCACATCTATAACGGCTGCACTCAGTGCATGTGTTGTACTTGTGCCGTGTTTCCTTGCGATAGTTGGAAGAGAAGGTGCAAGTTCACTCACAGAAGATATACCATTTAGCAAGTTTGGTAATTTTGCAAATTTGTTCCAGAGCTTTTTCTGGGGACATGATATAGATATAGCTGGAAGAACTCTGTATGCAAGGAATATGTATATGGGACTGTCTCTGCTTTTCCTTGCGGTTGTATATGTGTTTAACAGGAATATACAGCTTCGGGCAAGAGTTAAGAGACTGGTGGAGATAGCGCTGCTTGTTGCCTGTCTGAATCTGACAGGGGCACTGTATGTTCTTCATGGGTTCACATATCCACATCTATATTCTTACAGATATGCTTTTATTCTTGTCATACTTCTTATTGTTTCAGCTTTTGAGTGTGCTGTGAACTGGACGAAGCCGGGGGTTCGGGAGGTGATACTGACCGGAGTTGTATTTTTGGCTTTCTTTGGGGGCGTTTTTCTGGAAAATAATGAGGTGCAGAATGTAGTCTGCTATATGGTTACGATCCTGCTTATTATATATTTGTTTATGGTATTTGTATTACAGGCCAGAAACAGCATAAAGATAAATTCTCTGATTGTGAATTTTATAGTGATACTTTTTGCGGAGCTGATATCCAATGCCGTATATGTGAATACGGATGCATATACTACGGGCAAGGAGCATCTAGGCGGAACTGACGGATGGAGAGCCATATATAATGAAAAGGACAACAGTGATCTTAATAGAAAGACATCCTGGATTTTGTCACAAAATAATACAGTCTATTCAGACACTAATATATTCTCTTCAATCATAAATACAAAAGTGACATGGCTTTTTGATGCGCTTGGAATGGTATATCAGGATCACGGCGCTACATATGCATACAGAAATACTACACCGGTAACTGCGCTTATGTTCAATGTAAGAAATGTATTATCGGATGCAGATGCATATTATGGTGGGTATACAAAGGAGCAAAGATATAATCTGAAGAACGATGTGTATGATATAGACGATGAGATTGCATGGTATACAACAGACTATGCTGTGGGAGCGGGCTTTTCTACAGATGGCAGCATAAAAGATTGGAATGTGTCAGATGTAGTTCCGTTTGAGGTGCAGAATGAATTCGTGAAAGATGTGTCGGGAGTTGAAGGAGTGTTCACCCGTGTTTCACCGGATGAACTGACTGATTTTGATGTGAAATACAGAGGAAGCGCTCCGGATAGACAGATCTTGCCGGATGGAGTAACTTTGGAGAGAAAGACTGATAAAAATGCTTATACATACATGAATGTGTCACTTGATGAAGATTACCATGCCTCACAGATTTATACGTTTACAGCTCCGAGGGATATGCATCTGTATGTGAGCCTTGAGGATGCAAATAAGCTGTGTAATATTGTAACTGTAGATGGAAACGTGATAGCAGATATAAACGAGTATGACGCTTATCCTTCGCCAAAAGATGTACTTGATCTCGGTGAGCTGAAGAGTGGGCAGAAGGTCGAGATACAGGCAGTCAATCTGTCCACAGTCCTAAAAAAGGGAGTAACGTGTATAGATTTCTATGAATATCATGATGACAGGATGCAGGAATGCAAGGAATCAATTAAGGATAGGACGCTTTCACTTGACACAGTGACATCTACATATGTAAAGGGTACGGTGACAGCAAATGAGGATGGTATATTGTATACATCAATTCCTTATTACAGAGGCTTTACAGCGTATGTTGATGGAAAGAAGACTGATATAACAACACTGGCAAATGGTGCACTTGTGGGTCTGGAGCTGACTGCTGGAACACATACAATAGAATTCAGGTATGTAACATATGGATTCAAGCTTGGCCTTATATTATCTGCAGCAGGATGGCTCATAGCTGTCTTATACATGGTGAATCTTAGACGCAGCAGGAAAAAGAAGGTACAGGCTGCATAGAACAGATAGCGCAATAAATTAAGTGGGGATTGATATGGGTATAAAGCAAGGAGAAGTAAACAAACATAAAAAGAGCGGGATACTGTATGCTGCTGTATTCTTAGTTACAGTTCTGGTATATACAGTAATTTTGCTCCTGCAGAAAGCATACCCGTTTGGAGATAAAAGTTTTCTGACGTATGATGCATATGTGCAGTATAAGAATATGTTTCATATGTTATTTGAATGGATTTCGGGAGGTAGCAAAGGAAGCTTTATCTGGTCGATGGGAATGGGAATCGATGCTGTACAGGAGTTACTGTATTACTGCCTGAGCCCGTTCAATATCATCGTTCTGATGTTGGGAGAGAGCAGGCTGGAACTTTCCATGGTATTGCTTATCATCATAAAATCCGCCTGCCTGCCGGTCACGGCGCTTTACTTTTTCAGACATACCAATAAGAAAAATACAGAGAATGGGTACAGCCAGACAGTTGCAACGTTCATAGAGCTGGCATGCAGTATGGCATATGGACTGTCCGGGTATGTCCTTGCATATGGACATAATATTATGTGGCTTGATGGGCTTATTCTGCTTCCGATAGTGGCACTTGGCATAGAGCATCTGTCAGATGGAAAAGGATGGATGTTATACACGCTGTCTTTGGCAGCGTCGATCATATGCAATTTCTATTTCTCATTCTATATATGTGTGTTTGCCGTGATATATTTCTTGCTGGAAAAACGGGAAAATGTCAAAGATTTCCTACGCAGAGGACTTTCGTTTGCCGGCTGCTCGGTGCTGTCTGCTCTGCTCGCAGGAGTGGTTCTGGTTCCTGCCGGACTGGTGGTCATGAGAGCGGCGTCTTCGGTGACTGATATGGGGCTTGAAGGAACACAGATGTGGGGACAGTTTGGAGCGTATATATCTTCATTCTATCCGCTGAAGGATCTGGAATGTGTATCTATGTTCAGCAATAACAGTTATTGTGGAAGTATTGTTATATTTGCTGCCTGCATTTTTATTCTGTCTGATGTGTGCGACTGGAAGACGAGGGTGAAATACTGTATAGCCATGGCCCTGTTAGTGCTTGCCCTGAACTATCTTCCGCTCAATTACGTGTTCCATGGCATGACGATCACACATGGACTTGGAAACAGGTTTGCATTTATATTAACGTTTATATTAATTGCTGCAGCATATCGAATTCTCATGAATCTTGGTAAGCTGAGACTGAGGTATATTGCTGTAAGTACTGTGGTGGCAGGCGTAATATTTGTGGCAAGTCTTATTGACAGCAGAGAGATGAGTACCCCGCTTGGCTATGTTATATTTATGCTTATGCTGGCATTTGCAGCCATTCTGTGCGTGCTTTGCAGAAGAGGAAGCATAAAGCCGGGAGTGGCTGTGTGCATTATCTGTGGCTGCTGGATAGCTGAGATTATGGGAAATGCATTATATGTAATGCCGGGCAAGACGGAGGACTGTCTTCTGACAGATGCTGTAAGACTAGATCAGTGGGAATCAGTATACAATTCCCTGGATACAGAAAATGGCACCAGAAAGAGCGCTATGGTTTATGAGAATTATGCGCCATATTCTCAGACAAACTGGTATTCATCCATGGCAAATGGAAATACGATCAGAGCGTTTTCCAGTATGGGACTTGCCCACTTTGACAATGTTGAATATATATATTCGGGAACTACACCGCTTACAGCGCTCATGTACAATGTCAGATATGTGCTGAGTCCGGAGAATGGTACTTACGCAGGATATAACCTTGTTGCTGAGAATGACGTATACAATCTGTATGAAGCAGAAACTCCTGAGATGATGGGATTTATGTTGGATGATGGTATCGTAGACTGGAAAGCAGACAGGACACCTCTTGAAAATCAGAATGATTTTATGAAGAGTGGCTGTGGTCTGTCGTCAGATGTATTTACAGAGATTGATATATCGGATTGGAGTACTTCTTATCTCAATCAGGACACACTTAAGGAATCAGTGGGTTATTGCATATACAGAACGTCAAATGCATTTGTGCCGATGACCCGGTATGAGTTTGATGCTGAATCTGATATGGATATGTATGTCTACAGTAAGGATAGCCGCGATCACTATGTGGAGATGATCGTGGACGGAGATCTCAGGGTATCGAATGGGTCATATGTTACAGAACAGCTGTCACATGTCGGCCTCGTAAAGAAAGGACAACATGTCAGGATAACTATAGGAGGTGCGACCAGCTCTAAAACAGGAAGTGTCGGAGAGCGATTTGTAAAGGTATACAATTACAATGCAGATGAATTTGAGAAAGCAGAAGAGAAGATACTTGATAGTCCGCTTGAGTGTACAGGATTTGTAAAAAATACTTTCTATGGAAGTGTGGATGTGAAAAATCCAGGTATCCTGTATATCGCATATCCATATAATGATGGGTTTAAGATATATGTGGATGGAGAGCCGGCAGAAAAAATTCGCCTTGGTAGAGGCAATATGGGTGTCCGGATATATGCGGGCAGTCACGATATAGAAATTGCATACAGAACACCTGGGCTTATGGCTGGCGCACTGGTTTCGCTGTTTGGAATATGCATCATGCTATTTATGCTGAGGTGGGACAGTAAACAGAAGCATGTAATCACACCCCTACCCACTCCATAAATTTCTTCATAGCCGTGCTCTGATTCTTCATTCCTGAGTAAGCGAAGCCGACACTCCTGCTCGGAATAGGAGTGTCAAGCGGAAGTTCGGTTATAACACCGGATGAGAGCTGTTCATGTGCGAATTCACGTACCACGCTGGCAACGCCCATGCCGATGGCGGCGAAGTCGATGAGGAGATCCATGTTGTTGATCTCAAGTACCTGGCTGCAGCTTATGCCCTGTGAGCGGAGATACTCGTCCACGTGGGTACGGGTTACATTTGCCTCCTCCAGAACCATGAGGTTGGAGCCTTCAAGGATGTTGACTGTTGATATATTGGACATACCTGAGTTGCTTGAGTTATGAATAGTGGTAGAAGCAGAGACGCCGGATGAATGTCCGTTATCTCTGCTTTTTTTATCCGCACCTTGATCTGTTGCATCGCCGTGTGTGGCAGAGGCTAAGCCTGAGTTTAGCAGCGGTATAATGTTACCCTTGATATTGCCTGAAAGCTCATCGGTAAAGCTGTATTGATCTCTGCCATTTGCGCGCTCGTAGAAATTATCCAGATATTCAGGGCTTGCCACAAATACGTCATGTATCTCCTTGACAGGAGAGTAGACTATCCCCTTTGGAAGCTCTGTGTTGCAAATCAGGCCTATATCTATATCTTCGTTTCTGAGAAGCTTGATGGTGTTCACGGTTGAGTGGCAGTCTATGCTGAACTTGATGTTTGGATTCTCCCTGATGAAGTCCTTCAGGTAATCCAGAAGGATGTGCTTGCACAGCGATGTGCTGACTCCGATCCTTATATGGCCGATTCCAAGCTCCTTGTAATTTTTTAAGTTTTCTTCACCCATATTCAGAGAGTCAAATGCCCTCTCAACATATTCATAGAGAACCTGTCCCTCTTCGGTCAGGGTGACACCTTTTGAGCTTCTGGAAAAGAGTGCAGTGCCAAGCTCTGCTTCCAGCTTGGATATTGATTTGCTGATCGCGGGCTGACTGATGTAGAGCTGATTTGCAGCTTTGCTGATGTTGCCGGCTTTGGCAACTGTATGAAAAATAACGTAATTGTTCAGATTACTTATCATGATATTCCTCCAGGTTATAATAACTATTCTTTTTATATATTGTAATTATACCTAGATGAGTGATATTATCAAGAGTAAGAATTTGTATTTAGAAACAAATGATAGGAGGACTATAAATATGGGTATGACCATGACTCAGAAGATTTTAGCTGCTCATGCAGGACTGCCATCAGTTGAAGCAGGACAGCTTATCGAGGCAGATTTGGATTTAGTATTAGGAAATGACGTAACAACTCCGGTCGCAATTCACGAGATGGAGAAGTTCAACAAGAAGGAAGTATTTGACAAGAAGAAGATAGCACTTGTCATGGATCACTTCACACCTAACAAGGATATCAAGAGTGCAGAGCACTGTAAGTGTGTAAGACAGTTCTCAGCGGCAAATGAGATCGAGAACTATTTCGATGTCGGAGCAATGGGTATCGAGCATGCGCTCCTTCCGGAGAAAGGACTTATCGTGGCTGGTGAGACATGTATCGGAGCAGACTCACATACATGTACATACGGAGCACTCGGTGCATTCTCAACAGGTGTCGGAAGTACAGATATGGCAGCAGGAATGGTGACAGGCAAGGCCTGGTTCAAGGTTCCATCAGCCATCAAGTTCAACATCGTTGGAGAGAAGGCAAAGTGGATCAGTGGTAAGGACGTCATCCTTCACATCATCGGTATGATCGGTGTTGACGGTGCGCTTTATAAGTCTATGGAGTTTGTTGGAGAGGGAATCAAGAACCTCACAATGGACGATAGATTTACAATTGCGAACATGGCCATCGAGGCAGGTGCCAAGAATGGTATCTTCCCTGTAGATGAGCTCACAGAGGAGTACATGAAGGAGCACAGCACAAAGTCATATACAAAGTATGAGGCAGACGAGGACGCTGTATACGATGCAGAGTACACCATCGACCTGTCACAGCTTAAGCCAACAGTTGCTTTCCCTCATCTCCCAGAGAATACAAAGACTATCGATGAGGTCGGTGACATCAAGATCGATCAGGTAGTCATCGGTTCATGTACAAATGGACGTATCTCAGATATGAGAATTGCAGCAGATATCATCAAGGGAAGAAAGGTTGCTGACGGTGTCAGAGTTATCGTCATCCCTGGAACACAGGATATCTACCTTCAGTGTATTGAGGAAGGCCTCATGACTATATTTGTCAAGGCTGGAGCAGTGGTTTCAACTCCTACATGCGGCCCATGTCTTGGAGGACATATGGGTGTTATGGCAGCGGGAGAGAGAGCTGTATCAACAACCAACCGTAACTTCGTAGGACGTATGGGTCACGTAGACTCAGAGGTGTATCTTGCCAGTCCTGCTGTTGCAGCAGCTTCAGCTATCACAGGTAAGATCAGCAGTCCTGACGAACTTGGATTATAAAAGAGATAAAGGAGATAGACTATGAAAGCACATGGAACAGTACACAAATACGGTGACAACGTAGATACAGATGTAATCATCCCTGCAAGATACCTGAATTCATCAGACCCTGCAGAGCTCGCAAAGAGCTGTATGGAAGATATAGATAAGGATTTCGTAAAGCGCGTAAAGCCGGGCGATATCATGGTGGCAAGAAAGAACTTCGGCTGTGGATCTTCAAGAGAGCATGCACCTATAGCCATCAAGGCTTCAGGAATAAGCTGCGTAATCGCAGAGACATTTGCCAGAATCTTCTATAGGAATGCCATCAATATCGGACTTCCGATCATCGAGTGCCCTGAGGCAGCAGAGGCTATCCAGGCAGGCGATGACGTGGAGATCGATTTCGACAGCGGTATGATCTATGACAGAACCCAGGGAACAGAATTTAAGGGACAGGCATTCCCTCCATTCATGCAGGAGATCATCAAGAGCGAGGGACTCATCAACTATATAAATAGCAAGAATTAATAATCGAAAGAAGGATAAGAAAATGCAGTGTAATTTAGCCGTAATAAAAGGCGACGGTATCGGCCCTGAGGTAGTCACAGAGGCTATGAAGGTTCTCGATACAGTAGGTAAAAAGTTTGGACACACATTTGACTATGAGCAGATACTCATGGGTGGATGTTCAATAGATGCAACAGGCGTACCGCTCACAGACGAGGCTGTGGCAGTTGCAAAGTCAAAGGATGCTGTTCTCCTCGGTTCGATCGGAGGAAATACATCCACATCACCATGGTACAAGCTCCCTCCAAATCTCCGCCCGGAGGCAGGACTGTTAAAGATCAGAAAAGAGCTTGGCCTCTTCGCCAATCTTCGTCCTGCAAATCTTTATGATGAACTGAAGGAGGCATGTCCACTTAAGGCTGAGATCGCAGAGCGCGGATTTGATATGATGATGATGAGAGAGCTCACCGGTGGTCTCTACTTCGGCGAGAGACACACAGAGGAGGTTGACGGAGTTATGACAGCCGTTGATACCCTCACATACAACGAGAACGAGATCAGAAGAATAGCCATCAAGGCATTTGACATAGCTATGAAGAGAAGAAAGAAAGTCACATCCGTTGACAAGGCCAATGTCCTTGACTCATCAAGACTCTGGAGAAAGGTCGTTGAGGAAGTGGCAAAGGATTATCCAGAAGTTGAGCTTGAGCACATGCTCGTAGACAACTGCGCAATGCAGCTTGTGAAGGATCCTGCACAGTTCGATGTGGTTCTCACAGAGAACATGTTCGGAGACATCCTCTCAGACGAGGCATCCATGATCTCAGGTTCTATAGGAATGCTTTCATCTGCATCACTTAACGAGACAAAGTTCGGTATGTATGAGCCATCAGGCGGATCGGCACCTGACATAGCAGGCCAGAACAAGGCGAATCCGATAGCAACCATCCTGTCTGCGGCAATGATGCTCAGATACACATTTGACCTTGACAAAGAGGCAGATGCAGTTGAGAACGCTGTAAAGACGGTTCTCAAGGACGGATACAGAACAATAGATATCCACTCAGAGGGAACACAGCTCGTAAGCTGCTCCGAGATGGGTGATCTTGTCTGCGAGAGGATCTAACGACCAACAAGATATACCACAAGCGGACATACGTGAGAGAGCGCTCCGCGGTGGTAGACTGAAGATTATGTATATAAAAATATAAAATGTAGAAAATTGTAAAAGAATTTGACATTCACAGCGAGTGGTTCCGTAATATACAGAAAAGCAGAGTGTGTTTCAGATATACCACAAGCGGACATTTGAGCCCGCCGGTACTTGGCGATACGAAGTGAGCCTTAGTACCGCTGCAGGGCGAAACGAGCGGGAGCGCTCCGCGGTGGTATACTGAACACACGTTGCTTGTTCGGTACTAGAATCCACTCGCGTGATGGGAAAGGAAAAAAAGATGAAGAGTGATAATGTTAGGGTTGGAATGCAGCAGGCACCACACAGATCTCTGTTCAACGCACTGGGCATGACAAAGGAAGAGATGGAGAGACCTTTAGTAGGTATTGTATGTTCATACAATGAGATAGTTCCAGGTCACATGAACCTGGACAAGATAGCACAGGCAGTAAAGATGGGAGTTGCCATGGCAGGTGGTACACCTGTTATGTTCCCGGCGATCGCTGTGTGTGATGGTATAGCAATGGGACACATCGGAATGAAGTATTCACTGGTTACAAGAGATCTGATCGCAGACTCAACAGAGGCTATGGCTATAGCACATCAGTTTGACGCGCTCGTCATGATCCCTAACTGTGACAAGAACGTTCCAGGACTTCTCATGGCAGCAGCCAGAGTAAATGTTCCAACAGTATTTGTATCTGGCGGCCCTATGCTTGCCGGACACGTAAAGGGAAATAAGACAAGTCTTTCAAGCATGTTCGAGGCTGTAGGTTCATACGCAGCCGGAACCATGACTGAGGAGGATGTATACGAGTATGAGTGCAAGACATGTCCTACATGCGGATCATGTTCAGGTATGTACACAGCAAACTCTATGAACTGTCTGACAGAGGCTCTTGGAATGGGACTTCCTGGAAATGGAACAATCCCTGCAGTATATTCAGAGAGACTTAAGCTTGCAAAGCATGCAGGAATGGCAGTTATGGATATGTACAGAAAGGGCATCAAGCCTAGAGACATCATCACAAAGGAGTCAATCATCAACGCTCTTACAGTTGATATGGCACTTGGATGTTCAACCAACTCTATGCTCCACCTTCCAGCCATCGCACATGAGATCGGTTTCGACTTTGATATCTCATTTGCAAATGAGATCAGCGCAAAGACACCTAACCTGTGTCACCTTGCTCCTGCAGGCCACACATACATGGAGGATCTCAATGAGGCCGGTGGTGTGTATGCGGTTATCAAGCAGCTTGCAGATGCAGGACTCATCAACAAGGACTGCATGACAGTTACAGGCAAGACAATAGGTGAGGCTGTTGCCAATAGTGTAAACAAGAATCCTGAGGTCATCAGACCTATGGACAATCCATATACAGTTACAGGTGGTCTGGCTGTACTCAAGGGTAACCTTGCACCAGACGGCTCTGTAGTAAAGCGTTCAGCAGTTGTGCCTGAGATGCTGGCTCACAAGGGCCCTGCAAGGGTATTTGACTGTGAGGAGGACGCAATCGCAGCTATCAAGGGCGGCAAGATCGTAGAGGGTGACGTGGTAGTCATCAGATACGAGGGACCAAAGGGAGGCCCTGGTATGAGAGAGATGCTCAACCCTACATCAGCCATCGCTGGTATGGGACTTGGCTCATCAGTTGCCCTTATCACAGACGGAAGATTCTCAGGAGCAAGCCGTGGAGCGTCCATCGGACATGTATCACCTGAAGCTGCTGTGGGCGGACCTATCGCTCTTGTTGAGGAAGGCGATATGATCGAGATCGATATCAACAACCTCAGCATCAAGCTCGATGTCTCAGACGAGGAGCTTGCAAAGAGAAAGGCTGCATGGAAGCCAAGACAGCCAAAGGTTACAACAGGCTATCTTGCAAGATACGCAGCTATGGTTACATCAGGCAACAGAGGTGCTGTTCTTGAGGTGCCAAAGAATTAATTGATCACAATTAAGGGAAAAGGAGAAAGTAAGATGTCAAAGATATCAGGTTCTGAAATTGTTATAGAGTGCCTTAAAGAACAGGGCGTTGACACCGTGTTCGGTTATCCGGGAGGAACTATCCTCAACGTATATGATGCCCTCTACAAGCACCAGGATGAGATCAACCATGTGCTCACATCACATGAGCAGGGGGCTGCCCATGCGGCAGATGGATATGCCAGAGCTACAGGCAAGGTCGGAGTATGTATGGCCACATCAGGTCCGGGTGCCACCAATCTTGTAACAGGTATAGCTACAGCATACATGGATTCCATTCCTGTTGTGGCAATAACAGCAAATGTAGGTGTAAATATGCTCGGTAAGGACAGCTTCCAGGAGGTAGACATTGCAGGTGTTGTTATGCCTATCACCAAGCACAGCTTTATCGTGAAGCACATAGATGATCTTGCACCGACCATCAGACGTGCGTTCAAGATCGCAAAGAGCGGCAGACCTGGCCCGGTGCTTGTGGATATAACAAAGGATGTAACCGCAGCGGAGACAGAGTATATACCAGAGACACCGGAGGTCATCGAGAGAAAGACAGACACCATCCGCGAGGAGGATGTGAACAAAGTCCTTGAGATGATCAAGGTTTCAAGAAGACCATTTATCATGGCAGGTGGCGGATGCATCATCTCTGACGCATCAGCAGAGCTTGCAGAATTTGCAGATAAGGTGGATGCACCAGTGTGCGATACACTTATGGGCAAGGGCGCATTTGACGGAAGAAGCGAGAGATATACAGGCATGATCGGTATGCACGGAACAAAGGTGTCCAACCTCGGTGTGTCAAGGGCAGATCTTGTGATCGTTGTTGGTGCCAGATTCTCAGACCGAGTTATCGGAAATGCATCCAAGTTCGCGCCAAATGCAAAGATCATACATATAGATATAGATGCAGCTGAGATAGACAAGAACATCCCTACAAATGCCAGCATAGTCGGCGACGCAAAGGAGGTCCTGAAGCTCCTCAACAGCAAGCTTGCCGCCCAGTCCAACAAGACATGGATGTCTGAGATCGAAGACCTCAAGAAGCAGAATCCTGACGTGTACAGCTTTGACACACTGAACGGACCTGCAGCTATCAAGAAAATCTACGAGCTTACAGAGGGTGATGCGATCATCACAACAGATGTCGGACAGCATCAGATGTGGGCAGCCCAGAACTATACATTCAAGGAGCCTAGGACATTCCTGTCATCAGGCGGACTTGGAACCATGGGTTACGGTGTTGGCGCAGCTATCGGAGCAAAGTACGGCAGACCTGATAAGACAGTCATCAACATAGCCGGTGACGGATGCTTCAGAATGAATCTGAACGAGATAGCAACAGCTGCGAGATACAACGTGCCTATCATCCAGGTAGTCCTGAACAACCACGTACTTGGAATGGTAAGACAGTGGCAGACACTGTTCTATGACCACAGATATTCCAACACCGTGCTTGACGATTCGGTAGATTTCGTCAAGGTAGCAGAGGGACTTGGTGCCATGGGAATCAGAGCCAACACCCTTGATGAGTTCGAGGCAGCAATGAAGACAGCCCTGACAGCAGGCAGACCTGTGGTAATAGATGTAACAATAGCGGGAGACGACAAGGTATGGCCAATGGTAGCTCCGGGAGCAGCCATCGACACCTGTTTCTCAGAGGACGATATGTAATATATACGCCGGCACAAGATGAAAAGACACCATATTTGTGTGCATACATACATAAATATGGTGCCTTTATATATAATCCCCACTTGCCGACAGGCGAAAAGAGTGCTATAGTACAGGGATATAAGCGACAAACAAGTTTATTCACTTGAAAATATAAGATTTTAAGACAAAAAACTTGACAATCGCAAGCGGGATACACCAAAAGAACAAATATAAGTCAGAATTTTCACATAAATGGGAACGAAGGACATTTTTGTTAAGTAAAATATCTCGCACACATTTAATTAAGTCACAACAGATGATTTTGCCTTGAGCGAAGAACAAGATTGGAAATTGCTGTATTCCTTTCGCAGGGCATTTGAGGTCGCCGGTACTTGGCGATACAAAGTGAGCCTTAGTACCGCTGCAGACCGAAACGAGCGAGAGCGTCCCCAGAAAGGAATACAAGTATTGACAATCTGTTCGTCAGGAAGGAAAAATCATCGTCACAACTAAAAAGAAGGAGAGATAACAAAAATGGCAAGAGTGTACAACTTTTCAGCAGGCCCTTCAGTTCTTCCTGAGGTGGTATTAAAAGAGGCAGCAGAAGAAATGCTTGATTACAAGGGAACAGGCATGAGCGTAATGGAGATGAGCCATCGATCTAAGGCCTTCGACAATATCATCAAAGAGGCAGAGAAGGATCTCAGAGATCTCATGAACATACCTGACAACTACAAGGTGCTTTTCCTTCAGGGAGGAGCTTCTCAGCAGTTCGCAGCAATTCCAATGAATCTCATGAAGAATGGCGTAGCTGACTACATCATCACAGGTCAGTGGGCAAAGAAAGCATACGAAGAAGCAAAGAAATATGGAAAGGCAGTTGCAGTTGCATCATCAGCAGACAAGACTTTCTCATATATCCCAGATTGTTCAGATCTTCCAATAGATGACGATGCTGATTATGTATACATTTGTCATAACAATACTATATATGGAACAACATACCACACACTTCCTAACACAAAGGGCAAGATACTCGTTGCAGATATGTCATCAGACATTCTCTCACAGCCTGTAAATGTTGAGGATTACGGTATGATCTACTTCGGAGTTCAGAAGAACGTTGGTCCTGCAGGCGTAGTAGTTGCTATCATTCGTGAGGATCTTATCAGAGATGACGTAATGCCATTTACACCAACCATGCTCAAGTACAAGACTCAGGCAGATGCAGACTCACTCTACAACACACCTCCATGCTACGGCATCTATATCTGTGGCAAGGTATTCAAGTGGGTTAAGGAGATGGGCGGCCTTGAGGCTATGAAGGCTCACAACGAGAAGAAGGCCAAGATCCTCTATGATTTCCTCGACAGCTCAGAGCTCTTCAAGGGAACTGTAGTAAAGGAAGACCGTTCACTCATGAACGTACCATTTGTAACTGGTGACGCAGACCTTGATGCAAAGTTCGTCAAGGAGGCTACAGAGGCTGGATTTGTCAACCTCAAGGGTCACAGAACAGTAGGTGGTATGAGAGCATCTATCTACAACGCAATGCCTATCGAGGGTGTTGAGAAGCTTGTAGAGTTCATGAAGAAGTTCGAGGCAGAGAACAAGTAATATATAGTAACAGAAAAGGGAGAAAAAGACATGTCAGTAAAGATTAATTGCTTAAACCCTATCGCCAAGTGCGGTATGGAGCTTTTACCTGATACATATGAAGTAACAGACAATTTCGCAGATGCAGATGCAGTTCTGGTCAGAAGTGCATCCATGCATGATCTTGAGCTGTCAGACAACCTTCTGGCAGTAGCCCGTGCAGGTGCAGGTGTCAACAACATTCCACTTGATAAGTGCGCTGAGAAGGGTATCGTAGTATTTAACACACCAGGAGCAAATGCAAATGGTGTTAAGGAGCTTGTAGTAGCAGCACTCCTCATGGCTTCAAGAGACCTCGTTGGTGGTTACAACTGGGTCAAGGACAATGCCGCTGAGGCAGATATCGCCAAGATGGTGGAGAAGCAGAAGAAGAACTACGCAGGCAATGAGATCCTTGGCAAGAAGCTCGGTGTAATCGGACTTGGTGCCATTGGAGCAAAGGTTGCAAATGTTGCGCTTAAGCTCGGCATGCAGGTATACGGATATGATCCATATGTGTCAGTAGATGCAGCATGGGGACTTTCAAAGGATGTAAAGCACATCACAAATGTAGAGGATATCTACAGAGACTGTGATTATATAACAGTTCATGTTCCAGCTCTTGACAGCACAAAGGGAATGATCAATGCAGATGCATTTGCACTGATGAAGGACGGCGTTAAGATCCTCAACTTCGCAAGAGACGTACTGGTCAACGATGAGGATATGAAGGCGGCACTCGACTCAGGCAAGGTTGCAAAGTATATGACAGACTTCCCTAACCCAGCTATAGCAGGTTACAAGAACGTGGTAGCATTCCCACATCTTGGAGCTTCAACAGCAGAGTCAGAGGACAATTGTGCAGTTATGGCTTGTAAGGAGATCAAGGCATACATCAACGATGGAAACATCAAGAACTCTGTAAACTATCCAAACGTAAACATGGGACAGTGCAGTGATGTAGCCAGAGTTACTATCTGCCACAAGAACATCCCTAACATGCTCACCCAGTTCACAGGAGTATTCTCCAAGAAGGGCGGCAATGTATCAGGAATGATCAGCAAGGCAAAGGGCGATTACGCATATTCTATCCTTGATATCGGTGTAGAGCCAACAGCAGACGACATCGCAGAACTCTCAGCAATCGAGGGAGTTGTTAAGGTAAGAGTCATAAAGTAATAAAAGATAAATAGGAGAGAAGAAAAATGAGTGACAAGTTAAAGGTAGGTATCCTTGGCGCAACAGGTATGGTAGGTCAGAGATTTATCTCACTTCTTGAGAACCATCCTTGGTTCGAGGTCGTTACAGTTGCAGCCAGCCCAAGAAGCGCAGGCAAGACATACGAAGAGGCAGTTGGTGACAGATGGAAGATGGATACACCGATGCCAGAGGCAGTTAAGAAGCTTGTAGTATACAATGTCAATGAGGTAGAGAAGGTTGCTGCCACAGTTGATTTTGTATTCTCAGCAGTAGATATGACAAAGGATGAGATCAAGGCTATAGAGGAGGCTTATGCCAAGGCAGAGACTCCTGTAGTTTCAAACAACTCAGCTCACAGATGGACTCCTGATGTTCCTATGATGGTTCCAGAGATCAATGCAGACCATGCAGAGGTTATCGAGTTCCAGAAGAAGAGACTTGGAACAGAGAGAGGATTTGTTGCAGTTAAGCCTAACTGCTCAATCCAGAGTTACGCACCTGTACTTACAGCATGGATGCCATTTGAGCCATACGAGGTTATCGTAAGCACATATCAGGCAATCTCCGGAGCAGGTAAGACATTCAAGGATTGGCCTGAGATGCTTGGCAACATCATCCCATATATCGGTGGTGAGGAAGAGAAGTCAGAGAAGGAGCCACTCAGAATCTGGGGTAAGGTAGACAAGGAGAATGGTGTGATCGTTCCTGCAGAGGGAATCACTATCACAAGCCAGTGTATCAGAGTCCCAGTTCTCAACGGACATACAGCAACTGTATTCGTAAAGTTCAGAAAGAACCCTACAAAGGAGCAGCTTATCGAGGCTATGACAAGCTTCAAGGGCGCGCCTCAGGAGCTTGGTCTTCCAAGTGCACCAAAGCAGTTTATCCAGTACCTTGAGGAGGACAACAGACCACAGGTTGCTCTGGACGTTGACTTCGAGAAAGGTATGGGTATCAGCGTTGGACGTCTCCGTGAGGATTCAGTATATGACTGGAAGTTCGTTGGCCTTTCACACAACACTGTAAGAGGTGCTGCAGGTGGTGCAGTTCTCTGTGCAGAGCTTCTGAAGGCTAAGGGATATATCACAAAGAAGTAATAAATTATATGGATATTTGAAGTGTCTGTGCTAACAATATCATAAAGATTTGCCGGGATAATGTTGCTGCTATGAATTGAACATGTTCCGGCAATTTTTTTGTTTTGCATGGCGTTATATTATGCAGTATTATTGATAACATTATGTTGACATTGCACAAACAGGTATACTAAAATTAGATTAATTGTAAATAAACCATGAATTACTAAGGGAGGTATTTTATGAGAAAAGGGAAGAGATGGCTGGCAGCGGCTGTGAGTGCAGCGATGATTGTCCAGTCACTGGCCAGTGTTGGCCCGGTTTATGCAGCGGATGATGGCGTATCCATAGCTGACACGTTTACGGATTCGTCGTTTAGAAGCTATGTGTCGAGTAATTTCGATACAGACAGTAATGGTTATCTGTCAGATGCGGAGATCTCGAATGTAACATCTATAGATGTTTCGAAGTGTTCTCCTGCTATATCAAGTTTGAATGGCGTAGAATTGTTCACCAATCTGTCAAAGCTGGATTGTAATGAGCAGTCTATAAGGAATCTTGATATAGAGAATCTTGAGAATCTTGAATATATAGATGTCTCAAGTAACAGAATAGACAGTCTGACATTGCCGGTAAGTGCAGAGAAACTTACATATCTTGATATAAGTGGAAACAAGATCACAAGCCTTACATCTCTGGCTGATTACAATAATCTTGTACTGCTCAATGCCAATTCAACAAACCTTTCATCGATAGATGTCAGCAATATGAAGGGGCTTAAGGTGCTTGGCGTAAGTGGAACCACCATATCAACACTTGATCTTGGCTCAAACATGGAGCTTACAACACTTTATTGTGACAGCATGCGTTCACTGCCTGTCCTTGATGTGTCAGGTCATGAGAAGCTTAAGAATCTTTATTGTGCTGGAGCAAAGAGCGACAGTGGAGTTGTTGTTCGTTCGTCAATTACCAAGCTTGACGTATCCGGTGATATAGTCCTTGGTTCGCTTGATTGTTCAAATAGCTATGTGGCTGAGCTGAACATAGACAATACCCCGGCGCTTACAACACTTGATTGTTCTAACACGAGACTTACATCAATAGATGTGTCAAAGAACACAAGTCTTAGCTACCTTGATGTCAGCAGCAATGTTCTGGGTGCGGTGGATTTTACTGCGAATACAGCACTTAGAGAGCTTTATGTCAAGGATACTGGCATAAATAAGCTTGATGTATCTACTCTCACCAATCTGGTTAATCTTGACGCATCATCAAATTCTCTTGCAGAGCTTGATATAGCATCAAACAGTTTATTGGAGAAGCTTTATATTTCAGACAATAATATCCAGGGTATAAAGCTTGATGGTCATCCTGACCTGAAAGAACTTGAGATTGACAACAACAATCTTGTGGCCATAGATATATCAGTGTGTCCTAAACTTTATGGCGATGATGGTGTGTTCAGTTGCAGTGGGAATAGCAGGGATATAACACTTGATACTACGAACTATGATTATGATTTTAGCAATTTTTCAAAAGTCTATGGTTTGCATAAGGCGTGGTATGACTATGAACTTCCTGTTGCTGTAGATAACAACGGCAAGCCTTTAACGGATGATAATGGGGTTGAAATTCATAAACGAAACAGGAATACTACAGGATACGCAGGAATACAGGGCATAGATGCCAGCAATGAGGCGTCATCCGTGACTGGAGGACAGCTTGATGGATATATATTTACAGCGGAGCCGGATGCGGAGAAGATTACATACAATTACTATACAGGAGCAGGAATGGGGAAGGTCAAGTTCACACTCAACATTCTTAACCCGCTCAAGGTCACAGTATGGTATACAACTGATGGAAATGTTGTAAAGTCAGACAGTTCTACACTCAGCTTCAGAGTTGGTGATACGACTACACTTACAGCTACGGATGACGAAAAGAATCCACATAAGAACATAACATGGAGTTCGTCAAATGAAAGAGTTGCACAGATAGACAGGGAGACAGGAGAACTGACCTGTGTTTCGGCGGGAACAGCTCAGATTAACATTCTGCTGAATGATCGTGCTATAGGATATGTGAATATGGAGTGTCACAAGCCTGTTACCGGACTTTATCTTGTAGATCAGAACGAGAAGGATGATGCAGGCAACCAGATAACATACGAGAATGGCGCAGTCATCAACATGGACTGTGGAACATATCCAAGAAATGGCTCTAAGAAGCTGGATGTAAAGTGTGTTACCGAGGATGGTCTTGCGTCCAAAGAGATATCAGGATTCACTTGTAAGGTGACTGATGCGGATGGCAAAGAAAACAATAAGGTTTTGTCGTTTAATACATCAAGTAAGACTATAACAACAAGAGGTGCAGGAATCGCATTCCTTCATTTTACATCAACTGATAATCCTGATGTAGAGACAGTAATTCAGGTAAATGTTGAACAGAGAGTAAACAGCGTGACACTTTCACAGTCTAGAATGACGATCATTGCAGGTGGAAGCAGTAATCTCGTTGCTACGGTTTCTCCAAATACTGCAGTGGAGCAGAGCGTTGTATGGTCATCATCAAATGAGAGCATTGCTACGGTCGATGCCGAGGGAAATGTGAAGGCAGTCAATCCGGGAGAAGCTGATATCATATGTACATCTGTTGATACTGAGCAGGTGTACGGCAAGTGTCATGTGACTGTACAGCCGCCTGTAAAAGGTTTGACTCTCAATATGAACAGTGCAGAATTGCTGCTCGGAGCAGATACGGAAAGCAGAACAGTATCACTTGAGGCTGTTATCGATGCGGATGATGCAAGTATTTACAAGAATTTGAAGTGGACATCGTCAGATACAAACGTTGCTTCGGTGTCATATAGTTCAACAGATAAGACAAAGGCTACAGTTACTGCCAGATCAGCAGGAACTGCTGTTATCAGATTTTCAATTTCAGATGATGAGTATGCGGATTGCAACATTACAGTAAAGCAGAGAGTTACAAGCCTTAGAATAAACAGAGATAAGACAACCATATATGCAGGTGACACGATGCAGGTTACAATTACTGCATCTCCTGCAACTGCATCGAATCAGGAAGTCATCTGGGCATCATCAGACGAGAGTGTTGCAAGCATTGACAAGGATGGTTTGATAACAGCCCTCGACAGAGGAACCACAGTTATCACAGCTACAGCAGTTGATGGAAGTGAGAAAACAACATCATTCACTCTTACAGTAAAGAAGTATGTAAGTGCTATAACACTTGACAAGGAGAAGCTCACTCTGTATGTGGGTGAACGAGGAACTGTTAAGCAGACCGTACTTCCAGAAGATGCAAATGACAGAAATGTTATATGGCAGTCAAGTGATCCGGGTGTTGCAACAGTATCAAACGGAACAATAACAGGTGTTAAAGCCGGAACAACAACAATAACATGTACTGCAAGAGATGGAAGTGGAGTATCAAAAACATGTGAAGTTACAGTAGTCCAGCAGATATCATCAATAGTATTGGGTGAGAGCACTAAGACTGTGAATGTAGGTGATAAGTTTACCCCGAATGTGACTCTCAATCCGGAGGATGCTTCAAAAACAGAGCTGAAGTGGACAAGCTCGAGTGAAGCAGTAGCATCTGTAGATCAGAATGGAGAGGTAACAGCAAAATCCCGAGGTACAGCGACTATCACATGCGAGGCTGTCGAAGGCATTGAAGGAAGAAAGGCCAAGGCAGCTCTCAGACTTACAGTTAACCAGCCGGTTACAGGAATAAAACTTAATCAGACAAAACTGAATCTGTTTGTGGGTAAACAGGGCAGAATAACATCGACTGTAGCTCCTGCTAACGCAAATAACAGAAATGTTGAGTGGACAACTTCTAACAGCAAGGTAGCAACAGTAAACAATGGTACGATCAAAGCAGTATCAAAGGGAACAGCGGTTATCACATGTAAGGCTAAGGATGGAAGTGGCAAGCTTGCAAAGTGTACTGTTACGGTTTCACAGCCTGTAACATCCATCAAGCTCAATGCAACAAACAAGACTATCAAGAAGGGTGCGACATTCACACTCAAGGCAACTGTAGGTCCTGCAGCGGCAAACAATAAGGCGGTTACATGGTCATCATCGAACACCAAGGTTGCAACAGTTTCGTCAACAGGAGTTGTCAAGGCTGTTGGAAAGGGTTCGGCAGTTATCACATGTAAATCAAAGGACGGAAGCAATATTACTGCCAAGTGTACAATCAATTCAGTTATTATGGTTTCTTCAATCAAGTTAAACAAGAAGACAGCAACCATAAAGAGAAATAGAAAGATAACACTCAGGGCAACAGTAGGTCCTGCAACTGCAAATAACAAGGCAGTTACCTGGGTTTCTTCAAATAAGAAGATCGCCACTGTAACAACAAGAGGAACAGTAGTAGGTAAGAAGAAGGGGCGTGCGGTAATTAAATGTAAGGCTAAGGATGGCAGTGGTAAGTACGCAAAGTGTACAATCATAGTAAAATAAAATATAACAACATATAGTTGGAATATATGATCTTAATCGTCAGGCCTGCAAAACAGGTCTGACGGTTTTTTACGTATATTGTTCTTTGCTGTTCTTTATTTTTATTTAACGTTAAAAAATGTTGTAAGCAAATAGCAATTGTGATAAACTATTAGAAAAATTGATTTCATTTACATGGAGGCATTTATAGATATGAAGAAGCTTATTTTAGTTACATCACCACCAGCATGTGGAAAGACATTTATTTCAAAGCAGGTTGCAAAGGCACTTCACAATTGTGTATACCTTGACAAGGATACACTTATCGTGCTTTCAAAGCAGATATTTGTGGTTGCCGGACAGGAGTACAACCGTTCATCAGATTTCTTCCAGAAGGAGATCAGAGATTACGAGTATTACTGTGTGCTGGATCTTGCATTTGAGGCATTGGATTACAATGATACAGTTCTCATCAATGCTCCGTTTACAGAGGAGATCAGAGATGATGAGTATCTTGACAATCTTCGCGCTAAGCTTGCAGAGAAAGATGCAGAGCTCTTCGTTATCTGGGTAAATACAAGAAAAGATGTATGTCATGAGAGAATGATCAAGAGAGCTTCAGACAGGGATACATGGAAGCTTGAGCACTGGGATGAGTACATCAACAGCCAGAACTTCAATCCGCCTACAAACATCAAGGATCTCTTCATTTTCGAGAACTCATCAGAGGAGGAATATGAGGATTCGATCAAGAAGGTTGTCAAGGCTGTAAGAGGTTAATTGGCACATACAATAAAATATTTATGACAGGAGTAGAGAATATGGCAACAATCAGAAGTTTTAGAGCCTATAGACCGAGACCAGATGTTGCAGGCAGAGTAGCTGCCTTGCCATACGATGTGTATAACCGTCAGGAAGCAGAGATAGAGGTCAAGCGCGAACCATTATCATTTTTGAAAGTGGACAGAGCAGAGACATCCTTTGGACCAGATGTGGATACATATGCTCCATGTGTATATGATAAGGCTGGTCAGCTGCTTCAGGGCATGATAGATGATGGAACATATATCATGGAGCGCAGACCAGTCTATTATATTTATGAGCTTATCATGGATGGCCGGCATCAGACAGGACTCGTGGCATGTTCTTCTATAGATGACTATATGAATGGAGTCATCAAGAAGCATGAGAATACCAGAGAGGACAAGGAGATAGACAGAATAAAGCATGTCGAGGCATGCGGAGCGCAGACGGGACCTATATTCCTTGCGTACAGAGCGATAGATAAGGTTGACGAGATCATCGATAGAGTGAAGAAGGGTGATAAGTTGTACGGCTTCACATCACCTGACGGGATCACTCACAACGTATGGATAATAGATGGCCAGGAAGATATAGACACCATCAGAGCTGCATTTGAAGGAGTGGACGATATCTATATAGCGGATGGACACCACAGGGCGGCATCGGCCGTCAAGGCGGGAATCCATATGAGAGAGAAGGATCCGGGATATACCGGGGATGAGGAATTCAATTATTTCCTCTCTGTACTTTTCCCTCATGACCAGCTTATGATCATGCCGTACAACAGAGTGGTAAAGGATCTCAACGGACATGACAAGCAGGAATTCATGGATGAGGTTTCAAAGATATTTGATGTGACAGCCAGTGATGTTCCGGTGGAACCACAGGTCAAAGGACAGGTGGGAATGTACATGGATGGAAGCTGGTACAGACTGGATGTCAGAGAAGGTATTGTTCCGGATGATGTCGTGGGCAGACTTGACGTATCGGTACTTCAGGATAATGTGCTTGCACCGATACTTGGAATACAGGATCCGAGAACTGATCAGAGGATCATGTTCGTAGGTGGAATCAGAGGACTTGCAGAGCTTGAGCGTCTGGTGGATGGAGGAATGGCGGTTGCATTCTCGATGTATCCGACATCCATCACTGAACTGTTCGACATTGCAGATGCGGGACTTCTCATGCCTCCAAAGTCAACGTGGTTTGAGCCAAAGCTCAGAAGCGGAATATTTATACACAAGATAGACTAACATTAGGAGAAGGGGTTTTATGGAGATATTTGTATTGAAATCAGATGAGGTTGCAGCGATAACAAGGGGTACGCATGGCAACCCTCATCATATTCTTGGTATGCACCAGTGTCTTAATGACTGCTATGTAAATGCATACCTTCCGAGGGCTACGGCTGCGTTTGTTCTCAGGATAAATGAAGAAACGGGCGAGCCGATATTTAAATATCCTATGACCGAGATAGGTTCACAGGGATTTTTTACAGTGAAGATCGAGGATAGCGGGGCATTTGCATATAAGCTCATAACAGAAGGCGAGCAGGCGGCTGAATTCTATGATCCGTATTCATTCGGATACAGCGTGGATCCGGTCAATGTCATGAAGGTGGTAAATGGAGACGATGGAATATTGTCGGATTTCCATGTAAAGGATCTGTTTGGAGCAAGACAGATCACGCTCGATGGTGTACAGGGTGTATCGTTCTGCATGAATATGCCGGGGGCAACCAGGGTCAGTGTGGTCGGAGATTTCAACGGATGGGATGGACGCGTGAATCCTATGAGAAGGATTGACTACACTGATATGTTTGAGCTGTTCATTCCGGGCGATCTCATGAATACCAGATACAAATTCGAGGCATTATACAGAGATGGAAATACAGATATATTTGCAGACCCTTACGCTGAGGTTTATGAGGTGGCACCGGGAAATGCGTCGGTACTTGCAAAGCTTGAGTATAGCTGGTCAGACTCTTCATATATGAAGAAGAGAGGCAGTGTATCTGCCCCGGTAAATATATATGAGGTCCACATGCCGACATGGAAGAGAAACTCAGATGGATATCCTCTTAACTATCTCGAATTTGGCAAAGAGGCTGCCATGTACGTGAAGAATATGGGATACAACTACATACAGTTTATGCCACTTATGGAATATAGAGATGACAATGGCTGGGGTTATGATACCGTGGGAATGTTCGCTCCGACATCGAGATTTGGATCACCTACGGAGTTCATGGCCATGGTCGATCATTTCCACAGCAAGGGGATAGGCGTTATCATGGATATGGTATCTGTGAGGGATGTGGATTGTATCGCATATTGGATAGATACATATCATCTGGACGGAGTAAGGCTGGAGGATGAGGAGCTTATCAGAGCGCTGAGAACAAACCTCGGTACTGCAGGTGATGATGTTATGACAGATCTCAGGTGGAATAATGAGGCTGTGTCCAGAGTGACAGATTTCATGATGATACCTCCTGTGAACAGAGGAAGCTTTACGGATTATACATGTGGTATACCATTTGATGAGAAGGATGATACCGTATGGGCGCTCAGCCATGATGAGGTTGCATATGAGCGTGGAAGTTACGCATCCAAGATGTCGGGTGGCTATGAGGACAAGTATGCTGATCTCAGACTTCTGTTTGGTCTCACCATGTCACTACCGGGAAGAAAGCTGACGTTTATGGGACAGGAATTAGGCGGATTTGCCGGGTTTGACGGAAGAACCCAGATCGACTGGTCGGTTCTTGAGTTCGATGCAAACAGCTATTTTCAGAAATATATAAAGGAACTCAACAAATTATACGATACAAAGAATGCTCTGTGCGGTGATGGCAGGGACCTTGCCGGCAGTGCACTTGATATACAGGAGAAGGGACAGGTAATATCATTTGTAAGACATGGTTTGGATGTCGCAGATGATGTGTATATTGTCTGCAACTTCGGACTTAAAAATGTGACAGGATATAAGCTTCCGGTTGAGACGGATGGAAAGTACAGAGAGATCTTCTCAAGTGATAACCTGAAATATGGAGGCGAGGGCAACAATAACAAAGGATATGAGACTGCTGCGGATGGCGTGATAGAAGTGAGTGCTCCTGCACTGTCATTTGCAGTGTTTGCCCATGTAAAATAGGAGGAATAGACATTTATGCTATTGATTGGTGATCTGTATAACATGGCGGCTGATACTGCGACCACAGAGAGTGTGGTCGGGGATGCTGTGAAGGAGGCAACGGATCAGGTGAGCATCATAGGACAATATATCCAGAAGCTTACAGACTGGTGCATGTCCAAGCTGGGCAGTATAGTAGTGGCGGTCATATTCATGGTTGTCTGCTTCAAGCTGGTGAAACTTCTGCTCAAGATACTCAGGAAGAGCTTCGAGAGATCAAAGCTTGATCCGAGTGTTGCAGGATTTTTCATATCGGCGGTCAAGATCGTCATGAATGTTTTGATCGTGCTCACTGCGGCGAGTATCGTGGGATTTCAGATCACATCATTCATAACCATACTCGGTACAGCAGGCGTTACCCTTGGACTTGCACTCCAGGGAAGTCTGTCAAATCTTGCGGGCGGGCTGCTGATACTCATACTGAAGCCATTCAGGGTCGGAGATTATATAGTGGAGAACAATACCCACTGTGAGGGAACAGTAGTGTCCATAGATATATTCTATACAAGACTTATAACCCTCGACAACAAATCAGTCGTCATACCGAATGGCAACATATCCAATACATCCCTTGTGAATGTGACTGAGCACGATATGAGGAGAGTGGAGATACCATTTTCCGTTGCGTATGACTCCGATATGGAGAAGGTCAAGAGAGTCACACTTGAGACCATAAAGGATGTTGACGGTTTCCTTAAGGATGAGCAGGTTCTCTTCTATATAGATGAATTTGCTGACAGCGGTATCAATATGTATGTGAAGTTCTATGCGACGATAGAGAAGTTTTTCGATGCCAAGTGGGATGCCATGTGGAAGCTCAAGAAGGCATTTGATGAGAACGGCATAGAGATTCCGTTCAATCAGGTGGATGTGCACATGAGACAATAGTTCATTAACACACATAAAATGCTTGATTTCTTGCAAAAATAAAGGCAATCGAGTATAATCATGTGGATGTAGGTATCAAAGACTGTGTATTTACTGCACAGTCTTAATATAAATTTGTTTAAGGAGTGATTGATATGACAAAGATTGATATTATCTCAGGCTTCCTTGGGGCCGGTAAGACAACGTTGATCAAGAAACTTATTGAGCAGGCATTTAAGGGCGAGAAGCTGGTTCTCATAGAGAACGAGTTTGGTGAGATAGGAATCGATGGCGGTTTCCTGAAGGATGCCGGCGTTCAGATCACAGAGATGAACTCAGGTTGTATCTGTTGTTCACTGGTCGGAGATTTTGGTACTGCACTCAAGCAGGTTATCACAGATTACACGCCTGACAGGATCATCATTGAGCCGTCAGGAGTTGGTAAGCTGTCTGATGTTATCAAGGCAGTAAAGGATGTATCAGGCAATCTTGATGTTGAGCTCGACAGCTACACAACAGTTGCCGATGTGTCAAAGGTTAAGATATATATGAAGAACTTCGGTGAGTTCTTCAATAACCAGATCGAGAGTGCCAACACTATCATCCTGAGCAGAACACAGACAACCACACAGGATAAGATCGAGAAGGCTGTAGCCATGATCAGAGAGAAGAACGATCATGCAACCATCATCACAACTCCATGGGATGAGATCGATGGAGCAGCCATCAGAGAGGCTATGCAGAACTACAAGTCTCTTGAGGAGACAATGATGGATGAGGCTAAGAAGGGACATGATCATGACCACGACCACGGTGATGAGTGCACATGTGGCTGTCACGACCATGACCATCATCACGACCATGATGACGACCATGAGCATCATCACGACCACGATGAGCACGAGCATCACCACGATCACGATGACCACGATCATCATCATGATCACGACCATGGCGATGAGTGTACATGTGGCTGCCATGACCATGATCACCACCATCATCACGCAGATGAGGTATTTACAAGCTGGGGCAAGGAGACTCCTCACAAGTACAATGAGGACAAGCTCAGAGAGATCCTTGACACTCTGGCTGACACAGAGAAGTACGGTGTTATCCTCAGAGCAAAGGGTATCGTTCCTAGCGATGCAGGTGAGTGGCTGTACTTTGATCTTGTACCAGGCGAGTTCGAGATCAGAAAGGGCAAGGCTGACATCACTGGTAAGCTTTGCGTAATAGGAAGCAAGCTTAAGGAGGACGACCTTGCAGAATTGTTCGAGGTTTAAGCAGGTTGTTCTATGATAAGGAGTTAATATGATGGGACGTCAGAATAAAGAGATACCTGTATATGTGTTCATGGGATTCCTTGAGAGTGGCAAGACAACATTTGCCAAGGAGACCCTGATGGACAGAGGCTTTACAGGTGGAGCCAAGACACTTCTTCTCGTCTGTGAGGACGGAGAGGAGGAGTATGATCTTGAGGCTCTGAAGAAGGCTAATATATATACAGAGTTCATAGAGGAAGATCAGCTCACCACAGACCATCTCCTTGACCTTCAGGACAAATACAATCCGGAGCAGGTCATGATCGAGTACAATGGTATGTGGAAGCTCGATAAGATATTTGAGATAAGGGTTCCAAAGGGATGGACAGTTGTCCAGGTCATCTCATTTGTGAATGCGGAGACATACGATGTGTATTCACAGAACATGAAGGCAACCATGGTTGAGCAGTTCAACAGTGCGGACATGGTCATCTTCAACAGGTGTGATGAGAATTCCAAGATACCTGAGTGGAGAAGATCCATCAAGGCGGTGAACAGAAGAGCACAGATCATCTTTGAGATGAAAGATGGCTCCATTGCACCTGAGACAAATGAACCTGAGGATCTGCCATACGATGTGAGCGCAGATGTGATAGAACTGCCGGATGACGATTTCGGTATCTGGTATGTGGATGCATCTGACATGAAAGAGAGATACGACGGCAAGAAGATCCACTTCAAGGCCATGGTATTTAGACCAAAGCAGTACGGCAGCAATGCATTTGTTCCTGGAAGATTCGCCATGACATGCTGTGTTGAGGATATCCAGTTTGTCGGATTCAAGTGCTATTATCAGGGTGCTAAGAATCTTGTGGACAGACAGTGGGTTGATGTCACAGCCAAGATAGGCTACGAGTATTACCCAGATTTTGAAGGTGAAGGACCTGTTCTCACAGCAGAGAAGGTCACACTCACAAGTGCACCTGATGAAGAGGTAGTATATTTCAGTTAAGAGTTGAGCAGCTCCCTGAATACATGATATTTGATGTATCCGGGGAGCTTTTTTTGTGCGGACGGGGAATGCCGGAAGAGCTTTGACGTGTCCTTACGAAAGTGTAAGTTGCGTTATTTACCGGCAGAATTTATTATAAGTTTAGTGTAAAAAATAAAGTCAAATTGGAAGGAAAGACTTATGATCAGATCGGCGAAACTTGCGTGTGGCGGTGCGGTTGCACTTATGCTGCTTGGAGGTATGATCTGTCCAGCTATGGCGGAAACGAACACAGATAGTGCATATGGACGGGTTGAACAGAGGATAATTGAAAATAACCCTGATTTTGATATACAGCTAAAGTATGGACTCAATGGATATGCGGTAAATGACAGAGGCAGTGTTATCAGGCTGGATATTGTGTGTGACACAGATTTTGCGGGAAATGTGTCTGTGCAGACGAGCTATTCCGAGGGTTTTGGCACAAAGAATATGACATATGCCAAAGATGTGGAATTCAAGGCGGGTGAAAATACAACGCTGGAATTCTGTGTCGACAATATGGGCTCCGGCATAGCAAAGGTTGAGATCAAGGACAGCGACGGAGTGCTGGTGTACTCAGAGCGGGATTCGCTGAGTATAGAGGGCAATGATATGGTAGCCGCAGTGGGAGTGATTAGTGACAGACAGGATGCCATGTCTTATATAGAGGATGTTTCCATGGACAATGTGTATGATAATGCAAAGGTAGAGACGGTTGCATTGTCACCTTCAGATATTCCTGAGTCCGAGGAGGGAATGGAGGCTATAGAGTATCTGTTGGTGGATGATTATGATCTGTCGGGCTTGTCAGAGAAGCAGAGTGCTGCCATAAAACAATGGGTGTACAGTGGTGGAGCTATGATACTGGCAAAATCGTCAGGTGAAAATGAACTCAGCAGCTTTGACGGGGACTTTGTCTCCGCTGTTAATGACACACAAAAGGTACATGAGCTGGACGGCTCAGATGGGTACTATCTGAATATGGGACATGGCAGGATCGTGGTGCTCCCATATTCGCTTGCACAGACTGATGAGAAGGATAAGACTGCCCAGGCGCAGGCTGCTCTGGAGGCGGGCTTTACGGATATGACACATAACTGGATCGATGGAGGCTGGTATTATGGAGGCACATATTATGGATATGATGTGGCAAATGCAGCAAACAAGAGAAAGACCCCGTCACCTGTTGTCATTATGATCGTGCTGATCATATATATCATTGTGTGTGGCCCTGTGGCGTACATCGTCCTCAGCAGGCTCAAAAAGAAGGAGCTCATATGGGGAGTTATCCCGGTATGTGCAATTATCGGTACATGCGCCATATATATGGTAAGCCTCAAGTACAGAGTTACAAAGCCTATCGGACTTACATTTGTGGCTGCGGATATAAGCGGTGATACCAAGCGGGAGAACGCATATTCATATATAATAGGCGGAAAATCTGGACAATACAAGATAGACATCAACAGCAAATATTCCAACATCGAGGTGGATAATTCCATGGAATCCAGCTTTTATGACAATCTCAATGCGGTAAAAAATGATGGAAAAGATGGCGTTACACTGAATTATTACGGCAATCGTTCATTTGGCACTATATCAGCTAATGCAAGCTTTGCTGGAAGCAACGATATTGGAAGGATTCGGAAGAATTTGACATTATATACAGATGGCTTTGAGGGAACATTGACAAATGACACCTCGTACGATGTGGAGAATCTTGTGGTCATGTCCGAGGGATATTATTACGTTGCTGATGTCCTGAGAGCGGGAGATACCATACGGATAAGCAGGAAGAATACCCACAAATTTGACGGCGGCTCCATACTTGACGGAATGAGATCATATTACACGAAGAAGTATGGTGAGGATTATTTCGGAGATGATGAATCGTCGGCGGAATGGTCCGGAAATTATTACATGCAGCTCCGGCTTGCCCAGTACAGTAGACTCGCTGCAGATGACGGCGTTGTGGCTGTGTGGGGAACCATACAGCGGGATCCGGATATGATGAGTGATGCCGATACGGAAAATTATGGCAGCTATATGGTATACGACATAGATACCCTTAAATATGAGGATGTGGATGGAGTTTATTATTACAGCATTTATGACAGGGATGAGAATGGAATCGGCGGATCAGATTATGGTGATGACGATCTGTTGATGTATTCTGAAACCGTGGACGTTAACATCAGATTTGGCAAGAATGATGATATAACGGAACTGATATACGATAAGACCCAGGCGGGAAGCGGCAAGAACAAGGTCGTAGTGCAGATGCTCAACAGAGAGACCGACGAATATGACACGGTATTTGCCGATGGACAGACGATCATAAAGGGGCAGGAACTTGACAAATATATGTCGGACGGATGCCTGGCTATGAGATTTATATCTCCTCAGCAGGGAGATTATTATGTGGACAGTTACCTTCCACATATCAGTGCGAGGGGAGGTGTCCGGTAATGGTTGATATAGAAGAACTCACCAAGAGATATGGAAAGTTTGTTGCGCTCGATCATATGAACCTTCATATTGATAAGGGCGAGATATTCGGATTTGTCGGACCAAATGGTGCCGGTAAGACGACAACCATGAGGATCATGTGCGGACTCCTTAAAGCCACATCGGGAAAGGTCACCATAGACGGTGTAGACGCACTTGGCAGACCTGCGGATGTGAAACGGAAGATAGGATATGTTCCTGACTTTTTCGGTGTGTACGACAATCTGAAGGTCATGGAGTACATGGATTTTTATGGCTCCATGTACGGCATGAGCAAGCGGGAAGTGGAGAAGGTCGCAGATAAATATCTGGAGCTTGTCGCCATTCAGGATAAAAAGGACGAGTTCGTCGACAGCCTTTCAAGAGGTATGAAGCAGAGACTTTGTGTAGCAAGAGCGCTCATACATGATCCCGAGCTTCTGGTGCTCGATGAGCCGAGTTCGGGTCTGGATCCAAGGTCAAGACATGATATGAAGAATATACTGCGTGATCTGAAGGAGATGGGCAAGACCATCGTGATAAGCTCGCATATTCTGCCGGAGCTTTCAGAGATGTGTACGAGTATAGGTGTCATAGACCACGGAAAGATAGTGGCCAGCGGAAGCGTGGATGAGATTGTAAATGGTGATAAGAACATGCCTCCTGTAAGGATAAAGGGATATATGTTGGGACTTGATGCGGAGGCCTCAGCCAACAGGATATCTGTCATTGTGAAGGAAAGATTCAATGTGGATCGCATAAGTATACAAGATGGAGAAATTCTTGTCTATTATTCAGGCACGAGGGAGTCTGACGCCGAGCTTCTCAGAAGTCTTGTGGACAACGGTGTGCACGTTCATCAGTTTTTCAGGGAGAAGGAAGATCTGGAATCCCTGTTCCTTAAGATTACGGGAGGTGAGAATCGTGGCGCGAAGAACAATTATTAATCCCATATTGAAGAAGGATATTCTGGTAAATGCGAGAAGTGCCAGAATGGTCGTGACGATAACAGTCATCAACTGCCTGTTTGCGCTGGTTGTCGGAATGCTCTTCATGACGAGCAGAGGCTCAGCATATCAGGTATATTATTCAAATATTGCACAGATGTTTCCTGTGCTTGCGGTGTGTGAGCTGTGCATAATAGGACTCATAGTTCCGATAATCACATCCACCTCGATATCCGGTGAGAGGGAGAGACAGACGCTTGAGATCATGCTGACGACTCCGGTAAGACCTATATCGATAGTTGCCGGAAAGCTCCTGTCGGCAGTTGCCACCACGGCAATGTATGTCATAGCAACTCTTCCGTTTATGGCGGTTGCATTCATAGTTGGAGGAATGGGCTGGGACGAACTGTTCAAATACCTTGGAATGGTTCTCTTTATAGATATATACGTTGGTAGTATCGGAATATTTTACTCCTGCGTGAAGAGAACTTCTGTGTCGGCGGCCATATCAACCATAGTGACTATAGCCACTATTGTGTTTTTATCATGTGCGATAGGAAAAGTTTTTGAATCTATGATGTATATGTCGGACGGTTCAAGAAGCAGTTATGCTGCTTATATGATGGGAAAGGCAGTGTGCTATGCAGTCAATCCTGCCATATGGATAGCAGAAAATTTCGTCAGATTGCTCGAGGATGAATCTGTGGTGGAAACTATGACGGGATACGGTAAATACACGAATTTCGTGGTGGATCATATGGCCGTGATCTCAGTGTGTGTGAATCTCGCAGCATCATTTGTGCTGCTTAAGGTGGCTTCGGTGAAGCTGATTAAGGGCGGCAGAAAAAGGAAAAAGTCAAGGATATGATATTCCAAACAGGTATACAAAATGGAGTTTGACTTGTGTTTGATTATGGGATATCCTTTTTAGTGTAATATGTGCTCCGATGGAGAGGCTGCTCGGCAGAGCGGGAAGGAGCACTTGCTTATGTATAGTAAAGTATTAAGTGGACTTGTACAGGGAATCGACGGGACGCTCATATCAGTGGAGACGGATATACACGATGGGCTTCCCGTTATGAATATGGTCGGATACCTGTCCTCCTGCGTGAAGGAAGCAGGAGAACGGGTCCGGACTGCACTGCGCAATTCCGGTTTCAACATTCCTCCGAAGAGAATAACGATCAATCTCTTTCCGGCGGATATCAGAAAGGAAGGCACTGCCTTCGATCTGCCCATCGCAGCGGGTATGCTGGCGTCCATGGGCGTTATTCCAACAGACAATATAAAGAACATACTTATCCTTGGAGAGCTGGGGCTTGACGGACATGTGAATACGGTGAGCGGTGTGCTGTCCATAGTTCACTCTGCGTACAGCGAAGGTGTGAGGAGCTGTATAGTGCCGGCGGGGAATTCCAGGGAGGCCGCCATTATACGTGGGATGACTGTTATACCGGTCACAAGTATAGGAGAGCTGGTCGATCACTTGAGTGGTATACAGACCATAGAGCCTGAATATGTTGATGTAGAAGCCATGCTGGATACGTCAGGGGATGAAGCTGAAGTGGATTTCTCTGAGGTAATGGGGCATGAATCCCTTAAACGTGGAGTGGAGATAGCCGCGGCGGGAATGCACAACATACTCATGACAGGCCCCGCCGGGGCAGGCAAATCCATGATAGCCAGACGTATCCCGACGATACTTCCGAGACTCAGCCTTGAGGAGAGTATAGAGATAACGAAGGTGTACAGTGTGGCGGGGCTTCTGGATGAATCCTGTCATATAATAAACCGCCGTCCATTCCGGGCACCTCATCATACGATATCCCTGCATGCCCTGTCCGGCGGCGGGCATAATCCGAGACCAGGAGAGATCAGTCTTGCACACGGTGGTGTGCTGTTTCTCGATGAGCTGCCGGAGTTTAACCGGAACGTGCTCGAGGTCATGAGACAGCCCCTTGAGGACGGTGAGGTCAGTATATCAAGGCTTGGTGGAATATACAGATTTCCTGCGGACTTCATGCTGGTTGCGGCGAGAAATCCATGCCCCTGCGGACAGTACCCGGATATGAACAGGTGTACATGCACGGTCAGGCAGATCAGGAATTATAATGCCAGGATAAGCAAGCCTCTGCTTGACAGGATAGATATAAATGTGGATGTTAGGAAGGTGGACTGCAGACAGTTATTTGGTGGCCGGACAGGGAAGAATTCAGCAGAAATGAGGGAGAGTGTGCTGAGAGCCCAGAGGATACAGAGTGAAAGGTTCAGCGGTGAAAATATACGGTTCAATTCCCAGATGGATTCGGCATTATGTAGTAAATATGTAGTGCTTGACGGCGAGGCAAAGAATTTCATGGAGGACTGTTTTGCCGATATGGATATGACTGCGAGAGGAGCATACAGGGTACTCAAGATAGCCAGGACTATTGCGGATCTCGATGGAGATCCTGAGGTCTGGATAAAACACCTGAGAGAAGCGGTGTTCTTCAGAAATGCGGACATTCAGGGAGGTGTGTGACATGACGGAGGAATTACTTTATCTCTGGTTTGGGATGATAAGCAGGATGACTCACACTGTGAAGATGAACGTTGCCATGAAATACGGAGGTATAAGAGGACTGTGGAACACTTCTGAGGAACAGCTTCGGGATGAACTCACACAGGCTCAGGCTGACGGATTCCTTGAACACAGGGATGCCGGGAAAGTTGCGGCATATGCAGAGGAGCTTCGAAGAAATGACATTACATATATTTATCCGGGACATAAGCTGTATCCCGGGAAGCTGTATGATATACCGGATCCCCCTATGCTTCTGTTTGCAGCAGGGGATGTGGATGTGCTGGCGGATCTGGACCCTGCGGTTGCGGTGGTAGGGGCAAGAAAGGCCTCTGTGTACGGAAGGGAAGCTGCCGACAGGCTGTCGGGGGAGCTTGCAGCATCAGGGGTTACTATAGTCAGTGGAATGGCACTGGGAATAGATGGTGCTGCGCACAGAGCTGCCATGAAGGCCGGAGGAAAGACTGTGGCTGTGCTCGGAAGTGGTATAAATGTTCCGTATCCGAGGGAGAACTATGATATATATCACGACATAAGAAATGGCGGCGGAGTAGTGCTGTCGGAATGTGGGCTTGACATAAGACCGGATGCTTTCAGATTCCCGTACAGGAACAGGATAATCAGTGGACTTTCGTCCGGTGTGCTCGTCGTTGAGGCGAGGGAAAAAAGCGGTTCTCTGATCACTGCGGACCAGGCGCTGGAGCAGGGGCGGGAAGTGTATGCTGTTCCCGGGAGGATCACGGATTCGGGCAGCAGAGGCTGTAACGGACTTATCAGAATGGGGGCGGTGTGTGTCACACAGGTGGAGGATATACTTGATGAAATGGGCATAAACCGAGCTGAATCAAAGGCGTTTAACAAAAATTTACTTGCGCCTGCAGAGAAAAAAGTGTATAGTTGTGTACGTTTGGAATCAAGGCATATAGATGATATATGCTTCGAGACTGGGATTTCAGTGTCTGAGGTGACTCAGATATTGTATGAATTAGAACAGAAAAGATTGATAAAACAGTTGGTAAGAAATTATTATGTCAGAGCCTGACCATGAAAATGAACACTGCCGGAAGATGCTCTGGGATGATAAGAATTACAGGAAACCTACAGAAAGGACAGATAGCTATGGCAAAAAATCTTGTTATTGTTGAGTCTCCGGCTAAAGCTAAGACAATAAAAAAGTTTCTTGGATCAAACTATGAGGTGATTGCTTCGAATGGCCATGTGAGAGATCTGCCAAAGAGTCAGATGGGAATAGACGTCGATAATGATTTCGAGCCCAAATATATCACTATAAGGGGTAAAGGTGATATCCTTGCCGCTCTGAGAAAAGCGGTTAAGAAGGCCGACAAGATCTATCTCGCAACTGACCCGGACCGTGAGGGAGAGGCTATATCCTATCATTTGATGAAAGCACTTAAGCTGGAGAATAAGGATTACAAGAGAATTACGTTCAATGAGATCACAAAGAATGCGGTAAAGAATTCTATAAAGCAGGCAAGGGACATAGACATGAACCTTGTGGATGCCCAGCAGGCGAGACGAGTGCTCGACAGACTTGTTGGTTACAAGATCAGCCCGGTTCTCTGGGCAAAGATCAAGAGAGGTCTTTCTGCCGGACGTGTACAGTCTGTTGCACTCAAGCTCGTGTGTGACAGGGAGAAGGAGATAAATGATTTTATCCCGCAGGAATACTGGACACTGGACGCGAATCTGACTGGCGGCAAGCTCAAGAAGCCTATCACGTTCAAGTTTACCGGAGATGGTAAGAATAAGGAAGAGATATCAGGCAGAGCGGCACTCGATGAGATACTCAGCGGTCTTCAAGATGGAGAGTACGTTGTAAAGTCCATAAAAGAGAGTGAGAGAAACAAGAAGGCACCGCTGCCATTTACAACAAGTACGCTGCAGCAGGAGGCTTCATCGAAGCTCAATTTTGCGACATCCAAGACGATGAGAATCGCACAGCAGCTCTATGAGGGAGTTGATATCAAGGGCCGTGGAACGATAGGTCTCATAACATACCTGAGAACAGATTCCACTAGAATATCAGAGGAAGCAGTTGCTGCTGCTGACAAATATATAACGGACAATTTCGGTGAGATATATATTGGCGATTCAAATGGACGCGCCAAGACAGACAAGAAGATACAGGATGCTCATGAGGCTATCAGACCTACAGATGTGACTCTGTCACCGGTCATGGTAAAGGAACAGCTCTCAAGGGATCAGTTCAGACTGTATCAGCTCATATATAATCGTTTCCTTGCAAGCCAGATGGCGGGGGCGGTATATTCTGTCAAGAGTGTAAAGGTAAGCTGCGGCGATGCGACATTCCAGACATCTGCATCAAAGATAGCATTTGACGGATTCCTTGCTGTATACAATCTGGACAATGACAGAGGAGAGACAGTTGCGGGAATCAACAATCTTGCTGAGGGCGATGTGCTGGAGCTTGACGGCTTTGAGGAGAAACAGCATTTTACACAGCCGCCTGCAAGATATACAGAGGCATTGCTTGTCAAGACATTGGAGGAGCTTGGAATTGGAAGACCAAGTACCTATGCTCCAACCATATCGACCATACTTGCGAGAAGATATATAACGAAGGAACAGAAGAAGTTATATGTGACAGCCATAGGTGATGCGGTTAACCAGAGCATGGAGCAGGCGTTCCCGGTTATCATAGATGTGAATTTCACGGCTAACATGGAGTCCCTTCTCGATAAGATAGGAGAGGGAACTGTGGACTGGAAAGTGGTTGTCCGCAATTTCTATCCGGATCTCGACGAGGCGGTGAAGAAGGCGGAGGCAGAACTTGAGTCCATCAAGATAGAGGATGAGGTGTCCGAGGAAGTGTGTGACGTGTGTGGACGAAACATGGTCATCAAGTATGGTCCTCACGGCAAATTCCTGGCGTGTCCTGGATTCCCTGAGTGCAGATTTACAAAGCCGTTCTACGAGAAGATAGGTGTTACCTGTCCTAAGTGTGGCGGAGACGTGGTCATCAAGACGACGAGAAAGGGCAGAAGATACTATGGATGTATCAATGCACCTGAGTGTGATTTCATGTCATGGGCAATGCCAAGCAATGAGAAATGTCCTGAATGTGGAAAGTACATGATAGTAAAGGGCAATAAGCTGGTATGCTCAGATCAGGAGTGTGGTTATACCTGCAACAACAAGGCGGCGGAGACTGCTGATAAATAATTAAGATATAAGATATGTGACAGACAGATTCCTAATTGGAGACAATTAGTGAATTTGTCTGTTTTTTTGTTGAATTGTAGAAAAATTAAAAGAAGTGTATGGTTGTCATAATTATTAAAATTGTGTCGAAAAAAAGACTGACCACTATATGTTGTGGCTGAAAAATCCAGTAAAATCAACACTTTCTTAAATCTTTGTTTTTAGGACAACTTTACATAAAATATGGTTGTTATGTCAATCTTGTTGTGGTAGAATCACAAATAGTCATAATATTTCGAGCAAAAGATACTTTTTGTTACATAAAAAAATGGAGGATAACTTATGAGTGTACAATTGTTAGATAAAACACGAAAAATCAACAAGTTATTGCACAATAACAATTCACATAAGGTTGTTTTTAATGACATTTGTGATGTGCTCAGCGACATTCTTGCTTCAAACGTGATGGTAATAAGCAAGAAGGGCAAGATACTCGGACTCAAGAACAGAGAGGATATTCCGGAGATCCATGAGCTCATTGAGGGTAAGGTAGGAAGTCTCATAGACAACATGCTCAACGAGCGTCTTCTTCTCGTCCTGTCCACTAAGGAGAATGTTAATCTGACGACACTTGGATTTGATGGAAAGGATATAGACAAGTATCATGGTCTGCTCCTTCCTATTGATATAGCAGGAGAGAGACTTGGAACTCTGTTTCTGTACAGACTTCAGACTGAGTACGATATAGATGACATCATTCTTGGCGAATATGGAACCACCGTTGTGGGACTTGAGATGATGCGGGCGCTCAATGAGGAGAATGCTGAGGAAAACCGCAAGCTGGCCATAGTGAGATCAGCGATCAACACTCTGTCGTTTTCAGAGCTGCAGGCGATCAAACACATTTTTTCCGAGCTTGACGGCGAAGAGGGAATACTGGTGGCAAGCAAGGTCGCAGACAGGGTAGGCATAACAAGATCGGTTATAGTGAACGCACTCAGAAAGTTTGAGAGCGCAGGTGTTATCGAGGCGAGATCATCGGGAATGAAGGGCACGTACATAAAAGTGCTGAATGATGTGGTGTTTGATGAACTGAAGAATGCCTGAGAACAGAATTATAAATACATCGAAAAGGAGAGACATATATGATACCGGCAATAGTGACATTGATAGTAGGTGTAGCGATAGTGATAGTAAGCTTTTTCCTTACTGACGGTCCAAAAGAGAATACAGAGAATTCTGTGATGGATGAGAGCAGGGAGAATCTGGAGAAGAAGCTTGATGAGTATTGTGACAGCCTTGTAGAGAAGAAGAAGAATGAGCTGAAGAAACAGGGCGAAGCTGTGAAATCAGACATGAAAAATGGCCTTGATGAGGTCAGGGAGTCATCGAAAAAAGAGCTTGCTGAGATGAGAGAGAGTTCAAAGAAGGAAATGAGTGAGCTCATGGACAGCACAAGGAAGGAGCTGGATGAATTCAGAGCCGGCACAGTCAAGGCAAATGAGACAGCCCAGGCTGATACCCAGAAGAAGATAGATGATGCAGTCAAGGCATACGAGGAGGGTATAGAGGCTGCAAAGAAGAAGATGCAGACAGAGCTTGAGGCTTGTGAGAAACAGTTGTCAGAGAAGGCCAAGAAGCAGATGATAGATTACATCAACCAGAGCCTTAAGGATGCATACGAGGCATATGATCCGGATGACACCAGCGAGAAAGAGCCTGTGACATACGATGAGCCTGAGACTGTAGAGACTTCCGAGTCAGAGCCTGCGGAGGCAGATAACGGATCAGAGAAGACTGAGCCGGATGCAGAGAAAGCTCAGTCAGAAAATGATTCTCAGGCAGCAGATAAGACAGAGACAGCAGATGGAGCTGAGACTAAAGCTGATGCTGAAGCAGAAGATGACGTAAGGACAGACGGTATCGCTGACAATGATAAGTCGGAGACATCCGAGGGTGAAGCGCAGAAAGAGAATACCGGGTCAGAGAGCAGCACTGAGGCTGCTGCAGATGCAGAGGCTGCCGAGAAAGCAGTCAGTGTGGAGGATGCACCGGTAACAGACAGTGCATTTACAGTGGTAGAGGCTGAAAATCCTGAGAAGGCAGCCGCAGCAATCGCTGAGAATAACAATGCTGCCAGATCTAGAAACAATCGTTCAAAGAAGAGAAAAAAGAAGAAAGCCGCTCAGAACAAGGTTGTTGATATATGGGATGAAGGCACAGATGTAGAGTCACAGGTTGCAGACCTGCACAAGAAGGGACTCAGCATCATGGAGATCGCAAACAAACTTGGAATAGGAGTTGGAGAGGCTAAGGTTATGATAGACAAGATCAATGAGGCTGACAAACAGTAATCAGTCCGGGAGGTAAGCTATGTATAAAAAAAGTTATTTCAGAGGCCTTGGTACAGGGCTGGTGATAGGAGCACTTACCATGACTGTTGCGTTTAATTTTGGAAATGCCGGAAAAACTGATTCAGGTCAGGGCAAGACGGCGGTCGTAAGTCAGCAGCAGGATAAGAGCACAGAGGATTCTTCCACAGAGACGACAACAGAGAAGAAGACCGAGGATAAGACGACAGAAAAGACAACGACAGAGAAAGTAACCACGGAAAAGAATGCCAATGCCGATAAGACTACAACAGAGACAGGCAAGTCAGAAAATGGCAAGAGCGATGCAGAGAGCGGCAGTGGAAGCAACAGTGGTACGACCGGAAGCTCCGACAAGTCAAATGGAATCGGCACAACAGATAACAACGGAGGCCTTTCTGATAAGACAGAGAGAGTTCCATCTGCCAAGGACAACGGCTATACAGAGGATAAGAATTCGCAGACCGGTTCAGGAAGCAGCACAAATAAGACTACCGAGGCGGCGACAGAGGCTGTGAAAGCGAGTGCCATCAAGTATGACAATGGCGGCGGAGAGATCACATTTGGAGCCGGCACATCAGCATACGAGATATGCCAGTTGCTTGGACAGATAGGCATCAGGGATGCAGATGAGTATTACGACTGGCTGCTCAGGTCAGGATATTCAGGCAGTCTTGTGCCTGGAACATATACATTCACCGGCAATGAGACAAATGGCGGAATAGTATGGATACTATTAGGTAATCAGTAAAGATACGAGAAAAGGGAGGAGTAATCAATTATGGGAGACAATATGAATAATGAGGAGATGGGATATCCGGGACAGCGTTTCAGTGCGGGTAGTGGTAGTAGTATGGATCCGTTTGCGCCAAATCCGGCAGCCTTGCAGTATGTACCGAATGAATTTGGAATAACTCACAGTGAGACCAGTCCTATGTACCGGTATAACAATCCGGCTGAACCGGATTGTGGAGCTGCCTCACAGACGGACAACTATTATCCGAGACAGCAGTACGGTCAGAATCATCAGTATGGCCAGAACCAGATGTATGGTCAGAATCCACAGTATGGACAGAACCAGATGTATGGACAGAGTCAGCCATATGGCCAGGGCTACGATCAGGAGACTATGAATCCACAGGGGAAAAAAGCAAAGAGTTCCGGATCAAATGTTCTGGCAGGACTGGTAGGAGCGTTTCTTGGATCACTGGTCGGAGTTGTGCTCTGGCTTGTTGTGTATAAGCTTGGTTATATCGCAGGCATATCAGGAGCGGTTATGGTCATATGTGCCATGATGGGGTACAACAAGTTTGGAAAGAAACTTGACCTGAAGGGCATAATAATCTGCGTAGTGTTGTGTATAGGAATGATATACATTTCAGAGAGACTGAGTGTCAGCATGGAATTATATCAGGAATTTAGTGATTATGGATATGATGTGAGCTTCTTTGACTGTTATAAGAGTATGTATGATGTGCTGGATGCTGCAGATACTATGAGTTCATTCTGGGGTGAGCTTGCGGTCGGTTATCTTCTGTTTGTTGTAGCCAGTGTTTCATATATAATAAACAGCATCAGGACAAGAGCAAAATAGAACACGGACCGGCAGACAGAATACTTCTTATAAAACATATATTTTCAGAAAAAAGTGCTTGAATGCACTTTTTTTTTGTGTTACAATGTCGATTGCGTGAGTGCGCATAACAAATATACATGCTGGTTGATAGTTGGCGTGGTGCCTGTGCTCGGGTGGTCCAAAGAGTTGATGCCGGCAGAAGATTTTAACCATGGAGGTAGAAAAAATGAGCGTTATTTCAATGAAGCAGTTATTAGAGGCAGGTGTACATTTCGGACACCAGACAAGAAGATGGAACCCTAAGATGAAGCCATACATCTACACAGAGCGTAATGGTATCTACATCATCGATCTTCAGAAGTCAGTAGGAATGGTTGACGATGCTTACAATGCAATCGGTGATTGTGTTGCAAACGGTGGAACAATCCTTTTCGTTGGTACAAAGAAGCAGGCTCAGGACTCAATCAAGAGCGAGGCAGAGCGTTGCGGTATGTACTATGTAAATGAGAGATGGCTTGGAGGTATGCTTACAAACTTCAAGACAATCCAGACAAGAATCGCTACTCTTAAGAAGTACGAGGAGATGGAGCAGGACGGTACATTTGACGTTCTTCCTAAGAAGGAAGTTATCCAGATCAAGAAGGAGATGGAGAAGCTCGAGAAGAATCTTGGCGGTATCAAGAACATGAAGAGAATCCCAGACATGATCTTCGTTGTTGATCCTAAGAAGGAGAGAATATGTATCCAGGAGGCTCAGTCACTTGGAATTAAGCTTGTTGGTATCGCTGATACAAACTGTGATCCAGAGGAGCTTGATTATGTAATCCCTGGTAACGACGACGCTATCAGAGCTGTAAAGCTTATCGTTTCAAAGATGGCAGACGCTGTTATCGAGGCTCAGCAGGGTGTTGATGCTGATTCAGTAGATGAGGCAGAGGCTGAGGAGGCTGCAGAGGAGTAATCTGTAGTTGATATTGATCATCATTGATTATAATTAATAAATGATTATAAAAGGTAACGGGGTAATATAAAAAGTATTATCCCGTGACTTTTAAAGAGACATATACAGGCTGAAAAAGCTTTAATAAAACGACATAACCATTATTATGATATGTCAATATTCAAATTTGGAGGTAAAATAAGATGGCAATCACAGCAGCTCAGGTTAAAGAGTTAAGAGAGCTCACAGGTGCCGGTATGATGGATTGCAAGAAGGCACTTGCAGAGACTGATGGTAATATGGAAGCAGCAGTAGATGTACTTCGTAAGAGCGGTGCAGTTAAGGCTGAGAAGAAGGCAAGCAGAATCGCAGCAGAGGGTATCTGCCGTGCAGCAGTTAATGGTACAACAGGTGTTGTTGTAGAGGTTAACTCAGAGACAGACTTCGTTGCTAAGAACGAGATATTCCAGACATTTGTTCAGCAGATCGCTGATCAGGCACTTGCTTCATCACTTGTTGGTGGCAAGGATGGCGAGGATGTTGAGGCACTTCTCGGAGAGAATGGTCTTAAGGAAGCCCTTGTTGACAAGACAGCAACAATCGGAGAGAAGTTATCATTCCGTAGATTCCAGAAGCTTTCAGGCGATGTAGTAGTTGACTACTTACACGGCAATGGAAGAATCGGTGTTATCGTAGCTGGTAACGGCGCAAGCGATGACGCTGCTAAGGAAGCACTCAAGAACGTAGCTATGCAGATCGCAGCTATGAACCCACAGTACATCAGCAGAGCTGATATCTCAGCAGACGCTATGGCTAAGCTTAAGGAGATCACAGTTGACAGTGCACTTAATGCACCTGATACACTTCCAAAGCCAATCCTTAACAAGCTTATCGCAAAGGCTGTTGACGGCGTATGGAGCGCAGAGGATGTAGCTATCTACGAAGAGAAGAAGAGCAACATGAACTTCTTATTCAACTTCCTTTCAAAGGAGGCAAAGGCACAGCTTGCAGAGCTTGCTATCGCTGATAAGGATGTTATCGTTGCAGATAAGATCTTCAATGGTCTTGTTGAGGGACGTATCTCAAAGCAGGTTAAGGAGATCAGCCTTCTTGATCAGGTATACGTTAAGGCTGAGGATGGCAAGCAGACAGTTGCCAAGTACCTTGAGTCAGTTAACAAGGATCTCAAGATCGCCAGCTTCGTTCGTTTCGAGGTTGGAGAGGGAATGGAGAAGAAGAACGAGGACTTCGCAGCCGAGGTTGCTAAGCAGATGAACGTTTAATCATATCCCGTATCTGAATATATGAATAATTGCCTTGCGGTTGGCTTTTGAGCTGGCCGTGGGGCTTTTTTATTGTCTGTTTCTGTTGATATCCAGCACTGTATAAAATATAATCTATGTAATTGCGGTTCAGACAGTGGATTTACGGATATATACAGATACAGGGTAGCGGACTGTGAGGATGGAACCAGGATAATATTTGTCGACTGCCGTCAGGAGCTGGAGTCGTTCAGAAATACATTGGTATACAGTGTAGGAGTGTCACTTCTGGAATTCCTTGCGGTGTTCATGCTGGTGCTGTTCTGGTCAAAGAAGATATTCAAGCCGGTGGCTGAGAGTTATGCCAAGCAGAAGCGGTTTATCACCGATGCAAGCCATGAGATCAAGACACCCCTAACTATCATAGATGCAAATACCGAGGTCATAGAGATGGTGAACGGTGAGAGTGAATGGACGAAGAACACCAGGGATCAGGTCAAGAGACTGACAGCGCTCACAAATCAGATGGTGGCTCTCTCCAGACTGGATGAGAATCCTGAACCGAAGGAGAAGGCAAAGTTTGATCTGTCTGATGTGGCGTATGAGGTGATAGATCATTTCTCGTCTCTGTCGGAGGTTCGAGGCAAGAAGATCAGCGCGGATATCGAAGATGGAATAAAGTATGTCGGAGATGAGAATTCCATTAGGCAGCTCATAAGCATACTGGTGGATAACGCCATGAAGTATGCTGTTGAATCAGCGGATATAAGTATATCCTTGAAGCGTGATGGCAGAAAGGTGAAGTTTGTTCTCAAAAACCTCACAGATGGCATGGAAGAGGGCTCTCAGGATATATTGTTTGAGAGATTCTATAGACCTGACAGCTCAAGAAATTCGGAGACCGGAGGTTCGGGAAAAGGACTTTCTCTCGCCAAATCGATAGTTGAGTCTCACAAGGGCAGGATAACAGCAAGATGTGACGGGGATGGATACATCACATTTCAGGTTACATTATAGAATAATACAGTGTGTATACGTTAAAACGCTCTGTTCATGATATGAAGTTTACATAACATATCATGGACAGGGCGTTTTCTTTGTGTAAGCGTTGGAATTTATTGTGCATATTTGAAAATACATAACATAATATTATTCTGTTGCGCACAAAATTGCATACAAATTGCGCTTAAGTTGCGCTTCGACATATACAAAATACACAAATAATTCCTAAAAACATTGTCTACAAGCGACATGGTAACCAGAACTCAAATATGTTAATATATCAGTATGAGGACAAACGGTTGCGCAACTGTTGATCAACATTATTATTGCAAGGAGGAATCCTTGTGATAATGCAGACGCCGCGCGGAGCGCATTGGGATGCGTCTGCGTAATAATACTTATTAGGAGGGCATATATGAGAAGAAAGAGAATTGTAAAGCAGATTGGCTGTGCAGTTCTTGCAGGAGCGCTTATGGTAGGGCAGATCTTTGGATCTGGAGCTTCACTGATAACAGCGAAGGCTGCGGAGAGCTGGGTGGACACACTCAAGGTTGCAAATGGCGATTTTGAAACAGGTGACAGCAGTAACTGGACTATAGAGAGTGAATCGGGAGCTGAGCTTGTTGTAAAAAACGGTGGAAGTAATGTAAACTCCACATATTATCTTAATATCTGGGCTTCAGATGCGGCTGATGTCAGCATCACACAGACTGTAGTTGCTGTTCCTGCGGGAACATACAAGCTGGAGTATGATGTCGAGGGCGATGCACAGGATACAGGACTCACAGTATCTGTCGCTGATAAGTCACAGGCTGTTGGAGCCACGACCGGATGGGATGCATGGGCGACAAATGAGACAGAAGAGTTCGTTCTTGAGGATACAACTGATGTCAGCATTTCATTCAAGGGCAGTCTTGCCAAGGGATATTGGGGCAAGATAGACAATGTAAAGCTCTGCAAGCTTACAGACGAGGAAGATGTAGTTGAGCCTGTGGAGGCTGGAATATATGTGGACCGCGTGAGTGATCTCACATACACAGATCTGAACGGAGAGAAGCAGTCATTTATCGAGGGTGTAGACGTATCATCCTATGTGTCACTGAAGAACAGTGGAGTTAAGTATTATGACTTCGATGGCAATGACCTTGACGATATCGGATACTTCAAGTTCCTTGCTTCATGTGGAATAAATTATGTTCGTGTCCGTGTATGGAATGATCCATATGATGCAGACAAAAACGGTTACGGCGGCGGTAACAATGATTTGGAGACAGCCAAGAAGATCGGACAGTATGCAACAGCAGCCGGAATAAAGCTTCTTGTGGATTTCCATTATTCAGATTTCTGGGCTGATCCAGGTAAGCAGCAGGTGCCAAAGGCTTGGGCTGACTTTACTCTTGACGAGAAGGTAGCTGCAGTTAAGTCATACACATCGGAGAGCCTTAAGACTCTGCTCGATGCTGGCGTTGATGTGGGTATGGTTCAGATCGGAAATGAGACGACCAACGGAATATGCGGTGAAACATCAAAGAACTGGGAAAACATGGCAAAGATCTTCAGTGCCGGAAGCGAGGCGGTGAGAGCCATCGACAAGAATATCCTTGTTGCCATCCATTTCACCAATCCTGAGAGAAGTGGCAATTACGCAAATTTTGCAAAGAGACTTAATACATACAATGTAGACTACGATGTATTTGCATCATCATACTATCCTGTATGGCATGGCACACTTGACAACCTCACATCAGTTCTCAAGAATGTGGCTGACACATACGGCAAGCTGGTAATGGTAGCAGAGACATCATGGGCATACACACTGGATGACGGAGATGGACATGACAACACCGTGAGAAAGGGCGTAAATGACTCAACAACCTACGACATATCAGTTCAGGGACAGGCAAATGAGATCAGCTCAGTTATCAAGGCTGTAAAGAATACAGGTTCATCAGGAATCGGTGTATTCTACTGGGAGCCTGCATGGCTTCCTGTAAATGTGTATGATTCATCTGCAGAGAATGCAGCAGACGTCCTTGCAGCCAACAAGGAGGCATGGGAGAAGTACGGTTCAGGCTGGGCTTCATCATACGCAGGAGAGTACGACGCAGCAGACGCCGGCAAGTGGTACGGCGGTTCAGCAGTTGACAACCAGGCACTGTTTGACTTTACAGGACACCCACTTGAGTCGCTCAAGACATTTGCCTATGTTCATACAGGAACAAAGACAAAGAGAGAGGTAGTCTCAATAACAGTTGATGATGTTGAGATCGAGATAACAGATATTGCAAATGTAGCTCTGCCGACTGCAGCAATAGTAGCTTACAATGATGGCAATTCAGAGAGCGCAGACATCACCTGGGAGGATGGAGCACTTGAGAAGGTAAAGAACTACGGTGCAGGAACATGTACTGTAAAGGGAACTGTGACAGTAAATGATGAGACTGTCGAGGTTCAGTGCAATGTAACAATATTAAAGGAGAACATCCTTGTAAATCCTGGATTTGAGTCAGGAAATGAGGGCTGGACGATAACTGATACCAGCAAGGGACTTGCAATAAAGACAAAGGAAGACTACAGAAACGGAGCATACTGTGCACATTACTACAATGCTTCAGATTTCACATATGACATGTATCAGACCATCACACTTGAGCCGGGCAAGTATGTGTTCAGTGCATATATCCAGGGCGGTGCAAATGGAGACAATGATGTATACGAGGTATATGCAAAGGCAGGAGACACAGAGCTTGCATCAGCTTCAGCAGTTCCACAGGGATGGAAGATATGGCAGCATCCTGAGATTAGATTTACAGTGGAAGAGACAACAGAGGTTGTTGTCGGAATGAGAGCAACCGCATCAGGTAAGGCATGGGGAACATGGGATGACGCATATCTCTACAAGGATGCGGATATCACACCGACACCAGATCCAAATCCAGATCCAACACCGGATCCAGATCCAACACCGGACCCAGGTCCAACACCAGACCCAGATCCGACACCGGACCCGGATCCAACACCAGATCCAATACCAACACCTGATCCAGATCCAACACCAGACCCAACTCCTTCTATTGATACAAGCAAGAATGGTCTTGTGAAGGAGAATGGAAAGACCTACTTCTATAAGAAGGGCGTGGTTCAGGAGAATTACACAGGATTTGTCAAGAGTGCCGGAGTCAACTACTATGTTGTAAATGGCGTGGTAAAGACAGGATACAAGGGACTTGTAAAGAGCCCTAAGACGGGAAAAACATATCTTGTAAAGAATGGCAAGATTTATACAGCTTACACAGGTTTCTACAGAAATTCAAAGGGACAGCAGTGTCTCATAATAAAGGGCAAATTTGCAGAGAGCAAGACAGCCCTTGTCAGAAGCACTAAGAATAAGAAGTATTACTATGTAAAGAAAGGTATAATCCAGTCAGGTTATACAGGCTTCTTCAAGAGTACCACAACAGGTGCTAAATGCTATATCTACAAGGGTGTATTCCAGTCAGGCAAGACGGGAATAGTAAAGAGTCCTAAGAATCACAAGAACTACTATGTGAAGAAGGGCAAGATCGCCACAGAAGTTACCGGTATAGTTAAGATATCAGGTTCAAGATATAAAGTAGTGAGAGGTCTTGTTGTCAAAAAAGTAAAATAGTACAGAGTAATACATATATACGATAGTCCGATTGGGGAATACCCGGCCGGACTATTTTATTATTTGTTTATATGTTATTTAATTTTTGTAAGAAACATTAAGAAATTATTTAAAAGTAGTTGAAAAAGTATCATTAAGTGATATAGAATGGATAAGTATTTGTTTATATTATACTAAAACGAGAAAAGGAGAGTAATCATGGACAAATTCTTCAAAATCTCAGAGCGTGGGTCTACAATCAAGACCGAGATCATGGCAGGACTTACAACATTCTTCGCCATGGCATACATCGTTCTGGTCAATCCAAATCAGGTTGCAGGAGAAGGCAGCAATGGCTGGCTGGCAGGGGCAGTTCCAGACATGGCTGGTGAGCTTGGTACAGTATGGAATGCTGTATTCATCGCATCTATTCTTGTTGCAATAGTGGGAACACTTCTCATGGCGTTCCTCGCGGACATGCCATTTTCACAGGCCTGCGGAATGGGACTTAACTCATTCTTCTGTACTATCTTTGTAGCTGGTGCAGCATTTGCAGGTGTGAGTGTTATCAGAGGTTATCAGGCAGGTCTGGTAATAGTATTGATATCAGGTCTCGTATTCCTGATCCTTTCAGTGACAGGACTCAGAAAGTACATTGCAGTTGCAATGCCTGAGTGCCTTAAGAAGTCAATTCCGGCAGGTATTGGTCTGTTCATAGCTCTTATCGGACTGAAGAATGCAACACTTATCCAGGACAACCCATATACATTTGTTCAGTTCTTTGATTTTCACGGTGTGATCACAAGCGCTGGCAGCACAAAGGAGGCTATTGCACAGATCGCACCTCCTATAGTAGCATTTGTAGGATTTATAATAATTGCGATCCTTGCAAAGCTTAATGTAAAGGGTAACATTATCATAGGTATCCTTGCATCTACAGTATTATATTATGTTATGATGCTTCAGGCACCTAACTTTGATTTCTCATCGATCGGACAGTCATTCAAGGATTTCGGTTCAGTCGGATTCCTCGGAGTGTTCCAGGGACAGGCATGGAAGGATGCATTCTCTGCTGAGTATATCGGCGGTGTGTTCTCAGCAATCATGCTTGTTGTCAGCTTCTGTCTGGTAGATATGTTTGATACCATCGGAACTCTCTATGGTGCAGCTTCCCAGGCTAATATGCTTGACGAGAAGGGTGACCCAATGAAGCTTGACGAGTGTATGATGTGTGACTCTATAGGTACTGTATCAGGAGCTATTCTCGGTACATCAACATGTACAACATTTGTAGAGTCAGCTTCAGGTATTGCTGCAGGTGGTAGAACAGGTCTTACAAGTTTGGTTACAGCACTCTGCTTTGCAGTATGTCTGTTCCTCAGCCCTGTTGCCAACATCATTCCATCATGTGCAACAGCACCAGCACTTATCTTCGTAGGTGTACTTATGGCTAAGAACTTTGCAAAGGTTGATATGGAGGATATGCGCTCAGCAGTTCCTGCATTCGTGACATTCCTTATGATGCCACTGACATACTCTATTTCAAATGGTATCGGTCTTGGCGCTATCACATATGTTCTTATCACACTGTTCACAGGCAAGTATAAGAAGCAGGATATCGTAGTGACAATTATTGCACTCTTATTCATAGTAAAATTCGTTTCGGTAACTATGTAATTATTTAGTGACACAAGAGAATTCAAAGCGTTCCCGCATATAAGTGCGGGGACGTTTTTTTATTTGCCAAAGTGAGTTTTTTGTAGTATCATACCAACTGTGTACCAGTAGCCAATCGGATACGGCAATGGCCTCCGGAGCCATGACGGGCGGTTCGACTCCGCCCTGGTACGCTTTTTTATACTCTGATATTTATTTCGTAAAAGGATGATATGCAGTGATGAAGAAGAAAAAGAATTTGGAAGCGGAAGAACAGAATATAGAAAATGAAGAGCCGGAGTTGGACGATGAATCGGATGACAGTGGAGACTCGGGATTAAATGATGACTTAGATGACAGTGAAGATTCGGAGCTGGCTGATAACTCAGAGCCCGGCGGAGCTTCAGAGGTTGAGGAGACCCCGGCGAGACAGAAAAGGCCGTATGAGGATTATGTCATAGAAGATCCTGAGGATATGGATGATGCACCGGATACCGGAGATATGTTCGATGATGAGGAGCTGTATGGCGATGACGATTATTTTGCCGAAGAGAAGGCAAAGACGCGGAAAGGCCGAAGAAGATCCAGACATGGCGGGATCTCTGGTGGCGTTCTTGTCTTGCTGTGGGCGGTATTTCTGATACTTGTCGGAGTCTATGTGTATGTATTTTTTATAAACGATAAGCTGTTCACAGAGGACATAACCGGAAGAGATAATACGGTGAGACTGGAGATACCTGACGGAGCAAATTACAGGCTGTGTACGATCGATGAGATAAATCAGCTAGTGAACAATTATCTTTTGGCGAGAACAAAGGCAGATCAGACGACACTTCAGAGACTGGTCACAGATCCGTCGGAATTTGACGACATGAAGAGCATTGAGATAGCAGCGGAGTATATAACGGCGTACAACAAGACCACCTGTTATATAGCCAATGGATATACTGCAGATTCGTATATCGTGTACGAATTATCCAATCTGATGATAAAGGATGTCAACTCGGAACCGCTCGATATAAGGTCGTTATATGTGACGAAACAGTCAGATGGAAGCTACAAGATCAACAATTCGGCTTTGTCTGACAAGGAGAGCTCGTATATCAACACCATCAACTCATCTGGTGATATACAGGCGATATATGAACATGTAAAAGAAAACAATGATTATCTGCTTAGAACGGATGAGACATTTAGAAAGTTCCAGAATATGTATAATTAAAGAAAACGCAGGCTTTATGCCTGCGTTTTCTGCTGAACAGCTATTTTGTTACATAGCCTCTGAAGAGTCTACAGTATCTGTGTCGATCAAAACCCCTCTGGTAGGAACCGGTGTGGAGAATACTATCTGTGTCTCTGTGCTGCCAAATCTCTGGAGCTGTCCGATAAATGAGTCGAGATCCATGGTATTAGGAAAGCAGACCTTCATGAGCATGGAGTGCGCACCGGTCACACAGTTGCATTCCAGTACATTTGGACATGCTTCAACAAATGGATAGAAGGTTGGCTTCTGTTTTGGATCAAGAGCCATGTGTATAAATGCTGTGATGTGATATCCGAGAGCCTCATGGTTGATGCTTGCGTGATATCCGGTCAGTATTCCTGCTTTCTCAAGTCTCTCTATTCTTGCTGAAACTGCCGGCGAAGAAAGGAAGACTTTGCTGGCCAGATACTTGAGTGGGGTTCTGGCGTTGCCTTGTAAAAGATGAATGATTTTTCTGTCGATGTTATCCATAATATGCACTTCCTTTTCCTAAAATAAAAAAAGGTGCGTTTCCGAAGAAACACACCTTTGCGTTTGCTTAAATATACATTAATTGATAAAAAAAATCAAGGACTTTTACAAAATTAATTTAACTGAATCTTTGCTGTGGGTTATACATGGTGTGATGAATGGTTCACAAAATGAAAAATAAATGGTATGATGGTTCTGCATATTGGTTAGAATTTACTGGCCTTGGTCTGGCTGATACATGGTGTATGCTGACCAGAAATTAGAATGTGAGATATGTATTAACAATATAGGAAAATAATAACAGAGGAAAGATTATGGCGGATGGAATAAGACTTAACAAATATCTCAGCGAGGCGGGCGTGTGCTCAAGGCGCGCTGCGGATACACATATAGAGAATGGAAAGGTTACGATCAACGGAGAGACTGCAGTCATGGGTCAGAAGGTCATGCCCGGGGATGTGGTGACATTCATGGGCAGGAAGGTTCAGCAGAAGGATAGGACAGTGATCCTAGCATATAATAAGCCGATAGGACTTACCTGTACAGCGAGTAAGGCTGATCCAGACAATATATTTGATCACATAGATTATCCGATCAGACTTCAGTACGTGGGAAGGCTGGACAAGGACTCCCAGGGTCTACTTCTTCTGACAAATGATGGTGACCTGTCAAATGCCATCCAGAAGTCGGTGAACAACCACGAGAAGGAATACAGAGTGCGGGTGAACCGTGAGATAACAGAGGACTTCATCAGGAAGATGTCGGATGGAGTGCCTATACTTGATACAGTGACAAAGAAATGTAAGGTGCGAAAGATAGATGACAGGTCATTCATGATAGTGCTGACACAGGGCCTCAACAGGCAGATCAGACGAATGTGTGATGCATTGGGCTACAGGGTAGTGAACCTGAAGAGAGTCAGGGTCTGCAACGTGAAGCTTGGCAATATGAGACCTGGAGAGCTAAGGGAGCTCAGCCGCGAGGAAGAGGCAGAGCTGAGACGGATCGTGGGGATGTAGTAGAGAGTGTATATAGGATTTTTTGTGGGGTGTGTATGGAAGATATTAGTAGAAATACCAGTGAAAATATTAAAGAAAATAATGACATCAGTGGCAATAACGATAATGGCAAGATAACCAGAATTAAAGAACTTGTAAAGCAGCTCAACGATGCTGCAAAGAAATATTATATGGAAGATACAGAGATCATGAGCAATCTGGAATATGATGCTCTGTACGATGAGCTGAGTGCCCTGGAGAAAGAGACCGGGATGGTCATGAGCAACAGCCCGACGGTCAAGGTAGGATATGAGGTCGTCAGTGAGCTGCCGAAGGAGGCTCACGAGCATCCAATGCTCTCACTTGATAAGACAAAGGATGTAGGTGCTCTTGCGTCATGGCTTGGCGGTCAGAAGGGCGTAATATCCTGGAAGATGGACGGACTCACAGTTGTTCTCACATATGAGAACGGAGAGATGATAAAAGCGGTTACCCGTGGAAATGGTGAGATAGGCGAGGTCATCACGAACAATGCGAAGGTATTTGCAAATGTACCTCATCACATCCCGTACAAGGGCAAGCTGACGATCAGAGGCGAGGCGGTCATCAAATACTCGGATTTCAATGCGATAAATGAGAAGATAACGGATGCGGAATCTAAGTACAAGAACCCGCGAAATCTGTGCAGCGGCTCAGTGAGACAGCTCGATAACAAGATAACAAAAGAGAGAAATGTACATTTCTTCGCTTTTAATTTAGTGGACGGTGAGGATGTGGACTTCCACAATTCATTCAAATATCAGCTTGACTGGTTGGAACAGCAGGGATTTACCGTGGTAGAACACTACCTGACAGACTCGGCGGCACTCCCTGATAAGGTGAGGGAATTTTCAGAGAAGATAACGGAGAATGACTTCCCATCGGATGGTCTGGTACTCATGCTGGATGATCTGGCATACGGAAGGAGCCTGGGAACCACAGCCAAGTTCCCGCGAAATGCCATGGCGTTCAAATGGGCGGATGAGGAGGCAATCACCCATCTACGCTATGTGGAGTGGAGTCCATCAAGAACTGGACTCATCAACCCGGTCGCTGTATTTGACCCGGTGGAGCTCGAGGGAACAACAGTAAGCCGTGCCAGCATACACAACGTCAGCATACTTAAGTCATTGGCGCTTGGCGAAGGTGATGAGATTGCAGTGTACAAGGCCAATATGATCATTCCGCAGATTGCAAGGAATCTAACCATGAGCGGTAACGTGGTCATACCGGCTGCGTGTCCTGCATGCGGAGGAGAGACTGAGATAGTGAGGGAGGATGGCGGTGCAGCGTCAGGAGTTGAGACTCTGTACTGCACAAACCAGTTCTGCCCTGCGAAGAAACTCAAGTCATTTTCACACTACGTGTCCAGAAATGCGTTGAATATAGACGGACTCTCAGAGGCGACCATAGAGAAGTTCATAGATGAGAAGATCCTCGAGGAGCTTCCTGATCTGTATAAGCTTGCGGCTCACAGAGAACATATAGTTGAACTTGAGGGATTTGGCGAGAAGTCGTACAACAAGCTTGTGGCTGCGGTGGACGCATCCAGACAGACGAACATGTGGCGTCTTGTCAATGGTCTCGGCATTGCAAATGTCGGAGAGGCGACAGCCAAGCTCATGGCAAAGCATTTTGCAAATGATATGGATGCCATGAAGAAGGCAGATGTGTCAGCCTACGTTGAGATAGACGGAATCGGTCAGGTCATAGCCGAGGATATAGTCAGATACTTTGAAAATGAGAAGAATTGTGCTATCATAGATAAGTTGATGGCTGAGCTGACGTTTGTGGATGAGGTTTCTGATACGGAGCAGGATCTGGCGGGCAAGGTGTTCGTCATAACCGGTTCGCTCACCCATTTTGACAACAGAAATCAGCTCAAGGAACTGATAGAGAGCAGAGGAGGTCAGGTTACAGGTTCTGTATCTGCCAAGACCTCATATCTTATAAATAACGATGTGAATTCTACATCATCCAAGAACAAGAAGGCGAAAAGTCTTGATGTGCCTATCATATCTGAGGAGGATTTCTTAGAATTGATTGGACAGTAGGGTAACTGCGGTAGATTACTTGGTGTGTGCTGCTGCATGTTTGCTTGGATAAGCAGTAAATGGAAAGGAATGAATAGAGATGCCGATAAGAATAGATGATGATCTGCCGGTTAAGAAAACATTGGAGGACGAGAACATATTTGTCATGGGAACAGGAAGGGCACACAGCCAGGACATAAGACCCCTTGAAATTCTGATACTCAACCTCATGCCGCTGAAGGAGGACACAGAGCTGCAGCTCATGCGAAGCTTGTCAAACACCCCACTTCAGGTGAACATCACGCTTCTTAGAACCATGTCCTACGAGTCCAAGAACGTGACAAAGGGACACCTTGACAGATTCTACGAGGATTTTGACAGCGTAAAGAACCGCAAATGGGACGGTTTTATCATAACTGGAGCACCTGTTGAAAAGATGGAATTTGAGAATGTTGACTACTGGGATGAACTCCGCGAGATCATGGATTGGTCCGAGAAAAATGTCACATCGACCATGCACATTTGCTGGGGCGCCCAGGCGGGACTCTACTACAGATACGGTGTGCAGAAGTTCGATCTTCCGCAGAAGCTGTCCGGCATATACGAACATCACACCTTCCACAAGAGAACACCGCTTGTCCGTGGCTTTGACGATGTATTTTACGTGCCACATTCAAGATACACGGGCGTATCCAAGGAGGACATTGTAAACAATGAGCACCTTGAGATCGTAGCCGAGTCAGACGTGGCTGGCCCGTACCTCATAATCGGTGACGGCGGCAAGAACATATTTGTCACAGGACACCCTGAGTACGACGTGCTGACCCTTGACCAGGAGTACCACAGAGACCTCGGCAAGGGACTTAATCCACAGATCCCGGTGAACTATTATCCGGACAACGACCCGGAAAAGAAACCAGTGAAGAAGTGGAGATGCCACGCGAATACTTTGTATGCGAATTGGCTCAATTATTACGTTTATCAGCTCACACCTTATAAGTGGGATTGATAAAGCCCTTCAGACCGCATAAAACCTGAGGTTTTAAGCCATTCTTGAAGCTTTGAAACGGAAAGTCGAATATCCGATAATTTAGGTTGATTTGGGGTCAAAATGGGGTCAAAAAATCGTTCTTAAAATTTAAAAATTAAAAAAATATTACTATGTGAAAAGAATCGGATTCGAGTTTATTAAAATAAGCTGATGTATGTTGCAATACACCAGCTTATTTTTTTTGCTTTCGGGGTGCGAGATGCCACTTGTCATAGGCTACGTAGATGAAGGGGTGAGAAAACCTCTTTGATACGTACCTTTGACAAGTAAATAGGACAGGCATATCAGACTAACATATTTCGCCATATAGGTGGCAACATCCCCATACGAGCCAGGATAATTCTCGAAGCAATTGCGGGAGCCCAAGATTAGGAGCCGAGGGTGAGTCATGCTGATAGCAACAGATAAAAATGAAATATGTAGTACGCCCTGCTGAAGCATATATTGACAGCAGGAGAGTGGCTTCTTGCGGATCAGCTCTAGATAGGCATGAGCGAACGCAGTGAGGATGGCTGATCCTTGATGTGCTAACCCGGTTGGGGGATAAATTGCTTTTCGATGAAAGCAGCTTGGATAATTGTAGATGTATGAATTCGAAGCTGTTTTCATGGGAAAAATTCCTGTCGGAGCTTTTCGGGGACAGCCGCTGTACGCCCAAGCCTTAATATCTGCAGGAGAGCCGACGATATATGTTTCCGTATCTTCCGCAAAATCAACTATTATGCCAACCGAAGCAATATCTGCGCAATGTTCAAAAAATTCATCATAAAAGTTTATTCTTTACCATATAAAGTTGTTTTTCAAATTATCATTCTTGGAAATTTTCCTGTACTCACTCGGTGTGATCCCTGTTCTTTTTTTGAATATCTTCATAAAGCATATCTCATTTCCGTATCCGCAGAGGTCGGATATTTCCTTAACGGTCATATCGGTGGTCGAAAGATAATATTGTCCTGTCTTGATCTTTGCGGATAAAATATCTTCATAGCAGCTTATCCCGAATTTCCGTTTGTATATTGCCTGAAGATATGACGGACTCAGATTCATTTTTTCAGCAAGCTGATATATATTGCTGTAGCTCCCTGCATTGCTGTAAATATCGGTGCGGAGCATTTCAAGAGCGGAAATGCGGCTTTTATCGCTGTCAGGATTTATGTTGCTTTCGGATATTTTCATAAGTATCATCTGCATAAGCATATTTTCGTACTGTTTCCTGTTGGTCGAACCGGCTACATTTTCACGGCATAATATCGTAAGCAGCTCTTCAATTGCAGGAATATCCGCCGAGGTGATAAGCGTGTCAGTTTTTATCCCATTCATAAGTTCGGTATCGTCCGTATCAAAATGGACAAAGTGATTAACATAACTTCCGCACAGAGTTTTGTAATGCTGCATTGTTCCCTTGCTGTATAAAATGAGGCTGTCGGGAGAAACGGTTATTTCTTCACCGTTTTGTATCAGAACAGCGGAGGTCTTGAAGATAACAAGAAGATCATCTCCCGAACCATCCGGTCTGCATATTTCAAAATTCCCTTTGTGTCTTACGTTCTGACAGACTGTGTTTATACTTATCATATCATCACCTCAAAGTACGAACGGTTAGTATAATAATGTTATAAGTCATTGCAATACCAAAGTCAATGACTTACACTGATAATATAATAATTCAGTATGCGGCGGAGGTATAATATGAAAAAAATATCAATAGTAATAAATGCAGACGACAGGCTCGGACATATATCTCCCGAGATATACGGACATTTTTCCGAGCATCTCGGAAGATGTATCTACAACGGTATATATGTGGGTGAAAATTCACCTATTCCGAATACAGACGGAATAAGGAATGATATCATCGAGGCGTTCAGAAATATAAAAGCTCCCGTTTTCCGCTGGCCCGGCGGCTGCTTTGCGGAAGAATATCACTGGCAGGACGGTATCGGTGAAAAAGCCTTGCGCCGAAAGATCGTGAACACGAACTGGGGCGGAGTTACGGAGGATAATTCTTTCGGTACACACGAATTTATGCGTTTCTGTGAGCTTGTTGGCTGCAAGCCTTATATAAACGGCAATGTTGGCAGCGGCAGTGTTCGTGAAATGTCCGAATGGATAGAATATATGACCTCAGATGTGGAATCGCCTCTCACAGAGCAGAGAAAGAAGAACGGCAGAGCCGAGCCGTGGAAACTCGAATACCTCGGTGTCGGCAATGAAAACTGGGGCTGCGGAGGAAATATGCGTCCCGAATATTACGCCGACGTTTATAAAAGGTATCAGACGTTCTGCCGCAATTATTCGGGAAACAGACTTTACAGAATAGCCTGCGGTCCAAGCTCTGCCGACTATAACTGGACAGAAGTCATGATGAAAAATCTTGACAGCAATAATGTTGATGCTATCGACCTGCATTATTATACAATGCCCGTATGGCCCGAAATGGAATCAGCCACCGATTTTGACGATGAGCTTTATTATAAAACTATCGCTGCAGCGAACTTTTCCGATGAGCTTATCACAAGACATTCGGAGATAATGAATCGCTATGATCCCGAAAAGAAAATAGGACTTGTAATAGGCGAGTGGGGCTGTTGGCATAAGGTAGAAGAGGGTACGAACCCGGGATTTTTATATCAGCAGAATACTATGCGTGATGCTATCGTTGCTGCAATAGAGCTGAATGTTTTTAACAGACACAGCGACCGTGTTGTAATGGCAAACCTTGCACAGGCGGTGAATGTTCTCCAATCGGTCATTCTTACAGAGGACGATAAGATGATAAAAACGCCTACATATCACGTTTTCGACCTTTTTAAAACACACCAAAACAACGAGGCAGTTTACTGTTATACGCAGAACGAAAATATGTCGGAAGGCAAAAATGCTCCGATGATCTCGGTTTCCGCATCGGTGAACGAAAAGAGTATGACCGTTACCGCTGCAAACTGTTCGCTTACGGAAGAGGCTGCTGTTGAATGCAGCATTTTCGGATTTAAAGCATCATCGGTTTCGTGCAGGATACTTACAAACGAGGCGCACAGCTATAACGACTTCGACTGTCCCGACAGGGTGAGCATTACCGAGCATACGGCAGTCATCAAGGATAATGTTTTAAAGCTGAATATTCCGCCTTGTGCTGTTGTGGAATGTGTTGTTGACTAAATATTGGGGCATATTCACAGTGCATTTCGTCTTTATAATAAAAATATAAGCATAAGAGCTGCGTTTCATTAAAGAAGCGCAGCTCTTTGTTTTATAAAGCCATAAGGTGTATGTGGATGTATTAGCAGTATTCACGAAAGATGGTGTGCTTCTGCCCAAGAAATTTATGTGGGAAGATGGAAGTGAATATGAGATTACACGTGTAACTGATATACGCCGGGCAGCTTCTCTCAAAGCTGGAGGTGTAGGTGAGAGAAGATATGGAGATTAGATTATATTATGTTACTTGTCCGGGCTGTGGCAAGTTCCTGTGTAAGTGCAGCAATTCAAATATGGAACATAAATGTGAGAGGTGTGGTGCAGAATATAATATACAGATACAGGATGGCCTTTTGATGATGAGACCAAAAGATAAAAATGATAAAAAGGCAGGCTGCAAGGTCATGAAGAAGATGAATGATAATAAACCTGCAGTTCAGGCTGTGTAGCCTGACAAACAATTTAATATTACGGACATATATCCGTTGAGCCATGAATCTGCCACAGAGCAAAATGATGGTTGTGATATTGTCTGGTGTTTGTGATTAGCTGTAAATGAGTAGCATAGGGGACGTTCCTTTTGTAACGATGAGTGTCCCCGTGTCACGATTAAGACACGGGGGAATCTCCTATACAGAAAATGTATTTTAAGCAAAAGGTGCTACATATCAATAATAAATGTATGCAAAAATGATGCGATTTTCTATATTTTAATACTTTGTGGCTATTAATTGGAGCTTTTTCAAAATGCAGATGGTGTTTTTAAAACGGAATTAGTTGGGAAATACATAAGATATAAAATTGGGGAACAGCACTATATAGTTGATAATTTAGGCTGATTTCGGAGCGAATTGTGGGCAAAATGGGGCCAAAAAATCGTTCTTAAAATTTAAAAATTAAAAAAATATTACTATGTGAAACAGATAGGGATTGAATTCATTAAAATAAGCTGATGTATGTTGCAATACACCGGCTTATTTTTTGCTTTCGGGGTGCGAGATGCCACTTGTCATCGGCTACGTAGATGAAGGGGTGAGAAAACCTCTTTGATACGTACCTTTGATACGTACCTTTGACAAGTAACATTCTCTAACCTCGGAATTAAGAATATTCCTATCAGTGCTGACTATGTGAAGGATTAACACTGGCGAGACGTTTACTTGTGACTGGTGTGGTAACACTGGTACATTAGGTGGATTTGGCGGAGATGGAATTGCATCGGGAGGAGATAGAGGTTGATAGTAGACAGATATTACTACAATCAGCTGAATAAAAACGAGCAGATAATATATAGATGCTTTTATAAAGGGATAATGGATCGAAAAGACATTATCCCTATTCCTGTAAAAGAAAGGATGACGCAGGAGGTATTTAACAGGATATTTGAAGCAATGACAAGAGATAATCCGCTGATTTATTATCTGAATCAATCTACTTGCAGTCTTGCAACTGATGTGTTGGGACATACTGCGATATGTCCACAGTATTTCTTCAGCAGAGAGAGAATCCATGAATATAATCGAAAAATAGAAAAGGCAGTAAATGAACTGGCTGCGGATTTAAAGCTGAAAGAGGGAACTGAGTACGAAAAAGAACTAAAAGTACATGATTGGCTATGTAACTTTGTTTCGTATGACTATGATGGGGCAGATATTAATGATCCGGTGAGATTTATGGAGGCTCATAATATTGTAGGTGTTTTTGCTCATCATCGGGCTCAGTGCGAAGGAATAGCAAAGGCAGTAAAGGTACTGTTGAATGCAGTGGACATCAAATGTATTGTTGTCACAGGTAAAGCTGATGGCAATGGTCAGAACGGACCTCATGCATGGAATATTGTTAACATAGATGGAAAAGCATATCAGTTAGATATTACATGGGATATTGGCGCTGGTGGGAAAAACAAGGATAGAATGGCTTATGATTACTTTAATCTTACAGATGGGATGATGTATATGGACCATACACCTGACAGTAAGCTTCCAATATGTAATTCGCTGGATATGAATTATTTTAGAAATAATAAACTGGTCTTCAACTCGAAGACCAGATTATTAGTATATATTGATTCCTTGTTGAAAAAAGGAGAAATGGACTTCTATTTTCAGCTGGAAGGACGATTAAAGATGAAAGATATCTTGAAAGATATTAGTGATTTATCCATGAGTGTTATGACAACGAAGGGGAAGAGAAATGTTAGAATTCAGCATATACCAAATGAGAAACTAGGGATATGTTGGGTTAGGATAAAATAATGGAGGGGATACTCTATGTGGCATACAACTGAATTAATAGGTGCTTTTAAGGATATAACAAATAGATATGGGTATGGCATTTACCAAAATAGAAAGTTGTGATGTACTCTGTAAAGGGTGGTTTCTGCCACCTGAATACATAACGGCTGGCGGCTCATTTGTGGTGAATGTATGCAGCCGAAAGGCGGTGGTCAATCAATAGAATCCAGTATTTTCTTGATGGGCACACAGTACAGAGTATGAAAAAGCTGCTGAAACTCTCCTTTTCTGGATTGTTCAGCAGCTTTTTATGTAAAATCCTTTGCAAATATATCTGCCCCCACGCAGGGTTCCTTGTGCTGAGCAAATCTGTTAGAATAATCGGAATAAGTCGAACAGAATTATTCTATTCTCACATCAACCTTTTCGATATGGACATAAACCATTGGTAGAGTAACGATTATTTGGTTTCTCGGCTTTCGGGTGTTCTCAACGTAATAGCATACACTGTTTCCGCTTTTCCATCGGTTATGTTTCCACCGTATCGGAATAGTTCTGGCACTTTAATCGGGGCTGAACTCCTTATCAGTGATAACATAATTAAATTCATTTGTGCCGAAGATTTCTTTATCTAAATCTGTAATGGTAAATGTAGTTCCATCAAATTTCATATTTCCGCTGGTGCTATCAATGGTTGTATCGTTTTCCACAGTATTCAGATAAGCAATCCGGTCTCTGCCATGCAGTTCATAGGCTTGCCAACCATCCACCCCCTGAAAATAGGCTGTAACCTTGGCAAATGGTTCATCATTCTCCTTTTTGCAAACGAGATAACTGCTGCTATCCTCAGATACCCATGTAGCAGTCATTCCCCAAGGACCTTCCTTGCTGACATATTCTCCGAATTCATGATTGTTTGTCCAGGTAATTCCCAGGTAAGTCATAAATCCTACAACTACCAAGACAGCTACCAGAGCTACTGCAAGGATAACACCAATTACAGTCTTAGTTTTCTTTTTCATCTGAATCACTCCTTCTTAAATTTGTCTGTTAAGAAATTTTTGATTTAGCTTACGCTCACATTATATCAATATTCAAAAGGATAGTCAATTTAATCCGTCTAAGGGCGCACTTACTCACCACTCAAAAGTGGGCGGTGCTACTGCCTGCGGCAGTCGTGCGCTCTCCGAGGGGGGGACGGTTGCCTTCTTCGGCAGGTAGCACTATGCAGCCAAGAGGGGTTGACACCCCTCTGTTTTTACAAAGCCGTATTGCAATGCGAAATATCCCCTTGACAAATCGACTCCTGGTTTGTTATGGAGTTGGATTCGCCCTGCATCTCATCATCACGGGACAGACGCTCGTAAAGTGCTGTTATTCTGTTATCTTTAGCCATTTTTTCAGCTCCTTTCATAATGCTAAAAAATAAGAACACACAGAAAACACTTCATTTTTTAATGACCTATTTTCTCTGTATTCTTAAAATCTACCCCTTATGGTATCTATACACTTAAAATTTAACATTTAGATACCACAAAGTCTCTATGAAATAAAAATTGCTTCTTCAGGTACCATTTTTTCAAATAATCGGTACCTGAAGAAGCAATTTTTCTCTTATAGGTGACATTCCTTTATTTTAGGCATTAAAAATAAAAAATATGTCACCTTAATCACTATTTTTTATCAATAGATCCCATTTACAGAATTTATGAAAATTGATCTTTTTCTTACACTTTTCCAATCCACAGAATTTGTAAGAATCGTTTTTACTTATAATTTTCCCAACCAACAGGAAAACACTTATATTTAAAACAGTTCCCTCATAGACTTACATAATCTTGTGAACCCAGCCTTCCGGTCCTTCAATCTCGCCCATCTGAATTCCGGTAAGTGTCTCACGCAGTTTCTTAGTATATGGTCCCATTTCTTCCATTCCACTCGGGAAACAGATTTCTTTGCCATGATCAACAACCTTTCCGATTGGAGAAATAACGGCTGCAGTACCACAGAGTCCACACTCTGCAAAATCAGGTACTTCTGAGAATTTAACCGGTCTGTGCTCTACCGGCATATGCAGATACTTTTCAGCAACAACCATCAGGGATCTTCTGGTAATGGAAGGTAAAATACTGTCTGACTTTGGTGTCACGAATGTTCCATCCTTGGTAATGAAAATGAAGTTTGCTCCACCGGTCTCCTCTACATAAGTTCTTGTAGCAGGATCCAGATACATGTTCTCAGCATATCCCTGAGCATGTGCATCTACGATTGCATGTAAACTCATAGCGTAGTTCAGACCGGCTTTGATATGTCCGGTTCCGTGAGGTGCTGCACGGTCAAAATCAGAGACACGGATGGTAATTGGCTTTGCGCCGCCCTTGAAGTAAGGTCCTACTGGTGTAACCAGAATACGGAACTGATACTCATCTGCCGGCTTTACGCCGATAACAGCGTTTGTAGCGATCATATATGGGCGGATATAAAGCGTTGCTCCGGAACCAAATGGAGGTACCCATGCTGCATTTGCCTTTACTACCTGCTCTACGGCATCTACGAAACGATCCTCCGGGAATACCGGCATCTCAAGTCTCTCACAGGAATCTTTCATACGGCTTGCATTTAAGTCCGGGCGGAAACATACAATATGTCCGTCCTCTGTTGTGTATGCTTTTAATCCTTCAAAACAGGACTGTGAATACTGGAATACACCTGCACACTCATTTAATGTAACGGTAGGATCTGTTACCAGTGCTCCATCGTCCCACTTTCCATCCTTGTAATTTGCAACATAACGGTAGTCTGTGGTCATGTAACCAAATCCCAGGTTACCCCAGTCAAGATTTTTTTTCTCCATTTTCATTTCCTCCATTTTCTATTCCAATTCAAGTGTTCTATAACTTTTCGTTATGGAATACTGGATATACTATTATTTTTACATATTTTAGTACAATCTGAAGTATTTGTCTATAGATCTTATGAAATTTCTCTATCAAAAAAATTCATAAAAACCATAACCTGATTTCCTAAAGTCCCAGAAGTTCCATTGCTTCGTCCTTTAACTCCTGTGTGCGTTCTTTCAAAAGCAGAAGTTTGTTGTACTTATAATAGGCATCATTGCCACATTCACTGACAAATTTCAGACTATAATAACCGGCCGAAAGTTCGGACAAAAAGATTACCATTTCCTGTCCCTCTCCAAATACCCGTGCAAGAAATTCAAATGCATGCGTCAGATGACGGCCTGCATCTGAAATTTCCTTCTGGCGGATCTGCTCCCTCTCATCAAACAGTTTCTTGACACATAAGAAATCTCCTTTTGCATCACCGGTTCCTTCAACTGCCAATGCCGTCCGGCAGTCATTCATTGCCTGAAGTGCCGCACACATGGCTTTTTCCTGTTCCCTGTCTATCATGCCGGCCTTTTTCCGGTGAGTGATCATGGTGTCATAAGAAGAAATCTGTCTTTCCAGAATTTCTTTTCCGCTTCCCCGTCCTTCTTTCAGATCGCTCCGCAAAAATCCCAGCTGCTCAAAAAAAGCTTCCTGTGCAGCTTTTTTCCGGAAATAAGAAATGAATTCCTGTCCCAGGCTGTCCAAAAGCAGCCCAAGCAGACTCAGCTTCTCATCAAACGGTGCATTTTTGATCGTCATACTGTTTTCCGGTATACTGCCCTCTAAGATTTCCGGTATACGGTAAATATTCTTATACTTATTGTACAGTTCATAATAAGCAGCAAAATCGCGGGCAATCTCCTCGTCCTGCAGATACTGCACAACAAAGTCATAGTCTATGGCAAATCCAAGCTGTTCATACACTTTCATGACCTGTGAGAGATCCTCCCATCCACGGGCGGTCACAAACCGTTTTCCATCCAGATCCGACACAACCGAATAGAAATTGTTCTTTTTAATCTCCAGATAAGAAAGAATTGCTCCATGAATCTGCGCTTTATACGCATACTCTTTCCACACAGAAAAATCTTCTTCTATATAAATCCGCTTGACACGGTCATAGGTAACAATGTCAAAATCGCGCACCGACTTGTTGTATTCCGGAGGATTTCCCGCCGTAACGATGACAAAGCCATCCGGTACCCTGTGATTTCCAAATGTCTTGTACTGCAGAAACTGCAGCATCGTCGGAGCCAGTGTCTCAGATACACAGTTGATTTCATCGAGAAACAGGATTCCCTCATGAATTCCGCTTTGTTCAATCTGATCATAAATTGAGGCGATAATTTCACTCATTGTATACTCCGTGACCGATACCGCTTCCCCATCATAGGTTTTCTTTGAGATAAACGGCAGTCCGATCGCACTCTGTCTCGTATGGTGTGTGATCGTATAAGAAACCAGATTGATTCCGCACTCCTGCGCCACCTGTTCCATAATTGCGGTCTTACCGATTCCAGGCGGCCCGATCAAAAGTACCGGACGCTGTCGTTCCACAGGAATTGCATACTCCCCGGTCTCATCTTTTGTCAGGTACGCCTGAACCGTATTTATGATTTCCTGTTTTGCCTGTTTGATGTTCATAAAATTTCTCCTTTATCTATCCTTTTGTATCCTCTGACAAATATAATTTCACTGCCCAGTCCGGCACTTTTATCGGCTCTCCCGAAAAAGTTTTCTGCGGTGTGTCATCCCCGTAAAAAACAAATACCGTCTGATAATCCGTCGGTTTTTTCGGATATTCTCCATACCCATCCGTAAAATACATCAGTCCTTTTAAGTTTTTGAGTTCCCCGCTGTTTCTTAATTTCTCTACATAGGAAAATACCGGCCGAAAATCCGTTCCATACCCTCCGGAAACGGAAAACTGCTCGGTATATTTCCCGATTTCATCCAGATTTTTGATTGGAATATCTTTTTGAATCTGGTTATCACATTCGATGATGCGGATATGCACTTTATGGAAAAAACTCTCCTGGTGCTTTAAAATTGCCCCCGTCTCATTCAAAAACTGCTGCACAAGTTTTTCCTTGCAGGAGGCCGAAGTATCGATTGCAATAACAAGTTCTTCGATCTTTTTTGCCTCCCGGAATTCGTTTTCCTCGATCAGAGGCATGTTTCCGTAATGCTGCAGTCCATACATGTAAAATCCGTAATCAAACGAATCCATATCCACAGAAACTTCTTCTCTCACAACTGCAAACCTCTTTAAAAATTCTTTGTAGCTTTTTCGCTCCCGGCTGCTCAGCTTTAACATCCATGCAAGCTTTCCCGCATCTGCCGCCGCGTCTTTTGCATAGGTTTCCATATCGCTTTCGATACGCTTTGCATGTTCTTTCCACTCGTCTTCCTTTGGATCGGTTTTTCCAAGCGGCGTTGCATCAGACGTTTTCTCCCCGGCATTTTCCTGCTGATCACTGTCCATCTGCGGATTCTCCTGCGGCACCGGGGGCTGGTTTTTATTCTGCTCCTGCGGCGGTTCTTTCTCCATGCGCTGCCAGAAACTGTGGTCACAGAGCAAAAATTCCTGCCGGAGGGATTCTTCCAGATATGGATCGCGTTTGCGCAGCATAAAATACTGGTACAGTTTTTCCGCTGTAAGCACTGAAACTTCCTTTTCCAGTTTTTCATACCACTCCTGCCGGAAATCCGAAGTCACACGCAAAATGGTCGGATAATCCATGGAATCCACCACCGATTCCACTGCAATATCGCAGCAGAGATCCCACAGCTGTGCATCCTCGTGCTGTTTTGCGGAAAACATATGCCGGAACAGACAGTGCATGAGCATATGCATATATGTCCGGTTTAAAATTTCCGGCCGTTCAATATAAGTCTGCAGCAGATAGGTCGGATTGAACCGGATATATACCGCATCCGTGCCTACCGTTCTCGTCGACAGATCCATGGCAAATCCCAGACTTCCGAGTGCCGGTCCCATAAACCGCATCGACAGATACAGTTCTGTCCTGACACTGTTTAATATTTTATTTCCGGTTGCTTCCAGTTGTTCCCTTGTCTTCATCGTTCTCCTTTTCCTACCAGTCCAAAGACATGGTAGATGCTTTCTTCTTTCCGAAATTACTCCGCTGATATTCCATCAGTATTGCTGCAATCTGGCTCATCTTTTCCTCCGATGCCAGCGGAAGGGCATCGGCAAGTGCCTCTTCCGGAATCAGGCAGGAATCACAAAGATAGGAAATCTCTTCCACCTTATTCTCCGGAATCAGCACCTTAAGAATCACATCTGCATTCTGCTCCAGATACTGTTCGTATTGTTCCCGCAGATGGTTCTCCAGCTCAATCGGATGCATCAGCCGGTCACAGGCGATCTCAATTGCCGTGCGATAATCATCATTTACCACCTGCGAAAACAGGCGATCATAAGCCAGTAAATCCACGCCTTTTCTTGTGACACATTCCCGGTACGGATACCCGCTTCCCTCAATCTTGTGATGCAGAACCCGAGCCTCCACATCTTCCACAAAATTGTATACATATGCCGGAAACGTCAGCTGCAGCCCACATGGCTCTATGCGAAAATGCAGCCTGCGGTCGGTATCTGCCAGAAGTTCTTTCATTACCGAATAGTCTCCCCTAAGCTGCGTCAGCTTCACTTCTTCCAGACAGTGGCACTGCTTGATCACGCCGTCATAATAGTCTTCCACACTGTCGTACAACGAAATGCTTTTGAGTTTTTTACAATTGTAAAATGCATATCTTCCTAGCGTTTCCACCGTCTTTGGAATACTTACACTCTCTAAATCTTCCCTTGCGGAAAATGCATTTTTGCCGATCGTTTTCACCGGACATCCATCCACCTGATCCGGAATGACCAGATGTCTTACGGTTCCTTCATACCCGGTAACGGTAATTGTATGTTCTTTTGTTGTTTCATATTGCAATGCCATATGGATACTCCTGCATCTGTTATGCCCTATTCTGATATACGCTTTTTAATTCCCCGATAAAATACAAAGACCCCAGCGCAATCGTCTTTTCTTTTGGTGTTAAAAGTTCCGGAATCTCTGCAACCTTTGTAATTGCGTGTGCAGGCACCCCTTGTTTTCTGATATCTTCTGCCAGTGTTTCCCCTTGCAGTGCCCGTGCACTCTCCGGTGTGACGGTTACAAAATCCATGGCAATCGGCAACAGTTCCCCGATCATCTTTTCATAATCTTTGTCTGCCATCACACCCATCACAAAATGAAACTTTTCCTCCGGATACAATTCTTCGAGACTTGTACGCAATGCATGGATTCCGTTACTGTTGTGTGCACCATCCACCATCAGAAACGGTTCTGTACTTAAAATTTCCATACGCCCCGGCCATACCGCTCTGTGAATTCCACGGGCAATAACGGTTTTCATCTTCTCTTTTTCTATCCGGCATCTGGTCCATGCCACTTGTGCCGCACACATGGCTGTAGCGGCGTTTTCTCTCTGATAAGCACCCAAAAGTCCCGGCTGTACTGCCTTTGCCCTCTGCAGGTCATTCTCCTGTACACACCGCGCACGTACTCCCTTTGCTGCGACCGCCCTTTGCAGCATCGCAAGTGCTTCCGATTCCTGCGGTGCAATTACCACCGGCACTCCTGCTTTGATAATTCCCGCTTTTTCCTGTGCAATCTCTTCTATGGTATTTCCAAGAATGTTCATGTGATCATAACCAATCCGTGTGATCACCGATACCACCGGATTTCCCAATGCATTCGTAGAATCAAGTCTGCCTCCGAGGCCGGTCTCCATAATTACAAGATCGCAGTTTTGTTCTTTAAAATACAGTACCGCCATAAGCACGCAATAATCAAACATGGTCGGTGTCACGCCAAATTCCTGCTCCAGCAGAACATTGCCGATTCGTGTCACATCTTCTCTGGAAATCTGTCTGCCATCAACCATGATACGCTCTTCAAAATCAATCAGGTGTGGAGAAATAAATGTTCCGACTTTTAATCCGGTTTCCCGGAAAACTGATGTCAGGAATGCGCAGACCGATCCTTTTCCGTTGGTTCCCGCCACATGAATAAATGGCATCCCGTTTTGCGGCTGTCCCATCTGTTCTAACATGATTCCGGTAATTTCCACTCCCGGCCGGTTTCCAAACCGTCTTCCATTTTCTATCTGATCCAATACTTCTTCATATGAATACATCTTTATTCTCCCTGCAGGTATCTGTAAACCGCTTTCGGCAGCCGGTACCTGACTCACAAAAAATAGGGAGAAGCTTATAAAAAGCTTCTCCCCGTATTCTACTTCTATATGACGGTTGTTTCAAGTGCAAAATCCTATACCGAAAGGATCACTCCGCCTTCATTTGCATACATGCTGGATACCCCGGCTGTATTGACAATTACAATCTTTTTGAATTTTGCGACTTTCTCAATTGTGTCCTTCACAAACTGTGCACGTTCCGGACAATTGCAGTGGGAAATGGCAAGCACACGGTTCTCGCAGTTTTTGGTTACTTTGAGCATATCCTCTACCATCTTGGAAAGTGCCTTCTTCATACCCCTTGCCTGACCAAGCTGCTGAATCGTTCCCTCTTTGGTGGATCCCATTACCGGCTTGATGTTTAAAGTATTTGCCACAAATGCTTTCAGTCCACTCAGACGGCCAGCCTTGCGCAGTGTTTCAAGTGTCTCAATGACAAAAAATGTGTTCATGGAAGAAATGTAAGATTCCACCTCTGTTACAATTTCTTCAAAAGATGCACCGGATTCTTCCAGCTCCTGAATCTTTAATCCGATCAGGGTTTCCCCAATCGAGGCCGACTTGGAATTAAATACATGAATCTGCTTGGAATCCTCATGCTCTTCATGATAAAGATCTGCTGCAAGTACCGCACTGTTGTAAGATCCGCTCAATTTTCCGGACAACGTCACAACATATACATGCTCCGCCTCTCCCTCATAAGCTCTCATATAACGCTCCGGAGACGGGCAGGAAGATTTCGGGCTGTGAATACATGCCTTTACTCTCTGTAAGAAATCTCTCTGATTAAAAGTTTCATCATCTGTGATCTGATAGCCATCCACATCCAGCAAAAGCGGCACTGTGCAAAAATGTCCATCTGCCTTTAAATCCTCGGAAAGTTCTCCACAACTGTCAATTACAATTTTATACTGGCTCATATCCATCCCTCTTTTCTAAAATACGTCTATCATTTTATGAAGTGCGTGTGTTTATCATTACTTTATAAAAAGTTTTTATTTTCTATCACACGTAGTATCCATTACTACGTTCATATCATAACACGGTTTCAGATATTTGAAAAGGGGAAAAATGCATATTTTATAGTTTCTTCATATTTTTCAGGAAAAATATGCCGTCACAGCTGATGCCAGAGCATCAAAATCCGTTCGTCCCATCAGTTCCCGTGCAGAATGCATCGATAAGAGCGGAATTCCAATATCCACTGTGCGAACCGGAAACAGCGTGGATGCAACCGATCCCAGTGTACCACCCCCACGCACATCGGAACGATTGACAAACCTCTGGTATGCGATTTTATTCTGATCGCAGAGTTGCCGCAGAATTCCGATTGCCTTTGCATCCGTCGCATAAGACTGGGAACATGCCTCTTTGATACAGAATCCATCCCCAAGCACCGGATGATTGGTAATATCCATTTTCTCCTTATGATTCGGATGCAGTGCATGCGCCACATCCACGGAAAGCAGCATACCTCCATACATCGCACAATCCGTTTCTTCCTCACTGCAGCCAAGCGACCGGTAGATGCGTTTTACCATATCATGCAATAAGATCGATGCTGCGCCCTGTTTGCTGGTATTTCCGATTTCTTCATTATCAAACAGTGCGATCAGATTGATACCATCGGTCCGTGTTCCTTCCACGATGGCTGCCAGCAGTGCCGCAACGGATGTCTGGTTATCCAGCCGCGGAGAAGACAGCAGTGTCTCTTTTATCCCCACATATGCCGGTTCTTCCACACAGTATGTATTCAGTTCAAAATCCAGAATATCCTCTTTTTTTACTGCCAGCTCTTCCGCAAGAAATGACAGGAAATAATCGGTACTCTGCTGTTCTTCTGGCAGCATATCCACAACCGGCATCAAATCTACCTGATTATTGATTGCCACTCCCTTATTCACTTCCCGGTTCATGTGAATGGCAAGGTTTGGAATAATAAGAACCGGACGACCGGAACGATACAGCATGGTCTCCGGGGCAAACACATCTTTGCTTCGAACGATCACGCGCCCCGCAATCCCCAGTGGACGATCAAACCATGTATTTAAAATTGGTCCGCCATATACTTCCACGTTCACCTGCGCATACCGTTCTGTCACAAAATCCGCATTTGGTTTGATCCGCAGATATGGATAATCTGTATGTGCAGCTGCCATGCGCAGCATTGCATCCGCACGGAAGTTTTCTCCAACTGTAAATGCATAGAGCGTTGTTCCATGATGATTCATCATATAAGCCTTTCCTTTTTTCAGATTCCATGGTCTGGCATACTCCAGTTCCTCAAAGCCGGATTCCTCTAACGTCTGCATGGCTGCTTCCACACAATGAAACGGTGATACTCCTTTTTTTAAAACATCTATCAAAAATGATTCTTTCATAGTTATAGTTTCCCTTCTTTTCTTAAGTGATTGCATCGTTACGGTTCGCAGGGGAACCTGTGAGCAGTAACCGTGCATTTTCTATCAATCAGTGGCATTATAACACATTATGATTGAAAAGATGAAGTCACTCATGCTAAAATTAAACTATATCAGCTGCCGTTTTATCGGTTTCACAATGGGGAGGTTTTTTATGCTGGCTCTTGCATTAACAAACAAAAAAGATTTTATGAATAAATTTCTCAAAACTGAAATTTTTGACCATTTTCTGCTTCAGGAGGGCATTGTCGTTTCTTTTGCAAGCTATGTGATTGATGGAACTATTACCAAAGGATTCTATACAGATACAGAAGCCGAAGAACTCGGTATTAAAACTTTTCATTTTCTTCCATTTTCCATGCTCCGTCCACGCATCTTTGACCTGATCAAAGGAAAAAAGGCTCCATCCTCCTTTAAATTCGTCCTGATGCTGTCGCCGGAAAATCAAAAACGTACCATGGAACGAATCGGAAGTTCCTATACCCCGGCAGATATTTCCGCCATGTCCATGAACATCAAATTTCAAAATCAGATGCTTACACTGACTACCGGAATTTCTTACCGCATTTTTTCCACAGATAAGACATTAGAACCGGAATGGGACAAATTTGTCAGACAATTTCTCTCACAACACGACATTTCTTTTGAAGTGCTTTAAAATCCGGCTATTTTACGAAGATTTTGCTTTACATTTCCAATTGGTTATGCTATTCTTAGCATAGTTGCAAGGCAACACAAATATATTGGAGGTACTTTCGATGAACAAAGGTACAGTAAAATGGTTTAACAACCAGAAGGGTTACGGATTCATCACCGCTGAAGACGGCCACGATGTATTCGTACATTACTCAGGACTTAACATGGAGGGTTTCAAATCTCTCGAAGAGGGTGCAGCAGTAGAATTCGAAATCACTGATGGCGCTAAAGGTCCTCAGGCAGTTAACGTAACAGTAGTGAAATAATTGCCGACTAATCTAGTTTCTATGTACCTTTTTCTTTCTTTAGAATAAGATATTGGATACAACGATTAAAAAAAGGAATGTTGCATTTCTGCAACATTCCTTTTTTTGCGTATGGGAATACATCTTTTAAAATATTCTCCTATCCATTGTAATTAGTCCTCAAATACCCGTTTGATACTATCATAATGCAGGAAAATTCCCTGATCTGCGAGTTCCCTGATCTCTTCTGGTGTAGCAAACCGACATCCGTCTGTTTCTTCCGTCTGCAGATGGACATCTTGTTCCGTAACATCCATCGTGTAACGATAAACATCTACGAAATAGTTATCTCCTTCGCCCGGATTTTCTCTGTGATAGGTAAATACATAACCACCTTCCGCTTCTTTTACATCCAGTCCGGTCTCTTCTAAAACTTCCCTGCGCACTGCCTCTTCCGATTCTTCTCCTGCCTGCGCAGCACCACCGGAAACTTCCCACCATCCGGGTGCCCATGCTTTGGTCATCACACGCTTAGTAATCAGAAATCTGCCATCCGGACGCCTGATCACGCCAAGTACCGTCAGATGATACTCATCATCTGCCAGATTGAAATGATTCCTCTCCATGGTTCTTCCTGTCCGCACTTTATTTTTATCGTAGATATCCCAACGTTCCATTTCCATTCCTCCAATTTTCCTATGTGCCAGCTGCTATCATTCTTTTCTGCCATAGTTTTATAACTGCAACTCTATTCATTATATTGGTTTTAAGAAATGTTTTCAAGTTTCGTTTCTATTTATTAATTCCACTCCGTCATATATTTGCGATACCATTTTGGTAAAAGATGATTCTGACATTGCTCATTGTGACGCTCCCGGATTTCCATGGTGGCAAAATACTGTTTCCATAGCACAGCAAAATAATCCATATGCCCCTGCGGAATCTGAAACTGCTCTCCGCTCACCAGAACACAGCTGTGTCCGGCTTCATGGACGGCAGCAAGGTTTCGGTTTTCATCGTAGAGAATAAAATTTTCATCCGGAAAACGATCCGAAAAATGATCCATCATCAATGGAACCATATTGCATTTTGGTGCAAGCTGCGCCACAAGAATACTTCCCAGATCCTGAAATCTCACAAATCCCAGCAGCTTATCCAGCTCATTACCTACCTTACGGGACAACTCCATCACCCGAAGTGCAAACGGATCGGCAAGCTGATCGGAAATACCGCGTCCCTGTGCAAATGCACGCACCAGATATCCAAGAACTGCTGTCCCCCGATCCTCTGCAAAATGGCATAATGCATGAAGCAGTGTATCATACACCGGATACCCCAGTCTCGACTGTATACTGTAAACCGTCTTCTGCACTTTCTGCGCATCTGTCTGTACTTCGATCTCCCTGGCAAACAAAGTCATTTCTCCTTCACCGGCCGCAATGGAAATACTGTCTGTATAAGGAGCTTTCATTTTATTTTTGCACACAAACGCATCGAAAAGTGCTGTAAAAATTCCTTCCAGAGAATCCTCACATCGAAGCACGATCTGTTCACTCATACTACAATTTCCCCCCTGTCATCAAACAGTGATAACTGCTCATAGGTCTGCACCGTTCCATCCGAAAGCAGCATCTGCATCGGACGTTCCTGATACATCAGATTCCGTGTAATATATCCTTCCTCCATACGGGTATGATACATCATCTTTCCTTTACAGGTGATAAAATACACTGCACGTTTCAGAACAACACCGATCTTCTTTAAATCTGAAAAATCCAGCTTTGCGTACCGCCGGGCCGCCATAATCCGGCGGGCACTTTTGGTTCCGATCCCCGGCACACGAAGCAGCGTATAATAATCCGCACGATTAATTTCCACCGGAAACAGTTCCAGATGGTGCACTGCCCAATTACACTTCGGATCAATCTGTTCGTTAAAATTCGGATTTTTCTCTGACAGCAATTCATCTGCGCGGAATCCATAAAACCGCAACAGAAAATCTGCCTGATAGAGCCTGTGCTCACGTAACAATGGTGGCCCAGGCAAATCTGGCAGGGAACTGTCATGATTCACATTGATAAATGCAGAATAGAATATCCGCTTCATCTCAAACTTCTGATACAAAGCTTCTGAAACCGAAATGATCTGATAATCACTTTCATCCGATGCCCCGATCACCATCTGTGTGCTCTGTCCTGCCGGCACAAAATAATGATCCGGCCGCATCAATCCCCGCGTTGTCTGCGGAAGCTTCTTTTGCACGTTTCTCACTCTGCTGGAATTCTCCCCACCGGCAATTTCTTCTCCCCAGCTTTGTACTGCACTCTGTCGCGCTTTATGCTCCCGGATGGCAGCAATTCCGTCGTGGTAGTCCTGCAGACGGGCATAACTTTCCTTCATCTCTGCCATCTGGTTATAATAGGTTTTCTCATCCAGATACATCCGGCTTTTCATACTCGATACCCCGTGAAACTCGCGGCTTTGCCGAATTCCATTCTGTAACTGGCGCATCGGGGAAAGGATGTTTTTACGCACTTTGTTAGGCGCAATCTGCCGCAGCGCATCGGCCGTGGGAAGTTCTAAATTTACACTCATGCGGTCTGCAAGATACCCCGTTAATTCCAGCAGATCCGCTGATGCTCCCGGAATTCCTTTTACATGTATATATCCGTTAAAATGATATTTTGTGCGCAATAAATAAAGGGTCTCATATAAAAGTCCCATGGTATAATCCGGAGAATGTAAAATTCCGGAACTTAAGAACAATCCTTCGATATAATTTCTGCGGTAAAATTCCATCGTGAGCTTACAGATTTCCTCCGGTGTAAAACTGACACGCTTCACATCATTGCTGCAACGGTTCCTGCAATATTTGCAGTCATAGATACAATCATTGGTATATAAAATCTTAAGCAGTGAAATGCAGCGCCCATCCCCGGTAAATGCATGACAGATTCCACTTGCATATGCGTTTCCCGTATGCGTACCATCTCCTCCACGCTGCACCCCGCTGGAAGTACACGCAACATCATATCTGGCAGCTGCCGAAAGTATGGTTAGTTTTTCCATGATACGATCCATCTGCAAAATTTCTCTCATATCCAGTATCCCTCCGCAAAAATGCCGAACATCCGTTCTTTTTACATCATATCACAAGAACAAATGTTCGGCAAGTGCAATTTTTCTTTTATTTTATATGAGCTGCGAGCAGTCTCCTATCTGCCCTGATGCAGCATCCATGGATAAATCAGTGAAATCGCTCCGCCGATTCCGGCAGAAGCTGCACAGGTAAACACTAAAGCCCCTGCAATTCCGCCAAAGAAATATCCAATTGCCAGAAAAACGGCAACAATTACTAAAATAATGCAACGCAGCAAAATCTGGATCATACTCTTAACCGTATCCATCGCAGACGCCGGAACAAGAGCTTCCAGCAAAAGCCCAACTTCCGAAAACATAAAATCCGCCACCAGATACGTCAGATACCACAGAAGCATAATTCCCGGTTTTTCATGCAAAAGCAATGCCGAAACCACCAGTGCCGGAAGCAGATCCATCGCGCAGAGGGATGTTCCTGCAAGCACTCCGAAGAAAACTTTCTTGTATGGATTCTCTGGCACCAGAAACAGCCAGTTTCGCGCAGTCTCCTGTGCAATCGGATTTCCCATATTCCGGAAGAAAAGTACAAAAAACAAAATACAGCCCGGCACCAGAAATCCGGACACCTCCATGATCCTGACACAAAAAAGGGAAATACCGACACTGACCAGCATGTAAAACAGCATCGTATTGGTTATGATTCCAAATTTTGCTGTACGTTTACGGCAATAAATTTCCTTTGTAAAAAACACGGATGCGCCCCAGCCCTTTAAGTTTCCTTCCTTTTGCTGCTTTTTTGCATGTGCTTTTCCTGCGATAACCCGTCCTTCTTTTGCTGCCTCAAGCATCTGTGCACGTTTTCCCGCGGAAGCCAGCGCATCTTCGTAAAAATCCGCTTTCATATGCCAGATGGCAAAAATCAGTACCGCCACACTTACAAGCAGCAATCCCAGATAAACCAGAAACGAAAACAGTTCCCCATTCACTGCACACATAATCATGCCTTTGTACCAGCCGATGACCGGAAGATACCGCAGCCAGTGACTGGCAAAAGTCATATGTGCTGCTTCAAGCAGGTTCTGCCCATTCGCCAGATATGTTCCTCCTGCAATCATTCCAAGCAGTACAACAATTCCCACGATCAAAGGAAACACATATGGTTTTAATTTTTCGTGTGTGGTGCAGACCGTATATGTCAATACAATCATAAGTCTCTGAAACACCAGAAGCAGAATCCACCCTACAAAAATGGCTACAACTGCCGATGCCCCCAATCCCATATTTACAACGAGATTTGGAATCTGAAAAACCAGATATATGGACGCGAAAACTGTTGCCACCATCTGAAAACTCAGTCGAAACATCAACACGGACTGTGGTTTCATCGGTGCCGTAAACAACAGATTCACGTCTGCCATCTGGAAAATATCCGTACCGTCCTTAGAACCGGAATACATTCCCCAAAGTAATATCGCAAGAAAAACAATCATCACTCCGGCTTCCACATAGGTTTTGATTGCGGCAATCTCCTGTGGCGTTTTTTGCGTTTCTTCCTCTTCCGTTGCTTCTTCCTGTACGCGATCAGCCTCCGAAGACGATTCCACGGTTTCCACCGACTGTTGCTTTTCTACCATGGAACCGACCACGCCAGCAATCAGTCCAAATATGATTCCAAATCCAAAAATGGCAAGAATGATCACGAGAAATGTACTTCGAAACATCTTTTTTATCGTGTTCCAAAAGGTATGCCATGCATAATAACCCCATAACCGCATCGCCTACACCTCTCTCTCCAGAGCCGCGCCCTCTGTAATCTCAAAGAAAATATCTTCCAGACTTTTATTGTTATCCTTTAAATTTTCACGTTCAACCACAGCGGCTACCCGCCCCTGTTTCATGATATAAGTGGTATCCCATAATTCTTCCATACTGTCAATCATGTGCGTGCTGACCAGTACCATGCAGCCACTGTCCCGCAATTCCTCAAACACCTTTTTCAGTTCTTTGATGGCATGTGGGTCCAGTCCGATCATTGGCTCATCAAACAGTACCAGCCGTGGTCTCGGCAAAAGTCCACAACAGATGGACAGTTTCTGCTGCATCCCTTTTGACAGCTCATCCCCGAATTTTTTCTTCTTATCTGTCAGATCAAACCGTTCCAGCAATGCATCTTTATAGGCTTTATAATCCTTTAATTTATATGCCCGTGCAATAAATTCCATATGTTCATCCACAGTCAGGTTCGGATACAGCGATGGAATTTCCGGAATATATCCCATGATCTTTTTCGCCTCGATGGACTTATTTTCGAGACCGTTTACCTGTATCTGTCCCTGATATTTCAGAAATCCCATAATACATTTTATAATCGTGCTTTTTCCTGCACCGTTAGGTCCAAGCAGTACTCCGATGCGCCCATCCTCTATGGTAAGATTGATATCATCATTTGCAAGCACCCTGCGGTATCGTTTCGTCACATGTACAACTTCTAACATAACCATTTCCCTTTCTTTTTCTTACTAACATGTTCCATGTGTTTACGATATCACATTCATTTGCTGCAAACCATCTTCTTTTCCTTAAAAAACCTTAACGCTTCCTTAATATCTCTTCGCGCATTTGCCCACGCCCTTCCTCTGGTATTTCTCGCCAATCACATAACCGATCTCCCCAATTGCAAGCTGTGGATACGGAATATCCATCGTAACATATCCGATGCATGCTCCACTTTGTTTTTCTGTAATAAGCCATGCGTTCTCATTATCTGCCAGTACATTTACAAAGGACTGCATCTGCTCACCAGCTACTGTTATTGTCCTTAACCACTGTGGAATAAAAAACGAGGCCATCGCAAGCGACGACCCCATCTTAATATTACTCTTCTTCTCTGTGCATGGAGAATGTTTCCATATGATAATTCTTCAAATTGTCAAGAATCTGACGATCATCTGCTTTCTGAAGAAGTTCGTCACGGAACTTCTTTGTCACAAGCATATCGTTAAAGGAGCTTGGTCCACCGACGCAGCCACCTTCACATGCCATACCTTCAATGAAGTCATCCGGCAGCTTGCCAGCCTTCATAAGCATCAGGAACTTGCGGCACTCTGCGGCACCGTTTGCCTTGCATACTTTCGGCTCAATGCCAGCTTCCATCTCTTTCATGCTCTCGACAACTGCTGCGGTAACTCCACCGGAGTTTGCGAAACGCTTGCCGTATACGGAAGACTCCTGATAGCTGGTATCGCTTGGCTGCAGTTCTACGCCCTTGGCACTCATGATGGCACGCATCTCACTGTATGTCAGCACATAATCTGCATTGCCTTCAATCTTCTGATCGACAACTTCAGACTTCTTTGCTACACATGGTCCGACAAATACAGTCACAGCATCCGGATCCTGTGCTTTGATCATACGGGATACCGCACACATTGGAGAGATGGTTGTGGAAATCTTATCTGCCATCTCCGGGAAGTGCAGACGCACCATATTGACAAATCCCGGACAGCAGGAAGTTACTTTCTTCTCTCCTGCCTTGTATGCCTCTACCCACTCTGCGGCTTCGGAAGCAGCGGTCATATCTCCACCTAATCCGGCTTCGATAAATCCGTTGAATCCAACTTCCTGCATAGCTTTCTTCCAGCTTCCCATTGTGATGTTTGCACCAAACTGTCCCTCGGTAGCAGGTGCTGCAATCACGTATACTTTCTTATCAGACTTTAAGGCATTGATGACATCAACCATAAATGTCTTAGATCCGATTGCTCCGAACGGACAGCTATGGATACATTTTCCGCAGCGGATACACTTGGAATCATCAATCACGGAAATACCGTATTCATTGTATGTAATCGCATTGACCGGACATGCAAATTTACACGGTCTCTTTAAATGTGCAATTGCGTTGTAAGGACATGCGGCTGCGCAGCGTCCACACTCTTTACATTTCTGCGGATCAATGTGGGAACGATGACGTCCCGCCTCAATGGCACCGAATTTACATGCATTGATACATGCTTTTCCCATACAGTTCTGACAGTTTTCTGTAACGGTATAACTGGAAATCGGGCAGTCCTCACAGGCTGCACTGATTACCTGAATCACGTTTCCATTATCCTCCGGTCCCGGGGCTTTGCCCTCTGCAAGACGAACACGCTGGCGGATAATTTCTCTTTCTTTGTAGATACAACAACGGAACTGTGGTGTCGGGCCCGGAATCAGACGAACCGCGATGTGGTCTCTCTGAGCATCAAGAGTCCCTTCAAATGCCAGTTTTGCGACTTCACGCAGAACCGCATGCTTGATCTTGATTACATTTTCATCAGCGTACATAAAATCTCCTTTGCTTTTTCGTGGTTTCTATTAAGCATAATATGTTCTTATTGTACATAAATTTTCATTAAAAAGCTATAGATGTATCTATCAAAATACATCAGGCGGTGCGATTTTATGGATAATATGAATACGATGGACTTCAATCAGAAAATTGATGTTTCTCTGCGCGCTTCGCTTGAGGCAACTCCCGTCGAACGAAACGCTTCCGATGATCTGTCCACAGGGAGCAGCTCTGACGGGTTCTGGAACTTGATTGTTCTGTACACCGGTTCTCCACAGACGTTACAGAATGAATTTCCTTCCTCTTCCTTTACCTTTCTCCTTGGAAATTATGCCATAGTGAAAATCTCCGAGGACGACATTTCATCACTTGCCGCCTTTCCACAAGTAATATATATCGAACGTCCAAGACAGCTTTTCTTTGAGATTGTTTCTGCCCGGCAGGCTTCCTGTCTGAGTGCCATTCAGGAAAACAGCAGCTATGGTCTGACCGGAAAAGGCATTCTGATTTCTGTGATAGACTCCGGTATTGACTATGCGCATCCCGATTTTTGCAATCCGGACAAAACCACACGGCTGGTTGCTCTCTGGGACCAGACCATCCTCGCTGATCCTTCTGCTGGACGCTTTGCCCCCGCCGGTTATTCACAGGGTACACTTTTTTCTCCGGAACAGATCAATGCGGCACTTCAGGCAGACACTTTTGAGCAGCGCATGGAACTTGTACCCAGCACAGATGTCACAGGGCACGGAACCCATGTCGCCGGTATTGCCGCCGGAAACGGCCGTGCCTCCGGCGGACTCTACCGCGGAGTTGCCCCGGAATCCTCACTTCTTGCCGTCAAACTCGGCTCGCCCGATCCAAAGGGATTTCCAAACACGCTCGAACTGATGCAGGCGGTCGATTTTTCCGTAAGATATGCCATCGAACATACCGTGCCTCTTGTCATCAACCTGAGTTTTGGAAATACTTACGGCTCCCACAGCGGAACATCCCTTCTGGAAACCTACCTGGACTATGTCTCAAATCTCGGACGCATTAATATTGTTGTCGGAAGTGGAAATGAGGGAAACAACGGCGGGCATGCCAGCGCCCGACTGGCTTCTTTAGAATCTGCCAGAATTGAATTTGCCGTTGGAAATTATGAATCTTCTCTTTCGATTCAGATCTGGAAAAATTATTGGGATGATATTCGTTTTCAGCTGACTCCTCCGGGACTCGGAACCTCATTTAAAATTCCCAATCAGCCCGGCAGCTGGCGCTTTTCCTTTGGCACCACACAGATTCTGGTGTACTACGGACTTCCCTCCCCTTATAGTCTGTATCAGGAAATTGCCATCGATTTGCTGCCGCGGCGGGACTATATTTCGGGAGGTGTCTGGTTTTTTACCGCAGAAGCACGGTCTGTCATCGAAGGAATTATTGATCTGTGGATGCCGGCGGCCGCTATCCGCGGGACTGCCACACAATTTCTCACGCCGACAACGGAAACCACTCTCACGATACCTTCCACTGCCGGAAATGTCATTACCGTCGGTGCCTACGATTCTTCCACCAATACGCTCGCCCCTTTTTCCGGCAGAGGATATACCTGGAATACCGGACAGGTCAAACCGGATCTTGTCGCTCCCGGTGTCGACATCACCAGCTGTGCTGTCGGGGGCGGTTACGAATCCCGAAGCGGCACCTCCATGGCTGCTCCTTTTGTAAGCGGCAGCTGCGCACTGCTCATGCAGTGGGGCATTCTACAGAACAATGATCCCTTTCTATATGGCGAAAAAATGAAAGCATATCTGATCCGAGGTGCCAGACAGCTTCCATTTTCCGTTTCCTACCCCAATCCGCAGAGCGGATACGGAGCACTCTGCGTCAGCAGCAGCCTGACGTTTGTGTGATATGCTCCACTACTCTGCGATAAAGGCTTCATAAAATTTTTCTTTTGGCACAGGTTTTCCAAAGTAAAATCCCTGGATCATCTCTGCCTTTGTTTTCTTTAAAATATCTACCTGCTCTTTTGTCTCGATTCCCTCGACGATACAGTGAATTCCCAGATCATTGATCATGGAAGTCATATAGTCGAGGAGAATCCGGCTTTTGCGGTTATTGGTAATTTCGGTTACCATAGACCGGTCAATCTTTGCAGAATCAAAATCATACTGGATCAGTACCGCAAGATTGGAATAATGACTTCCGAAATCATCCATTGACAGTCTGAATCCGAGTTCTTTGAGGCTGTTTGCAACATTTTCAATCAGAACATGATCCATGTCTCCCACGGTCTCCGTTACCTCAATATGGATCAGTTCCACCGGAATATCATATTTTTGAACCATCTGCGTTACTTTTTCAATAAGTTCCGGATACATGATCGTCATCTTCGAGAAATTCACGGATATTGGCACCGTACGATGTCCTTCCCGGATCTGTTCCTTCTGATAACGAAATACTTCATCCAGAACAAACAGGTCAATCATATGCACCAGATTGTAATGTTCCAGCACCGGAATAAACATCCCCGGTCCCACAATGCCCAATTCATCATCCAGCTGCCGGATCAGTGCCTCCGCGCCCTCTGTGCGCCCTGTGTGGATATCCACTTTCGGCTGCAGATATACCAGATACCTTCCACGCTCCATCAGATCGTTGATCTCATCTATCACGCTCTGCTCCATGCGCTTCATCACGGTTGTGCCATGCATCAGCTTAAGCTTATCGTTGCTCATAAGAACCTCTGCCTCTGCAATCTGGCTGCGTGTCTGCGGATGCGCACTCCAGCTGTATCCCATCGCCACGCCAAAGCCAAGTCCGGCAAGCCTTTTCTGCAGATTTTCCACCTGCTGCTCCATTTCCTGCCGTTTAATGTTGATACACAAAATCAGCATCTCATCCTCATCATACCGGTAAATCCGGTAATTGGGAAACATGGATTTCAATAGTTCCGCAACTTCCATCAGTCTGCGGTTGCCGCTGATATAGCCAAACTGTTTATTAATCTCCGACAGATGGATCACATCGGTTGTAATCACGCCAAGTGAACAGAACATATTGTCCGCACCAGTGCGTGCCATAACGGACAATCCCTCCCGGTTCCAGAGACCTGTCAGTTTGTCATGTGTGCGGTCATATTCCTGCTGTTCCTGAAGATTGCGAAGTTCAATCCGCGCAGCCAGTGTCGTGCCAAGCATGGAAAGAACATCGGCCTCCTCGAGGTGTCTGTGTGGGTTTAAAACCATTAAAATTCCAAGCAGATGATCTCCGGTATACAAAGAAATCCCGGCTGCAGACCATGCACGTAGTTCTGCCAGATATTCATAGATCACCGGATGACTTTCTCTCAGCGACTTGATATCCGGAATCACCACGTCCCCGAGTTGTCCTATTTCCTGAATAACTCCTTCTGCATCTCCTGACTCAATTTCCTCGGTCACAAGTCTTGCCATCATCTGTGCCGTATCCCTGTGACACTCTTCCACATAGCGGATACCGCCCTCTTTTGCATAGGCAAGCACAACACAGTCCGCGTCAAAATACTGGCGCAGCGCTTCAAATGTCTGCATAAGGGCATCTCCGATTCCCTCGCTTCCAAGCGCTTCCATACAGGTACGGAGCTGTCTTAACATGGATTTTTCATTGCCTTGTGCGAGAATCGGTTCCACCGGATCTGCCGTTTCCGGCTCCTGATTTTCTTTGATCTGATCATAAAAAACAATCCGGTTTTTTCCGCCTCTTTTCGCCGCGTAAACTGCCCGGTCTGCCTCATAATAAAAATCCGGAAAACTGATTCTTCGTCCGTCCAGTTTCGCAGCACCGATAGATACGGAATATTCCATATCAAAGATAATCTTTTTCAAATTTTCACGCAGGGAGACACAAAATTCTTCCATTTCAACAGAATTCTGAAAGCCGGAAGCAAACACCGCGAATTCATCTCCCCCAAGCCTGCCGACAATTCCCCGGTCACCGGTCACTTCACTTAAAATACTTCCGGTCTGGCTTAAAACCATATCCCCTACCGCATGTCCCTGCGTATCATTGATCATTTTAAAATCATCAATATCAAGCATGACAAATAAGGCATTTGTTGTACATTCCGCAAGTTCTTTTGCACAGTATTCCTCAAATGCCTTATGGTTATACACATTCGTCAGTACATCAATCTCTGCCCGGCGCCGCATGCGTTCCGTGATGGCTTTCTCCTGCTGCACACAGCAAAAACGCCCCACCATACGGTCTGTTTTTCCATCTTCTTCCGCAATACTCACCAGATAAAAACGGTACCATTCCGGTTGATTTTCTTTTTCGCAATAACGGACATCGACCGTAACAGTCCCTTCTTTTTGCAGGCATGCATGCATCGCTCTGCGAAATACCTTTTTATCTTCCGGATCAATAAAAACAGATCCATAATGGTTCTTCTTTACATAGTCTTCGATATCAAAAAGGACCTCGAACCGGTCATTTTCTATCGCATAAACCACTGCCCGGTCTTCTTTTACATCATATTCTATCAATCTCTCATGGTTTTGCTCTGCAACCACCCTGAGAAGTTCATTTTGCTTTTCCTGTTCTTTCTGCTCCCGCATAGTAACCTCTTATCTACTGCAGAACCTGATCTGCCACGTTCTCCAATTCACAGAATTTGTGAATTTCAGGGACCTTGTCTTCTATTGTACCAAACCCGTATGCCGCATGAATAAATTTAATCCCCGCATCCATGCTTGCATCGTAATCTCCCTGAATATCACCTACATATACCGCATCATCCAATGCATTCCGCCTGTACAGTAATGCGATATTCTCTCCTTTTGATTTTTCATTATTTCCGTAGCACTCAGTATCCTCTATCAGATCGTGCAGTTTGTAATAATCTAGAAAAGCCTCTATATATCCGGACTGGCAGTTGCTTACAATATACAGATGATATTTTTTCTTCAACTGTTCCATTGTCCTGCGGATATCCGGGTAGAGAGTTGCTCCGTGTATCCGGAGATAATCATTTTCTTCTTCCCCACACTGTGCCAGAAGTTTCTGGCGTTCGCCTTCTTCCAGATCCGGAAACAGAATCCGTGCGATCACATCCATCGTCTTTCCCATTACTGACTGGATGTCCTTTACAGTAATCGGTTTTCTGTCGTAGCCGGCTCTTTTTACGGTCTCATTCCAGGACTCTGCCACTTCCGCAGCGGAATCCCAGAGTGTTCCGTCCATATCAAATATGATTCCTTTTTTCATTATGCCTCGTCAATTGCCTTTCCGATATCATGGCGCATATACTTATTTGCGAAATCCACCCATTCGGTTGCCTCATAGGCTTTCTTTCTTGCTTCTTTTAAATCTTGTCCGGTTGCAGTAATGCCAAGGACACGTCCGCCGTTTGTTACGATGCGTCCTTCCTTATCGAATGCAGTTCCTGCATGGAAACAGAAGTAATCATCCTTGCCCTCGAACTTTTCAAGTCCGCTGATTGGGAATCCTTTCTCATAGGAAACCGGATATCCGTCAGATGCAAGTACAACACAGACAGCTGCATTGTCCTCAAACTGCAGATCAATCGTGTCAAGTTTTCCATCGACACATGCTTCCATGACATCAATGATATCATTTTTCATACGTGGAAGAACGACCTGTGCCTCCGGATCTCCAAAACGGGCATTGTACTCAAGAACCTTTGGTCCTTCCCCTGTCAGCATCAGTCCGAAGAAAATAACTCCAGTAAATGGTCTTCCCTCCGCAGCCATAGCATCTACAGTTGGCTGATAAATATACTTCTTACAGAATTCATCTACTTCTTTGGTATAGAACGGACTTGGAGAGAAATTTCCCATACCGCCGGTATTCAGTCCCTGATCTCCATCCTTGGCACGTTTGTGATCCTGTGCGGAAGACATGATGCGGATGGTCTTTCCGTCCACATAGGTCAGAACCGATACTTCACGTCCGGTCATAAATTCTTCGATTACCATCGTATTTCCGGCATTTCCGAATTTCTTATCTTCCATGATCGTACGCACGCCTTCTTTTGCCTCTTCGAGTGTATTACAGATCAGCACACCCTTTCCGAGTGCCAGACCGTCTGCCTTTAACACGATTGGCATCTTTGCCGTCTCAAGATATTTTAAAGCTTCTTCCGGATCGGTAAAGTTCTCGTAAGCAGCCGTCGGAATATGATACTTTTTCATCAGATCCTTGGAGAATGCTTTCGATCCTTCCAGAATCGCTGCATTTTTGCGCGGTCCGAATACCTTTAAGCCCTCTGCCTCAAAGACATCCACGATTCCGCCAACCAGCGGATCATCCATACCAACAATCGTAAAATCAATGGATTTTTCCTTTGCAAAGGCAACCAGTTTGTCAAACTCCATGGCACCAATCGGCACACACTCTGCCAATGCAGCAATTCCTGCATTTCCAGGTGCACAATAAATTTTATCGACCCGCGGACTTTTTGCAACACTTGTTACGATTGCATGCTCACGTCCACCGCTTCCAATTACAAGAACTTTCATGATTCTCCTCCTAGTTTGTGATGCTTTTTATTTACTGATATGTACTTTTTTGTCTGTCACTGTCACTTTTCCATTCGCAATCAGGTCAATCGCCTGTGGCATAATCTTCCACTCTGCCTGTTCCATCACACGACGCTGCAGGATCTCCGGCGTATCGCCCTCCTGCACTTCTACCGCTTTCTGCAAAATAATCGGACCGGTATCTGTTCCCTCATCCACAAAATGTACGGTAGCACCTGTGACTTTCACGCCACGGGCAAGTACCCCTTCATGCACTTTCAGCCCATAATAACCGGTTCCGCAAAAAGACGGAATCAAAGACGGATGGATATTGATGATGCGGTTTCTGTACTTTGCAATCATCTGTTCCGGAATGACGACAAGGAATCCTGCCAGCACAACCAGATCCACCTCATACGCATCAAGTCTGCGCAGAAAATCTTCATTAAATGCCGCACGGCTCTCATACTCCTTCGGGCTGATGCATACTGCCTCAATTCCGTGCTTTTTTGCACGTTCCAAAGCGTATGCTCCCGGATTATTGCTGATCACTACCGCAATCTCTGTATTTGTGATTGTTTTTTGTTCAATTCCATCGATAATGGCCTGCAGATTGGTTCCGCCGCCGGATACACATACTGCGATTTTTAGCATAATGTTACACCCTTCTCTCCGTCTGTGATCTTACCAACCACATATGGAGTATCTCCGGCTGCTTTGATTGCTTCCATCGTCTTGTCCACGTCTACCGGATCGACTGCAAGAACCATTCCAAGTCCCATGTTGTAAGTATTGTACATCATATGCTCATCTACATTTCCCTCTCTTGCCATAAGGGTAAAGATTGGAGGAACCGGGTAGCTGTTCTTTTCCACTACGGCATGCTTTCCTTCCGGAAGCATACGTGGAATATTCTCATAGAAACCACCACCGGTAATATGGCTGCAGGCTTTCACACGTACTCCGGCGTTCTTGATAGACTTCAATGCGCCTACATAGATACGGGTCGGAGCAAGAAGAGCCTCGCCAAGCGTTGTTCCAAGCTCATCCATATATGTATTTAAGGTTTCTTTGTCCATACGGAAAATCTTGCGCACGAGAGAAAATCCATTGGAATGTACACCGGAACTTGCCATACCGATCAGCACATCCCCGGCTTTTACGTCTTCTCCGGTAATGATATCCTTCTTGTCAACCACACCTACGGTAAATCCGGCCAGATCATACTCATCCTCCGGCATCAGTCCCGGATGCTCTGCAGTCTCTCCACCGATCAGTGCACATCCGGACTGCTTACAACCCTCTGCCACACCGCTTACGATCGTTGCAATTTTCTCCGGATAATTTTTTCCACATGCAATATAATCCAGGAAAAATAACGGTTCACCACCGGCACAGGCTACATCGTTGACACACATTGCAACGGCATCAATACCGATCGTATCATGCTTGTCCATCAGGAAAGCCAGTTTTACCTTGGTTCCGCATCCATCGGTTCCGGATAAAAGAACCGGCTCTTCCATATTCTTGATCGCATCCAGCGAAAAAGCACCGGAAAATCCGCCAAGTCCACCTAATACCTCCGGACGCATGGTTCCCTTTACAAACTTCTTCATCAGTTCCACTGACTCATATCCTGCTTCGATATCTACGCCCGCGTTCTTGTAATCCATTTATTTTTCCTCCTAATATCTGTGTTTTAATCTATTATTGTAACTTATAGTATATCGGGTATTTTTCGATTTTACCAATCATAAATGTTAATAAATCTAATTAGTAGTTCTTATATCCCACTTCCTGCAATCTGGCATCCTTTGCCTCAACCTGCTCTTTTAAGTTTTTCGAATACTCTTTCAGGCGTGCAAGTAAATCCACATCACTGGTTGCAAGAATCTTTGCTGCAAGAATACCGGCATTTGCTCCGCCGTTGATTGCTACGGTTGCTACCGGAATACCGGTCGGCATCTGCACGATACTGTACAGGGAATCTCTTCCGCCAAGAGAAGTGGTGTGCATCGGGATTCCGATGACCGGCATCGGGAAGATTGCTGCGCACATGCCCGGCAGATGTGCTGCCATACCTGCACCTGCGATAATCACTTTAAATCCTTTTTCCTCCGCACTCTTTGCATATTCAAAAAATACATCCGGCTCGCGGTGTGCGGAAATGATCGTCATCTCATAGCTGACGCCCAGCTGGTCTAAGATGTCTGCTGCCTTTGCCATGATCGGCATATCTGAATCACTGCCCATTACAATTCCTACTTGTGCCATTTTAAATATCCTCCTATATGTGAAAAAATTTATGGTTCCATTGCATCCAGCGGCTCATTTAACGGTTCCGTTCCCGGAACGACAAACCGCCCGTTTCTTATAATATCTGTCGTCGTGCCATCTGCACGTACTACTGTAATCGCTCCTAACTCATCATACGGAATCGTAATATCTGTATGACAGTTAAAATATGCTTTTGAAATATCTTCTTTGCGCCGGATCGAAATTTCATTGTCCCTTGCGATGATCGCTTTTCCATCCGGATTGTATGTCATGTTGTCCTCATCGTACGTGTAACAGGTGTCTCCGACCGCAAAATGCGGACCTGTCTTTTCCGCAATCAGAATCGGAAGCTTATCCGCGATCTGATATTTCCGTGCCATCCGGTATGCGGTGGTATTTGTTCCGATTGCAAACTCTCCCATCGGAAGTGTTTTGTGATGGAACAGAATATTGTCCTCTATATACTTGTGGTTTTCATCCTCAGAATCAAAATTTGTACAGGAATAAGCTGTAATTCTTCCGTTTTCAAAATCCAGTTCCAGATTCTTGAAAAGGAATTCCCCCAGATAGACCTGTGTGACGTGCAGCTTTCCTTCTGTTTTCTGCAATACCGGAGATGTGAACACTTCCCCGACCGGAATATTGACATCTGCCACACAGTTTTCAAATGCGGTCTCTTTGGCAGGATCGGAAAGCGGATGAATCTTTACATACAGATCCGTGCGGTTTCCGTTACAGCCTTTGATGTGCACACGGTCCGCCGTATCCAGCACATCAATGATCTTCTGCTGCATATTGCGGTAAAGCATATAATCAAGCGTATTGATATGCACCGTTTCCGCAAAGATTTCTTCGTATTTTTCTCCGATGGACGGAACCGGGTAAGCAATAATCGTAAAACTGCGTTCCTCCCCGTGAATGTAATGATTGATCAGCTGGCTCTTCTCGCTGCGCTCATACACATCGATTTCCCTCTGTTTGTCGGTATAGGTAACGCGCTCCTCTTTCTGCTCCGGCGAAAACGGCTTTGTCCCGAAAATTTCGATCACTGCCGGTCCTCCGTAATTTGGAGCAATCGCTTTGTGTTTTTCCCAGACAGTACGGTCAACTTCGAGTCCCCGCTCGATGAGTGCCTTATCCAGCCACAGCCCGCGGTCCTCTTTGTGATCGTAAGTAAACTGCTTGTTCAGGGAAATAGAGTACGGACGCAGCACCGGCTGCAATCCGATCTTTTTAAAATTGTGTACGGCGGCGCGTACCATCCGCTCGAATCCCAGCGGATAACGGATCTCCACTACCGACTTTTTAGAAATATCTTTTCCGGTTGTTTCAAATCCGATCCGGTATCCTTCGGTAAATGTATCCGCCATTGCCTGCATCTGCTGCTTTGTCAAGGAATGCAGAAAATGTGCGGACTCCGTCTCATCTTTTCCGATATACAGACCATAACGGTACAGATATGCCGGATGATCCAGCTCCGCTTCCATCACGATCTGGGTGAAATAATCATATTCCGGATCGATCAGTCTGCAGATCGCATCCGCATTAAAAATTTCTGTGTAATCATGCATAAAAGAATACATGCATTTTCTGATCTCGTGCACATTCAGATTCTGTGCATCCTCAAAACAGTTGTAAATTTCCACAAACAGTTCCGCATAAATACACAGATAACGGATATTTCCTTCCATACAGCTGGTATAAATTCCATGCAGTCTGGCATCCAATGCCGAGAGCAGCGGTCCGTATTCCCAGCCCATCTTACTGACGGCATATGCCGGGTTTGCATAACTGTCCGCATAATCTTCCTGCACATCCAGATACAGACGGCGATTGATCTTTTTCCCTTCCAGCGTGGAAATTTCTGCCAGTTTTCCACTCAGGGACGCTTCTGCTAATTTATACAAAACCAGAAACAGTTCCGACATTTCAAAGAAATATCCCCGGTACAGTTCTTCCACACTGGAGGCTTCCTCCTCGCTGACCGCCTCAATGCGCTCCATCACAAGTTCCAGCCGTTCCCAGTATTCCTCGTTATTTTTGTGATTGATCTCTCTAAAGCTCATAGTTTGTTTCCTTCTTATAGTTTTTAGCTCAAAAATCCCCAGATATAGGTTCCAATCCAGCATACCATATCCAAAAGGGTCAGTCCCAATCCCAGTCTCGGAAACAACTGGAAGGAATCTTCTTCCCGCAGACTTTTGGCTGCGATGACAAGAACAACAAATGTTGCGATCATCGCAACGACTCCTGCGCTCCCATAATAAGCAGACAGCGAACCGCCTCCCTGAAAAGCAAGCTTCAGGAACACAAGATACCATACCAGAAGAGCAAGTGCTAATACCGTGGCCAATATTCCCTGTCTGGAATGTTTTTTCTCGGTAAACTTATAGCCACGTCTTCTCCGGTTTCTCATATGTGTCTCTCTTTCCTACAACCTTTTTGCTTATTTGCATCCATACTGCTCATAATAGGCATCGATTGCTTTCCTGATCGTGTCATCAATTACAATTCTGCCCTGACATTCCCGATTATATAAGTGTTCTACCACTTCTTCCATGGTAACAATTGCTTTTCCTTCAAAACCATATTTCTCATGAATTTCATCGAGTGCGCTCTTTACGCCGCCCTGTCCGACTTCCATGCGGTTTAAGCTGACCATAAGACCAACGATCTCAACGTTTGCAGCCCCACGTACTTTTGGAACAGTTTCTTCCATGGACTTGCCGGATGTCGTCACATCCTCGATCATCACCACGCGGTCTCCATCTTTTAAGCTGCTTCCTAAAAATCCACCTTTGTCTGCCCCGTGATCCTTGGCTTCCTTGCGGTCACTGCAGTAACGGATCTCTTTTCCGTACAATTCACTGAATGCAATTGCGGTAACAACAGCCAGTGGAATTCCCTTGTATGCCGGTCCGAATAACACATCAAAATCATCCCCGTAACTGGCGTGGATCGCCTTTGCATAATACTCTCCGAGTTTCTTTAACTGGGAACCTGTCACGTATGCACCTGCATTCATAAAAAATGGCGATTTTCTTCCACTCTTCAGTGTAAAATCGCCAAATTTGAGAACATCACTCTCTACCATAAACTCAATGAACTCACTCTTGTAACTTTCCATTGTATACTTTCCTCCTGTATCAAAAGGCATTCTGCCCTTGTTATTTCGCAGTTTTCTATTAAATTTTAGCATACTTCCGGTGGGTTTTCAATGCGCGAATCATAAAAAGAAAGTACGCAGAATACTGCCGAAAGCTTTTCTGTCATCCAGCGAAATTCTGTTTCCATTCAGAACAGTATCGAGGAACTGACCAGCAATACCACAGATCTGCGTAACTCTAATCAGGCAATTTCAGATTCCGTACAGACAATTTCCGCAGTTTCTGAAGAACTGACCGCCCATGCATCCGAAACAATGGATGCAGAGACCGTAAACACACAGATTCTGGAAAACATTGCTGCCAAAATGAAATCCCTGGTACAATATATTCAAAAACAGTAAACAGTTACCATATCTTTATTCCGAAACGGCACCGATTAGTTCTTTGATATCGCTCACATGATATTTTTCCATGTAGCGCTCAATCCCTTCTACAATTTCCATGGTCACTGCCGGATTCTGGAAATTGGCGGTGCCGACAGATACGGCTGTCGCACCTGCCAGTATCATCTCAATTGCATCTGCAGCATTCATAATTCCTCCCATTCCAATGATCGGAATCTTTACTGCCTGTGCCGTCTGATAAACCATACGCACGGCTACCGGATGAATGGCCGGACCGGACATTCCACCGGTCTTGTTTGCAAGAACAAATTTTCTCCGGTTGATGTCAATCTTCATTCCCGTGATCGTGTTAATCAAAGACAGGGCATCCGCACCACCTGCTTCCGCTGCACGCGCCATCTCTGTGATGTCTGTGACATTCGGACTCAGTTTCATGATCACCGGCTGTTTTGCATACTTTTTCATTTCCTTTGTGATTGCTTCTACCGCTTTCGGATCCTGTCCAAAAGCAATTCCACCCTCTTTTACGTTCGGGCAGGAAATATTGATTTCCAGCATGTCCACCGGCTCTTCTGCCAGCCGTTTTACCACTTCCACATATTCCTCTGTCGAGTGTCCGCATACGTTTACAATAATTTTAGTATCATATTTTTTCAGGAATGGAATATCTCTCTCACAGAACAGATCAATTCCCGGATTCTGCAATCCCACGGCGTTGAGCATCCCGCCATAGACTTCTGCCACACGCGGAGTCGGATTTCCCGGCCACGGTACATTTGCCACACCTTTGGTAACCACCGCACCAAGCCGGTTTAAGTCTGTAAATTCACTGTATTCTGCTCCGGAGCCAAAGGTTCCGGATGCCGTCATTACCGGGTTTTTTAAGGTAACACCACATAATTCCACACTTGTATTCATTACAGATCCACCTCCTCAGCCAAAAATACCGGCCCTTCTTTACAGATTCTCTTGTTTTTCACATTGGAATGTGCATCTTTTTCTTTGGAATTGCACACACATGCCAGACATGCACCGATTCCGCATGCCATCCGTTCTTCCATGGAAATATAACAGGTCATGCCCTGCTCTGCTGCATACGCTTTCAACGCCCGCAGCATCGGTGTCGGTCCGCACGCATATATTACATCTGCATTTAACTTATACTCTTTCATAGCATCCAGCACATTTCCCTTTGCACCGACACTTCCATCTTCCGTTGCCACGTAACAGTCTCCCTGTTCTTTAAATTCATCCAGAAGAAACGTCTGTGCATCCCGGTATCCCATCACACTGACAAATTCACAGGTGCCGGCAGCTTTGATCGTTTTTGCAAGTTCAAGCATCGGAGGAATTCCGATTCCACCACCGATCAGGAAAGCTTTCTTCCCCGGCTCGACGGTAAATCCATTTCCCAAAGGTCCCAGTACCCGGATCGTATCGCCCGCTTTTAACCGGGAAAATTCTTCCGTTCCGGTTCCTTCTCCTGTCACCCGGTATACAAGACGAAGTGTTCCTGCCTCCCGGTCAATCCCACACAGACTGATCGGGCGTGGCAGAAGCTTGCTGGCATCATTACTGTACAATGATACAAACTGTCCTGCCTTTGCATGTCCTGCAATATGCTTCGTCTGGATTGTCATGTCATAGATATCTTTTCCGATGCACTGCTGCTTCAGCACCGTAACATTTTCCTGAAATTTTTCACTCATAAAATCCAACTGTCTCCCTTTTGTAAAATCACGACTTTATTTTTATCTCTGTGCAAGCGCTCCGGATATATCTGCGATCATATCCTTGACTGCCAGACGGGAGGCATCTGCGAAGTTCTCCGGTGTAATTCCCTGCTCTTTATACTTATCCTGTTTGTAAGCACAGATAATACCACGGGAAGAGTTTACAATTGCTCCTAATCCATCCTCATTAAAGAAATGTACCAGATCCTTGCCCTGTCCTCCCTGTGCGCCATAACCCGGTACCAGAATGAACGATTTCGGCATCACTTTACGAAGAATTTCCCCCTGCTCCGGATACGTTGCTCCGACAACTGCTCCAACATAGCTGTAGGAATCTCCCATACATTCGCTTCCCCACTCTGCTACCTTTTCACCAACCAGTTCATACAGCGGACGACCGTCGATCAGACGATCCTGGAACTCTCCGCTGGATGGATTGGAGGTCTTTACGAGAATAAAGATTCCTTTCTTTTCTTCTTTGCATACATCCACAAACGGCTTGATACCATCGGTTCCCAGATATGGATTTACTGTAGCAAAATCCTCATTAAAACCGGTATATGTTTTGCTTCCGATCTGTACTTTTCCGAGATGTCCGGTCGCATAGGCTGCGGATGTGGAACCGATATCCCCACGCTTTACATCTCCGATCACAACCAGATCTTTCTCGTGGCAGTAATCTACCGTCTTCTGGAATGCCGCTACACCGGCCACACCAAACTGCTCATACATCGCGATCTGCGGCTTCACTGCAGGAATCAGGTCGTATGTTGCATCGACAATAGCTTTATTGTACTGCCAGATGGCTTCTGCTGCTCCCTCTAACGTCTCACCGAACTGAGCGAACGCTGCTTTTTGTATGTGCTCCGGCACATAAGAAAGCATCGGATCGAGTCCCACAACGATAGGTGCGTTGGTCTTTTTAATTTTTTCTACTAATTTGTTGATCATGTGATTGATTTCCCTTCTTAATTTATTACTTATTTAATTCATTAAATACAACTTCGCCGTCACAGATCGTGCACTTTACACGTCCCGTAACTTCTTTCCCGTCAAACGGTGTATTTCTTCCCTTGGAAGCAAATGTGTTTTTGTCAATACGGTAGGTTTCCTCTGGATCAAAGATCACGACATCTGCCGCTTTTCCCGGCTGGATATCTCCCTTATCAATACCGACAATCTGTGCCGGATGGTAACTCATACACGCTGCCATCTGCATCGGCGTCAGATATCCACCGAGTACCAGTTCATTATGTGTAAGACATGCGGCGGTTTCCAGTCCGACAATTCCAAACGGTGCTTCCTGCATCGAACGGTTTTTATCTTCAAATGTGTGTGGCGCATGGTCTGTGGAAATCACTTCCATAATGCCATCCCGCAGTCCCTCACGCAGTGCTTTCACATCTTCCTTTGTGCGGAGTGGCGGATTCATCTTGTAATTGGTATCCGCTTCTTTCATATCGTCTGTGGACAGCGTAAAGTGATGCGGACACACTTCTGCCGACACCCGGACACCTTCTTCCTTTGCCACTTTTACCATGAGCACGGAATCCTTTGTGGAACAATGACACAGATGAAGCTGTGCCCCGGTATCTTTTGCCAGAATAATATCTCTTGCAACAATCACATCCTCCACGGAATTGGTAATTCCCGGAAGTCCCAGTTCTTTTGCTTTTGCATCGGCATTCATGACACCTCCGCGTACCATATGGATATCTTCGCAATGGGCAAGTACCGGAATGCCCAGACGCGCTGCCTCAAGCATACCGTCCCGATACAAAGCGGCATCCATGACAGATTTTCCGTCCTCGCTGATTGCCGGACTTCCTGCCTTAACCATTCCTTCAATATCCGCAAGTTCTTTTCCCTGCTGTCCCTTTGTCACCGCACCAACCTGCAGGACATGAATACAGCTCCCGGATTTTGCTTTGTTGTGCACATAATTGACAATATCCGGATTGTCTGCTACCGGCTTTGTATTCGGCATGGTCAGCACTGTCGTATATCCACCATGCGCAGCGGCCTGCATCCCGGTATAAATATCCTCTTTCTGTTCAAATCCCGGATCGCGGAAATGTACATGCATATCAATAAATCCCGGCATCACATAACATCCGTCCGCATTGATCACACGTTCGGCTTCTTTTTCCGGAAGTTCTTTTCCAATCTTTTTTATCTTCTGATCTTCGATCAGGACATCTGCCACCTCATCCATCTGTGTTGCCGGATTGATGACATGTCCCCCTTTGATTAAAATGGTCATTCTTTTTCCTTTCTTTTAACGTTTCACAGCAACAGATCCCGAAAAATTCCCACAGATCCGAATACCCTGCGTTGTCTTATAAGCGCGTACTTTATAATATACCGACTTCTTTGAGGTTGTCTTAATTTTGTACTTTGTGGACGTTGTAGCTGCAATCTTTTTATAAGTTCCATTCTTGCTGGATGCCTGATAAATTTCATACCCTTTCGCACCTGCCGTTTTGCCCCAGGAAATACGCACTGCATTTTTTGCACAGCGGACCGCTTTTATATTCTCTACCGCACCGATACTTGTCCCTGCATTATCCGCATATGCCTTGATACAGATGTTTCCGATTCTTCCACCGTAACTGGTGCTTACATCCGCCACATCTTCCCAGCTGCCACCGCGATAGAGGAAACTCTGATTATAATCACAATATACCCGGCTGGTTAAACTGCTGTCACTGACTGCATATTCCATATCGAGTCCGGCACCGCTTTTCTGCAGTTCTACCACAACCGCATAGTAAGTTCCCTGAGGTACGGATACCGCTTTATTCAGCCTGATGGTATGGGTTCCGGCATACGTTGTTGTACCGGACACCTTTGCTGCAAGTATGCCACTCTTAGGATTATGCAGGTTTGTCAGATTCGTATATACACGGATCGTATATGGAACATTCGCATCTTTGGAAAGGGAAATTGAAACTGCTTTCACCAGTTCATTATCTGCCTTTTTTGCCCTGAAAATATTCGCTGAAGTCGAAATTCCAAGCAGTTTTCCCACATCTGCCCCACCATCATACTGATAATTATAATCATAATTATCCGCAGACTCAAAATCAAAAATCCATGCAGCATCCTCGATGGATTTATCATAATAAGAAAGCCAGAAATAACTGTTGATATTGTTTTCTGTCTTATCCGACCAGCTGTTCCTGCAAAGCCATGCTCCGTCTCCTGCCGGTTTATTTTTAAACGAAGATGCCGGAAAATTATCATCCCAGCCCACAATATTTACTGCATGGTTCGATGCAACACTGCTTGTCGGGCAGTAATAGGTTGCCACATTCTCTCCTGTTTCTGCATAGACTGCAGATCCCACATAGTTGGCCGTTCCGTCCATATACAGTCCCAGCCCGGCAGATCCGTGCTGCATAATCTCACGTTTCACCTGGGTAACATTTTTGTGAATATTAATAATATATACATTCTGCAGATGTGCCACATCCTGATCAAAAGCGTAACTTTTTGCCAGTGTCGTGGTGGTCGGTGCCAGAGCGTACGGTACACGGTTCTCGTCCGTCACCCCTTCCCACTGCAGAAGCGTCCGGCTCGCGAAATCCAGATTTCCGCCCATGGTCAGATAATTTTTATGGTTCATAATATTTAAAGAGTCGCCAAATGTTCCACCCAGCGGGTCTTCTACATTATTATAAGTAAAATAGGCAAGCTGCAATTCACTCAGATCAATACTTTTGTCTGCCGTCTGATTGTCTGCAATCAGATCAAACTCCGCAAGTCCGATTGCGGAAAATGCCCAGCACGTATCATATTTTCCCTGATCACGCACGCCAGGATAGCGGATCGTAAGTTCCGACAACTTGTTCATATAGGCGGACGGCACTGCTTCTGCCTTTTTCAGCCTGGATTTTGTTTCTTTTACCACCGGAACATTTTCACTTTTGGGTGACTCTGTGTATCCGCCGGTTTTCTGGGCATAAACCCGTTCCTGCATTCCCGGAACAGCAGTTATGACAACTGCTGCAGAAAGCAAAAATGCTGCAAGCCTTCTGGTTTTATTTTTCATTTTCTACCTCTTTCTTATCGTCAGGTTTCTTCTTTCCATTATAAATATGAACCAGCTGCACTGTCAAACATTTTGCGCAAAAAAGGCACTGATTATCAGTGCCTCTCTTCCCGTTTATTTTGCCGCAATGACATCTGCCATATCATAATGTCCTGCAGGCTTTCCTTTTAAGAATTTTGCTGCTTCCACCGCACCCTTTGCAAATACCGCCTTGGAGTATGCCGTATGCTTAAATTCAATTACCTCATCCTGTCCGGCGAAAATCACTTCATGCTCTCCGACAATGTTGCCTCCACGAACCGCAGATATTCCAATTTCGTATTTATCCCTCTTCTGGCGCTTCTGGCTTCGGTCATAGGTATAGGTATATGCCTCATCCAGTGCCTCATTCATGGAATCCGCCAGTGCCAGTGCCGTGCCGCTCGGTGCATCCAGCTTCTGGTTATGATGTTTCTCTACGATCTCCATATCAAACCCTGCCGGTGCGAACACCTGTGCCGCTTTTTTGAGCAGTTCCATCAGAGTATTGATTCCGAGAGACATATTTGCGGATTTTAAAATTGCAACTTTTTCGTATGCTTTTTCCACATCGGCAAGCTGCTGTTCGGAAAGTCCTGTCGTACAAAGCACGATCGGAATCTGTTTTTCCACACCATATGCAAGCAGCGCATCCACTGCTTTTGCATTGGAAAAATCAATGATTACATCCGCATCCACCGTACACTCTTTCAGACTGGCAAATACCGGATAATCATTTTTGATTCCATCATAAGTATCAATTCCTGCAACAATCTCAATGTCCTCATCCTGCGCACAGATTCCTGTGATACACTGTCCCATCTTCCCGTTGCAGCCATTCATGATCGCTCTTGTCATTTTCTTTTGTGCCTCCCTGACCTATGCTAAAATTCCATAATTTTTCATTACTTCTGCAAGTTTCTTTGCATTAGCCTCGCTCATCTCACAGAGTGGGGAACGAAGCGGTCCTACTTCCATACCCATCAGGTTTAATGCCTTCTTAACCGGAATCGGATTTACTTCGGAAAACAGTGCATCTACCAGAGGAAGTGCCTCAAGCTGCAGCTTTCTGGCAGTTTCGATATCTCCCTTGAAGAAGCTGTCGCACATTGCATGTACTTTGCCCGGTGCCACATTGCTCCATACCGAAATAACACCGACAGCTCCGATGGACATCAGTGGTACGACAAGTCCATCTTCTCCGGAATACAGATCCAGTTTTCCGTCGGTAAGTGCCATCGTCTTGGAAGCCTGTGCCAGATTTCCGGTTGCCTCTTTTAATCCTACGAGATTACTCTTGGTGCGAACCAGTTCTGCCACGGTCTCCGGAAGAAGATTGCATCCGGTACGCCCCGGTACGTTGTACATGATGATCGGGCACTTGGTGTTGTCTGCAATCTGGGAATAGTGACTGATCAGTCCCGCCTGTGTTGCCTTATTGTAATATGGTGTCACAACAAGAAGTCCGTCTGCACCCGCTTCTTCTGCCTCCTGTGAAAGCTGAATGGCTGTACGTGTGCAGTTTGAACCAGTACCTGCCACAACCGGAACACGATGTTTTGTAAACTCGATGGCTGCCTTGATCACATCACGGTGTTCTTCCATCGTAAGTGTTGCGCTTTCTCCTGTCGTACCTGCAATTACGATGGCATCTGTACCACCGTCAATCTGCTGGTTAATCAGTTCCTCAAGTTTATCATAATTAACTTCCTCATTGTTCTTCATTGGTGTCACGATTGCGACTCCGGCTCCCTTAAAAATTGCCACTGTTTTATTCTCCTTTCTAAATAAAAAAACCAGCTCAAAACGAGCTGGTCAATCTAACCTTTTTTAGATCTGATAGCTCTCCATCCACGCTCATACGCTTCTGACAGTCATACGATTATTCACCGCATGCCCAAAAACCAGACTGCAGTCATCCGGTTCTTTCGGCGCTTTCCCCTTTTACCTGCATTCGACTGTGTCTGCCACATCCAACAGGCTACTCATGAATTACGCGACCTCTATCCCATGTATTTCTTTCATTCTACCACCACCGGCATAGTCTGTCAATCTATTTCTCCGGTGCGATATTATAAACCTCGTCTGCTGCCTCACGGATTTTTTCATCCAGAACGCGTCCTGTGCAGACCAGAGTCATTTCTTCCGGCTTTGCGGCAAACAGCTCACCGATTTCTTCAGGGCTTATCACCTTTTCGTCCACAATTCCAAGTACCTCGTCTAAGATTAGCATATCACAGGCACCTGTCGTAACGACTTTCTTTCCGTAATTGAATCCATTGCGCAGATTCATACTTTCTTCCTGTTTTGCCTCCTCGGAAAGTGCCTCAAAACACTCATCCGATTTTGCAAAACGGAATATTTTTATTTCCGGCTCCAGCCGGCTTAAAAATGTCAGTTCGTTTTCATTTTTTCCCTTCAAGAACTGAATGATAATGACGCTTTTTCCCTCGCTGGCAATACGAATTGCATTCCCGATTGCCGCGGTCGATTTACCATGTCCCTCTCCATAATAAACCTGAATCACTCCTCTGTCCATTTCAGCCTCCATGATATCTCTTAACCAAATGAAATCCTATGTAAGATAACACAAAAGCGTCAAATAATCAAGTCTACTCCAGGAATTCAATCTTGCTGACGGATACCTCGTAAGCAACCCTCTGCTCCACCTGTGTCTCACTGACTTTCTTTACATACTCGCGGCTCTGGATTCTTCCCCAGATCTGCACATGTGATCCGACCTCGAATCCGGATGCAAATCTTGCATTTCTGCCCCAGCAGATGCAGGGAATATAGTCCGATTTTCCATATGACCGGTTGACTGCGACCAGAAGATCCGCGATCTCCCTTCCCAGAGGTGTTTTTCGGTATACCGATTCCTTACAGATAAATCCATCCAGAAAAATCTGGTTGGCTGCATTTTCTTCCTCAAACTGTTCGACCAGTTCAAACTCCCTTGCAAAAACCGATAACACCAGACGGTTTTTATGCTCCTCATGCCGGTTGAACGAACGGAACTGTCCTGTAATATAGACGCATTTTCCCTCCGCACTCTCCTGCACATTGACCAGACGCTCCGATACCATCACCGGAATATAATCGACGAAACTGGACAGGCGGTGGACAGATACTTCCACCATATAAAATCCTTCCCCATATACCTCGTGACTATACGAAAAGTCCGATACAATTTCTCCCATAATAGTGACCTGATTGTTTTCACACATTTTATCTGCCATGAATACTCCTTCCTTTTGTGGAAATTTTTGATAGGCTTCTGTTTTACCATTTAATGGTTGGTAGAAATCATCAAACCTTGTCGATAAGGCCGGCGAAAACTATCTAAAACGCTTAAATCGCCGGTGTACGTTGAAAAAAGCTTGCGAAATCAGCTTTTTATGATAAAATAGGATAGGTTATTTGTGTAAAGTTAAACAATATTAAAAAGAAGGTTAAATTTATGGTAACAACAAGAGACGACATTCGTAATATCGCAATCATCGCCCATGTCGATCATGGTAAAACCACATTGGTCGATGAGCTGTTAAAACAAAGCGGTGTGTTCCGTGCCAATCAGGAAGTACAGGAACGTGTCATGGATTCCAACGATATCGAGCGTGAGCGTGGTATCACTATCCTGTCCAAAAATACCGCTGTATTTTATAAGGATACAAAAATCAACATTATCGATACGCCTGGCCATGCCGATTTCGGTGGTGAGGTAGAGCGTGTTCTTAAGATGGTAAATGGTGTAGTCCTCGTCGTAGACGCATTCGAGGGAACCATGCCGCAGACCAAATTCGTACTGATGAAAGCACTTGCTTTAAATCTCCCGGTTATTGTCTGCATCAACAAGATCGACCGTCCGGAAGCGCGCCCTGCAGAAGTGATAGATGAGGTGTTAGAGCTTTTCATGGATCTGGATGCTTCCGATGAGCAGCTTGACTGCCCGTTCATCTACGCTTCCGCAAGAGACGGATACGCTATGTACAATCTCGACGATGAAAAGAAGGACATGACTCCTCTTTTCGAGACGATCGTAAACTATATCCCGGCCCCGACCGGAGATCCGGATGCCAACACACAGGTTTTAATCAGTACCATCGATTATAACGAATACGTTGGCCGTATCGGTATCGGTAAAGTCGACAACGGTTCCCTGAAAGTCAACCAGGAAGCAGTCGTTGTCAATCATCACGATCCGGACAAGCTGGAAAAAGTCCGCATCAGTAAACTGTATGAGTTTGACGGTTTAAATAAAGTAGATGTCAGTGAAGCAAAGATCGGTTCCATTGTAGCCATCTCCGGTATTGCGGACATTCACATTGGAGATACCATCTGTTCTCCGGAAAATCCGGTAGCTATTCCGTTCCAGAAGATTTCCGAGCCGACGATCTCCATGAATTTCATCGTAAACGACAGTCCTCTCGCCGGTCAGGAAGGAAAATATGTCACTTCCCGTCATATCCGCGACAGACTGTTCCGTGAGTTAAATACCGATGTTTCTCTCCGTGTCGAAGAAACCGACAGCCCGGACAGCTTAAAAGTATCCGGCCGTGGTGAGCTGCATCTGTCCGTCCTGATCGAGAATATGCGCCGTGAAGGATATGAATTTGCAGTCAGCAAAGCCGAAGTTCTCTATCACTATGATGAAAACGGCAAAAAACTTGAGCCGATGGAGCTTGCTTATGTTGACGTTCCGGATGAATTTACCGGAGCTGTTATCTCCAAACTGCAGCAGCGGAAAGGCGAATTGCAGAATATGGGTTCCATCGCCGGCGGCTACACCCGTCTGGAGTTTAAGATTCCTTCCCGCGGATTGATCGGATACCGTGGAGAATTCATGACCGATACGAAAGGAAATGGCATCATCAACACCATGTTCGACGGTTATGAGCCATTCCGTGGAGAGATCGCCTACCGTTCTACCGGTTCCCTGATCGCGTTTGAGACTGGTGAATCCGTAACTTACGGTCTGTTCTCCGCACAGGAGCGTGGTACGCTCTTTATCGGACCTGGCGAAAAAGTATATTCCGGTATGATCATCGGACAGAGTTCCAAAGCCGAAGATATTGAGTTAAATGTCTGCAAGAAAAAGCATCTGACCAATACACGTTCCTCTTCTGCTGATGAGGCACTGACTCTGGTTCCGCCTCGCAAATTAAGCCTAGAGCAGGCTCTTGACTTCATTGATACCGACGAGCTTCTTGAGGTAACTCCGGAAAGCCTGCGTATCCGCAAGAGAATTCTGGATCCTACGATGCGCAAGCGTGCTTCCATCGCCAAGAAAAATGCCATGAAATAAATAACAGGCAAAAACATACACTTACAATTACTCCACCTCCATGGTGGAGTAATTTTTTACAGGAGACGTTCCATGGATTTGAAGAATTTTACAAAACATTTGATTTATCAGAGTGCAAATACACAGATCCCGGATAACTTCAGCCGGTTTCAGATTCTGCATCTGGAATATTCGGCTCATGAAAGCGTTGTCAAAACCTATCCGCTTCCGGAAAATGAACATCTGTTTTCCCTGCTGTGGGATATTCATGACGGACATATGCTTTCTGCAACGATTCTGCCCTCCCAGCCCTCGTTCCTTTATGAAAAAGAGTTTACACCCGGCATGCGCACGCAGATGCACTCACACGAATATCTGGAATTGTTTTATATCATTGACGGAGAATACCGGCAGAAAATTCTGGGCAATGAATTTACTTTTCACCGGGGTGAAGTCTGCCTGATCGACAAAAACTGTCTGCATCAGGAAATCATGGAAGGAACTTCTGCCACACTTCTGTTTCTTGGCATTACCAATGTGATGTTTCAGGACATTATGAACCGGCAGATTACAACAGAGCGTATCAGCTCGTTCCTGAAGATGGCACTGATGGAACAGAAATCGCTCCAGCAATATCTGCATTTTCGCCCTCAGGCAGAGGAGGCAGTCTCACAGATGGATGAAACCATGACATCACTTCTTTTGGAATTACAGCGTCATGATGAGGCTTCTCCGATCATCTGTCGGGGACTTCTCCTGCGCATTTTTCGTATTTTAAGTACACAATATGAATTTTCGCTGTCAAAAAAACTGCGACAGAAAATGAACTGGATTTTATATGAAGAAATTTCTGATTATATGAAGCAGCATATGAAAAACATTTCCATACGAATGCTCTGTGAAGAATTCCATTTTCAGGAAGATTATTTCAACCGGTTACTGAAAAACCGGACCGGAATGACTTATACGGAATATCTGCAGCATCTGCGTCTGCAGAAAGCCGAAGAACTGTTGCTGCACACCAGACTGACAATCGATGCGATTGCTGCCGAAGTCGGCTACAAAAACAAAGGATATTTCTACAAAATATTTACGGAACGGCACCGGATGACTCCGGCACAGTTCCGCAAAGAATCCTGTTGATATTTTATTTTATAAATCCCATTTCCAGTCACGGATCTCCGGCATATCAACACCATACTCATGAATGTACTGCTTGTGTTCTACAAGCTTGTCATTCATTTTCTGTGTCAGATAAGCGCCACGATTTCCTAACTGTGGAAGATGCTCAATTACGCTCTTTACCAGATGGAAACGGTCAATCTCATTCTGTACACGCATATCGAATGGTGTTGTGATGGTTCCTTCCTCCTGATATCCGTATACATGAATATTTCTGTTGGTACGACGATAGGTCAGCTCGTGGATCAGTGTATGATACCCATGGAATGCAAAGATGATTGGCTTATCTTTGGTGAACAGTGCATCGTACTCTGCATCTGTCAGACCATGCGGATGCTTGGTGCTTGGCTCAAGTTTCATCAGATCGACAACATTGATCACACGAATCTTAATCTCCGGCATTGCCTTTCTTAAAATCGTAACTGCTGCTAATGTCTCCAGTGTCGGAGTATCTCCACAGCATGCCATAACCACATCCGGCTCCTGTCCCTGGTCGTTGCTTGCCCACTCCCAGATGCCAATACCCTGTGTACAATGCTTTACTGCCTGTTCCATGGTCAGCCACTGCTGTCTCGGATGCTTGGATGTAACAAGCACATTCACATAATCGCGGCTTCTGATGCAGTGATCAAAGCAGGACAGCAGACAGTTGGTATCTGGTGGCAGATAAAGACGTACCACATCTGCCTTCTTATTTGCAATATGATCTAAAAATCCCGGGTCCTGATGGGTAAATCCATTGTGATCCTGCTGCCATACATTGGATGTAAGAATCAGGTTCAGGGAAGCAATGGACTGTCTCCACGGAAGCTGATTACATACCTTTAACCACTTTGCATGCTGTGCACACATAGAATCTACCACACGGATAAATGCTTCATAACTTGCAAAGAATCCATGCCGTCCTGTCAGAAGATATCCCTCTAACCATCCCTCACACATATGCTCACTTAACATAGAATCCATAACACGGCCATCTGTAGCAAGGAATTCATCGGAATCCAGTTTTTCATTGTTCCAGTCACGGTTTGTCTCCTCAAAGACTTTCATCAGACGGTTTGACATTGTCTCGTCCGGTCCGAAAATACGGAAGTTCTTGGAATCCTCATTCAGTTTGAAGATATCACGGACAAATCCGCCAAGTTCTACCATATCCTGTGCCTCAACGCTTCCCGGCGCCGGAACATCAAGTGCATAATCACGGAAATCTGGAAGTCTTAAGTCACGTAAGAGCTTACCACCGTTTGCATGTGGGTTAGAACCGATTCTGCGGTCTCCGGTCGGTGCAAGTGCTTTCAGTTCCGGAATCAGTTTTCCATTCTCATCAAACAATTCTTCCGGATGGTAGCTGAGTAACCACTCTTTTAACATTTCCAGATGCTCCGGTTTGTCCATCATGATCGGAACCTGATGCGCACGGAAAGATCCCTCGATCTGCTTTCCGTCTACAACCTTTGGTCCTGTCCATCCCTTTGGAGTACGAAGTACAATCATTGGCCACTTTGGTCTTGTGGTATCGTGGTTTTCTCTTGCATTCTTCTGGATCGCCTTGATTTCGTCCATAACGGTATCAAGCGTCTCTGCCATCTTGCGGTGCATGGTCATTGGATCATCGCCCTCTACAAAATATGGTTTCCATCCGCATCCATCAAAGAAATGCTCAAGTTCTTCATGAGAAATACGCGCAAGAATGGTTGGATTACTGATCTTATATCCATTCAGATGAAGGATCGGAAGAACCGCTCCATCGCTCTCCGGATTTAAGAACTTATTACACTGCCATGAAGTTGCAAGAGGTCCGGTCTCGGACTCACCGTCTCCCACGATACAGGCAGCAATCAGATCCGGGTTATCAAATACCGCACCAAACGAATGTGCCAGGGAATATCCCAGCTCACCACCTTCGTTGATGGAGCCCGGAGTTTCCGGAGCTACATGGCTGGAGATTCCTCCCGGGAAAGAGAACTGCTTACACAGTTTCTTCAGTCCATCCAGATCTTCTCCGATATTTGGATATACCTCGCTGTAGGTACCTTCCAGATAAGTATTGGCAACAAAGAAGTTTCCGCCGTGTCCCGGGCCGGAAATTAAAATCATATCCTGATCATACTTTTTGATCACACGGTTTAAATGTACATAGACAAAGTTCTGTCCCGGTACGGTTCCCCAGTGACCAACAATCTTTTTCTTTACCTGATCTCTGGTAAGCGGCTCTCGAAGAAGTGGATTATCCAGCAGATATAACTGTGCGGCACCAAGGTAATTGGCTGCGCGCCAGTAGGCATCCATCTTCTTCAGGTAATCTTCGGTTAACGGCTGTTTTTCAACAACATCTGACATCCTGACTGTCCTCCTGTAAAATCATATTATCATTAGATGCCTATATTTTAGGAAATCCACCCATATTCCACAATTTCCTATTCCCATTAATTTTCCAAAAAGTTACCTGTTCCGACTTGTATTTCCTGTTGTTTACTTATTTTTTCATTTATTTCCATTAAAACCATAGCCAAAAGAAAGGATTATAAAATTTCACACACAGCGATTACAGTTTTCCGTATACCTCCATAGGGACATATGCCCGAATGGAAATTCCTTCCGGCACATACTCTTCTGAGACAAGTTCTCCCTTATTTCGTACAAGCTGCAATACACCTGCCTGCGCATAGGGAATCACGCGTTCAATATAAATTTTATCTTCTCTTAACATTTCCTGCAGCACATCTTTTACTGCATCCAGTCCGGCATTTTCCGTTGCGGAAATCTGAAGAACATGATCCGCACGAAAATCCTGCAGTGGGTCATCATCGGTTCTGATATCGATCTTATTAAAAAGCGTCAGAATTTTTTTATTTTTAACTCCAAGATGATCAAGTGTCTCATAGACGATATACATCTGCTTGTCGCGCTGCGGATTGGAAGCATCCACTACATGAATAATATAGTCCGCATATTTGGCTTCTTCCAGTGTACTTTTAAATGCCTCAATCAGATGATGCGGCAGTTTCCGTATAAAACCTACCGTATCCGTCAGCAGCACCTGCTGGTGTCCTTCCAGCTCCAGCATCCGTGTCGTCGGGTCCAGCGTTGCAAACAGTTTATCCTCCTCTAAAACCTCTGCGTCCGTCAGATGATTCAGGAGGGTGGATTTTCCGGCATTTGTATATCCGACAATTGCCACAACCGGAACTGCATTGCGCTCTCTTTTTGCTCTGGCAATTTCGCGGTGTTTGACCACTTCTTTTAATTCCCGGTTGAGCTGTGCAATCCGGTCATTGATCAGACGGCGGTCAATCTCAAGCTTTTTTTCTCCCGGTCCACGGGTACCGATTCCACCACCCAGACGGGACATGGATCTGCCAAGTCCGGTTAATCTGCTCAGGCGGTACTTCAGCTGAGCAAGTTCCACCTGAATTTTTCCCTCACTGGTTGTTGCACGGGCTGCAAAAATATCCAGTATGATAAGCGTCCGGTCCATCACCTTGGTATTTAACATCGTCTCCAGATTTTTTAACTGCGCAGGGGACAATTCATCATCACAGACAATTCCCGTTGCCCCCGTGTGCTCTAAAAGTTCTGCAATCTCTGCTACTTTTCCGGTTCCCACATAGGTTCCCGGATGGATCAGCTCCCGTTTCTGAATCAGCGTACCGGCAACCGATGCCCCCGCAGTCTTTACCAGTTCGGCAAGCTCAGCGAGCGAATCCTCTGCATCGTCTCCATCCTGCTCACTTACACCCACCAGAATAACTCTCTCTTTAAAATCTTCTAAAACAATTGGTTCACCCATTATCTAGTCTCCAAAAATGTATTCTCGTGTTTTGCTTCCTCATCATCCGGATAAGCCTTTAAATATTCCTTCATCATCTTTTTCGCGGAATCAAAGTCGCCACTGTACTCATATGCCGCAATGGCACTTTTCATGAGATTCTGCTTATTCGGCACTTTCTCCAGTTCCAGACCGGAATTAAAATAAGTCAGTGCATTCTTATAATTTCCATCCTGCATCTCCTGCATGCCAAGTTCATACAAATCATAGGATGTAGCCACTCCACTCTTTATATACTCCGCGATACATTTCTTTGCCTTGTCCGAATCTCCATTGGCATCATATGCAAGTCCCAGATAATACGATGCCAGCATCTGCTTATGTTCTTTTGCTTTTTCCAGATAACTGATGGCATCTTTATTTTCACCGAGCAGATAACTGATTCTTCCTTTATACAGTTCGTCTTCCGGTTTATCCCCTTTGATCTCCATCGCAGCAGACAGATATTTCTGTCCCTCATCCTTTTTCTCGTGCCGGCTCAAAGACTCATAGATTCCAATGTAGATTTCATAATTTTTTTTGCCATGCTGCACAGCACTCTCAAAATCTGCCTTGCCCTTTTTTTCTTCTCCCATATCCATATAAAGATCTCCACGCAGATAGTATGCGCGTGCATCTTTATTATATTTGATAATGGCATTATACGTTGCAAGTGCATCTTTTGTCTTTCCGTTCAGTGCCTGTGCTTTTGCCTTGTAAAAACAGATATCCAGTTCTTTCTCCCCGATATGTCCGATCGACTCTCCAAGCGCATTCTGAAATGCCTTGACCGCATCTTCATACTTTCCGCTCTCCATGCAGGTAATTCCATACTGCCGGTAGGCATCCTGTTCCTTTGTATCTTTCGTTCCGCATCCAATCACAGACAGCGCAAACACTGTTGCAAGCAGCACGGAAATGATTCGCTTCTTCATGTTCTATTCTCTCTTTCTGAAAACTACTTTTATTTTACCGCAATCTGTTTCGTTCTTAAAGCATCCTTTTCCAGAATCGCATCTATGATCGCATGCATCTCAGCAGTCAGTGCCTCTAACCTCCAGTCCGGCAGGTTATATTTCGGGTGCTTCTCAAACGCAAACTCCCGCAGTCCAATCAGCGTCTTTCTCGTCTCCGGAGTCAGGCATGCCACCGCTATATTTGCCCAGTTGTCACCGATCCGCGGTCCATGCTCCCGGTAATAAGTACCACCGTAGGTAAATTCGTCCGGTTCCACTGCATAGGGAAGCAGCGCAAGGTTATGGTCAAACAGCGGTGCCATTCCCTGAATTTCAAGTGTCCTGTTGTCAATTAAAAATCCAAAATTATTTTTGTGTCGGTCTGTATTCATGATGACCGCATCGAGGACAAACATTTTTTTGATTTCTGCTTCCACGCCCAATTCCTGTGATTTTTTCAAGATTCCGGAAATCGTCGTATTCCCAGTATCCACCGCAGCATATGGAAGAAATCCGTATTCCTCTGAAGTAAAAATATCACATACCGAGCAAATCCGACTATTGTGTGTCCGCAGTCCGTAGCGGACAAAACAGTCTGTAAATTTTTCAATGACCTGTCCGGCATAAAACTCCGAATACAGCTCCAACCCTGCATTGCTGGCACCAGAGCTTCCTCTTTTCAGCATTTTAATCGTGCCGCCTTCCCGAATCCAGCACTTGGCAAACGAACCATCCGTACCGTACTCCGGGGAAGTCGTGCTTAAATGACGTCCATGCAAGCCTCCTTCAAATGCTGTCCTTGCAATCACATCATTAAACGGGTGCGTATACAAAGATAAGTCTTCCCATTCCAGTTTACTTTCTACTGGTTTGACCCAGAATGTATCAATCAAAGACAGTGCATGCGAGATATCCAAAAAACCCTGTAGCGTATCACATCCACTCATTTCCAACAGCTTTTCGATATTTTCCCGATGTTTTGGTGCTCTCCGATTGACAATAAACGCAGAGAGATCCCCATACCATGACGGAAGTGTTACATATTGTTCTTCTATTACAGGTTCTCCCAATATCTCATCCACAGAAAACTTTGCGATTTTTTCGTTTTTATTCATTAAATAATACATACCGTTTTCCTTCTTCATTCCTATATCTTACGGTATTTTTCCTGCTTTTGCAACAATCTCAGAAAAAATGGGAACCGGATATCTGGTTCCCATTTTTCCACTATTCTTCTGTCAGAGAAAATCGTTCTACAATCTGACTGATTGCTTTTGCATTTTTCCGGTTTTCATTTACGATCTTTGTCATCTGTTCCGTCATTTCTTCTGTTTTCTTTGTCTTTTCAAGAACCTGGCTGGTATCTACCGTCTGTTTCTCAGGGGTATCTGACACTGCCCTGATCTGTGTCTGGATATTTAAAACCGTCTCCGCAAATATGCCGGATGACTCCGCAATCTCTGCAATAATCTTTTGTACTTCACATATAGACTGATAATACTCTTTTGTTTCCTCGGCATATGCCGCAAATTGTGATTGCACATCTTCCTGCAAAAAGGCAATTACCTGATCAAAACAGTTTCTCACATGTGCGATATTATCCTTTGTCTCATTACAGATTGCCTGGATCTGTGTTGCGGTCTCAGAAGAATTCCCTGCAAGCACGCCAATTTCCCCGGCAACCACAGCAAATCCTTTTCCTGCCTCTCCTGCCCTGGCTGCTTCAATAGATGCATTTAAGGACAATAAATTGGTCTGGCTTGTAATACTTAAAATCTGGGAAGCCATATCGTCAATCCTCGTAAGTGTCTGAAGCTCCCGAATGGCCTGTTCCATAGACTTTTTGTTTTCTTCTACGTGAACATTGGTTGCCTGCATCGTACGATCTGCAAGTTCCTGCATCTGTTGTACCTTTTCAAGCAGATCATTACTTCGCTCATTTCCTTTCTGGATACGTTCTTCCACTTCCGTGACCACATTTGAAATGCTGACAATCTCCTGATCCACCTGTCCCACCGTCTGGTTGATTTCATCTGCATGCTCTGCAAGGCTTGTCGTTGCTGCGGAATTATCCTCCACACAGGAAAGCAGAACTTTTGAGGAATCTTTCATAGATACTGCAGAATCGTTTAACGATGTCGAACAATCCGCCAATGTCACTATACTCTCCTGCAATGATTCATACAACATTTTCAATGCTGTGGCAATTTTTCCCACTTCACTTTTTTTGCCAATCCAAGGGGTAAGTTTTTCGTTGTTTTGCAAATGCAGATGGCTGAATTCCATAATGGATTCTTCGATATATTTCAGTGGTTTGACGCTGTAATATATCATAAGGAAAGCCAGTCCACTAATGATAATTATGCAAAACAGACAAAGTACTCCCAAAATTTTCATATTTTTTGAAATACCGCTGTAAATATCTTTCTCACTGTCATAAGAAATCACTGCCCAACCATGTTCTTCTATATTTTGATAATGAACAATTTGCGTGGAATGGTTTCCTTTATAGGTCATCTCGCCCTGATTTTTTCCACTTTTGATTTGTTTCATTACCTCAAGCAGCATATCATCTTTAATCTCTGTTGCAATCAGTTCTTCCTTTTCTGACAAAATATACATGCCGGTCTCTGCATTAATCATCACATATTTTGTCGTATCGTTTTCGTTTTTTAATGCTGCTATCCGGCTCTCCAGATCTTCCACAAAAGGACCGCCACCAACATAACCGACAATCGTAGTTCCATCCGTATCAAAAACTGGACAATACATAGACAAAATTAATTTTCCTGTCGCCGGTGATACAATAATTCCTGCATCGTAAAGTCCATTTCTGGAAGTCATCGCATCCTGCAAAGCTTTTAAAGACTCCCCTTCCCGCAAGGTAATACCAACCACTTCCGGATTGGAATGCACAATGCAATGTGTATTCCATTCACCCACGTAAATTCCTTCCCACTGATCCAGGCTTTTGTAAAGAGTCTCTGTATAAGCCTGTGCCGTATCCAATTTTTCTTTGTTATTTACATCCTTAAGCAATTCCCGGATTGCCGGGGTCTTACTGTATAATGTCAACACCTTTTCCTGCTGTGCCACATACTCTTTAATTAGTTCCGTCTGCGCCAAAAGTGTATTCTGTTCATTTGTACGCTCGGATTTCTGCATTACGCCACGCAAAGTCTTATTTGCCGTCATATAGAGCATTGTCACACAGACCAGAACAATCATCATGATCCCTACTGTCAATTTTCGGCTCAGTTTCCAGTTTTTCATTTGTACGCCTCCTGCCTGGCTATTTACAATACAATTCACACATATGCACAATATGCTGACGAATGATATCCATAGCCCCTTCCTCTTTCGCTATCCCCCGCTGTATCCGGTTTACCTGAACATACGTTGTTGAGAAAAATTCATATGCCATAATATCTGCTCCCGCATTTATAAAAACTTCGTGTTTGATTAGATATTTTACAAGCTTTTTATGGAACTCCAATGCATCTGCAAACTCACATCGATCCTGCAATGCCGCCAGTTTTGGATTGTGAAACTGCTCCATAATTTCTTCTTTTGAATGAAAATGACTGTACAGGGAAGCCCTTCTGACACCTACCGCATCCGAAATCTGTGCCATGCTTGTTGCTTCGTAGCCTTTTACCGAAAATAACCACACTTCGTTTCCATAAAAATATCCTCTGATATATGCTCTGATATTTTCATTATACCTTTCTACCATTCGGTAGTCAATAATTTTAACAAAACATTTCTACATTTTGCAATCTATTTTGTACATTTTGCATATACAACAAGCTATAACAAAAAACACCATGACATCCTCTGCTGCAAAAACAGATTCTGTCATGGTGTTTTTCTATTTTACTTTTGACCAATCTTTTCAAGAGAAAAATTCGTCAGGATAATGTCAGATGCCGGTGTATTTATCGGCTTATTTTTATCATCATTTTCGTATATCTGTCCCATGGAGACCGTCATCACGGCATTACGATCTGTGTCTTTTTCCATGGTAAATTCATAAACCACTTCCTGTTCTTCGGCTTCCGGAAGTTCAAGATTGGTTCCACCGTACCAGTCATAACTTTCACTCATAAAACCAAGTTTTATCGTTCTTGCTTTGGTAGAAGTTACCTTAAACTTCACCCGGTACTTACAGCCCTTTTCCAGTGTAATTCCACTGTGCTTAAGCTGTGCATGCCAGTCTTCGGTTCCTACATCCGCAATCTTAAACACAATCCCACCCTCTGTGGCAACGGTTGTGCCGATTGCATCATCTCTTTTTACAATGTCCCATCCATCCGTTCCATCAGAAAATTCACCATTGACCAGCAGATTTTTACTGGTCTCCTCCGGTTTGATTTCCGGTGCTTCCATTTTTTCCAGCACAATATCATCAATGCAGATTCTGTGCTGCTCTTTGATCTGCTGTCCGTCAATCGCCCCCATCGCAATATTAAATATGGTATCCGGATCAGTGTCCTCTTTCATCTGAAACTCTTTGGTAATGGTCTGATACTCGCTGGTCAGTGCAACCTTTTCCTGGCAGTATGGTGTCCAGTCCTCATTGCCAGCAGCATCTTTGTGCGTGCTTCCATCTCTTTGCAGTGCGTAGGAAACTTTGCGGTTGGTCGAAGATTTCATCTTAAGGGAGAGGCGATACCACTGTCCTTTTTCGAGTCGGACACCGGTCTGTTTCAACTGGATGTGCCAGTCCTGATCTCCGGTATCATTGATGGTGAAATCTGCCGCATTGTCTTCGTTTAAGGAGTCAACCACATACGTTACATTTGATGGTGTATAGCAATAGGGATCAAACCCTGCCAGACCTGCATTAAAGCTTCCGTTTTTGATCAGGCTGTCCTCGTCAATCCGGACATCATCCAGATATACGGTCGTTCCCAGTCCCAGATCAAAGGAAATATTTTTATCGGTCAGATCTGCTGCTGTCTTAAAGGAAAAACTGTAATTTTTCTTTTCCCCGGTAAGTTCTGCCTGAAAATCCTGTCCGGCAGCATGTACCGTCATGGTCTTTGCTTCCTGTGCCTGCGCCGTAAAACTGAGGATATAGTCTGTATCTGGTGCAAGTGCCAGATCTTTTTGTCCCACAGTTACTGCTGTGCTTTCGGTTCCCTTTTGACTTATCACTTTTAATCTGCGTCCATCCTCAAGCCCTGTCACTTCTGCGGTCACATGTTCCGGCTTTGTAATCTCCCAGTAACCAAGACGGTTTTTGCCCTCCTGGAAAGAACCATTGTAGACATAGTTTCCGTCTGCCAGTGCTTTTTTGGTTGTATCCTCTTTGATTTCCTCATATCCGGTCTTTTCGATGCGGACATTGGATAAGTGTACCGTTGCTGTAGAACCTGTGTTTCCCAGATTAAATTCGAGACGGCCATTGGCATCATCCGAACCGGTCATCTGAAATTCGTAGGTAAAGGTCTGTTTGTTTGTTCCAAGCGAAACTTTGGTATCGTTCCAGTACCGGGTATAGTTGTGATCCGGTCCGGAAATGTCGGCAATCATCGTGCGCGCCTCATCTGCGTAGGCATCAAACGTCACTTTGTACGTTCCACCTTTTTGTAACGGGATATCCGGCTGTACCAGCTGGATACTGTAATCTGCGGTTCCTGCATTGGTTGTGGAAATTACCAATTCTTTATTTTTAATTTCCGCAGTTCCCTTACCACCAAGCGCTGTCATAAATTGCCAGTTTTTGGTATCACTTAAATCTTCTACAACCGAAAAATCTCCGTTGTTAATATAATTCCCAGTTGCATCCGGATCTCTTAATGTTACCTCTTTTATCGGCTTGGTTACATTTTCATCATAGCTGTCTTTCTGATAAACTTTGACATAATCAATGGCAAATTTCTGATCATCATATGTGGTGCTCTCATCCGGGTATCCTACCCAGCTTCCACCGACCGCAAGGTTTAAGATCATATAAAATGGCTGGTCAAACGGTGCCGGATAGGTGACTTCTCCCTGTCCGCTTTTTGCAGAAAACCAGTCGGATTCCTCATGATATTTCACGCCGTCAATGTACCAGGTGATTTTTCCTGGTTCCCAGTCACAGGCATAGGTGTGATACTGGTCGGCAAAATTATCTTTTGCATCCACGGTATAGGTTCCCTGGCTCTGGTCATGCGGCTCACCGTAATGAATCGTACCATATGCTTTATTGGTTTCTTGTCCCATGACTTCCATGATGTCGATCTCGCCGCATTTCGGCCACTGTCCATAAAGATTTTCATCGGTAGGCATCATCCAGAATGCCGGCAGATAGCCTTTTCCGGTCGGAACCTTTGCACGGCACTCAAAGTATCCATACTTAAAATCATGCTTGCCCTGCGTATTGATACGTCCCGATGTATACGATTTGGTTCCGTCCTCATTTACGGTTTCCACCGGTTTGATCAGCAGTTTTCCATCTTTTACCTGAATATTTTTATCGGAGTCCACATATGCCTGCCATTCCTCATTGACCCAGCCCTTTTTGTGCAGTTCCACGTTCCAGTCGGCACGGTTTAAGGTATCTCCGTCAAAATTATCCTGCCACTTCAGTTGATATCCCTCTTTTAAGAGCTCTGCCTCTGTCCGTTTTGATGGATTTTCTATTGTCCCACCAGATGAACTTCCACCCGAGGAATTCCCACCAGATGTATCGCTGTCCTGATTCTCTTTTGTTTCATCCTTCGAATCATTCTTGTCCTCATCCGAACGGTCTTCTTTCTTTCCATCCGGAGTAATTGTTGCCACTTCCCCGGATGTTATGTTCTCTTTTGTTCCATCTGCCATTTTTACCGATATGTTTTTCTTTGTACGGTTATCTATCTGTACTTCCGCTTTTTTCTCACACGTAACAGTTGATTTTTCCGCGCCTTCTTTGAACACAATCTTCATATCTTTCTTTGCAGTGATCGCTACCGGCACTGCCGCTGTCACTGAAACATCCTTTGCATTTACGACAACTGGTATGGTCTTTTTTCCGTTTCCGGAAAAGGAAACACTTTTGGCATTCTGTACCGTCACCTTCTTTATGGTGCCATTGTTTTTGATGGCAGCCGTCCCCTTGCTGTTTACAACAATTTCCTTTACTGTCCCCTTATTTACAACCGTTGCTTTCTCCCCAACTACTTTAATGGTAACCTGATATGAACCTTTTGGAATCGTAATCTTTACATTTTCCCCTGCTTTTACGGTAATGACCGCATTTTTCCCTTTTACGGTTTTTAATGCCTGATTCAGCTGCTTTTGAGAAGAAACGGCAAGCGTTTTACCACCTGCCGCCTGTACCGGCGTCGCCGGTACGGTACTCATTACCATGGCAGCGGCAATTGCTGCCGCTCCCACCTGTTTCCATAATGTTTTGTTTTTCACTGTAAAAACCCCTTTCTTTTTCTATTATCCTTTTACGCTTCCCAGAGCAACCCCCTGTACAATATGCTTCGAAAGAATCAGATACACAATGATAACCGGCAGGATCGAGAATGTAATCATGACATATACCTGCCCCATATCAAACTTCAACCAGTCTGCACCACGCAGCTGCGCGATCAGAATCGGAAGTGTCTTTTTCTTGTCATCATGTAATACCAGAGCTGGTGTAAAGTAATTGTTCCAGCTGCTAACGAAACCAAAGATTGCCTGTACTGCAATTGCCGGCTTCATCAGTGGGAGTACAATGCTGTTAAATGTACGAAACTCCCCGGAGCCATCTATACGTGCAGCCTCAATCAGTGACAGTGGCAGTGCGCTCTCCATATACTGTTTCATATAAAAGAAGGTAACCGGAGATGCAATTGCCGGGACGATCAATGGGATAAAAGAATCCATCAGCCCCATACCTGTAATCAGTTTGATAAATCCAAGTGCCGTAACCTGTGTCGGAATCATCATAATCATCAGAATAAACGGATAAATAAATTTCTTTAATTTAAAATCGTATGCATGAATGGCATATGCAGTCATGGTAGAAAAATATACACACAAAACTGCGGTTGCTGCTGCAATGATCAGACTGTTAAACATGCCCGACCAGATCGGCAGTGTTCCATGTACCAGATTGTTCCAGTTTGTCAGCAAATGATCGCTCGGCAATGCTGTAAACCCTGCTTTCAGCTCACCTTTAGAACGCGTCGCATTGATAAACATGATATAAAACCAGAACAGGCAGAAAAATGAAATTATAATTAAAACAATATATGCGATGGCACGTCTGGCATGAATACCAAGTCCGCCTTCCACATCTTTCTTACTTTTTGCCATCACAATCACCCCTTTCTCTTATCGTTTCCGGATACTTTAAATACAAGCAGACTCAAAAGACTTGTAATGATAAACAGTACCACGGAAAGTGCTCCTGCCATACCATAGTTCTTGCTGTACAGATGCTTGTTCAGATACATGATCAGTGTCATGGTAGAACGCATCGGATTTCCGGTTCCGTTTGTCAGAATCTGTGGCACGTCAAAAAGCTGTAATCCACCGATCAGTGAAGTAATCACTACATAAATCAGAATCGGGCGAAGCAGAGGCAGTGTAATCTTAAAAAATACCTGTGTAGAAGTTGCTCCATCCACTTCTGCCGCTTCAAATAAAGAAGTATCAATTCCCATCATTCCGGCCATCAGAAGAATGGTTGTATTTCCGAACCACATCAGGCAGTTCATCAGTGCAATCAGGCCTCTGGCACTTCCGGTATGGGATAAAAATTTATATGGTTCTGAGATAAATCCAATCTGCATCAAAAGAGAGTTAATCGGACCTGCATCTGAAAACAGTGTAAAAAACAACATGGAAAATGCAGATGCCATAATCAGATTTGGCAGGTAGATCACGGTCTTAAAAAAACGTGATCCTTTCAATCGCAGGCGTACATCGGAGAACCATGCGCCCAGCAGGAGTGAAAAAAAGATCTGCGGAATAAAACACATAATCCAGAGGATCATTGTATTTTTAAAATAAATCCACACGTCTCCACTTTTGAATAACTCTCTGTAATTATCTAAACCTACAAATGTCGGTCCAACCTGGTTGAGACCGGACATATAATTTTCGAAAAAACTGTTATAAATTGTGCTGATCAATGGTATCAGCTGAAAAACGACATATACAACAATAAACGGGATCAGAAAAATGTAGCCCCATTTGTTGTAACGAACGACCTTTCCTTTACTCTTATTCATATTTCTACCTCCGCGGTATTGGCGGTCGTCCCGCCGGAGCCATAATATGGGAGAGGTGACTCCGGCTTCAGACCTTATGTGTAACAAAAATTAGTAAGTAAGCTCTGGATATTTCTCGGTAACACCTTTGTAGAATAACTCTAATGCTTCGTCCTTGGTTGCCTTTCCTTCAAAGTAATTCTTCATTGCTTTCTGGAACTCTTCGTTGCAGCCCTGGTCATATGCGGAAATGTTGCTCAGATCCAGTGTCTCAACACCTGCGCAGTACATAGACAGTGGGTTCTGTCCTCCAAGGATCTTGCTGCTATATTCTTTTCCGTCTTTTGCCTTAATCGATCCGTCTGCCAGTCCGTTCATGACGGTGTTGTTGTTTACGAAATCATCATCATCTAAAACAATGTCTTTCATGACGTCATCATCGGTTGTCATCTTTAACATAATGTCTTTTACAAGACTTGCATTATCTGTATCCTGTGCTGCGCAGATCCATGTACCGCCCCAGAAGAATCCCTGTGGTCCCTGGGCTGCACCCCATCCGCCGTTGTAACCGATAGATCCTTCGGTATCAGCTGCCATAGAGAAGTTTACAAGCCATGCCGGTCCAAAGTAGCAGAATACTTTTCCGTCCGGATAGAATCCCTTTGACCAGTCATCGGACCACATATCAAAGGTTCCTGCCTCTTTTGCATCTACGAGTTTTTTGGAATCGTCCACCCATTTCATGATATTGTCATCTACCTGTACTTTTCCGTCTTCTACCCACTTGCTTGAGACATTGTTGGAGTATACACGGTATGTATCATTTACAGATGAAATCATCTTGTAACCTTTTGCCTGCATTTTTGCAGCAGTATCATTGAAAGTATCCCAGTCACATACATAATTCTGTACTTCATCCGGATCATCGGTTCCCAGTACATCCTTTGCAGCCTCTCTGTTATAAAAAAGAACGCCTGGACAGCCCTGCCATGAAACTCCTTTTAACACTCCCTTGGAATCGGTTACGATATCCTTTGTGTACTGGTACTGCTTGGAAAGATCCGCATCGGTAATTCCAAGATCTTTTACCGGTGCTGTGTAATCCGTATCTACATACTTTAATGCGTTGTCCGCTTCTACCAGAAAAATATCAATCTTGTCATCTGCCGGAGCATCCTGCTGATTTAACAGTGCTGCATCCAGGTTGTTCTGATATGCATTGTCATCACTCGGTGTGATGTTCCATACAACATCCACATCTCCGATTTTTCCGTGTGTTGCATCCACTTCCTTGTAATCCGGATAGTGTGCGGTAATACGGCTCTTGAACTCCTCGTTCCAGCAGTAAATATTTAATACCTTTCCATCATCTTTCAGATTTGATGAAGCACTTTCTGTTGCGTTTGACGCATCCCCCTTGGATGTATCTGACGGTGTACCGGAATCACTTCCTTTTCCGCAACCTGCAAGCATTCCTGCTACCATGGCTGCACATAATAATGCACTGACTGCTTTCTTTTTCATAGTAAATTTCCTCCTTTTCTTTTCTGCCTTAAGCATGGTTTTATTATAGAGTTTTCCAATGGGTTCTGATACAAAAATGCTTGCAAATATATCAGATTCATGACATAATCTACAGATATAAATAGGAGGTCTTGTCATGCTGAAAAATCAATGGAGCAAAAAAGAAATCGAAGACAGCGAATACGCAATCCATCATCGTGCGCTTTCCGAGGAATATTCCTTTTTTGAAGCCGTAAAAGACGGAAACATCGAAGCAGTCAGTAAAAATTTAAAGGAAGAAGCGTTTACCAATCCCGAAGGCATGGGAATTCTTTCCAAAAATCCCCTGACAAACTTAAAATATCATTTTGTTGTTACCGTTGCACTGGTCACACGGTATTGCATTGACGGCGGCATGGAAACAGAGCAGGCCTACCGTCTGAGCGACTTTTACATTATTCACATGGATGCCTGCAGCACCATTCAGGAAATATCAGATCTGCATCATGAGATGGCTCTTGACTTCACTGGAAAAATGCGCCTTCTGCAGAAGAATGCCGCATTATCCAAACCGGTTGCACAGTGTATTGATTATATCTATGCCCACATCAGTGCAAGAATCACCGTGGAAGATCTTGCGGTCTACACCAATTTGTCTGCCAGCTATCTGTCCCGGTTGTTTAAGCAGAACCTCGGTGTGTCGATCAGTGATTATATCCGCGAAAAAAAAATCGAAAAAGCGCAGAATCTTCTGCGCTTTTCCGATTTTACCTACATTCAGATTGCAAACTATTTATCATTTTCTTCCCAGAGTCATTTTATCCAGACATTCCAGCACTATGTCGGTATGACCCCAAAACAATACCGCAGTTCCAAGTACAAAAGCACATGGTAAAATTCTGCTATCCCAGAACGATCCGAAGTGTATGGTTTTCTTTTCCTTCAAGTACGGCAAACGGAATGCAGATGCCTGTATTTGTTTCTCCGGCATACCGCTGACCATCCAGCCATACTTCCGTGATCCGGTAATCCCCATATTCTTTCTTTTGTGGATTCTGGTAAACCACTGCGTATGTCTGTCCACGGAATGGGAACTGTGCCGAATAATTGCCACTTTCGTCAAACTGCCGCAACAGAATTTTGGGTTCTAGTACCAGATCTCCCCATTCTCCGCGGAATCCAAAAATCTGTGTAACCATTGTCATCATATACCAGCTGGCTGCCCCGGTCAGATACGGATATTTGCCTTTTCCGTCCGCATCAAAATATTCCGGAATTCCAGGATACATCAGGCTCACCGGTGTGTTCATTGCCTGTTCGAACAAGGTATACAATGCCTTGTATCCTTCCTTTACAAAACCTCTCTGATACAATGCATTTGCATACATCACCGTCATATGGGAAAAAACCGCACCATTTTCTTTTTCGCCATAAGCAAATCCAAACATTCGTCCCAGATCAAATTTTTCTTCCTTAAAATCCGTGTTCAGCCGGTAGCCTCCCACCTCTTTTTTATACAGATACAGGTCTGCACTTTTTGTAATCGCAGCGGTCTGTGCATCATCTGCGACATTTCCCATAACAGAAAATACCTGACCGGTCAGCATCATACGGACATGATTATCCCTTTTACCTTCCACCGGTCTGCCGTGATTATCATAATATCCGTTAAACCAGCCATTTCCGTTTTCATCCGTTACCCATTCCTGCGTACGGATCAATCCGGTATACCAGTCAGCACGCTCCCGCAGATTCTGCACCAGAGTACTGATATCCACAGAAATCTGTTCTCCAGAAATATTATGCACACACTGACTCACATAATTGTTTAAAACAACATTCCGTTTTTCTGCCGAATCATACGATGTGCGGTCCTGTCTGATCAGAATTTCCATCTCTTTTGCCAGCGTAATCTCTTTCTTTCCGCTTGCCGCTTCGTATTTTTCAAGGGTATCTGCCAAATCACGGAGATTTCCGATATACGCACAGGTAAAAGCCACGCTTTCTCCTTTTTCCGCTGCCATATCCAATGCATCATTCCAGTCAGCACCGCGAAGACGCATCATTCCATGTTCTCCCGCCTCGTAGAAAGCGCACAGATTCTGCAAAAGCAGATGTTCTAAAACCGTGCCCTCGTAAATATTGCCATTTACATCTTTCTGGCGCATCCCATATGCCGGTGTCCACTCTGCGTCCCCGGCAGTTCCACGCTTTGCCTGCGGGTCCTTAAAATACGCCACTTTCTGATCCAGAATATCCAGATCTCCCGTCTGGTTCAGATACAATTTTGTGGTAACAAACGGCCAGTACGCATGATCAATCCAGACTCTTGTAATATTGTTGCGGTCTGCAACAAATTCTCCCGGCTTATCCCCGATAATTGTCGCATTGGTCCCGTCAAAACGGACACCCGCAAAGCTGTTTAAAATCATGGAGCGAACTTCCTTCGGGTCGAGAATCAGAAGGGAGAGACAATCCTGCCACAGATCACGCCAGCCCCTGCCGCCTCTGCCATAATCATGGTACGGCAAAAACGAACATCCGTAGATTCTGCGAAGAACCGGCTGGAAACAGATCCATTTCAGATAACTGTCTTCTTTGGGGTTTCCGGTTTCAAAAGAAATATTGACCAGCCCATTCCAGTAATTTTTTGCCTGTTCAAAGGCAGCATCTGCCTGTTTGGTCGTGCAAAACATTTCTGCTGCCTGTTCTGCCAGCTTCGGATCCTCTGTCATGCCACCAAGCAGAATATAATCGACATGTGCTCCTGCTGCAAGGGTAATCTCCGGAAATGCCATCGCCCCCATTGCTTCTTTTCCATCCACGGTACAACCGGCCGGACAGCCTTTTTCTTTATTTTTAAGCGCATCCGGTGCCAGAAATGTTCCGGTTTCTCCGATAAACGATTCCACCGTTGGGAAGAACGATTCCGGTTTTGTTCCATCTCCCTGACTGCCCATCTCAAAATAAATCATATGATTTTTCTGATGTCCGCGTTCATCAAATGACAATACCGGTTTACAGATCACGCCGCGTCCGGTAGTACGGATCCGGTGAAGCAGGGAAGTTACATGGCGGTGATCGCGCAGATTATCCGCACTTCTGCCGTAAATTGGGATAGCAGAAGTCACGCGCACACACATATCCATATCCGATTTATTGGTAACGCGCACCTGCATCAGTTCTGCCGGTACTCCAAGCGGGGCAAAGATCCGCACGGCTGCCTCGATTTTCTGTTCTTTTAATTCCCGCTTCGTCTCCTGCCACATAAATCCGGCATCGAATGTCACTTCCTCCTCTTTTCCAAGGAAATGTGCATATTCTGCCTGCGCCGAAACTCCGGTCAGTGACACATGTTCCTTCCGGTTGATTGTACACCAGACATTGCGGGTACTTCTGTTATTGTGCAGATTTTCGATGCTCACCGGTTCCAGCAGAAAATGGTTCTGATCCAGCTTACAATCACCGCCGAAGGTCTGCGTCACGCTGCTTTTGATTCCCTCTTCATTTGCCACCGGAAAATTGAGCTGTGTTTTTTCAACCATATGACGGATTTGAAATTCTCCGTTTTTTCCTGTAAACTGCATATCGTTTTTCATAACTTCTCCCTTCTATGCCATCACAAGGCGTACCTTCGTCTGATCGGTCATTTTTTCTATCGGAATGTAGTTGTCTTCCATCTTTTCCTCATTCACGTACAACGCTTTGCATCCACTCTGTACATGCTCTGGATTTTCTACCACAATATGAAGATGTTTTCCCCGGAAATCCTTCTCAATGGTAAACTGATCCCAGTCCGCCGGAATGGATGGTGCAATACGAAGTCCTCCAAAGTCCGGACGCATGCCAAGGATTCCTTCCACACATCCTACCATTACAGTGGAAGCAGTTCCGGTCAGCCAGTGCACATGGGAACGACCAAAATGCGGGCTGTCTTTTCCTTCCGTAAACTGTCCATAACAGTATGGCTCCAGTTTCCGGATCTCAGCACGATCGTTCTGTGCAGACGGTGCATTTTCCATAAAATAGGTAAATGCCTGATCCCCATGCCCCAGCAATGCTTCTGCCAGAATCAGCCATCCCTGCGACTGGGAAAAGATACCGGCATTTTCTTTTGTACCGGGATTGTAAATCACAGCCAGTGCTCCGTCAAATGCATGCAGGTGATATGGTGGATCCATCAGAATCGCTCCATACTCTGTGTTTAACCGCTTTCTTACATTTTCCATGGAAAGTTCTGCCTGCTGCTTTGTTGCCAGTCCACTGATCACAGCCCAGCTCTGTGGATTCAGCCACATATTTGCTTCCGGATCCGTGCGTTTTCCAATCACCTCTCCGGCTTCCGTAAATCCACGGATAAAACGATCCTCATTCCAGCAGAGATTGTTAATTAATGTTCCAAGTTTTTTCTGTTCTTCTTCCAGATAATCCATATATGCCTGATCTTCTTTGTATGCGGCAAACTGTTTTAAAATCGTCATTGCATAATAAAACTGCAGTGCAACAAACGAGGACTCTCCATTTTTGCCCAGACGCAGACAGTCATTCCAGTCCGCATAAAGTCCTGCCGGAAGTCCGTGCGGTCCCAGATGATTCACAGAAAACGCAAGTGCTCTCTTCAAGTGCTCGTATACAGTGGCTTCATCTTTATTGGCAAACGGAATCACTTCATCGATAAATGCCAGATTTCCGGACTCCGCAATATATTTATATACCGTTGGAAACAGCCACAGAGCATCATCCGCACGATATGCCGGATGCCCGGTTTCCTGTACATAGGAAGCATCATCCGGCGTATCCTCATGTCCGGCATTGTGTGTAAATTTGACAAGCGGAAGTCCTCCTCCGTTATCCACCTGTGCCGAAAGCATAAACCGGATCTTTTCGAGTGCCATCTCCGGTGCAAGATGAATCACACCCTGAATATCCTGCACGGTATCGCGGTATCCGTAACCGTTTCGCAGACCACAGTAGAAAAACGACGCCGCACGTGACCAGATGAATGTCATAAAACAATTGTATGCATTCCAGGTATTGATCATGGTATCAAATTCCCTGCTTGGTGTATGTACCTGAAAATGTTCCAGTTTTTCATGCCAGTAGCCCGTCAGTTCTTTCAGTTCCGTCTCACACTGTGCTGCCACATCTGCATAGCGGTTACAGATTGCTTCTGCTTCCTCATGTTCTTTCATTCCGACAAGAAATGCAATTTCCTTTGTTTCTCCCGGTTTCAGAAGCATCTGAGCTGCCAGTGCTCCGCACCCGTTTTCGTTGTAGCACATTTCCCCGGATAATTTTCCGTTTTCCACCCCCACCGGATTATGATATCCGTGATAGCGTCCAAGAAACGATTCTTTATCTCCACAGTAACTGTCCACCGGTGCACCGGTCAGTGCAAAGAAACGGGAGATTGCAAGCTTGTTATCCACTTCCTCTCCTTCTTTCACCCAGTCCAGATTACCGTGAATAATATGCCGGATACGGTTTGTCTCAAATACCGTACTCGTGATGAACTGGGAATACTGCAGATTTACCTGATCCTGTTCATAATTATTGTTGTTGGTAAATTCCGCATAACCGGTGATGGTCAGGTTTCTTTCACACGCTGACGCATTGGTCACTTTCAGATGCCAGACCTCATATGTCTGATTCAACGGCACATAATAACATACTTCAGAATGGATTCCACTGTAATCTGCAAGCATCTTTGTGTATGCTGTTCCATGATGACACTCACTTTTATAACTTTCCAGATCTTTTCCTACCGGCTGCCAGGATGCAGACCAGTAGTCTTTGCTCTCATTATCCCGCAGATAAATATAGCGTCCCGGCTGATCAAACTGGTTAAAAATATAACGCAGGATTCTTCCGTTTGCACCAGATCTGGCAAAACTGTATCCTCCTGCATTATTTGAAATCAGCGCACCATACTCCGGTGACCCCAGATAATTCGCCCACGGTGCCGGTGTATCCGGGCGTGTGATTACATACTCTCTTTTCTCATCATCAAAATATCCAAAATTCATGTGAAACCTCCAACCTTTCAATTTTCAAGCCTTTTACCCCATTGTAACGGATTTACAAATTTATGAATATCAGAATCACAGGATTTATACCAGATTCATGACATAAAAAGAGTGCCGGAATTTTCCGACACTCTGTGTTTCTTTTAGATATGAAAATACCCGATTCCTTTTACCAGTTTATCGGAAATCTCCCGCAGCTGCTCGGCACTTACATATACCTGCTGGAACGTTTCTACAACTTCCTGTGTTCCATCGTAGGTTTTTTTCGTGCTTTCCACATTTTCTTCCGCAATTCCGGACAATTCCCCAACTGCCTGAACAACTTCATTTCTGGAATCTTCCAGTCTCTGGGTACTTGCTTTGATCTGTCGGATACTCTGCATGGAATTTCCAATCTCACCCAGCACTTCTTTTACAATATTCTGTGTCTCTGCCATGCTCTCACTCTGGCTGGTAATAATCTGCTGCATACTCTGCATACTTTCCACAGCAAGGGAAGAATCCCTGATCAGCGTTGACGCTATCTGCTCAATTTCCTGGCTCGACTGATCCGATTGCTCTGCAAGTTTTTTAATCTGTCCTGCCACCACAGCAAATCCGCGGCCGCTTTCTCCCGCCCGGGCAGCTTCAATAGAGGCATTCAGGCTCAACAGATTGGTTTCCTCTGCAATGGAGGAAATGATGGTTGTGGCCTGCTGGATCTTCTGTACAGAATCGTTTGTCCGGTTGGTCTGCTGCTGAACCTGTGCCAGCATCTGCTCCACCTGTTCATTGATCCCACAGAGTTTTTCCAGCGTTGCGGAAGCATTTTCGCTGGAGGAATGCATAAATGTGGCATTTTGATCCAGATTTTGTACCTCTGCTGTAGTTTCCGTGATATTCTCGCCCATAATTTTCATATGATCCGAAGTATTTCTCGAATTTTTCGCCTGCTCACTGGAATTATCCACTACAAGGCTGACCGCCTGCTGTACCTGTGACATTGTACCATTGGTATTGTCCGCCGCCGTACCCAGAATCTGTGACGTTGAAAGCAGCTGTGTGGCATTTGCCGAGATATCCCGGATAACAGATTTCATGGCATCCCTCAGCGTCATGGTTCCACGGGACAGATCCCCGATCTCATCCTTACGTTTTAAGAGTTTTTCATCTACCCACACATTCAAATCTCCATCTGCAAGTTTTCCTACAACAGCAACACTGTTTTTGATATTTTTACTGATAGAGGCTGCCATGCGCATTGCCACAACGATACATAAAAACATCACTGCAAGCATGGCAGACATAATCATCCCAAGAATTTTATTCACCACGGCATCTTTTTTCGCCTTGTTGGTACCGACAAAGACCATGCCTACGACTTCATCCGAACTTCCATTCTGGTATACCGGAGTAAAATATCCATAGTTGCGCGTCCCATCCAGTGAAACGTTTTTACTAAAATACGACTTTTTCCCTTTGAGAACCTGGCTGACCACACGCTCCCCCGCTTTGGAGCCGAGAATACGATCGCCGTTTTTATCCAGTGCCGAGGTCATGATTCTTTGATCTCCGTAAAAAAAGGTCACATCCATTCCGGTATTTTCTTTGATCCGGTCCACCAGATTTTCCGATTTGGATATGTTGTAGCTTCCCTTCCAGATATCGCCATTGGTACTTTCCAGATAATCCCCGGTATTCTGGTCATAGGCGGCAAGGGTGGCTGCCGCGGTACCTTTTAATGCATCCTGTACCTCATCCATCAGGGAGCTTTTAACCATCGTAAGCATAAAAAGCAGGGTAATTACCCCTAATACCAGCACCGGTCCTATACTGGTTGCAAGAATTTTCTTTCGTATACTCATATATGCCCCCTATTCTACCACTTCAACGGTTTTAAAATACCAGTTGATTCCACCTGTAATTGTGGCATCATCCAGCGTCTTTCCTTCTTCACCAACTGTTTCTCCGGTATTTGTTTCAATCACACCGTCAAACACACCGTTTTTTCCGGATAAAATATCTTCTTTTGCAGTATCCACAGCCTCCTGTGTTCCATCCGTGCAAAAATCAGCAAGTGACGTAATCCCTACCAGATTTTCATTCATACCGCCATAATAATTGCTTCCATCCCAGGTACCGTCAATCACGCTCTGCACCGCTGCTGTATAATAAGCACCCCAGTTCCAGATCACGCTGCACAGGCAGGCATCCGGAGCATTTTTGCTCATATCGGAATTGTACCCGATACCATACACCCCTTTTTCCTGTGCCATTGTCTGTGGATATTCTGTATCACAGTGCTGCGTGACCACATCACAGTCCATATTTAACAGGGTTTGTGCTGCTGCTTTCTCCGCATCCGGGTCAAACCAGCTGTTCGTGACTTTTACATAGATTTTTGCTTCTGGTTTCACGGAATACACCCCAAGTGCAAAGGCATCAATACCTCCTGTCACTTCGGAATTGGAGGAATCCATCGCTGCCACATATCCCAGCTTATTGGTTTTGGTATTCATTCCCGCTACGATTCCGCTTAAATATCTTGCCTGATAGATTCGCCCGAAATAGTTTACAAAATTCTTTCCGTTGCTTTTGTATCCTGTTCCATGTGCAAAATATATATCCGGATATTTTTCCGCCATCTCCTCCGTGGCATCCATATATCCCCAGCTGGTGGTAAAAATAATATTGCATCCGTCATCCACACACTCCTGAATCGCTTTTTCGGTTGCCTCTTTATCGGAATCATCAACATTTATTTTTCTGTCAATCTGCTCATCTGATAATCCAAGATTCTGCTGCATTGCCTGAATGCCAAGATCATGCGTATAGGTATATCCACTGCCTTCTGCCGGATCCGATAAGTGCAAAACCCCTACCTTGATCTTGTCCTTTGAAATCCCTCCGCTTTCAGTTCCCGTTGTTTTGGTGGAAGCCTCCTGTGTACTTCCCTCATTCGTTGCATAATCATCGACCTGTCCGGCTGCCCCGCATCCTGCAAGCAAGATACCGGTAAGTGCCATGGCAAGCAGTCTTCGCCCTTTCCATTTCATAGCGTTCCTCCTTCGCACATTATATCCATTTTCTCCCCTGTAACCTCATAATATTTATTATATCCAATTCACCCCCATTCTTCCAGTAAAATTTTAAAAACACCGTTCCCGTGTTCCCGGCACAATAAAAAGTGGGAACCGAAACATACGGTTCCCACTAAAGGAGGAGTTAAAATATTTTTATGATAATTTCCAGATTTCTTTGTTGTACTGCTCAATCGTTCTGTCAGATGAGAAGAAACCTGCCTTGCTGATGTTGATCAGTGCTTTCTTTGCCCATGCCTTGCGATCGGTATAAGCTGTATAAGCTTTCTCTCTGGTTGCAATATATTCCTCGAAATCCGGGAATGTCATAAACCAGTCTTTGTTTAACAACTCATTGTACAGACGCTCTAAGTTCTCACTGCATCCTACAGACTTTACAGTGTCACTTACAATAAAGTCAACGGCTCTCTTTAACTCAGAATCTTTCTCATAGTAGCTTCTGGAGTTGTAATCGCCTCTTGCATAGCGGTCGATAACAGTCTGGGAATCCTCACCAAAGGTAAAGATGTTCTCGTTTCCAACAAGCTCTGCGATCTCTACGTTTGCACCGTCCATGGTTCCAAGTGTCAGTGCACCGTTTAACATAAACTTCATGTTACCAGTTCCGGATGCTTCCTTGGAAGCCAGGGAAATCTGCTCGGAAATATCACATGCAGGAATCATCTTCTCAGCCATGGTTACGTTGTAGTTTTCTACCATAAATACCTTTAAGTATGGACTTACTTCCGGATCATTGTTGATGATCTGCTGTAAACAGAGGATCAGATGAATGATATCCTTTGCAATAATGTAAGCCGGTGCTGCCTTTGCTCCGAAGAATACGGTGATCGGAGTTGCAGGCTTCTTGCCTTCCTTGATCTCGAAATATTTATGAATGACATAGAGGGCATTCATCTGCTGTCTCTTGTACTCATGCAGTCTCTTTACCTGAATATCATAGATGGAATTTTCATCAATATCAAATCCCTGTTTCATCTTCAGGTAATTCTTCAGATCTGCCTTCTTTCCGGCCTTTACTGCAAGGAGACGGTCGAGAACGGCATCATCGTTTACGAAATTGCCAAGTTTCTCCAGCTCATTGGCATCCTTCTTCCAGCCATCGCCGATCAGGTCAGTAATCATTGCGGAAAGTTCCGGGTTGCAGGACATGAGCCAGCGGCGGAATGTGATTCCGTTTGTCTTATTGTTAAACTTCTCCGGATAGAGCTTGTAGAAGTTATTTAACTCACTGTTCTTTAAGATCTCTGTGTGCAGATATGCAACACCGTTAACACTGTATCCGTAGTGGATATCCATATGTGCCATGTGTACCAGACCGTCTTTGATAATATAGGTGCTTTCATCGGAAACCTTTGCACGTACACGGTTGTCCAATTCGCGGATGATCGGCATCAGCTGAGGAACTGCTTTCTCAAGGAATCCGATCGGCCATTTTTCAAGTGCTTCTGCAAGGATTGTGTGGTTAGTGTATGCACAAACCTTAGATACAATAGATACAGCCTCATCCATAAGAATTCCACGCTCCTGTAACAGACGGATCAGCTCCGGGATAACCATGGACGGATGGGTATCGTTGATCTGAACGGTCGCATAATCTGCCAGATCATGCAGGTTTGATCCCTTCTCAACTGCCTCATCAAGAATCAGTCTTGCGGCATTGCTTACCATGAAATACTGCTGATATACACGCAGAAGACGTCCCTTATCATCGGAATCGTCCGGATACAGGAATAAGGTCAGATTCTTTGCAATGTCATCTTTGTTAAAATCAATGGTATCTCCGACAATGCTCTCATCCACCGTTTCAATATCGAACAGACGAAGCTTTGTCGTACGGTTGTTGTATCCAACAACATCAATGTTATATAATCTGGACTGTACGGTAAATCCGCCGAACTGTACCGGATAGGTGATATCGGTCTTTGTCAGCCAGCTGTCCGGTGTGATCCATGGGTTTGGAGTCTCTTTCTGCAGATTGTGATCAAATACCTGTTTGAACAATCCGTAGTGATAATTTAATCCAACACCGTCACCGTTTAATCCAAGTGTTGCGATGGAATCTACGAAACATGCTGCCAGACGTCCAAGTCCGCCATTTCCGAGTGAAGGCTCAAGTTCGATCTCCTCGATCTCACCGATATTTTTTCCGGATGCTTCAAGTTCGGATTTTACACTGTCATAAATGCCAAGGTTGATCAGGTTGTTGGACAAAAGCTTTCCGATCAAAAACTCTGCAGAGATGTAGTACAGCTTCTTTTTTCCCTCATTGCTGACCTTGTCCTCTGCCATCTGCTTTGTCATGTCAAGAAGTGCATAATAAATTTCTTCATTGGAACACTTCTCAATGGTCTTGTTATACTTCATGGATACTGCTTTTGCTAAAGTCATGTATTTTCCCTCCCACAAGATTTCGTGTTGTTTTGATGTTCTTAGTATATGATTTTTTCCTGCTGATTTCTTGTCGTATTCAAGCAAAAACTGATACTATTCTATCATTTTTCATATTCAAATAACCCCCAGCTGTTAAATTCCACCAATTTCGTGCCACCTGTCTTGGTACATTTCCACAGTGCCTGCATATCCTGTGTTTTCGCCTGTTTCATGCGTTTTCTGTCGTTTTTGTTCTTTACAGTCATAGGACAATTCTGCTAAAATAAAGATATGAATATACTTGAATATGAAAATTATCACGAAACCATCACACATGGGGATATCATCTTCCCTTATAATACATATCTATGCTCGATCCCACTGGATTTTCCGCGTGTACCGCTGCACTGGCACGATGAACTGGAACTGATCTACATCAAAAAGGGGATGGGACGCATTACGGTAGATTTCCGGGAATACAAAGTAAAAGGTCCGACCCTGGCTCTTATTCTTCCGGGACAGCTCCACTCCATTGACCAGCTGGAAGATGCCTTCATGGAATATGAAAATATCATCTTTAATCCGAGTATGCTGATTCCACGGCAGAACGATGTGACTGCCACCGATTTTCTTCTTCCTCTTATGAGCGGAAAAGTCACGGTTCCAACCATCTTCACCCCTGTCTATCCTTATTACACAGATGTCATCATGCCAATTGATGCCTGTGACGAGATCAGCAAGACCAAACCACAAGGCTATGAACTGTACATCAAAAGTCAGTTGTACCAGTTTTTCTTTATTTTAGACAACCGCTGCCGGAACTTAACGACAGGCAGTAACCGCAAAACGCTTGATAAAATGAAAATTGTTTTAAAATACATTGAAAATAATTACATGCAAAAAATAACGATTGCCGACATCGCGGCAACCGTTGATTTTTCCGAATCTCATTTTATGCGGTATTTCAAAGAAACTATGGGAACGTCTTTCGTGGACTATCTGCGGGACTACCGCCTGACAATCGCCTCGCGTCTGCTGACAACTTCCGACTCCTCCATTCTGGATATTGCGGCGGAATCCGGTTTTGAAAATCTTTCCTATTTTAACCGGGTGTTCAAACAAAAATACAGCATGACACCGCGCCAGTTCCGAAAAGAAAGCCAGTAATTTTTCCGGCATAGCCGGTGAAAACCACACTAAAAAAACAAAGAAAAAAACGCAGCAAAAAGAAATCCCGCCACTACATCACTGATAAAGTGCACTCCGGAAACTACCCGGATCCATGCAATAGCAACTGTCATAAGCAAAAATACAATCCCCACAGCCGGGCACACAAACCAGAACGTAAACGCAATCACTGCCGCGGAAAACACATGCCGGCTCGGCCAGGAATGTCCTTTCGTATCTTTTGGAATCACAGATGGCAGTTCAAATATTTCATACGGCCGTTTCCGGTTGATCCAGGCCCGCACAACCGTCACAATAATAAATCCGTCCAGCGGCACACAGATGGCTTTATATAGCCGCATATCCTTCTGCCACAGCAGCCACAGAAGCAGGCATGGATATGCCACAAAAATCACAACCGTCAATATTTTATTTGCTCTATGTAACGCCCGCGCACGTTTCGGGTCATCCCGAAACGGCTGGGTCATTTTAACGTAAGTTTCTTTTTTCATAGGTAATCCTGTCTAACGTCCGGTATTGGTCTTACCGCCATTGTTTGTGTCTGCATCCGGATCTACCGCGTCAATTGCATCATCCACGCCATCTGCCACAGCATCACCGGCATCTTTCACACCATCCACGACATCTTTTCCCATATCCCCGATATCTTTTCCGACATTGCCATCGTTTTTGGAATTTCCGGCATCCGTATTATTGTCTGTTGTACCATTTCCAGTCGTATTGTCCGTTCCCGGAATGTTTTCCTGTGTAGTAACCTGTGTATTGGAAGTATCGTTTACACCATTGTTCGTTCCGTCATCATTTGCTGTACCACAGGCTGCAAACAGACAGATCCCTGCTGCGAGCATTCCGCTCATCATCAGAACTTTTAATTTTTTCATCACACATATCTCCTTTTATTTGATCTACAGAGCTAGTGTGTGCAAAATTCCCATTTATTATACAACAGAATTTTCCAGATTTGCTAGTGCTTTTTCATCTTTGGCTGGCAGAGCAGGGAGGCAATATAAGAAAAAACGAGTGCTGCGGAAAGCCCTGCCGCACAGTTTTTAAAGCCGCCCAGAAAAATACCGATAAATCCTTTCTTGTCCACCATCTCTTTGACACCCTTCCAGAGATTGTTTCCAAATCCCAGAAGCGGCACATTCGCGCCCGCCTGCGCCCATTTGGAAAACGGCTCATAGATCCCCACAAATCCAAGGATGGCCCCAAGGCAGACCAAAAGAACCATGATACGTCCCGGAAGCATTTTTGTTTTTTCCATCAGGATCTGTGACAGTGCACAGATCATTCCCCCTGTTACAAATGCAATTACATACTGCATATCCTTATCCCTCCTTTTTTGCGGATGAAATACAGCTTTCCAGCACAACACCGTGTGCAATCCCCGGTATTGTCTGTCCTTCATTGAAACTGACCGTAGAAAGCAGTGCTCCTGTCGGCACAAAGAGTATTCTTTTCAATTCCCCGCTTGCCAGTTTTGGCAGAAAATGCGCACTCAGCACCGAGGCTGCACATCCGCATCCCGATCCTCCGGAACCGGTTCCCTGTGTCTGTGAATCAAAAATTAACATGCCACAGTCCTCATGCTGCTTGCGGATATCCATGCCTTTTTTCAGCAGCAGATCAAACAGAATCTGCTGACCGACTTCTCCCAGGTCTCCCGTGATAATCCGGTCATAATCTTCGGGTTTTCGTTTAAAATCCGTAAGATTCTGTGCAATCAGCTCAGCGGCAGCCGGTGCCATTGTCAAGTTAGAACCATAAACTTTTTTAATTTTTTTTATGCACCTAATAAAGCGTCTACTGTGTCTTTATCCAATATCGTCTTATTATTTTTTATATACTCCATCGCATCCTTATATGGATTCTGATATTTAAAAGCAATCTTCACTTTCTTATCTTCATAGATATAAATCATGTCCACGAGCGCAACCAGCACTTCTCTGGTCAACTTATCAATATTACGATATTTTATGAAATGCTCAATGAATTCGTTGCTATCATCCTGTCCATTTTCCGTCTTTTCAATTTTGGCCTGATAATTATTCATTTTCTCAACTGCATTTTGTTTTTGTAATTCAAAACGCTCTTTTAAGTTTACATATTCAGTTCGTGAAATAATACCGCTTTTCCAATCTGGATATAAATCGAGTATCATCCCATCAACCTTTTGAATCTCACTTTTTGCCTTTTCTAATAGTTTTCTTAATCGAACCGCTTCCCTGTTGACATTCTCATTTGTGTTAATTTCTTTTATTGCCTGCTCCATATCTACAGCCAGTGCAATCTGACTTTGAATTGCAGAAAGAACTATTTCTTCAAGTTTATCTGCCCTCGTTGTGTGTTTACTACAGGCTGTTTTATCAAATTTCACATGCGTAGTACATACAAAGTAAGTATACTCTCCATAATCATGATGATAATGCTTCCGTGACATACTTCTGCCACAGTCCCCACATTTAACAAATCCGGAAAATAAATATACTTCTTTCTTTTGAGGAGCCTTTCTCGCATGTCTTTTTAATAGTGTCTGCACATTTTCATAATCTTCTTTGGATATAATAGGTTCATGTGTACCTTCAACAATAATCCAATCTTCCTTGTCAACTTTCTGTGCTACTTGTACTTTGTAACTTTTGATTTTTAGCACACCCTGTACCAAATCGCCAATGTACATACGATTGTCTAAAATTCGTCGAACAGAACTATCCACCCATTTTCCATCACCCGTCTGATTATTCGGTCTTCTATAATGCAATCCCAACAATTTTTTATGTGCCGTAGGATTTGGTATGCCCATTGCATTCAGTTTCTGTGCGATTGATAATATGCTCATCCCAGAAATATACCATCTGTATATATCACGAATCACAGATGCAGCTTCGTCATCAATAACCAGATGATTATGATCCTCTGGATCTTTCAAATATCCATAGCAAGCAAACGAACCGATGTGTTTTCCCTGTTTCCGTTTCATATCCAATGAACTTCTCACTTTATTTGAAATATCTCTACAATATTCATCATTGATAAGATTTTTAAACGGCACAATAATATTATTCATCGTTTGCGGATTCTTGTAACTGTCTAAATTATCAGTAATTGATATAAACCGAATATCCATCAGTGGAAAAATCTTCTCAATATACTGTCCTACCTCAATATAATTTCTTCCAAGTCTGGATAAATCCTTTACAATAACACATTCAATTTTTCCTGCTTTAATATCTGACATCATACGATTGAATTCTGGTCGTTCAAAATTAGTCCCGCTCCAGCCATCATCTACATATACATCAGATACTTCAATATCTGCTTCTAATTCAACAAACTGATGCAACAGTGCTTTCTGGTTACTTACACTATCGCTTTCCTCTTTATCTCCATCTTCTCTCGATAAACGCACATAAAGAGCAGCCTGCCAGATTCTTTTTTTCTTGCCAGACCACTCTTTATTATTCGTACATAATTCATTTACCATAGACATAGTATAACCTCCATTCATAACGAATGGCGTACTATGCTGATGTTCTACACATCGCCATTATAGCACGCCATTTTGCACAAAAGCAATATTTTATCTTTTTTCTTCCATGGTAAATTATGTCAAGATCTCGCAAAGATATTTCTTATAGATTCCTGTAATGTTTGTGGCGAATCACTCCATGTTAATTCCACTTCATAATCATCTATTTTATATCTGCTAAAACATTGTACATCCGATACAAGTTGCATTATTCTCTGTTGTGGTGGAGAATTAAAGTCTATACCAGCAGATGTACCATATACTTTTTCTATTACGCTTTCATTTATTGTACCATTTTTTTCAGCCACTCATTTCACTTCCTCTCATTCCTATTATTTCCAGTTACATTTTTCTTATTCATGTATATCTGCTGATAAAAGAACACTTTCTATAAAATATGCCTTTATCAACAGATATAAAAAACATAAACAGGCAGTAGTTCAGTAGTCTACTCTCATCGGGTTTGCACCGTCATTCTTGTGACCGGATTATCCGGAAGTATCATTATCAAAGATCAGCAATCTTCTAAACCAGATTGCCAAGAGAGCAAACACAACTGGAAATTTATATTCTGAAGATATAAAAGAAGTAAAGGAGCTGATGCAAAAAGTATGGCATACACACGAATCCATGCTATCAAAGCAACCGTTGATAAGTCGATAGCGTACATCTGCAATCCGGATAAAACCGACGGAGAATTATATGTCTCCTCTTTCGGTTGTTCTGCTCAGACTGCATATCTGGAATTTGCTTTTGCTAATGGGAAAAATATAACACCTGTAAAAAGAACTACTATCAAATAAGAAAACTAAGCGATGAGCTTTGTAATGAGCATCAACTTTCTACCATTATTCCGGGACAACAGCGTGGCAAAAAGCACACAGAATGGGAAGCTCATAAATACTTCATCTGAGAATTTCGCCGAGAGTCCTGGATTGCAACACTGGGCAGAAATTGAGAATCTAAAAATAGCTGCGAGCACATACGCCAATGCAAAATCAATTAGTGCATTAGAGCAACAGGTTGCAGAAAGGAGAACCATTTCCACTACCGCCCGGTCAGCTCTTGTGACATTAGAACATGAAATGAAACCTTTTGCAGAACTCATCAAATATGCAGAACAATTTGAAGCAAATAAGCCTTACCATGTTCGCTCCAAAAAATCCAAAAATCCAGACGAGTATTTCCGAAGGCACGAAAGCAAATTGCTTTTATATGACGGTGCAAAAAATGTACTTCAAAAAGCCGGAATAGACACGAAAAACATAAGTCTTGATCAAATGCGTGCGGATTATCATGCTATGGAAAAGAAAAAGGCAGAACTGCAAAAATCTTACAGAACCGCCGAAAAAGATATTTCTGAAATGGAACAAAAATTACAAACTCTTAATCAATACCTCAACAAGCAACCGTCTCAAAAACAGCCAGAGGAAGAAAAAGAACAACCTCTCGACATTCTCTTTAGAATTAAAAAATCCGGTGCTATCTGCTTATGATAACATCGGATTTTATTCATTCTGCTGCATATCTTGTAATGCCTGCATATATGACAATGCCCTATCTCTGCTATTTGCATTTAGGTTTCTGGAAATATGTAAAAATAAAAGATCATCCTTTGATAATTCTTCATACTCAGCGTCATTATCTGCAAAAAATTCCGCCAATGTAATATTAAAGCCATTGCAGATACGCTGAATCATATCTAACTGTGGAATTGAATGCCTGTCCATCATATTATAAAAAGAACTTTGCGGTATTCCGCTTTCATGAATCAGCTTATACTGGCTCCAGCCTCTCTCCTCGCACAACGAATTGATTCTATCATAGATCTAGTCGTACCTCATGATATACACCTCCCTTCTGGGGGAACTTTTGTATACCACTATTGTAGACAAGCTGCCATATTTTGGAAATTTCTTATTAAGGGAGTATGATTATTCCCCTATTGTAGAGTTGCATTTTCATCATACAGGCGGATTCATACATTTCTCCTATAGTATCATCAAATATAAAGGTCTCTAAATCCCTTTTCAATCTATTCTCCTGTGGTTTATCAACTTTTTCTTCTTTTTTTGCTACAATTTGTGCTTGTTTATTTTCTACTACAGCAACTTGCGTTTGTTTATCATTGTCCTTATTTTCCCTTGAAAAATAGGCATCTAGCTCATTTTTATGTTTTTTATATGTTCCCTCTGGAATATATACATATTTGGTTTCTTCCAGATAACATACCGGTATCATTTTTTCTTTTCCATCTGAAATAATAGGTATATGTGTTGCAGGCATATTCTTGATATGTGTATATTTTCTCAGTTTACCCTGGTAAGGAAACAATGTATATTCACGCAAATCAATAGACTGATCCTCAGCTTCACATGCATCATCATTTTGGCTTTCAATGGTTTCTTTCTTTAATACATAATTCTCTTCGCTAAAATCATCTTTCTTGCAATCGTCATTATTACTATCATAGTACACAGCATTTCCCGATATAACATATAATTATTTTATAACTCTGGTGCAGGCAACATAATATTCATTCTTTGTCATTCCCTGTTGTATTACAATAACTTTTTCAAATTCCAGACTTTTTGCAAGCGATATTGGAAGGACATTATATATTCCTCTAATTATTTCCCCTGTCTCCTCATAATAATTTACATCATACTCCTTCAATGTTGCCCTTAAATCATCTGTTACAGATTCTGCAATAACAGCTACCCTATCATCCATTGCAATAGCAACATCAGGCATAGATTTCACCGTTTTCTGTACTCCATTCAAACCAACAGGCAACATCTTTATACCAACTATATTTTGTATGTACTCAGTTATCTGCCTAGCGTTTCTGTAATTTTCATTAATATACTTAGGCTGCTCCTCATACAAGTCTTCCGGTATATCCTCTATTTCACATGCCATCATTAAACAGTACAACGCAAATGGATTATATAGGCTTCTGGACGCTGTGACCAGAAGTGTCCTATTCCACTCCCAATGCCTTAAATACCGCATCTTCCGCACTGGAATACGGTATAATCTGAAATGAACTCATAAGCTCCGGTGGTACAGTTGCCATATCTGCAAATGATGTAGCCGGAAGCAGCACTTTCTTTGCACCACTATCCAAGCACACCTGCAGAGTGTTTGCCAGTTCTTCCACCTTAATCATTGTTCCGCTGATACTGATTTCTCCAAGTACCACAAGACTGCTGAGAGCAGGTTTTCCAAGGGCAATTGAGCATAATGCCACCAGTGTCGGTAATGCCAGCTTTCCGGTCATGCCAATGCCCTGTAAATCCTGATAATTGATGATGTAATCTTTATTATCTGTACTGATCGTACCGCTGATGCGTTTTCCGTTCGCCTTCAGATAACTAAATGCCGTATTCGATGATTCCTTTGCTTCCCTGTCAGTTCCGATACCAGTTCTCTCAAACTTACCACTGCCCTGTAACATCTGTGATTCCAGTCGGAATACACCGATCATGCCGGATTTTCCATTAGAAACTGTATATACCTGCCCCGGATTGCACATTCCTTCCGGAATGAGCTTGCCACCACTCTGCTCCGGTACCGATACATAATGTTCCTCGAAGGTTTCGTTATCTATGTAAGAGAAATTTACATCATAGAACTCCATGCCGCCCAGCTTTTTGAGCTGTTCCTTTACCCTGCGACGCATTTCAAGAGCAATCTGTAAAATTTCTTCAATTTCTTCCTTTGTATATTCTCCATCCGGATATAACAGTTTGATATATCCGCCTACCATTTTACGGACTGCAATCATATCTCGCTGATTCAGATTCTTGCCAAGACGAAAATATTTGTCCAGGGCATCTCCAAACTGCTCTTTGCGAAGTTCACGGATAAACTCTGCCAGATAATCTGTAATAAAACCATAATCATCTGTAAAATGTTCCGGTCTGAATTTTGGTACTTCCCATCCCGGCAGATAGCAATGAATACGATCAAGAAAAGCAGTATCCGTTCCCATTTCAGCAGGAAATGGATCAAATAAACTTGATGTTTTCAGAAGTGAATCCACGCTTTGATTGATATTTCCGACAAATACCATAGACGCAGATGCAGCCTTTTCCTCCTTGCCACGAGCAAACGAACCAGACGCCATGTAATCCTTCATAATCTGGATGCCATCTTTGTCCTTAAAATTGATACCTGCAACCTCATCAAATGCCACACAATCCCACAATCCGACAAGTCCAACTGTCTTTCTCCCCATGTTATAAAAAAGATTGGCAACCGTTGTCTGTCCCCCAGATACCAGAATGGAATTAGGCGAGATTTCCTTGTATAAATGGCTTTTTCCGGTGCTCCTCGGTCCTAATTCGCAGAGATTGAAGTTGTTCTCTACAAGCGGAAGCATACGGGTAAGAAGCAGCCACTTTTCACGAGTATCCAGCATATCTGGCTCCATTCCAATAGAACGGAGCAGTACGTCCATCCATTCCTCTTTGGTGAACTGTTTTCTGCCCTCTTTCAGTTCATTGATATCTACATGGGGCATCTGTATCGGGTTCAAATTGATAATTTTGATTGGCGTATCATTCTGATTTTTCTTTTTGGAACGCAGATGATCTCCATCGGCTGATATAATCCCACTATCATAGTCTGAATTACTGTCATATTCCAGACGGATAATGCACCAGATGCCGCCACACAAAAGTCTATCGAATTTTGTCGGGTATTCTTCATCAATCGGCACACCACTCAAGCCAAGGTTAGAGAACTCTGCTTCATATCTGTCTCTCTTAATATTAAGGGATACGGTTATCTTATCAATGACCGTATGGCTTCCCTTCTGTCTAAGCAGAGAAAGTATCTTCTGTGCTTCATCCGGACGTACAAAATTATCTGCAAGTATCTTCTTTACGCTTTCTACACCCTGCTCGATAATCTCAGGATCATCCGAACTGCAATACTGTCCCAGAAGAAACTCCAATACATATACAGGCACATTTGCGCCCTCTTTTATCTTCTTTGTCAAATCTTTCCGGACAATCTTTCCATCAAAATATTTACGCAATTTCTGTTTAATGGCTGTCCGCCTATCCTCTGCTTCTATATCAAAAGGCATCGTTCTCTACCTCATTTCCACATAATCTTATAAATCAAATCCAAAATTATCCGAGAAAGCCAAGTCCATGATCACCTCATGCCGGAATACTTCTACATCATTGCTCTCGTCATAGGCAACCAGATAATACTTTCTGTCCTTGTCATATTTTTTGTTCTTAAATGTGAAGCGCATACGGAACAGACGCTTCTGCACATCTTCATCACGCTTGTCTGCAATGTAGATATTCTCGTTAGAAATCTTCTCATTGCTATCCGAGATAAAGTACAGCTTATAATCGGCTTTCTTTACCACATCACTGACCGGATCAGACTGGATGAAATCAAGGCTTGTAATCAGATTGGTAATCTTCTGAACCAAGCTCACAAGCATAATTTGTGCAGGTCTTGTCTCTACCGCACCCTTGTCCATCTTAATATCCAGTACCGGAACAAGCATTTCCTGTGGCGAAGAACCGCCATGCACATAGTTCAGTCCTGCTCCACCCGGAACAGAGAAAACATTGGTGCTGCAGGAATAACAAATAATCTTATCATCATCACTTCCGAGCATATATCCTAAACCAATATTGCAGACACCCTGTTCATTGATCGGCTCTTTCGATACAATATATCTTCTTTTCACAAGTCGGCTTGCATCACTCATACCGCCAATCTTATCACTGGCTGTCACTTTATCCCTCTTGTAGATAAAGCCATGGTCTGCAGTCACGATAAAACGGTATGTATTCGCACTGCCAGAAATCTTCTGAATCAGCTTTGCAATCTCATCAACCGCTTTCTCACAGGCTGTAAATACTTCATCTTCTTCATGTTCTCCGGTATTATCAATCTGATCATGATACACATAAATGACAGACTGTGCGGTGAATACATCACGAAGTTCCAGACCTTTTAAGTTCTTTATATCATCAAACTGTACACATTTGCTCTCTGGTTCATAGGATTGCAATACTGCCTGTCTGGTAGCCAGATCAATCGCATATTTGCCATCTACTACCTCTCTGAAATCATCAGTCAGCTCCAGTGTCTTGTGTGGAAGCAACGCTTCCATGCCAAGCCTTGTGTAAGAAGGCAATACACTGAGCATAGGCTGCAATGTGGCGCTACACTTCGGATTGTCCATCATTCTTTCATATAGCTGTCTTCCTACCTCATATCGCATCGCATCAGATATGATGACAACCGTTCTCACATTGGTACTCCTTACAAATTTGCTGAAGAAATTACGCTGTAACGGTATCTGTTTCAGTGCATCGTCCTCTAACAGTCCCTCATTCCACTTCGGAAGCAGTTTTCCAAGGTATTCATTCGTGTAAATATTCTCTACAAGGTCACGAAGTTCCTCAAATTCTGAGGTATTCTCCAATTTATCATAATTCAGATAGAACACTCTGTAATGGTTGTCTATCAGACAATCCCTTGACACATACGCATCAATAATCTTCTGAAATCCATTCGGTGCTTCATATCTTGCATTGTTTACAAGCCAGTATGCACTATCCAGCATCTCATAAATAAAAGAAAACTTACTGCCAAAGTGCATTTTGGCACGGATACCACACAAATCATAGATACTGTGTCCGTCCAGTTTTGCCAGACAGTCCTCTGCACGAAGCCTGCCGACAATCCAGCGTATCAGAAGTACATCTACGCAAGCAAAAGAATCACAGTCTACCAGTGTATCTACTTCATACCTACTCAATTCTTCCGACGCATTCAAACAATCTGCGACATATTGCGACAACTCATCATATTTCTCACGATACAAAATATTGTTCATGAGGTTGTCAAGAAATGCGATAATGTTTCCGGATTTATCGGAAATAAATTTCTTCCAGCTTTTTGGCATTTCCGCATCTATATAGCGGTCTGCATAGGTCACAAACATGGTAATGATCAGTTTCTCCAAGTTTGGTGCGTCCACAGAAAAGCCAAATTGCTGCTCACACAGCTTCCAGAAATCGCCCTCTATATCATACTTTGCAAATTCTGCCAGATATTTGTTGTCTGTCAGGCTGTCCTCTGTAATCAGTACACGTATCACTTCATCAAAAGAATTAGTTCTCGTCCTGCATACTGCACTCATAATACCTGTCAGAATATTTTCTTCATTAAAATTCTCTATCTCAAGGTCATAGAAGCGCTTCAATCGGTCTTTGTGACCAAAGAACTTGATGTGCTTTTCAATCACCGGCTTGTATTTCTCGTCAATACCTAAATCCACAGATAAAAGCGATGCCCTATCCGCATAAAAACGCTTGGAATAAAGCATTGTGTCCTCCAGATGATTTTCTGTGACCGGAGGTTTTGGAAACGGAGCATAAATCAGATAATTGGTTGCCGTATCCTCTTTTTCAAGGAAATATTTTGTGTAAAACTGGTTATCCTTCGTCAGCTTGTAGACCTTGGCATTTTCCAGTTCCATGCTGTCAATATCCTCAGCAAAATCTGCCGCATCGTCATACCAGAATACCAGTTTTCGATGTTCGCCGGTAAATTCCGTATTCAGTTTATCTACAATCTGCTTTAAGTTTAATTCTGCCATTGATTCACCTCTGCCAACACTTCCCAATGACCGCTGTGGCTGTTACCCACACGCTTAATCAGTTCTTGTGTTTTCATTTTTCTTAAATAATACTTCACACGATCTAAATTCCATCCCAGTTCATTTGCATACTCTCTTTGAGACATGGACGGATAATTATGGACTAATTCCAATATCTTTTTATCATCATCTGATAGTGTTGATTCCTTGCTTTGGGTAGTTTGGTGTGTTTGGGTAGTTTGGGTAGTCACACCATTGACACCAAACTCACCTTTTACCTTACGGTACATATTTACTCTGAAATCGCCATCAAAATCAATCAGCTCCGGCTTTGGTAATCCGTACTCCTCACAGGCTTCAAATAACCTCGGTATTCCGGTTCCCCATTTTTCAATAATTTTCATGTATGCAAATGCACTTGCGATTGCAGGATTTCTCGGTCTTGAATATCCTTCCATCATTTTTGCAATCGTAACATTATTCAGAAGCATTCCCGGAGAAGTAATCTCTAATCTATCATCAAATAATGCCACCTGTATATTTCCCGGCTCAAGGTAGCTACGGTGAGCCACGGCATTTGCGATCAGCTCACGGATACTGTCCGTAGGCAGTTCATACACATCCTGTCTGTACATACCCTTTATTGTCATTCCCATGTTGATTTTTTCAAGGACATACTGATATGCAGCTTCCATCTGTTCCTGAATGGAGCCTTCAAATTCCCTACGGTCAACAAAGTGAGCACGATTCGTTCCCTTGAATACGCCACACTGAATAACAGGCTGTCCCCACATTCGTCCGGTCAGAAGTGCATACGCATTGGTCGGATATACTTCTCCGCCTTCTTCTTTCAGAATGCCCCATGAAATCAGTACATTCTTGGTAACATCCTTAACCTTTGCCTTTTCGCTCTCCTGCCATGTGTTTCTTATGGCAGTTTCTTTCATACTCTTACAAAGCTCCTCAATTTCACTGTCCGTTATTTTCATATTCTGGCATATTTCGCTGTCATAATACCTGTTCTTGCCTTCCAGCATCAGCTCTCTTAGCATGTAATCTTCTACATGTCTGGTTGTGCCTGCTACACGCACATAAGTACCCTCAAACATGCCCTGTGATTTGATATAATACGGACGTTCCGCACCCGGAAATACCTCAACCACAATCACAGTCTTATCCTTGACCGTCTGCATTGCTACATCCGGTCTGATTGCAGGCTCACAGGAATCAGAGATTGCATTGGTAATGGCATCCATCGTCTTATAGATGTTATCTACATCCATTCCCACAATCTCCAAGGTCTTATCATCTATTCCGAAAACAATCCTGCCACCTCTGCCATTGGCAAAAGCTACCACTGTTTTCATGTATTTTTCGCTTTTTTCTGGTACAGTCACTTTGTACTCAACATTCTTTGATTCGCCGGAAAACAGCGTATCTTCTGCCATAACATAGCCTCCAATAATTTATAAATAACTATAGTAATCTTTTGCCATTAATCAAATCTTGTGTTTTTATCTTTTGAGTAATATCACTAATATCACCAATGTCAAGAATTAAATAATCCTCATTCGGTATTTCATCCAATTTTGTATTTATTACAAAGCGATATTCGTTTTGATATTTAAACTTCTTTCTTTTGCCAAATGCATATGTTCCCTTATCACTTACTGACTGCATCACTTCAATTGGAACCTCTTCCGTATCATCATAATAAATCACTTTATCATTTGTAATATGATAATCTCTTTTTAGTGCTGCTAACTGAATGCGCTTTATAAATTGATCCATATTTTTTATCCATAAAGCATAATCTCCAAACTTTTTTATTTTGTCAGACTCGTGCATAATTACACTTCTATCATCATCCAAATCTGCTTCGTAAATACAAAACACAAAACTTTTACAAAATCCATTCTTTAGAATCAAGTTACAGGGTATTCCACTTGGTGTTTCATATGCTTTAGAAAAAACCGCATTTTCTAAAGCATCACCTACAATATCATTTTGCTCTTTTTTTTCTAAATCAACATAATATTGTAATTCCTTCATATATACCATTCCATGTAATAATAAATCTATTTTATCCTCACTTTGAAACTTAATAAATTCGGTTTTCATTATATATCGAACTCCTATTGTATAAAATAAATGTAGCTCTACTATTTTTTTGTCATAATATTTTTAGAATCTGCCAGTATCTCATAGAATTTTCCATCCGATGCCGTCTGAACCTTACGGTAATTAGCTTTGACACCATCATCCAGATCCAGTTCTATTCTTGCCAGTGCCAGATGTCCGATTTTTTCATCATATTCCCGGCACTCTTTTAACTGCTTCTGCAATTTTTCCTTACGCTTCGTTGCAAGTGATACTTCTCTGTTGTTCTTGCTATTATCAATCGTATCCTGCATACGTCCAATCTCGGATTCATATACACGCTGCATCCGATACAAATAGTCTACACGAACATTACCGATTGTATCCGCATTGTAACGGTGCAAATATACCAGCGCCTTGAAGCCATTCTGCTTACCACTGTCAAAAAGCCAGTAAATCGGACGCTTGCCGGAGCCTGTGACAGAATAGATATTGCAATGGTCTTTGAAGAAATCGTTCAAGAAATAATTGCGAATAATCTCCCTGCTTGTATCTCCCTTATTTCCAAGTGCCTTTGCAATGAAATCCAGATTTGTCTCTAAAGACTTTGCTCCAAATGCAGTTTTTAACCATGTGCAGAAGCGTGATACAATATCGTCCTCTAAGTATTCTTCATCTGTGATTGGAATAATATTATCCGCATCCGGTATGAATGTGGTGTACTTACTATCGTCCCATTCTCCGCCTGCATATACCAGACCTTCCTCATTCAAAGAGTAACGACCAAACATACAGCCAACCGCATAGGAAATCAGGCTCTTAATATCTCTCTGTAAATCAGCTTTACGAACTGTCACATCCTTGTCCTCTACTTCTGGTGAAAGTTCATCCTGCAATCCATAAATATCAATGAAAATGCGGTTCAGTTCTTCCTCATTGGTTTTGAGATGATTGAAACGCTCATTGCACTCATTCTCCCAACAGGTGTAACATTCTGCTAAGTCAATATTGTCTGTATCGTCAAATAGTGCAGAATTTCGAGGGATAACGGAAAGCAATGGGTGGCGTTTGAAATCCCATGAGGTTTCAAATGAATCCCAGTCTGTTTTAGATAACAAAATATTATTTTGAGCAATCTTTCCTGCTTTATCAGAAGATGACTTTTTCAACATTGGCAAACTATTATAGTTTCCTAATTTGAAATGTAAAGTAGGATTCAACAACTGGGCTAATGCATTAATCATTTTGCTGTTAAGATATGCAAGCACATCGTAAAACTCTTCTTTTGAAGTAAAAACAACATTAGCAGATGCGTCAAATATAAAACCCTTTGGGAAATATCTAAACGACAATCCTTTTGTTGTAATATCAGTCCAACAAATATGTTCCATATAGTAATAAGCTTCATTACTAATCTTCCACCCCAAATTATCACCTAACTGAGGATATACTTTTCTTGTATTTTCTTTGATTTCTAATCCGTTATCTTCCCAATTAACTATATATTCTTGATTTCCATACCATTTTCTATACTCTCCACCTTTATTATATGGTATCCATTTCTTGCCATTAACTAATGCCACCTCTTGTGACTCTGCTCCAAACAACAATTTTTTTATATCTACTTCAAACCAAACTCTTAAAAATCTCTCATTATCACCTGTACGCATGCCAATACATGCTTTGGATTGCGTTGTAATTGGAGATAATTCAAACAAATCTAATAGTTTTTGACTAATCCAATAAGCAATAGGCATACCCGGTATTTTCTTAAAGGCTTCTTTTGCAATGTAATATCTGTTTTTTTCTGATAAGAATATTTTTTCCTTTTCAACTTGTGATGTTGCATCTAAAAGTCTGCTATATGTTCCTCTATATTTATTTGTGCAATGCTTTTGAATCACAAACGAAGTCGTCTGCACAACCTCTCCACCAATTTCCTCAAATGCCCTAGCACCCAGATGTGCCATATTTACAATATCTACCTGCTGTAACTTTTCACGCAGCTTTTCAAAACTCGACAGGAACATCCAAGCATGCTGTGTGATCATAGCCTGAAATCCATTCGTTTTTAACATTTCTCCACACCGCTCAATAAATACAGCAAATAAATCTGCTTTGCTATCCGGATAATGTTTCTTCACAAAATTATTCACCTTAGCACTCAGATTGCTTGTCCCTGCATACGGTGGATTCGTAGCCACAACCTCATACTTCTGTGCCATGATCGCACCAATCTCTATCAGCTCTTTCAGCTTTTCTGCTGTCTCATCCAGACCATAAGTATCAAACGATATCTGACTACCAATATCTGCGTTGTTTACGAATCTGCGTAGTAAATCCCAGTCATATTCATCCACATTCAGGATGGAACCATACTCTTTTGCATCAATCAATGTGTCCAGAAGTCCCTCTATCTGCAGGATCGCAGCATTTTTCTCCATCTCGTCCAGTTCAGCACCGAAATATTTGAGCTGTTCCCTGTTAATTCCGTTGCTCTCCTGTATTGCATAGACATTTGGACGCACTCCACGGGTGAAAATTCGTCTGTCATACTGTCTTGCCTTCATCATGACAGCAAAATAACTAAGCTGTGCGGCACGATCATCTATATCCAATCCATAGATGTTATGCTCCACGATGCTCTGTGCTGCTTCTCTTGCTGACCAGCCTGCATTTTCATAGATCTGCATAAATACATCAAACGCATACACAAGGATATGACCAGAACCCATGCACGGATCAATGAGCTTTATATCTTCCGGTTTCAGTTTTGCATGCTCTTCACGAATCTTAGCAAGCTCTGCCTGTACTTCCGGCTCCTGCTCTGCTTCTTCCAGATAATACTTCCACCTGCCCTGCAGGTCAGCATCCGGATGTCCCTCTACCCACAATCTGCCTAAGCTGTTCTCTACCATATAGCGTACAATCCAGTCCGGTGTAAAAAGCTGTGTAACAGCAGGTACTTCCTCTTTTGTGATTTTTCCTTTTTTCGCAAAAGCATCATTTTTCGGCTCTGTATTGTAATACTGATACATCCAGCCGATAATCTCTACCTGTCCACCCTCGCTGACATTGAAATCTTCCTCTGGAATATCATGTACCAGATGATATACTACGCCGTCCTGATCAATCACAGACAAATTTAACAGAAGCTCCGTATAGTCACTGGTCTTTTCAAACAAGGCAGGAAGTATGTCATTTAAGGCATTGCACTGTTTGATAAAAAGCATACGGAATGCTTCATCCAGCTTATTATCTCTTTTCAATGCGATAATCTTTTCTTCCTCTGCACTGGACAAATTTAATTCTGCATCAAAAGGATTGGTTACGATGTCCGGCTCTGTCTTGCCACTCTCTGAGGATAATGCTCTCATGTGGGAAGGCAGATAATCATTTACCTCCATGAAACGCACTGCAATCAAGCGGTTGAACCATGTATAGGCAACTTCCTCAATGATATATTTGTATGCTACTGCATAATCGGAATCCTTTTCTTTTGCCCGGATTACATCTACTAATGCTCTACGCTGTTTGATTTCCTCACCGTTAATCGCATAAGGCTCTGCGGTTCCAATATCATAAAATTCCGTTGCAGAACTAGACTGTGGCAGTGCATTTGCAATGCCATTTTCAGTAATGCCCATCAGTCCGGCACGATATTTTATATCTGCAATGAGCCTGTTTCTTGCCCATATCGCAAAATTCTTGATTGCAGTCTTATTCATAAGTTCTCTCCATTCCTAAAATTCAATGTTGACAATCGTATCGGTATCCAGTTCGCTTATCAGTTTCAACCGAAGCTCATTCAGATATTTATCAACATCCTCTGTATTTTCCAGTCTCCATGAAGCAGTTTTCGTGATACTCTTGATAGATACATTCTTGGTCTTTTTCACTTTTTCGACCTTTTTCTGTACCTCTGCTTCAATCTGTGCCTGATCCACATTTCCGACCTCTTTTGCCTGTGCTTCCAGTCTCTTACGGACTTCTTCCGCTTTCTTCACTGCGATTGCCTGATCCATCTGTGTCATTTCATTTAACAGACGAATTTTTAATGCTTCTGCCCTGTCAGCATAGCTTCTAAGAACGGATACATTCGTACAGCCATTCGCCGCATTCGTGATTTCATCAAACATAGCAGAATATTTGCTTCTCTTGGTTTCCGCATACTCTTTTGTATTCAGTACATCAAATACTCGTTTCTGTGAATCATATACCGAATCCAACACCGGCTTTAACTGTTCATCCAGTATGTCTGAATATACATCGCTGAACTTTTTCAGAAGTTCCGGCAGTTTCGGAATATCACTATATGGAAACTGCTTTTTTACAATCTCGCTAATCTGAGCAACAATATTTTCCAGATTTTCATCTACGATGTAAGTCTTACTGTCATCATATTTACTCAGATACAATACCGCTTTATCAAAGATTGTTTTCTGCTCGCTGTTGAAGAATGCCTTTACGGGTTCATAGTCCTCTGCGAAATCAAGCAGATCATCCTGTTTCTTTGCAACTGTCTGGAAAAATTCTGTCGGTGTCTGTATCTGTACCAGACCAAAAAGAAGTTTTCTTCCATACTCTACTATCTGTTTTCCCGGATACCTTGTACTTTCATAGCGTACTTCCAGTTCTCCAAGTGTAGATGTCAGCTTATTCGCATATCCTATAAAGCTGTTCATCATCACATCTTCATCATCAGAACTTCCGGTTGCGCCAAATAATTCCTTCATTATGTCTTTGGCAATTTTCATTTCCTTCTCTGATACACGAACCTTCTGCTCGATCATCAACTTATCTACGAAACTCTTTTTCGTAATATAATTGATAAGCTCCTCTGCTTCCTTGTTGTGTGTCGATACCGAAGAACCATTCACATAAAATGCTAAATCACCTCTACGGAACAGTTTTGCTACAAGCCAATGTACATCATCTTCTACAAAGCCATAAGGTGCTTTCATAAATCTATCCTTAATACTCTTCATGGAGGTTTTCATGTGCATACGGGTGTTGTCCGCAACATAGCTTAATACATCATCCAATGCATGAACATTTGGCTCTGTACCGCCTTCAAGATTAAGTGAAATCTGGTTTGAGGTCTTAAACATCTTGCGAATATCGTCCTCACCGTATGCTGCATCTATATATGACAGCTTATGATATACAGTCGATACAAGCCTGCCAAGTGCTTCATTGATACGAGTGGATACTTCTTTTGCATTGATTTGTGCCTTATCACCGTTCACATAAATATCTGCATCTTTCAGACTTTCTGATAAATATAATCTGGCATTTGCATTGCGCTCACGCATCTCAAGACGCTTACCCTCTTTGATTGTCTCATACTGTGGCAATGCAGAAGAAGTGTTCAAACGCAGGAATTTCTCTATCTTCAAGTATCTCTGTATTTCATCCATAAATGCTCTGTCATCCGCCAGAACAACAAGAACCTCTCTGCCCTGTCCAGACACCATGCGAAGTGTTGTATCATCAGTTCCCATATCCGCCGCAGGTGTTAAGATATGCACACCAATATCGTAGTTCTGATTTGCCTTATACGGTCTGTCATCCACAGTAGAATTGAACGAAAACGCATATCTGCCATTAAATGCCGGATAGCGGTACTTCTTATCTGTGAAAATGTCCTCAAAAATCATCTCAGAAGCCTTGTTGATTACTTCTGCCATTTCCACATTCTGGCTCTCGATTTCACGATTGATTTCCTGCTCCTCGTCGGTCAGGAATACATAGATTTCTCCGTTTCTCTGTACAAGCATCTGGCGCATCAACACTTTCAGAGCGTCCTCTACTTTTGCTTTCAGCTCAATACGATCATCTTCAATATCAGAAATCATAAGACTCGTGATGTTATCAATGTTTGCTTCCACATCATTGACATATTTGATCATGAACAAGGTCTTTAATACATTGATTGCAAATACATCTTTTGTCTTATGATCCGGATTGATAAAGCTGTTGTCATAAGCCTTAATGATAACTCCTCTATGGCTGTGGTCTAAGAAGTTCTCCAGTGCATCATAGAACGCATGGAACGGAATAAGTGTGCCTTCCTCATGCTCCTTATAATCCATTGCAGACTCTTTGAACATGGCAAGCATGGAACGCTCACCCTCTGACAAATGCTTTCCGGATGCACCGTGGGTACGGATAGAGGTCAATACACTTGCAAGGAGATTGAACTGATATGGCACAAACGGATAAACCAGTGCAAAGTCATTTTCATCTGCATATAATTTTTTCTCTACGCCATCATTGAACACAATCTTATTCTTGATTGTGGTTGCTTTCTGCCCATAGAGCAGACGCAGCATCTGTGCTGCAGTGTCCTTTTTATCCAGAATACGCTTTTTGATAACTTCATCTACGTTTGCGGAAGAAAGAGAAATTCTTGTATCAAATCGTCCCTGAATCTTAGAGAAATCATTGCCTTTTACCTTGGTAATGGAATCAATATCCTGCTGGCTTGTTACAATCACCCATGCTTTACCGTTGCACTCTTTTCCCAGTTCCTCACGAACGGTCTGGAGATTTAACATAAGGTTGGAATCATCCCCGATATACTGTCCCACTTCATCCACAAGAAATGCCACATGATGATTGTTGCCCTTGCGATCAATATATGCCTTTACACGTTTTGCAAAATCCTCAATACTAATCTTGTATGGTTCAGCAGCTTTCTCGCACCAGTTTCTTGCGGCAGCTTCACTCATAAAGTCCATATCTATTAAAGTATCTACAATATCATCCTGTATGAAATCGAAGTCCTGTCTGGAATCTACCCACGCATCTCCATAGTTTTCTTCAAACTTCTGCTTAAATTCCTCATACTTGCCTTCTTCGTTTAATCTTCGCTCCAAATCAGCAAGAAATGGCATTGCGCCACAATATCCCTGCATCTCATTGAATACCTTTAAGAACACATTCACGATTGCGTCTTTATTCTGTTTGCTGTTGGAATCGCTCTTAGAATCAATGTTGAAAAGAACAACATCGGTCGGTGTGTTTGCGGCAAGCTGCATATCCGCAAGTACCATCGGATCAGCTATTTTATTATCGTCCACAAAATAGTCGATTGCTTTCTTGCCTGCAATCTCTTTATTCTCCAGAAGGTAAGATAGGATTTTTAAGAAATGAGATTTACCACTTCCAAAGAAACCGGAAATCCATACACCTGTTTTTGATGTATTCCCTGTGATTCCGGTCTTATATGCCGCAAAGAAATCTGCAAAATGCTTCTGCAATTCCCTTGTGACAACGTATTCTTCTAACTCCTGCTTGACATTGGCAGTCTCGTCCTGCCCTACAATGATAACCCCCTGTAAATCACGATCTATCGGTTTTGCAAACATTTCTCTTATCTGCATTTATCGTACCTCCTATCGTACCAGCCGGAATGCCCGGTAATAATTATCTTCGTGAACTTCGTTGAATATGATGAGTTCCTGTTCGGTATAGGTTCCCGGATAGAACAGCACCATAGGCACCTTTGCAAAATGCTGTGGCATATTGTAAAGAATCTTGTTGAATACCTCTGGTGATTGCAGCAACGGATAGCATTTTCCCACTCCTGTCAGAAACACTACGGAATTTTCCGGTGTATGCTCTGCAATATATTCCACAATCATGTTATCCTTATCCGTGATTTTAAGAGAACGCTGTATTGCGGATGCAACCTTTACAATGCCTCTTTTTTCTTCCATCTGATAACATTTCTCCATGAAATTTTTATCCTCTAGATGCGCAATAATCAAATCATACAAATCATATACCACCAGCTCAAATCCATCAGTCCCTCTGGAATTTTTATTTTTCAAATATTCTATTCTGTCACGGACAATCAACTCATTCTCCGGAGCATAATCAAATACCCAGTAATTGACTTCATTTGCCTTTCCTGTGGTATCACGGAACTTTGGTTCCTTGATTTTTGCTTCCATTATGTCCAGTCTTTCTTCTATGCTTGCCATTATCGTACCCCCGTAAGTGCTTTTGCGATTGGTTCCATGTCGTGATCAAAAAGCCAGTGTTCCATAACCGGATCAAGGATTGGCTTTAAGATAATACGGGGAGTTCCCTTATCTGTCATACCGGATTCAAAAAGCATGGTCTTATATGTTTTTCCCAGACGATTCAATGTCGCATCCGTCCACTTTGCAACCTTTCCGTCCTGCAACTGTTTATTCTTAAAAAATATACTTATATCACTGTCAGAAAACTCATTGTTTCCAATGATCATTTTCTCTCTTACGACCTCATACACAAAATCAAAGAAAAGTGTGTCATGAGCCATTGCACCTACCAATGCAAACAACTTCTGTGTCGCTAAGTCACTTTCCATAAATACCGGATAAAAAGACGCATCAAGTGCCTTTATTCTTGCCGATACTGTAGAAAATATCTGACCTGCACGAAGTGTAGTCGGTGCGCCAAAGAGATTTTCATTCTGGTTCTTTTCCTTAATTTTATCCAGCGTCATGCCCTCTGACAAGAGCTTAACCACTGTCTTAAATTCCATGAACCAAAACGAAAACTTCACTGCTCCTGCGCTATATTCTCGTCTATTCATTTTTTCGCACCTTTCCAATATTATTTCTCGTTCTCTGCCGGGAGTACATCTAAGATGTCATCCATCGTACAATCAAGTGCTCGGCATATCCTGACCAGAACATCCAAGGATACGTTTTCATCCTTTGCCATTTTTGCCATAGTACTTGTTCCAATCCCTGCCAGCTCGCAAATGTCTTTTTTCTTCATTTTGCGGTCAATCAGTATCTTAAAAAACTTGTTATATGATACGTCCATCTATTTCTCCTTTGCGAATCCTACAATAAATCCACATAACAGAAATATTATACCATAGCCATCTTTCAATTACTATGAGAAGTCGTAATTTTTTTTGGAAAGTAGCAAATATTATATCTTTATGCCATTACCACTAAAAATGCTCTGTATTGAAAATTTAAGTTCTTCTAACATAAGCACCTCCACGCATAAAAAATAGGAACCAATCAAGGGACTATCCCTATCATGGTTCCCCTTTCTGCTTTCATTATAGATTTCATGGTGTCCCATAAAAACACCTATGAAAAAAGCTCACAGAAAGGCGTACAATACACCTACCTGCGAGCCTTCCCTTATTCTGCCGCTTCCAGTACCAATCCGGCATATTCCTCATCGCTCATATGCTACTGAACCTTTACCATTTAAGGATTGGTCTATGTCCTTTTCTGGAAGAATCGTTTCTTCACATTTACCAAACACATCTTCAAATCCTTTTTGAAATGCACACTGTACATTTTTCTTAAATTCAGCAATGTCATTTTCGGACATTAGAATAAGTTCTAAGTTCATTTCTGTCCACTCCGTAAAATTCAAATAAACGCGTGCTTTTATAGCTCGCCTCTCAAACGTGCTTCTATA